>Ga0209048_10002962_pt1 | contig 16642 bp, 19 predicted proteins | sample FrelakmetCRP12CR_FD_187146 | JGI IMG/M metagenome (GOLD analysis project Ga0209048, IMG submission 187146) | Freshwater lake sediment microbial communities from the University of Notre Dame, USA, for methane emissions studies - CRP12 CR (SPAdes)... | ecosystem: Environmental > Aquatic >... | reverse complement strand
TTTGAGAGGTAGCCGCTAATATGTTGTCAGGTTCCCTCTCATTGTTTCTTTCGCAAGCTGATTGACTATTTGCCGTATTCGGTTTTCTTCTTCGGTCCAGGCTTCTCTGTTGTTGGGTGTCATTCTTCATCACAGAAGCGCAACATCACTCCAACAAGAAAGCGTAGGGAGTTAAGAGGGTGTGATCTGCTTCAATCGCTCGTGAATGATATCCTTGAGAAGCTCTTCTGAAATGGGGTGATCGAGAGGAACACGAATAGCGCCTTTGGAAAATCCGTAGCCTTGCAGTTGGTCTTTGAGTGTTTCTATGACTTGACCACTATAGGGATAGATACCAATGTGCTGTTTGTGGGCGTTAAATCCAAGAAACGGCTTGCCCTGGTATGTGAGTGCCGGCATACCGTAGACAATCGCTTCTTCTGCGCCTGGCACCGTCTGTTTAGCAAGCGTGCGAATACGCTCAAGCTCTTGCCTTTTTGACGGTTCAACGTTGGTTAGATAGTCGTCTATTACTGTCATACGAGTACTATATCATACACGCAAAGATTTTTTTCTCATGCGAAGCATAACTTATGAAGGCAATGAGCATCAGTGACGTCAAATAACGCGATTGTAGGGCTGTGATTGTTCTGACAAATTTTGTGGATTGGTTTGTCGTCTTTTGAGCACTCTTCCGACTGCTAGCGCAGATGGAATGTGCTACTCGGCGCGCCTTCAGCTCACCGCTTTCTTCACGAGCTCGCCGATCCTTGCCTCTTCAGCGGCTGTCAACTCCTTCAGCGCGAAGGCGACTGGCCACAGGGCGCCTTCGTCGAGGTTCGCGCTGTCGTTGAAACCGAACGTTGCGTACCTCGTCTTGAACTTGTGCGCGGGTTGGAAGAAGCAGACAACCTTGCCGTCTTTGGCATACGCGGGCATCCCGTACCAGAGCTTCGGCAAGAGGACTGGCGCGCTGGCTTTGATAATCGCATGGAGCCGCTCGCCGAGGACGCGATCCGGTGCCGGCATCTCGCCGATCTTCGCGAGAACGGCCCTTTCCCCGTCCGCCTTGTCCGCTTTCAGTTCTTTGGCGCGCTCCCTCATCGCGTATCGTTCTTCGTTCGTAAATCCCTTGTTCGCCTTCGCGGGCTTCTTCGTCGCTTTCTTGTCGACGTTGCCTTCGGTGGACATGCGATGGTCTCCTTTCTGTCGTGTATGTCAGGGGAAGCGTGTCTTCCCACTGTCAAACACATGGTGAAAAGACTTCCGTGGATCAGTATACAACTCGATTCCCCAACCAACCAGTATTCTCAACTCTGCATCAAGTGGGTCGTTCCGCTATGCTTTTTTCTCCCCATTGAAAATCCACTGAACACCATATGTATCAAAAAACTGTCCATACGTGCCAAATGGCACATCATGCAGATCTTGAAACCATTCTTTGTGTGCTCGTTCTGCAAGTTTGTCAAAAACAGTTTTTAGCTCGTCATATGTTCCACCAACGACAAACATGGCAAACGTATTACCCGGTTTTGGCTCGAGTGCCGGGGATGCCATCCAGTCTGTGGCAGAAAATTCAAGAGCACCACTTTTGAGATGAGCATTGATAATTCTGTTGTGCTTCTCTGGTGGGAACTGGTCTTTCATAGGAGTATCGCCAAGCTTTGTAAGCGTTAACTCGCCACCAAGGCACTGGTGGTAAAAGGTCATTGCCTCTGCACAGTTGCCGTCAAATAAAAGAAATGGCGTACAATGTATCATCTCTTTTCACCTCCTCGTCGATATAAGCCATGCTCTTGCTATTATAGCAAAAAATGATGGATGGTAGCTGGAATTTACTTCAAACACTTCTAGAACATGATGTAGTCGACGAATTTTGGCTGAAGATATTTCCTGTGACACTCGGTATAGGAAAACGCTTGTTTGATGCAGGTACTTTTACGGCTTCCTATACACTGGTTGAATCTCGAACCTCACCCCTTGGAGTAATTATTGCGACATTCAAACGTGCTGGAGAAGTCAAAACAGGATCATTTGCCTAATCGTTCACGATGAATTAACAACCCCGGTGAAGCATGCCTCTGGTCCGCGTCCAGGGGCACGCTTCACTTCGGGAGTCATGCTTATGACCATCTTCCCTGGAAGTGTGCAAAAAAAGAGAGGAGCAGCACTATGTCAAACACACCACAGGTCCAGACGGGTTTTGCAGAGATCAACAGCACAACCCTTTATTATGAGGTTGCAGGTGCAGGGTATCCATTCGTGCTCGTCCACGGACACCTTCTGGATAGAAGATCATGGGACGATCAGTTCGCCGTCTTTGCAGAGCGCTACAGGGTCATCCGTTATGATCAGCGCGGCTTTGGCGACTCAGGGCTGATTACGGAAGGAGTTTCATATTCTGATCGCCAGGATCTCTACGAATTGCTGCAATTCCTGGGCATCGAGAGTGCCTATCTGATGGGCGTCTCTGGAGGAGGCGCGCTGACTATCGATTTTACGCTTGAGCATCCTGAGATGGTCGATGCGCTGATCCTGGTCACGGCAGGCGTGAGCGGATTTCGGCCATCAGAAGAAATGATGAAAAAGCATCCAGATGTGGTGCGGATGTATACGAGCCTGGAGGAAGCTTCTGAGAAGCATGACATTGCGCGAGCAGTGGAGATCTCGCTGGAATTGTGGACAGATGGGCCGGGTCGGCTTCCAGGACAGGCGGCTCCCGACGTGCGCGAACGAGTACGCGAGATGACGACTCGCAACTGGGAGCGCCCAGATGATGAGGCGCAGGCTGAGAACCCACCAGTGCCATTAGAGCCGCCAGCGGTTGGACGTCTGTCGCAGATTGGCGCGCCGACGCTCGTCATTCTCGGAGCGTTAGACGGGCCAAATCCGCTGGATCAACTGATAACAAATATCCCGCGAGCGATTAAGGTGATCATGGCAGAGACAGCACATCATCCTTTTATGGAGAAGCCAGCAGAATTCAACCAGATCGTGCTGGATTTTCTGGGATCGCTACAGCCGTAGCACACAAGTAGACTACAGTGTTACCTATGTGGCATCAATGGGGAGGGCGCAGCCAGTTATGTGTTGTGCCTCGTCTGAGGCCAGCTAGAGCACGACGGAACACAGTTGGAGTTTTTCAACACTCCGAAAAAGTGTACGCCGTATGAGAGTAAAAAACGCACCAGCTCTTTCTGGAAATGGGATTAGTTCTCTTTCGGATGTTTACGTCGGCTTTAGTGGTGCGGCGCAATTGTTACAGAAGTTGCCGGCACTCACGGTTTGACCACAACGGGGACACACCACCTCACCAGGAGGAGGGGGTGGCGGTTGATAGGTGGGTGCTTGTTGCGCCTGCTGTGGCGCATAAAGCGATGCACCACACATTCTACACACCTGATCTCCTTCATTGTTGACCACTCCACAATTATGGCAGTAGACAGCATGGGCGGTTGTAACAGCGCCTTGCATTGCACCTACCTGGGCGCAATAGGTATCAATAGCTTGCCAGATATCCTGATACAGGGCATAGCTGTTTATGCCTCGTGCCAGAGGGAAGAGCAAGAGTGGAGGCCAGTATAGGGCACCTATCAGACTGCCACCCAGGCCAGGATCATCGAACCAGTTTGCCTGACCGGTAGATACACTCACACCATCAGGTGTTCGGTAGATGCTCACCCCAATACTATGGCGGATGCGCCTCGCGCTGTGACTTAGAAGACCAATCTGTACGAGGACCTGGTTGCCCTGGCCTACTTTCTGCGCTGCTGTGCCACCATATCCCTGGTTAAACATGTTAACAAGGTAATCTGCCAGAGCATCTGGATTGATGTTGCCATGGTAAAGGCGTTGTTCCATAATGCATCACTTCCTCTCTTTTGCGCTAATGTAATCTATCAACCAAAAAAGATCGTATCACATTACCAAATGACCTGAAAAATTTGTAGTCCATGCTTACACTTCTTACTATGAGGACTTCCGCAATCTGTACATCTAGTATGATATACTGTGACGAGCAAAAATGGGAATGTAGCTCATCTTTCTAAGCGATTCGGATTGCGTTCACATATACCATTTGTGGTGTTATCCATTTACTTAAGGAGCAGCTTTGGCGACTTCAACGAAGAAAACCTCTGATCAGGCACTTCAAACGACCCTCTCTTTACTTCAAGACTTATCTGGCTCGATTCAACAGTACGATTTTGCGGTGCGAGATGTAGAGAGTTTGAGAGATCATTATATGCTCACGCTGCGACATTGGGTACATAGATTGGAAGCTCACGCTGAAGAGGCTCGCAAGCTTACAAATGATGTGACATACCGTGTATGGCGTCTATACATGTCTGGCCCGGCCCACGGATTCCAAACTGGATTCAATAACACTTACCAGACATTGCTCACAAAGCCTGACCGGGGAGATAGCGGTTTGCCGCTGACAAGGGCTGACTGGTACAGGTGAAGAAACTTGACAATGAGGAAGGGACATTATGACCCAGCTAACACAATTAAAATGTACAGCTTGCCGCAAGGGCGAGCCGACAGTTACTGATGAGGAGATAGACGAATTTCGTCCGCAGATACCTGATTGGAGCATTGTAGAGGTTGATGGAGTTAAGCGTTTAGAGAAAACATTCAGGTTTGATGATTTCGTGCATGCTCTAGCTTTTACAAACAACATTGGCGAACTCGCAGAGGAAGAGGGACATCACCCGGCGCTGCTGACTGAATGGGGTAAAGTGACTGTGTCATGGTGGACGCATAAAATTGGTGGGCTACATCGCAACGATTTTATAATGGCTGCCAGGAGCGATGAGGCATATGCGACGGCGGAGGGCAGAAAAGAGTAGTACATGGAAGTTGGTGAGACATTACTCGTCACGACCAGGGAGGAGTGGCGCGAATGGCTGGCACAGCACCATCGCGAGTACAAGGAAATCTGGCTGGTTTATTACAAGAAGACTTCCGGGAAAACGGGTATTAGTTACGAGGAGTCTGTTGAAGAGGCACTATGCTTTGGCTGGATTGATGGAGCGATCAAGGGTATCGATCTGGAGACCTATGCGGGACGTTTTACACCGCGCCGTGCGAAAAGCCCCTGGTCGGATTCCAACCGCGAACGGGTCGCACGTTTGCTGCGAGAAGGCCGTATGACTGAGGCAGGTTTGGCAGTTCTTCCAAGTGACCTGCACCAAGTTTCTTCATGAGTGTGAGAGACTACTATTCCATTATGGCTTGAATGGGGAGATCACTTGCAGCCTCTGGCGCAGGGTACAGCTTTTTAAAAGAAAAGGCGTGAGGAGTTTCGCCGTGGCCACTCAGGTAGGCGAGACGCTCTTTTGCCTCTTCGACTGTAGGAATATGACCAGAGGGCACCCACCAGAGAGCTACGTAAGGGCCATTGAAACGCTGAAACCACTGCTGGCGCTGTTGCAATACCTGACGGTGCCGACTCTTGTAGACGAAGGCTGAAAGATCGGCGAGACTTGCCCAAAGCGAGAGGTTCACAATTATGAGGTCGTCCTCGAAGGGACGGATATCTGTTGCGTTGCCTTCGGGCGTTTGCAGCCGCCAGAGAAAGCCGGGACTGCTGTCGGCGAGAGTGTTAATCGCATCCAACCCTGCTACAAATCCTGCCATGCGTGGATCAGTAAGCGGAGCCAACATACGAGCAATGTTGACCTGTGCAAGATGATATGTCATGTGGTTCCTTTCTGTGATTCTTATGAACTTTCCTTACTGGTACATAACCATTAAAGGTGGCGGGTTCAGCTTAAGCACTGCTGATGGGGACATGAGAGGCTGATCCCACCTGTAGAAGAGCTTGAAGCCGGGATATTGGATCAACTGCTGCTTATCGAAGATGCGGTAATCGCCGATCTTTGCTTCCGGGGTTCCAAAACCATCAACCGACGTCACAACTTCAACACCTGGTTTGATGCGAATGTTTCGCCAGTCAGGCAACATCGATTCGCGAAATTGGTGAATAATGAGTATTTTCGGCGGCAGATGTTGCGTGAGTACGAGGTTAGAGAGTTTGTCAATGACCCAGTTGATCTCGGAAGCTGTCATATGCCCAAATTCAATGCCTGGAGTGGTGCCAGGAGGCATGTCAAATTCGGGATCGAGTGCCAGATCGACACCAGGCTGCTGAAGGAAAGACCAGACATTATTCACTTCGCTCTGGACAGTACTATGGGCGACCTGCATATCCATAAAGAAGAGCATGTGATTCGTGTTGGCCAGGTTTCGGTAATGTTCAATTGAGTCGTCGGGCATACGAGCTGTCCAGGTACCATCTGCGGTTGCTGAGGCTTGCGCGACGGGTGTTACATAATCAAACGCGGGTATAACCGGATGTTGAGGATCAAGATCGGCATATGCCTGTGCCTGCTGACGCAGTTTTGCTAACAGTTCGTCGTCGGAGTAGGCGCCGAGAGGGCCCATAGCAGAGGAGAAAGGATTCCCGTAGTAGATTACTAAGCGATCAGTTGGCAAGGAAACCCTCCACATCCAGCCCTGGAGACTGAGCAAATGATGCAAGAGCGATATTTCATCATAAAAGTCGGTTGGTGATTGGGTAGGTGTAGTGTCTATTGAGGAGGGAGTATTGATGGGTACAGGTTTTGTGGGGGTGACTTTGGATTTTGCAGCCGGTGTGCTTGTGACATGCACCTGAGTTGATGATGAAAACGGGGCACAACTCGAAAGAAATAGGAGAGTGCTCATAAGCACTAAAGAAAGCCAGGGAAGGTACAATTGCCCGGTTTTTTGGGGCCGAGCAGGTCTGGTCATTTTTCGTACGCTCATCGATTGTTCCTTAGCGAGATGCGTTCATTCAGCGCACCCAGCAGTAGATGTACCGATAGAGAGTGTTAGCACCTCATAGACTTAAAAGGGCAATGCTGCGATTTCTGTTTTGGTCTAACGTCATCGTTACATGTAACATATAAGGTATTGTTGTGTCAACATGAAAGCACAAAATAAAAACCGACCGCAAAATGAATATTGCGGTCGGTTTTTATTTTATAGTTGTACCAATGCTTGCAACGTTGCAAGCATTGGTACAAAGAGCCTAACTTCCAGCTTGTAGCTCACCAAGTTTGACGTTGATCGTCATTTGCTGGCTGCCACGGTAGATGTGCACAGCTACTGTATCACCAGGGTTATGGCTGGCCAGAGCTTCGCCAAGAGATTGCGTATTGGACACATTTGTATTGTCGATCTGTACAATCACGTCACCAGCCTTCAAGCCTGCTGAAGCTGCTGCGCCATTCGCAACAGTATCAGCAACATACGCGCCATGATTAACTGACAGGTTGTCCTGCGCAGCCAGGTTTGCATCAACGCTCGCAACATGCACACCAAGGGCTGCGCGACCAGTATGTGTCACACTGCCACTCGAGATGATCTGTGGCACGATGGTTGCTACGCGATTCGATGGAATTGCGAAGCCAACTCCACTTGCCGGTGTGTTAAATTCGGGATCAATGGCTGTCAGGGTTGGAATACCGATCAAATTGCCCTGCATGTCTACTAATGCACCACCACTGTTACCAGGGTTGATGGCGGCATCGGTCTGAATAGCGTTGGGAATGGTTGCTCCACCCTGGCCTTCAGAGACATTACGTCCAAGGGCGCTGATGATGCCATGGGTTACTGTTTGCGTGATACCCAATGGGTTTCCAATTGCCATTACATCCTGGCCTACCGTTAATTTGGATGAGTCACCGATAGTTGCTACAGTCAGGCCTTTAGATGGGGGGGTAATCTTGACGACTGCCAGATCATCTGCCGGGTCTGTACCGACCAGTTGCGCTGGGAGATTCGTGCCATCATAGAGTGTAACGGTCATACTTTGTGCGCCATTCACCACGTGATTATTGGTGACGATATAGCCACGGCCATCGATAATGACGCCTGAACCAATGGCTCCACCTTGCTGGGTGGTCACATTTACTTCGACTACGGCCGGGCGAACTTTCGCAATCACCGCCTCACGAACGGCCTGTTCGTTGTTACCGGTCAGTGGGGGAACGGCAGATTGCGGTCCGGTGCCTGGCTGTAATGTTGTTACGCTTGAACTTGCTCCACCTGTAGATGTGCTGGTTCTGCCGAATTGCCAACCGGCAAATAAGCCAACACCCAGTACTACAAGAAGAATTATTGACAAAGCAACAATGGCACCGGTGCGCATACCATTGGAACGCCTGGGATATACCGGTGGCGTCGTAGGTGGCGTTTGCATTTGTCCAGGTACAGCCTGGTGCGGCGCCGTAATCGGCATTGCCGGTTGTGTGGGAGCTTTATAAGCTACCCCCGATTGGTTGTCTGAATAGGGATCCTGCATTGTAATATTCCTCCAACTTTAATACATTTTTGTTTCATGATAGGTGACTACTTGTATCTGTTGTTAGTGTAACCTGTAGATATGTGGAAACCCGCAGAAAAGTGTAAAATATATGTAAAGACTTCTTGGTAGTTGGATATGAAATCGAGGGTGATACCTGACAATCTTTATACACATATTTTACAATTTCCTGAAAGGTATTTGATCTTTCGGTTGTATGCTTTACATAAAGGATTTAAACAGATGTTTGAGTAAAATATCCGTAGATGGACGATAAAGAAATTTAACAAAATCAGAGGGATATCGTGAAAGGCCAGCGAGGGCTGATAAATCGGCGATGTGCGCGATAAATCGGCACCTACACAGAATCAAAAATTTGGATTGTCCTCTATGTGAATCGTTTTGTAGCATTCTATCAAGGTTATCATTATATCAAGGTTATAATGAATCAGAAAGATACTATCAATGAAGAAAATATTAATAATTGAAGATGAAGCAACTATAGCACAGCTTATCAGACTCTATCTCGAGCAAGCTAATTTTCAAGTATTGACAGCGGGTGATGGAGTAGCAGGACTGGAGTTACATGCACGCGAACGGCCTGACCTTGTCATTCTGGATCTCATGCTACCAGTAATGGATGGTATGGAAGTATGTCGCAGAATACGTGCCTGGGCAAACACTCCTATTCTTATGCTCACAGCCCGTCAGGGTGAAGAAGATCGTATAGCAGGATTGGAGTTGGGAGCGGATGATTACCTGGTCAAACCATTTAGTCCACGTGAAGTTGTGAGTCGTGTCAAAGCTATACTACGCAGGAGTACACCGATTAGTGGTGATCCGCGCAATGAGCAAATAGATGCTCCATTAGAAGTTGTTGCAGCACGCAACGGAGAGTCTACATTCACATACTCCCAGCATAATGGAAATCAGACTGCGGCTTATGCAGTAGCAGGTAAGAATACTGCAAATACAATAGACGAAATACGCTTCGACGGACTACGCATCAGAATTCCCGAAAGACGAGTCGAGGTTCATGGGCAGGTTGCATCACTCACAGCAAAGGAATTTGATTTACTTGTTACACTTGCTTCGGCTCCGGGGCGAGTATTCACCCGCGAGACCTTGCTTGAACACATCTGGGGATATACGTTCCTCGGCGATGGACGGACGGTAGATGTTCATATTGGAACGCTGCGTAAGAAGTTAGAAGTTGCCGGTGGTCCTGGAACTCCCCATTATATTAAAACAGTCTGGGGTCTAGGCTACAAATTTGATCCCGAGGGTTTGTAGAAAGGAACATTGCTTGTGGTTACACGTTCCTCGCGCCCAGCGTTCAGCTTGCGAGCAAAACTCGTGCTGAGCTATCTGAGCGTTGCCCTGGGAGCTATGCTCTTACTTATCCTTGTGGTCACGTTAGTGGTAACGAACTACTTCTACTCGGCACAACTCGATCAATTTCGAGCGAACGCGGAATATACTGCACAACAAATTGGGCAACGGGGGAATATTGGTCCGATCAACCCTGTAGGGTCAGAACTTTATATAGTGGTAGACTCGAATAACCATTTACTCGCTATATCCCAGCCCATTGATATTTCACCTTTCAAGCAGTCTATCCAGCAAGCACTACAAGGGCAGGTAGTGCAGGGCAACTTGCAAGTCTCATCGGACACCAACAATTCGCTTGCAGGATTATACATAAGCGTACCGATACATGATGGAGGTCAACCCTCAGGAGCGGTAATAGGAGCACTGGTAGTTGCTGAACCGCTGCAGTATCCAGCGGGCTTTTCTCCTTACGAGTTCCTGGCAAAAGTCGATAAGGCCATATTGATTACAGGCAGCGTGATAGCGATTGTTGTAATTATATTCAGTCTCTGGCTGGCACGGCGACTCACCAAACCTTTAACATCACTTACATTCGCTGCTGAACAGATGAGAGAGGGAAATTACACACAACGAGTCGTTATCCCAAAAGGCAAGGATGAACTTGGAAGATTGGCATCAAGCTTTAATTCGATGGCAGAGAGGATCGAGTCAGATGTGACTGAGTTGCATCGCCAGGACCAGATGCGGCGCGATCTGATCGCCAATATCGCTCATGATCTTGCCACACCACTGACAGCCATACAAGGGTTTAGTGAAGCTCTCGCTGATGATGTGATTACTGATCCACAAGCACGGCAAGATACAGCACAATTGATAGGCCGCGAGGTGCAGCGTTTGCGCCGGCTGGTAAGCGATATGCAGCAGATGACCTTGCTCGAATCGGGACGAATACAACTCGATCAAGAACCACTGGATTTGCATACACTGGTCGATGAGGTATTGGAAGTGATTCTGCCAGAGTGCAAACAGGTCGGTATCTCTTTACGAAATGAGATTGACCCAACAACACCCCCTGTTCTTGCTGATAGTGATCGCATGACCCAGGTATTGTTGAACCTGCTGGATAACGCCAGGCGCTATACACCCGCAGGCGGAAACATCACAATTGGAGCCAGTCTCAATGATATCGACTTACAAACCTGGCAACATTTAGAAATCACGCATGCTCGCCATGCTCAAGCTATGCAGCAACCAGAGGACAGCTTACGAGCGATGCACACACAGACATCTACGCGACTCGCTAACGACCCTGGTGCATTGAGCGCAAAGCGCTCAGGCAAGTTGATAGGTGATGGAACGCTTTCACACTTTGGGTATACGGAAGCACCTATGGATGGCAAAACGAAATGGCTTACTGTGTGGGTGAGGGATACGGGGACAGGTATCGATCCAAAGGATCTTCCCTATATATTTGACCGCTTCTTCCGTAGTGACCGATCACGTTCAGGAGCGAGTGGTGGCAGTGGTTTGGGGCTTGCAATTATAAAAGCGATTATTACGGCACATGGAGGAACAATTCGTGCTGAGAGTACGCCTGGGAAAGGAACTTGCATCACTTTTACACTGCCGCTAGCATGAAGGAGTAGTGTATCATATATTTTAGAGGAAATAGATGATTCGCGACTACTATGATTTGCAGTGATTAGATCTGAAGGAATTCCCATGCGGATAAAGCTTTTACCACCATTCATCTTGTTGATGCTTATACTGGCAGCGTGTGGTAGTAATCAGAGTCAGAAACTAAGCTCCACGAAAGCGGTAGTGAAAGCTCCTGCTTGCCAGTCAACTCTCCCAATGGCGTTGGGTTCTATTGTAAACACTTCTTCTCAAGTGACAGCTTCACGACATATGAACATGGGGCCACATATGAAAATGACTCCATATCAGCTTATTACTACGTCTGATATCACGCGTATGAAAGCGATCGTGCAAAATGCTCACGCGTGTTTTGACAAATACCAGGACTATCGCCTGGCGTTACAAGACGGATATCAGATCTTTGCTCCTACTATACCCCAGGACATCTATCATTTTGCGAATGTACAGAGTTTTGCCGAAGCTCAAACAACGTTTGACCTGGCCCATCCATCGGCTCTACTGTACCAGAAAGTTGCAGGTGGTTACAAGTTCGTAGGTGTGATGTATAGCGCCCCAGCAAATGTGTCCGCAGAACAGTTAAACCAGCGTATCCCAATAAGCATTGCACCCTGGCATTTGCATGTGAATTTCTGCGTACCAGCAGGAGACACTGAGCAAACACTGTTTCAAGCAAACTCACTGTTCGGCCTGTCTGGAACAATTTCGACCCAGGCACAGTGTTTAAAAGTGGGCGGCACATTCTATTCATCGATGTATGGCTGGATGGTGCATATACCGTTGTTCGGAAGTGTAGGAGTTGGTTAACACGCTTGTCATGTAGCACGAGATCTTCACTTTGTACGACTTACTATCACATTACTCCCCTCTCTCAAATCCGTGTATGGCAGCGCCTAGTAGCGCAACTTTAGGATTGAGAATGACATGCACCGGCATTTGTGTAAGCAACGGTGTAAGTCTACCCTTATGCGTAAATGCTTGCATGAACTGGTTATTTTGCAGGTAGGACAGGATGCGAGGAGGTATTCCACCACCAATGTACACACCACCAGTAGCAAGAACTTTGAGGGCAAGATTGCTAGCTTCGGCTGCCAGAATAGAAACAAAAGCATTGAGCGTAGCTACGCAAAGTTCACACGCATTTTCTTTATTTAGCGCATTGTTGACTATGATGGGTGACCGATCATGTGTCGTAGCTAATTGCTCAGCCAGCCATTGTGGTTGCTCAGCGTAACCTGAATCTTTCAGATAATCGTAAATGTTTGGTATACCCTTACCAGAACATAAACGTTCGAAACTCACATGCGGAAAACGAGCCATGAGATAGCGCAGTAATTCAACTTGAAATGCGTTGGCAGGCGCGAAATCGGCATGGCCACCTTCAGAGGTATGTGCCTGATAATGTGAACCATCCCAGGTAAGAAATGCTTCACCCAGTCCGGTACCCGGAGCAATGACAGCAATTGCCCCTCCGGGGATTGCTTGCCCTTTATTCAGTACATAAAGATCTTGTGAATCCAGGTGAGGTACTGAGTGAGCAATGGCATCCAAATCATTCAACAGGCGAACAGATGGGATATGTAATGCTTGTTGAAGTTGCTGCTCATCCATCATCCAGGGCAAATTTGTAATAGAAGCATGCCCGGCTACTACAGGTCCGGCTACACCGAAACTTGCTCGATCTATTGTGAAATCGTGTTGCGCAAGAAACTCACGTACCAGCGATTCGAGATCAATATAATTGATGCTAGCGTATGTCGCTTCAGCAAAAGGTTTTCGCCAGCCTGTTTCAGATGAAAAAACAGCAAGATTGGTTTTTGTTCCACCAATATCACCAGCCAATAACATCTAATCTTACTCCTTAAAGTGGTCAAGTTCGCAAATATAAGGTCTTGTATATCATATCAAATCTGTTCACTTTATGGGAAATGCTGAGGACGTCTGGTAGGGCTTTTCAAAAGTCACTCTATATTTGCTTTCTGCGCGCCTGTGGCGTGCTCAGGAGAGAGTGACAGGCCCTGACGCCTGGTCCGGGGTTTCATATGATGAGTTATACATTCACACTTTTGGAAAGATATAATACTATCGTTGTGTAACGAATGGAAGTCAGACTGGACAAGATATCAAAGATCAGAAATACAATTGATGGGAGACAGGTAACAATGAATGAATATGATGCAATAATTATCGGGGCTGGACAGGCAGGAGGCCCTCTCTCGACAGCATTGGCACAAGCAGGTCGGAAAACGGCCATTATCGAGCGAGTGCATGTGGGAGGTACTTGTATTAACGAGGGATGCACGCCCACTAAAACGATGGTCGCGAGCGCACGTGTAGCGTATCTGGCACGCAGAGCAGCCGACTACGGGGTAGAGGTTGGGCCGATTTCAGTTGATATGAAAGTCGTGCGGAAACGGAAACGTGATATTGTTGAAAGCTTTCGTGGTGGAAGCGAACGACGGATTGAGAGCGCTGAAGGAGCCGATCTTTTGATGGGCGAGGCTCGTTTTATCGAGCCAAAGGTGGTGGAGGTTCGCCTCAACAGCGGCGAGATACGCACGTTGAGTGCGAACACGATTTTCATCAATGCTGGCGCCCGACCATCAATACCTTCAATCGATGGTATTGAAGATGTACCAACCCTCGATTCGACATCCATCATGGAATTGGAGAGCGTGCCTGAGCACTTGTTGGTATTTGGGGGTAGCTATATCGCATTGGAATTCGGGCAAATGTTCAGGCGTTTCGGAAGCAAGGTGACGATTATACAGCGAAGCGCGCATTTGCTGTCACGTGAAGATACCGATGTAGCCGACGAAGTCGCCAAAATTTTGCGCGAAGATGGCATTGAAATATTGCTTGAATCGAGCGTCTTACATGTTGCCCAAAACTTGAATGGCAGCATCGAGATGGCTGTGCGTACCGCGGGCGGTGAACAAATCCTGACAGGATCTCATTTGCTAGTAGCAGCCGGTAGAGTACCCAACACCGATTGGTTGAATCTAGAAGCAGCCGGGATAGAAACTGATAAACGTGGCTTTATCCGGGTGAATGAGAGATTGGAAACGAATGTACCGGGTATATATGCACTTGGTGATATGAAAGGTGGTCCAGCTTTTACACACATCTCCTACGATGATTTTCGCATTATTCGCACGAATGTCATCGAACATGGAAATACAAGTATACGCGATCGCATGGTGCCTTATACCGTTTTCATTGATCCTCAACTTGGACGAATCGGGTTGAGTGAGTCCGAGGCGCGGGCATCGGGACGAGCTATTCGTGTCGCAAAGATGCCAATGAATTATGTAGCACGAGCACTTGAACTTGACGAGTCGCGAGGGTTCATGAAGGCGATCGTTGATGCTGAGAGCGGGCAAATTCTGGGATGTGCCATTCTAGGGATTGAGGGTGGCGAGATTATGGCCATGTTACAGATGGCAATGATGGGTAAATTACCTTATACAGTGCTGCGTGATGCTGTGTTTGCACATCCAACCCTCGCGGAAGCATTGAATAATTTGTTTACGATGTTTGATCAGTAGGAAGATTGCTTGACGGTTTCATGAAGGCTGGGATATACTTCTTTGCGGTTGATAACTCAACAATCACGTGAAAATACTCATCCATAGAGCAGATGTTTGGCTCGAGGGTAGGAGTCATGGAAGAAGGAACGTTCCAGCCTATTCAGCCGGGGGAAAGAGTGGCAACTCAACACATTGCTGGTTCTCAATCGCCCGGTGGTGTGGCTTCCGTAGATGATTTGCGCCTTGTCGAGGCTTTACGAAGCGGCAATGAAAGCGCATTTGTCTCACTGGTGAACATGTATCATGCCCCAATGCTGCGACTTGCGATGATATTTGTTCCTTCCGAGGCTATAGCTGAGGAAGTTGTCCAGGAGACCTGGATTGGAGTACTGCATGGAATTGATCGCTTTGAGGGTCGATCTTCGTTAAAGACCTGGATTTTTCGTATACTCACAAACCGGGCTAAAACTCGCGCACAGCGCGAAGGGCGCAGCGTGCCATTTTCGTCTTTACCTGAATTTACTATCGAGCTACAAGAACCTGCGATTGAGCCTGAACGATTCCATGGGCCAGATCACCAATGGCCAGGGGGCTGGGTATCCTTTCCCCGTAGTTGGGAGGAAATACCGGAGGAGCGAATACTTGCGCAAGAAACATTGACACGTATTCAGGAAGCCATTGATGCGTTACCAATCGGGCAACGCGAGGTGATCACATTACGAGATATCGAGGGGTGTACCTCTGAAGAAGCCTGTGACTTGCTAGGTGTTTCTGAGGCAAATCAGCGCGTATTGCTGCATCGCGCACGTTGCAAAGTTCGACGAGCATTAGAGAAATACTTCGAGGATGAGTAACAATAATATGACGAATGCAAATCAGAAAGAGTTAAACTGCCAGGAAGTTGTAGAACTTGTTACCGACTATCTTGAACAGGCGCTTTTGCCCGAGACGCAGGCACAATTCGAGGATCACATCGAAAAGTGCCCTGGGTGCGAAATTTACCTGGAACAAGTACAGCAGACAATTGAGATGTTGCGAAAACTGTCCGAGCAGCAAACGTTTCCAGAAACGAAGGAAGATCTCCTTGAAATCTTCCGCAACTGGAAACAGGATGAAAGTAAAAGCGATTCCCCACTCGTGTGACCTCGCTCACATTCAACATGTGCTTATATTGCTTCAACAACAAGGACGATTGGCGTATCATGGCTTTTGAAAGGTCTATATTCTATTCATAACCTTTCTAAGGAGAATTTTTATGTTGAAGCGCCCCTTTATCAGCTTTGTCTTTTTATGCCTGGCAATTTTCAGCTTAGCAGCATGCGGCAGTAATACAGGTAACGGATCTTCTACACCAACGGCGACCGCAACGTCGACTCCAGTGCTTACCACTTCGCCAACTCAAGTAGCATTCAAAGTGATAAGCGTTGATCTCGTTGTAAGCCCTAATAGCATTGCAGGGAAAGTATGTGGCAGTTCAGCGAGTTTTACATACACAGCCACCTTCCATATATCGGCGAATACTGCTGGAGGAACAATCCAGTTTCAGTACACACTGAATAATGGGCGTTCTTTAACGAACGCGAGTGTAGCAGTTAACCCAGGCGAAACAACCAATACCTATACCTTTAGCAGCTCTGGCACGCTTTATCCTGACCATACCTACCCAGGTATTGCAGAAGTGCTTGTGAATAGCCCGAATAGCATTAGTTCGCCACAGGTCAAACCTTCGGGGACCTGTACTACAACATCTTTCAGTGTGACCAGCATCGATATGTCGGTGAATCCGACAAGTATC
>Ga0209048_10002961_pt1 | contig 16643 bp, 14 predicted proteins | sample FrelakmetCRP12CR_FD_187146 | JGI IMG/M metagenome (GOLD analysis project Ga0209048, IMG submission 187146) | Freshwater lake sediment microbial communities from the University of Notre Dame, USA, for methane emissions studies - CRP12 CR (SPAdes)... | ecosystem: Environmental > Aquatic >... | reverse complement strand
CTCGTGGTGCTTGTCGTGCTCTTGTTCGACGGCTGGACGCCGATGTACGCCGGCCTGGTCGGCCTGGCGCTGACGGCCGTGCTGATACTCGGCGCCGGGGTCGTTGCGGGCTTCCATTCGCTCCAGTTCCGGGTCGTCTTCTGGGTCGCGGTTGGCTTGGCGGCCGGATCGTTCTACTGGCTGCAGATCTGGGGCATCCTCGCGCTCATCGCTGCTCTTTCGTTCTGGAACGTGTTCACGCACGGCGGGCGCGAAACGCTGCGCATCATGCGCGGGAGCCTGATCGACGGCGCGCGTCAGGCCGTCGGCGTCGGCATCGCGTGCGCGATCGTCGGCGTGATCATGGGCGTCCTCACCCTGACCGGGGCGGCGTCGAATTTTGCCGATTTTGTGTTGGAAATCGGGTCACGCAGCCTGTTCCTTTCGCTCGCGCTGACGATGATCGTGTCGCTGGTCCTCGGCATGGGAATCCCGACGATCCCCACCTACATCATCTGCAGCTCGATCGCGGCGCCGGCGCTCGCGAAGCTGGGCGTGCCGCTAATCGTGTCGCACATGTTCGTGTTCTACTTCGGGATCATCGCGGACCTGACGCCGCCGGTCGCGCTCGCGGCGTTCGCCGCCGCATCGATCGCCAAAGCGTCCCCGATGCGGATCGGCTGGAAGGCCACGCACATCGCGATCGCCGGGTTCGTCATCCCCTTCATGGCGGTTTACGATCCGGCGCTGATGCTGCAACCCGGGGCGGACGGCAAGCTGTCGGTGTTCGCAGCCATCTACATTACGTTCAAGGCGCTGATCGCGATCGCGTTGTGGGGCGCGGCCGCCATCGGGCACCTGCGTGGACCGCTCAACTGGTTCGAGCGTATCGTGGCCTTCACGGCCGCCGCGCTGCTGGTCGCGACCATTCCGCTCACCGACGAGGCCGGCTTCGCGCTCGGCGTGGCATTCGTGGCGTGGCATGGGTATCGCACGCGCGGCACCCCGGCGCCCGCGTCCGGTTGAGCGTCATCTGCCTCCTCGTTGCCGGCGCGGTGCGCGCAACGTTGCCCGGCCCCGATTTCACGCTGGCCTGGGAGCATTCCGTGCAGAAGACCCGATGGGAAGAGACCTATCGCCTCGTCGGCGATCGGTTATCGCTCGTCGAAGCGCGTGTGGAGGGCAGCGGCGCGGGCATGGAATCGCCGCCCGGCGCGCAACTGCGCGATGGCCGCTGGATCTGGCAGCCGCAATCGACGCATGCCGAACTCCGCCTGACCCGTTCGCCGTTCACCCGCGACTACACACTCTGCGCAGCCGGCCGGTGCGCGGACCTCGGCGACTGGGTGGGCGCGACGGCGGAGCTTGGGGCCGACCGTGAGGTCGTCAGCGTGCGCGCTTGCGACGAGCCTGCATCAGCCGGCGGCAAGGAGGTCCGGAGGTAGAGGAGGCCGCCGTTCCAGCGCGCTGACGCGCACCGGGAAGTCCCCCTGCTTGCGGTCCAGAAAGTAATTGCGCAATGTTCGTGTGATGGTACGAAAGGCCAGGGATTCCCATGGAATTTCGGCTTCCTCGCAGAGCTTCACCTCGAGGCTTTCACTGCCCGGACCGAAATCGAGATCGATGAGGCGCGCGCGGAACACCATGTAAACCTGGTTGATCTGCGGCAGGCTGATGACCGTGTAGAGATCGGTCGGTTCCACCCGCGCGTGCGCTTCCTCGAGGGTCTCGCGCAGCGCTCCGGCAACGATGGTTTCGCCATTTTCGAGGAATCCGGCAGGAAGCGTCCACAGTCCGTAGCGCGGTTCGATGGCCCGCTTGCACAGCAGCACGCGTCCCTCCCATTCCGGCAGGCAGCCGACGACGATCTTGGGGTTCTGGTAGTGGATCGTCCCGCACTCGGCGCACACGAAGCGAGGCAGATTGTCGCCGTCGGGAACGCGCAGGACAATGCGCGATGATCCGCACTGGCTGCAGAATTTCATTGCGCTCTACCGCCGTGCGCAGCGTGATCTGTGCATAATTGCCGCACTGCCGCCCTGTGGAGATTTCGCCAACATGAGCCTTCGTTCATTGCTGCCTGATGCGGTCGACGACTACGTGCACAACGTGGCCACGCGCGAGACGCCGTTGCAGCGGCGGCTGCGCGACGAAACCGCGAAACTTCCCGGCGCAGGCATGCAGATCGGCGCGGATCAGGGCGCCTTCCTCGCGCTGCTGGTACGCCTGACGGGGGCGCGGCGCGCCCTCGAAATCGGGACGTTCACCGGCTACAGCGCACTTGCGGTCGCGGCGGCGCTGCCCGGCGACGGCCGACTGACCTGCTGCGACGTCAGCGACGAATGGACGCAGGTGGCGCGGCGTTACTGGCGCGAAGCCGGCGTGGCCGAGCGCATCGACCTGCGCCTCGCGCCCGCTGCCGATACCCTGCGCGACCTGCTTCGCGACTCCGGTCCGGGCAGCTTCGACTTTGCGTTCGTCGACGCCGACAAGGCGGGCTATGACGGCTACTACGAGGCCTGTCTCGCGCTGCTGCGGCCGGGAGGGCTGATGGCATTCGACAACACGCTGTGGAGCGGTGCGGTCGCCGATCCGACGCAGACCGACCCCGACACCACGGCGCTGCGCGCGCTCAACCTGAAGGCGCGCGATGATCCCCGTGTGACGAGTTGCCTCGTTTCCATGGGCGACGGCGTGCTCCTCGCGCGCAAGCACTGACGCAAGGGTGTGCCCGCACGACCGGCTTGCGTGAATCATTGGGCGAGCGCTTGCGGATGAGCTCATTGGCGAATGAATTGCTCGCGATAGTATTTGAGTTCCTCGATCGACTCGTGGACGTCAGCGAGCGCCTCGTGCCTGCCTTCCTTGGGAATACCCTTCATCAATTCGGGCTTCCAGCGCCGGCACAGCTCCTTCAGCGTCGACACATCGAGGTTGCGGTAGTGAAACCAGTTCTCGAGCGCGGGCATCCAGCGCGCGAGGAAGCGGCGATCCTGGCAAATGGAGTTGCCGCACATCGGCGATGCCCTGGGCGGCACATGTTCGCGCAGAAATACAAGCGCGGACTCTTCCACGGCGCTGTCGCCCAGCGCCGAGGCCTTCACCTTGTCGATCAGGCCGGACTTGCCGTGCGTCGCCTTGTTCCACGCGTCCATGCCGTCCAAGACCGCGTCGTCCTGATGCAGCACCCACACCGGCGCTTCGGCAACGACGTTGAGGTCCCCATCGGTCACCACCAGCGCAACCTCGATGATGCGGTCGGTTTCGGGACTGAGTCCCGTCATCTCCATGTCGATCCAGATGAGGTGATTGGCGTCTTGGGGCATATCGATTTGGCGTAAAATGGGCGGTTCATTCTCGCACAAAGCGCCGGGGCAGGATGCCCGGCGACACGACTGTGACTGCAGCCTCGTTCACTGCACTGTTTCTCATTGCGCTGGCGGCCTCGCTGTCCCTGCGCATCTGGCTCGCGCGGCGCCAGGTCGCCCATGTACTCGCGCATCGGGGAGCCGTGCCGCCCGCCTTTGCGGCCAGCATCGGTCTTGTGCCGCATCAGAAGGCCGCCGACTACACGGTGGCGAAGCAGCGGCTTGCCACGCTCAACACGCTCGTGGATGCCGCCATGCTGCTGCTGATGACGCTGGGCGGCGGCCTGGCCCTGGTCATCGGCTGGACGGAAACGATTGCGGTGTCGCCGCTCTGGCGCGACGTGCTGCTCTTCGCCGTGACCGGCCTTTTCTATGGCGTCGTCAGCCTGCCGTTTTCATGGTGGCAGACATTCCGCATCGAGGAGCGCTTCGGTTTCAACCGGATGACGTGGCGCCTATGGCTCGGCGACCTCGCCAAAGGCCTCGCCGTGGCGGTGGCCCTGGGCCTGCCGCTCCTGCTACTCGTGCTATGGCTGATGCGCACTGCCGGCGCGCTGTGGTGGCTCTGGGTGTGGGGCGCGTGGATGGCCTTCCAGCTCCTGATCCTGGTGCTCTACCCGACGCTGATCGCCCCGCTCTTCAACAAATTCACGCCGCTTGAACCGGGTCCTGCACGCGAGCGCATCGAGGCGCTGCTGACCCGCTGCGGCTTTGCGCGCGCGGGCTTGTTCGTGATGGACGGGTCGAAGCGCTCCGGACACGGCAATGCCTACTTCACGGGTTTCGGCCGCGCCAAGCGGATCGTGTTCTTCGACACCCTTCTCACCCGCCTGATTCCCGACGAGATCGAGGCGGTGCTGGCCCATGAACTGGGCCACTACAAATTGAAGCACGTCGCCAAGCGCGTCGCCTGGTCGGCGGTCCTGTCGCTGGTTATCCTGGCGCTGCTCGCGTGGTTCGCCCGCGCGCCGTGGTTCTATGCGGGACTGGGCATTCCCGATTCGCTGCTCGCGGCGAGCATGGGGCGGCCGGGCGTGGCGCTCGAACTTTTCCTGCTGGCGCTGCCGGTATTCACGTTCGTGCTCGAACCATTGAGTTCGCTTTATTCGCGCAGGCACGAGTTCGAGGCGGACGCCTATGCGACGCGCCACGCCAGTGCGACGGCACTCATGCAGGCACTGGTCAAGCTGTACGAGGACAACGCCTCGACCCTGACGCCCGACCCGCTGCATTCGGCGTTCTACGACTCGCATCCGCCCGCGACCGTGCGGATCGCGCACATCGCGTCGCTCGCCGGCGGCACGCCGTCGCTGATGGCAGCATGAGCGTCGCCAACAGCGCTCCTGATACCCGGCTGCTGGCGCTGGCGTCGATGCGTTGCCGCGACGGCGCTCCGGCGCTGGGCACGACCGAACGCGACGTGCACGTCGCGACGCTGCCGGGCTGGGCCTTCACCGACAACCGGATCGAGAAGTCGTTTCTGTTCGCCAACTACCACGAGACCATCGCCTTCGTGAACGCCGTGGCCTGGATCGCACACCGCGAGGATCACCACCCCGACCTGCGGGTTCACTACAACCGTTGCGTGGTCGCGTTCTCGACGCACAGCGCGGGCGGCGTCACGCTGAACGATTTCATCTGCGCGGCCAAAGCGGAACGCCTGTTCGCTTGACGCCCACCGGCCGCAACACTCCTTCCGGCGACGCACTGCAGGGTCTGGTCGTCGCCACGTACCGCCGGCACTACGCGGTGACGCTGCCTGACGGCGAAACCCTGGAATGCGTGCAGAAGGGCCGCTCGCTGCAGATCGCGTGTGGCGATCGCGTCGACATCGTGCGCATGGCGGGTGGCGGCGCCATCGAGTCCGTCGCGCCGCGCACGAGCCTTCTCTTCCGCTCCGACGCATTCCGCGAGAAGCTGATCGCGGCCAACGTCACGCAGATCGTCGGCGTCGTGGCGCCGGGACTGGGCCTGGACGAGGAACTCATCAACCGCTGGATGATCGCGGCCGAATCCCAGGACTGTCGCTTCGTGCTCGCGGCCAACAAATCGGACCTGCCGGACTATTCCACGTTGCTGGCGCGCCTGGCGCCCATCGCGGCCCTCGGCTACCCGGTCGTCGAATTGTCCGCCGTGCGCGACGCCACGCCCTTCGCCCCCTGGCTGGCCGGGCAGCATTCCGTGCTGGTCGGGCAATCGGGGATGGGCAAGTCGACGATCGTCAATTCGCTGATACCCGCGGCGGCGATCCGCGTAAGCGAAGTTTCGGCAGCACTTGCGACCGGTCGCCACACGACGACCGCGACCACGCTCTATCCTCTGCCCGCATTGGGCGCCGACACGTGGATCGTCGATTCGCCCGGCATGAAGGCGTTCGGATTGGCGCACCTCGAGCCGGCGGACATCGCGGAAGCCTTCGTCGAACTCCGCCCGCTGCTCGGGCATTGCCGCTTCCGCGACTGCCAACACGATGCGGAACCCGGATGCGCCGTCCAGGATGCCGTGGACCGCGGGCGGGTCGCGCCGCATCGGGTTGCGCTGCTCCACGCGATGATCCGGGAAGCGCGTGCGATTCGCGACCCTGCGCGATAGAGCTTCGCGTCCCGCGCGAGCGGACGCCGTCAGGGCGCGCTATTGGCCAGGGTAATCAGCAGGATCACCAGCAACCAGAGCACGAGCGCCCGCCAGACCAGCCCTACCGCGGACGGCAGCACGTCCGGCGTGACGGGGTCGCCCGTGCCCACTTCAGCGCGCACGTCCGGCTCGCCCACCAGCACGGGAAGCGGCCCACCCAGCCGCACGCCAAGCGCCCCGCCTCCGCTCGCCAGCAGGACGCCGATGGCGAGGCCGCCATCCCGTTTCGCCCACAGGTGCGCCTGCGTGCGCCAGCAGGCTGCCGCGTCCTCGAAATCGCCAACAATCGCGAAGGAAAGTGCGGTGAGGCGAACCGGAATCCAGTCGAGCACCGCCAGCAGCGTTCGTGCCGGCCGGCCGAATTCATCGCGCGCCTGCGTCAGCGGCGTGGGCTCCACGCCCGGCGTCAGCGCTCCCCACTCTTCCGCGAGCAGGGCCGCTATGCGATATGCGACCGCCCCTGCCGGGCCCGGAAGGACTACAAACCAGAACATCACGGCAAAGACCTGGCGGTAGGCGTCGACCAAGCCGCGCTCGATGGCCAGTCGGGCCACGTCCTCGCTCGAAAGTTCGCTGGCACCGCCGCCGCGCCATGACGCCAACGCGCGGCGCGCCTCGGTCAGGTCGCTCACCTTGAACGCATTGATGATGGCGGACACCGCGTGGCTGAAGCGGCGAAATCCCATCATGAAATAGAGCACGATCACGTTGCAGGCCAACGCCAGCAACGGGTGCACCAGCCACGAACCCAAGAAGGCGAATTGCACGAGCAGCACCGGCGGGACGATCACCGCAATCAGCGCCAGCCAGCCATGCTGGGCGGTCCCACCGTTCCACCGCCGCTCGATCCATCGCGCGTAACGGACGAATTGGCGCTCGGCGGCATTGCGCCACGAGAACGCCCGCCACTGCTCGAGGCCCAGCGCGACCAGGACGGCCAGGAAACTCATGGGCGCCGCCTCAATTGGATCTCACCTGAAAAAGTCCTTGTTGATCTCCCTGAACAACGGAGTCGCCGCCTCGGCCAGCCATTCGAAGGCGACCATTTCCCGCGTCACCACCCGGATGCCCTCGTCGCGCATGCGCGTCAGCGCCACCTGGCAATCCTCGGGATGGCGCGCACCCAGGGCGTCGGCGACCACATAGACCTCCTTGCCGTCCTCGAGCAGCTCGAGCGAGGTCTGCAGCACGCAGACATGCGCCTCGGCGCCGACGACCACGACCTGCGCCCGATCGTGGCCCGGCAATCCCTCCAGGCACCGCGCAGCAACCGCCGAAAAGTGATTCTTGGACGCGATCGCTTCCTGTGGCAACAGCTTGCGTACCCTGGGCACCAGCGGACCGAGGCCTTTCGGATATTGTTCGGTCGCGGCAACGGGCACGCCGATCTTCTGCGCGATCCGGATCAGCCAAACGACGTTGGCGACCACGCGTTCATGATCCGCGAGCACGGGGACCAGCTTCGTCTGCAGGTCAATCACGAGCAGCACGGAACGTTCGGCATCGATCAGCATGAGGTCCCGACCTTGTTCAATCGTTCGAAAATTCCGGATCCTGAACCACCGTGAATACGGAGAACACAGGGAGTACGAGAACAACCAGAAAAGTGAAGCATAACAAGCGTCTCGCTTTGCCGCTCTCTGCGCGCTCCGTGCTCTCTCTGGTCAAAGACCGGTCTCTTGCCGGGGATTCAGGTCTTGAGCTCTTCCCGGTCGCGATACTGCGCAAGCGATTCGGGATTGGCCAACGCCTCGAGATTGCGCACGTCGCGACCGTGCACCACGTCGCAGACCGCGAGCTCCACGATCTTCCCGCTGCGCGTGCGGGGGATGTCCGTCACCTGCAGGATCTTCGCCGGCACGTGCCGCGACGTCGTGTTCGCCCTGATCGTCTGCCGGATGCGCTCGGCCAGCGCCGCGTCGAGCGTCAGGCCCTCCCGCAACTTCACGAACAGCACGATCCGCACGTCGGTGCATTCGCCCGGGGGCCACGCCTGCCCGATCACCAGGCTCTCGACGACTTCAGGCAACGGCTCGACCTGCTGATAGATCTCCGCGGTGCCCATGCGCACGCCGCCGGGATTGAGCGTCGCATCGGAACGGCCGTAGATCACCACGCCGCCATGATCCGTCAACTCCGCCCAATCCCCCTGGCACCACGCGCCGGGATAGCGTTCGAAGTAGGTCGCGCGATACAGCGTGCCCTCGTGATCGTTCCAGATCCCGGCCGGCATGGCGGGAAACGGCGACTTGCAGACGAGCTCACCCTTCACCCCCGTGATGGACGCCCCCGCCTCGTCGAAGACGTCGACGTCCATCCCGAGGCCCCGGCATTGCAGCTCGCCCCGCCATACGGGCAGCGTCGGCGATCCGGCCACGAAGCACGACGCGATATCGGTGCCGCCCGAGATCGACGACAGGCAGATATCCTGCTTCACGCACTGGTACACGTAGTCGAAGCTCTCCGGGCTCAGCGGACTGCCCGTCGAAAACATGATGCGCAGCGGCGAGAGGTCGAAGTCCTTGCGCGGCACCTGCGCAATCTTCTTCTGCGCATCGAGGAACCTGGCCGACGTGCCGAAGTGGGTCATCCGCTCCTGCGCGGCGAACTTCCAGAGGATGCGCCCCTGCTGGATGAACGGCGACCCGTCGTACAAGAGCAGTGTGGCGCCGGATGCCAGGCCCGAAACCAGCCAGTTCCACATCACCCAGCCGCAGGTCGTGAAAAAGAACAGCCGGTCGCCGTGCTTCACATCGCCGTGCAGCCGGTGTTCCTTCAGATGCTGCAGCAGTACGCCGCCGGCCGTATGCACGATGCACTTGGGCGCACCGGTGGTCCCGGATGAATACAGAATGTACAGAGGGTGCGCGAACGGCAACGCGGCGTAGTCGATCGGGCCGGGCAGGAACGGCGCCAGCCAGACATCCCATGCCACGCCATGGCGCACCAGCGAAAGGTCGTCGGAGGCGCCCGGCGTCTGCTGCAGATATGGAATCACCACCACCTTTTCCACCGACGGCAGGCCTTTGACAATCGCGGCCACCTTGTCGAGGATGGGGATCACCTTGCCGTTGTAGTGGTAACCATCGACGGTGACCAGGATTCTGGGTTCGATCTGCTCGAACCGGTCCAGCACGCCCTGCACGCCGAATTCCGGCGAGCACGACGACCAGATGGCGCCGCGCGACACGGCGCCCAGCATGGCGACGACCGCTTCCGGCAGATTCGGCACATACGCCGCGACGCGATCGCCAGGCGCGATTCCCGCCGCGGCGAATGCGGCCGATGCGCGCGACGCGAGCGCGTGCAGCTCGAGGTGCGAGAGCCGGCGTTGAATCTTGTCCTCGCCCCAGAACACGAGCGCGTCGGTCGTATCGTCGGCACGCCTGCGTTCGAGCAGATTCTGCGCAAAATTGAGCCGGGCGTCGGGGAACCAGACGGCACCGGGCATCCGGTCTTCGCCCACCAGAGTCACGTCGCCGCGGGTCCCGATGACGCCGCAGTCATCCCAGATCTCGCGCCAGAATTCGCCCTTGTGGTCGAGCGACCATCGCCAGAGCGCGTCGTAGGTCGTGACGTCGATACCGTGCCGCGCACCGACCCTTGCCGCGAACGCCGTGAGGTTGGCCTCCGCAACGCGCTGCGGCGTCGGACTCCAGAGCCTGGTCGCAACGGCCGTCATCGCATCAGCTCGTTGCGCCAATCGGCGGTGCGCGATGCGCGATGGGCCACGCGTTCCGGGCCTGCTCCGTGCAAAGGAACCCGCCGGCGTTGTTGCCATGGCCGAACAGATCCCCGTCGCCCCGGTGAACTGTAGCCCGGGAAGCATGGCAAAGGTGGCAGGCGGCGGTCACGGATCAGCGGCTACGACGGGGACCCAGCAATTATAATGGGCGGCAAGTTCCAGCCCGGGAACTTCGGGCAATACAGAGGATAGCCGCATGGCGCGTGAAGTGATGGAATACGACGTGGTGATCGTCGGCGGCGGCCCTTCCGGCCTGGCCGCGGCGATTCGGCTGAAACAGCTCGCCGCCGCGCAAAACCGCGAAATCTCGGTCTGCATCCTCGACAAGGGATCGGAAATCGGTGCGCACACTCTCTCCGGCGCCGTGATCGACCCCCGGGCGCTGAACGAGCTCCTTCCCGATTGGCAGCAGCAGGGCGCGCGCATCACCACGCCGGTGACGGAAGACCGCTTCCTCATCCTGACCGAAGACAAGGCCTGGCGCATCCCGAACTGGTCGCTGCCGCCACTGATGGACAACCATGGCTGCTACATCGTGAGCCTCGGCAACGTCTGTCGCTGGCTCGGGACCAGGGCCGAAGCGCTCGGCGTCGAGATCTATCCGGGCTTTCCGGCGGCGGAAATACTGCTCGACGGAAACGGATCCGTATGCGGCGTGGCCACCGGCGACATGGGCGTGGCCAGGGACGGCTCGCACAAGTCCGACTATCAGCCCGGTATGGAGCTGCACGCGAAATACACGCTGTTTGCCGAAGGATGCCGCGGCTCGCTCGCGCAGGAACTGATGCAGAAATTCAATTTGCGCGACGGTGTCGACCCACAGAAATATGGCATCGGCCTGAAGGAATTGTGGGAAGTCGCTCCCGACCGGCATCACCTCGGGCGCGTCGTGCACAGCCAGGGCTGGCCGCTCGATGCGAACACCGGCGGAGGTTCGTTCCTGTACCACCTCCCCGGCCATCTCGTCGCCGTCGGCTTCGTCGTACACCTCAACTACGAGAACCCGCACCTGTCGCCCTTCGATGAATTCCAGCGCTTCAAGACCCACCCGGCGATCCGTCCGACCTTCGAAGGCGGCAAGCGCCTGGGTTACGGCGCGCGGGCGATCAACGAGGGCGGACTGCAGTCGGTTCCGAAACTCGCTTTTCCCGGTGGCGCGCTGATCGGATGCGCGGCGGGATTCGTCAACCTGCCGCGGATCAAGGGCAGCCACAATGCGATGAAGACCGGGATGCTCGCCGCGGAATCCGCATTCGCTGCGCTGGGCGCGGGCCGCGCGCACGACGAACTGGCCGATTATCCCGACGCCTGGCGCAAGTCGTGGGTATACGAGGACCTGTACAAGGTGCGCAATGTGAAGCCGGGACTCGACTGGGGCCTGTGGGCAGGCACCGTCCACGGCGGCGTCCACATGTGGCTCAATGACCTGGGCCTCGGGGCGCTGGTCCCGTGGACACTGCGCCACGGCAAGGCGGACCACGAAGCGCTGCGGCCCGCCGCGCAGATGCCGAAGATCACCTATCCCGGGTACGACAACGTGCTGACCTTCGACCGGCTGTCGTCGGTGTTCGTCTCGAACACGAATCATGAGGAAAACCAGCCGATCCACCTGCAACTGCGCAACGCTGCCGTTCCGGTCGACGTGAATCTGGCGGTCTACGACGGGCCTGAACAACGCTACTGCCCGGCGGGCGTGTACGAATTCGTCGCCACAGAATCAGGCGACCAGGCCGCCGGCCCGCTGGCGAGGCGACTTCAGATCAATGCGCAGAATTGCGTGCACTGCAAGACCTGCGACATCAAGGATCCGCGCCAGAACATTCATTGGGTCACGCCCGAAGGTGGCGGCGGGCCCAATTACACCGGAATGTGACGGAGGCTGCCGGTCAGTCCCAAAGCCACGCGGCGCCGCGCACGCCGCTGGAGTCGCCATGCAGGTGCTTGACAAGACGCGTGTCGACGCGATCCGAGAACACCCATGATCCCCATTGCTCCGGCACCTTGACGTAGAGTCGATCCACGTTGGACATTCCGCCACCCAGCACGATCACATCAGGATCGAGGATGTTGATGACATGCGCCAGCGACCGGGCCAGCCGGTCCTCGTAGCGAGCAAGCGTTGCTGCGCATGCCGGATCGCCTGCGTCTGCGCCCGCGGCGATATCCTCAGCGGCCAATGTGCTGCCGGTCACGCGGCGATGGTCATGGGTGAGTCCCGGCCCGGACAGCCACGTCTCGATGCAACCGGAATGTCCACAGAAACATTTCCCCCCCGGCCGCTCGTCGTCACGCGGCCACGGCAATGCGTTGTGCCCCCATTCCCCGGCGATCGCATTCGGGCCCTCGAGCACGCGTCCGCGGACCACAATGCCTGCGCCGACTCCCGTACCGAGAATGACGCCGAACACGACGTCGGCGCCCTGCCCTGCGCCGTCCGTGGCCTCCGAAAGCGCAAAGCAGTTTGCGTCATTGGTGACACGGACTTCGCGACCGAGCACTCGGGCAAGGTCCTCCCGGATCGCATGGCCATTCAGGCTGACCGAATTGGAGCCCCGCAACAGACCGGTCGCCCGCGAGATCGAGCCGGGCGTACCGATGCCCACCGACGCCGAGTGCGGCGGCAACGCAAGTTCACGCTCCGTTTCGCGCACCAGTTCGGCCACTGCGGCAAGCGTTGCCTCGTAGCCGGCACGGGGCGTGGCCACGCGCCGCCGAAGGCGCTCGCGTCCCTGCGCATCCATTGCAACGATTTCCAGTTTGGTCCCGCCCAGGTCGACACCCAGGCGAATGGCGTTCGGCATTTGCTGCTCCCACCCGATTCGAGCACGCCCGCTCTGCTTCGTCCGGGCCGCTCGTCGTTAGCGACGAATATTACCGGCGGGGAGGTAGCACCCTTAGGCCATGATCAACTTCAATGCAACCGGCCCGGCCAGCGCGAGCCACACCACCAGCGCGAACACGGCGGCGACGAACACGGCAGCGCTGCCCAAGTCCTTGGCGAGCTTCGACAGTGGATGGCGGGCCGCCGAGATGCGGTCGATCGCCGCTTCCACCGACGTATTGAGTATCTCGACGACGAACAGCGCGACCGGACATCCGATCAGAAGCAATTTTTCGACGGTTCCCAACGGCAGCCAGCATGCCAGCGGGATGGCCACGACCAGCACCCAGATCTCGAGCCGGGCCGCAGGCTCGTTCCATGCCGCGCGCAATCCGGCCAATGAATAGAAGAAGGCGTTCCACAGACGGAGCATCGTCGATTCCGCAGTCATGGAGACACGGCAGCGTGCAGCATGGCTGTGAAGGAAATGTGACGACGGCCGGGCACCCGGGGAACCGGGCCCCGGTCAGGGAATTGCGCAGAACACGTTGCCCTCGATGAGCCAGCCGCGCTGCACCATCTCCCGCACCTCGCTGTGGCTGGTGATGAAGCGATGGCTGGCCTGGCCACCCATGCCGTTGTTGTACAGGCGCACGACGGGAATGCGGTTCGCCGCGCAGACTTCACCCGCAGGCGCCTCCGCGTTGAAGGCGATGCCTTCGTAGAGCCAGTAGGGGTTCGCCTTGGTCAGCCAGCACTCGTAATCGCTGATGGTGTAGAAGTGCGAATTCGGGCCGAGGCCGGGCGTCCCGAAGAAGCGGCAGGCCGGCAGCCCGTGCGGATCATCCCGCGCCCACGCCTTGAAGTTGAAGCCCGTCCGTTGCCAGCCCGGGATGATGATGCCTGCATCCAGCAGTGCGGACTCGGCCGACTCGGCGGTGATGAAGTAGTGATTGAGCGAATCGTTGCGGAATTCGACGACGATGCGCTCGCCAGCCTGTGCCGGCGATGGCGCAATGTAATCGATCTTCAGCACGTCCTCGCCGCCACCCGCCACCGACGTCATGCGGGCGCTCGTCGCGCGCGCCACCGGGTCGCCGGACAGTTGCCCGGCAAGGAACGCCAGCGACCACGTGAAGATTTCATCGGAGAAAGCGGGGTCGAAGCCATGTTTGACGCCGGTCAACGCCACGAGCTGGCGCGTGTTGTGCAGAAATTCGAAACCCCGCTCCGTTGCGGCAATGGGCGCCGTCGTATCCGCCGTGCCGCTGATCGCCAGGAACGGCAATGTGATGTCCTGCAGGCCGTTCTGGTTGCGGCCGAACGCGGGAAAGACGACCTGCCCGAAATACGGCACATAGCCTGCCGCAGCCTTGAGGCGCGGATCGAACGTGACCTGCTTGTACGCCTGCCCCACGGTCGTCGTCAGTTGCGCGCCGGCCATCAGCAGCAGCGATTCGCCGCCTAAGCTCGCGCCGAAGCCGCCGACCTTCGCGGCGTCCACGTGATCGGCGAACTGCGTGCCTGCCAGTACCGCATCGAGACCCGACGACAGCGACAGCGGCCGCACGGCCTGCATGGCGACGAACTGCTTGATGTTCACGAACGCGTAGAAATAATCGCTGAAACTGTCGAGCTTGACGTCCGCGAACCGCAGGTCGCCGTGGAAGGGCGCGACGACGACATAACCCCAGCTTGCGAAGAGTCGCACCGCGTTGATGTAGTCGCCCGACAGCGGGCTGCCGGTCAGTCCGTGTGAAAACAGCAGGACCGGATAGCGCGCGGCCGCGTCCGCAAGGATCGGCGCCTCGCCGCCGCGCTGCATGTGTGGAACCACATCGCCGGTCGGCAGCGGGTAATCGGGGCGCAGATTGGCGAACGACGTCGGATAGCAGACCAGCATCACGTACGGAAACGACCGCGCGGCATACGGTCCGTAGAGGCCGCCATCGTTCGGGACGGCCAGATTGACCGTCACCGTGTTGGCCGGGTCCGCCAGAAGGTCGGTGACGTACCGCTGCGTATTGCCCGCCGGATTGCCTTCCCAGTAGTCCTGTGCCGAATCGCCCACGGGAACGCGCGTGAAGTCCTGTGCGACGTTGCTGCAGCCGACGGGGTCGGGGCCGGCTCCGAAGGGCGGGATGGAATCCGCGCGGGCATCGACGGCGACGAAGGCGAGGAACGCGACGGCTGCAAGGTATTGCTTCATGGAGGGTTCCGGGTGCGTAGGGATGGATCGTCAGCGAGCCGACCCCGCGCATGAGTCCGGCCCCCGACACTGTTCACAGGGTAACGACCGCGGCGTTGCCGTGTCCGTTTGCTACCGCACACAAGGGATGCGGAACGTCCCCACGGCACGTCAGTACGCGGCGATCGGCAATGCCAGGACGCTGTCGCCGCCGTGGGTGACCGCGTGCGCGTAGCCCGACGCCTGCGGCAACAGGCATTCGGCGTAGAAGTGCGCGGTAGCGATCTTGGCGCGCAGGAAATCGGCGTCGCCGACGCCTTGCGTCAGTTGTTCCTGGGCGATCAGCGCCGCGCGTCCCATCTGCCAGCCGCCGGCCACGAGCCCCCACAGCTTGAGGTACGGCACGGCGCCCGCATGCGCGGCGCGCGTATTCTGCCCGAATGCCGGGACGAGCCAATCGATCGCCAATTGCAGGTCGGATTGGGCCGCGGCGAGTTGCAGGCCGATGGCCGCGAGCATCGGCTCGGCATGCGAAGCCAGTTTCGCCGCGACCTTGTCGATCTCGGCCGATACGGCGCTGGCCACGGCGCCGGCATCGCGCGCGGTTTTGCGGCCGATGAGATCGTTGGCCTGGATGCCCGTAGTGCCTTCGTAAATGGTGATGATGCGCGCATCGCGATAATGCTGCGCCGCGCCGGTTTCCTCGATGAAGCCCATGCCCCCGTGAACCTGCAGGCCGAGCGAGGTCACCTCCTGCGCGATTTCGGTCGACCAGCCCTTCACGATCGGAATCATGAAATCCGCAAAGGCCTGGTGGCGCTTGCGGGCATTTTCATCGGGGTGCGCATGCCCGTTGTCGAGAGCGGCCGCCGTGACGTAGGCGACGGCGCGAATGGACTCGGTGTAGGCGCGCATCGTCATCAGCATGCGCCGGATGTCCGGATGCTCGATGATTGGCCCTGCATGGGCGGCCTTGTCCAGGCCCACCGCCTTGCCCTGCACGCGATCCTTGGCATAGGCGACGGCGCGCTGGTACGCGCGATCCGACAGGCCGACGCCTTCCATGCCGACCGAGAACCGCGCCAGATTCATCATGATGAACATGTATTCGAGGCCGCGATTCTCCTCGCCGACCAGGTACCCGGTGGCGCCTCCCTGCTCGCCATAGACCATCACGGCCGTCGGACTGGCGTGGATGCCGAGCTTGTGTTCGAGCGACACGCACTTGACATCGTTGCGCGCACCCAGCGAACCGTCGTCGTTGACCAGCACCTTGGGCACGACGAACAGCGAAATTCCCTTCACACCTTCCGGCGCGTCGGGGGTGCGCGCGAGCACGAGGTGGATGATGTTCTCGGTGTAATCGTGTTCACCGAAGGTGATGAATATTTTCTGGCCCGAGACCTTGTAGCTGCCGTCCGGTTGTGGCACCGCGCGCGTGCGCACGGCCGCCAGGTCGGAGCCGGCCTGCGGCTCGGTCAGGTTCATCGTGCCGGTCCACGTGCCGGCGACCATGTTGGGCAGGTATTTGTGCTTGAGCGCGTCCGAGCCTTTCAGCACGATCGCCTCGACCGCGCCCTGGGTGAGCAACGGGCACAGGTCGAACGCGAGATTGGACGCGTGCCACATTTCCTCGACGGCGGTCTGCACCAGTTGCGGCAGGCCCTGCCCGCCGAACTCCGGCGCCTTGGTGAGCCCGTTCCAGCCGTTGTCGCAGAACTGCTTGTAGGCTTCCTTGAATCCCGCCGGCGTCGTGACGGTTCCGTCCCCGAGGAGCTTCGACCCTTCGCGGTCGCCGCTCCAATTGAGGGGGTCGAGAACATTGGTCGCGAACTTTGCCGCTTCGTCGAGAATCGCCGCCACCGTGTCCGGCGTCGCGTCCTCGAAACCCGGAAGCTTCGCGACCTG
>Ga0209048_10002960_pt1 | contig 16645 bp, 13 predicted proteins | sample FrelakmetCRP12CR_FD_187146 | JGI IMG/M metagenome (GOLD analysis project Ga0209048, IMG submission 187146) | Freshwater lake sediment microbial communities from the University of Notre Dame, USA, for methane emissions studies - CRP12 CR (SPAdes)... | ecosystem: Environmental > Aquatic >... | reverse complement strand
CTTATATATTCTTCACCTGCTGCTTGAACGATTTGCATTGTATGTCCCTGGTCGGCAGCAGCATCTGCTCTGGCGGAAGCCAGGCCTATTACGGCAAACAACGAACGCGCATCGTGCCCTAACTGGATATAACGGTGTGCCGTTGAAAATGCTCCGATCAGATCTTGTGCTTCCAGTTGTTCACGCAGTGTATCTAAGAGTGCAGGCGCTATCAGGCCGCCGCCTATTATTGGTGAACGTGTGTCGGCTGGCTGTGCAGTAACGATCTGTTCTCCAAGTTCTTTATGGAGAGCATTCAGATACGAAGCTGACATGAATAGGAGAGGCAAGGCTTCAACTTCCTGCGTCTGAGAAAAGACCAAATGTACGGCGGCAGTGAAAAGCAGGCCATGCGCCGCGTTTATAAACTCATTGCGATCATCATCTCCAACCCTCTGCATGAGATCGGTTGCCGTGAGTGCAATTATTGAGCCGACACCACGAGAGGATGCTCCATTTTTGATGAGCGCGTCGAATACTCCCTGGCAAATCTGGAGTGTATCAGCATCACTGAGTATCAGACGGCGTAAAGGGAGCGCATATTCTTCTTTTGGTGCAGCCAGGCGCGTGCGGTAACTGGCAAGGCTATGACTTGGTTCAGAAAGAAATGAGCGAATTGGAAGAACCCAGTCAGGTTCTTCTGTATGCAGAGGTAGATGTGGCGCAAGCCAATGAAGAATATTAGGCGCTCGATCACCCCACTCTACAGCATCGAGTAATTGCATTCCTCGCACTGCAAACATGAGAGGGTGTCCGGCATGTTGAAATGTAGTTGAAATACTATCATACACTCGAATTTGCATAGCGCGATAATCAGCGCCAGTACCATAGAGACCGAGTATCAACCGTTCAACCATAGTCCTATCATTGCCAAAAACAGCATCATGCATTGATGAGTTAACCGTTTGTCCCTCCGCTAAACCACTCGGAAAGAGCGGCACAGGATATTCCTTTTGTGCTTCCTTTCCTGCGCGTACGGCTGGTGTTGCGGCTGCCAGTGCCTGTACAAGAAATGGTAAACCTCTTGTATTGTCTGGTGCATTTTCTGCAAGAGTGTTCTGGAGTGCCAGAAGCCAGCGGCACATCATGCTTGCAGCATCGAGAGTGAGGATCGTATGTCCATCACTATCTCCGTGAGCAGCGATCATGCCCACACGCCCAATCAACTCGGGGGCATTCGCACCGCGCTGCGTCAGTTCACGAGCTACAGCAATGATCTGATCAGTATTACCAGCAACGGTGGCATCAATAAGAGACGAAATATCGGTATTCATTCCAACTGACGGCATAAGTGTTACAACCTCAACTATTGTAATTCTCGAATAGCTCGCTCGATATCAGGTATATCGGCATATTCCTCATCAAGCAATTTGTAAGCTCGTTCTAAGTACAATTCAGCGAGCCTGGCTCCGCGCTCACCAGGATCAACGGCCGCTTCAGTGAGTTCGGTACTGCGGTATTTGTCCGCTAGAGACTGGGCAACTCGTCGCATACGCAGTTTGGTTTCTTGCAACTGTTGTTCGTCGTGCCCTTCTAGAGCATACCGTGCTACGCCTACAAGTTTACCCAGCTCAGCCAGTCTTTGCCTATCTGTCATTGTTTGTATCAGCAGTTCATCGGTATCAAGATCATCTAGTACAATTGGGGTTTCATCCTCGATTGCAGCGAGAGTCTCAATTTGTGCGAAGCTTGTAGCGAAATTCACATAGAATTGACCGTATTCCTGGCATCCCTGAGCGACTAATTGCATGCGCGCGCCTTCATCTTTTGGATTGACTGTCCCGATGTCGCACAAATCATCGTCGCGTCGCTCTGCTAGCATTTGGAGACGCTCAAATGTATTGCCTTCTTCCAACATTGGAGGGATTGGCATGACGGGAACATTTGTAGCTTCTTGCAGGTCTTCTGGGGATAGCTGAGAAGCTAGAAATGAAGGTAGATACTTCGCCAGGGAAAGAGGCATGGGAGGGACAACACAGTAGGTAGCTAGAACAGTGCGGCTATCAGTGGCACTACGCGCAAAAAAGATGGCATGTCCCTTTGGCGCCTGTGAATCACCACGTATGAATCGTATGGTCATAGCGAAGAATCCTCTCTGCTATTGTATTGTTATCATTCTAGTTTTTATGAGTAACAGTTTTCTCTTGCATTATCATATGCTCTTTGGCTTTACTTAGCAAGCATTCTTACTTTCACAACTTCTTGCGTAATGTTCTCAAGCGTTTTACCAGTTCTCTGTTGACTTGTGCTTCATCTTCGCTCATTTCGTCGGTTGTAGCAAGAATGGAGTTTTCATAAGCCATGAGATGGTGCATGATTGAATCTCTACCTGTAATACGCACGAACACCGAGAGGGTTGAGAGAGCCTCGCTATCTTCATTTAGTCTCACCTGAATGATGGCAGTTTGCGTATAAAGTTCTGCATATTGATGTAGGAATTTGCTCCATTGATCTGCTGTACTTAATGTATTCATAACTTGTTCAACTAGCTCTATGGCTCGTGTCAGGTCATTCATCGCAAGATCAAACTGATCGCTTAAAAGCATAATACCAGCTCGCTCGTAACGCGAATCAGCTTCATCTAGTGGGAGATGATATTGTTGGTACAGAACGATTGCTTGTTCGAAATTGCTGGCTGCCTCCTGTAGATCGCCATTACCCCGGTGTGCCAGGCCTAAAGCAAAAGTAGTATCGGCTTCTCCAATCAGATTGCCACTCTGATGAAATCGGGTTAATGCACCTTCACAATGTTCAATTGCTTCATTCCACTGACCTCTCCCTATGAGCGTTTGGGCTATCCCAAGCATGGCCTCGCCATCTCCATCTATGCTCTCCAATAATTGAAACTGCCGTCCTGCCTCAAGAAAACTTGCCGACGCAGCTTCCAATTCCTGACGAGACAAACGCGTTTGAGCAAGACCGAGCAGCGCCTCAGCGGCAAGCAATGGTTTTTGGAGAACTTCAGCCTGGCTATATGCCTTACTAAAACGATTCTCAGCCTGGGAAAAATCTCCACGTGTTAAGAGTAGTTGTCCTTCGGCAAGTAGTAGAGCAGGTTCCGCTTGTGGCATTGAGCTATTTTCTGATGTTATTGAAAGTGCTGTCTCCAGGCAAGATGCCGCTTCGTCCAGTTGGCCTGTAAGAAGTGCTAATCTTGCTTTACGAACCAGTATCTCCACAGCAACGATGCTATAGACAGGATCAGAATGTTGTGCGTCCAACCGTGTTTGTGCTTCATAAAAGTAGTTGCTCGCCTGGAGAATCTGTCCCTTTTTACCATAGATAATGCCAAGACCAAGTAAAGTTTTACTTTCAATTAACTCATTGCTGAGCGAATGTGCAATCTTACTGGCTTCTTCAAAAGTCTGTATTGCTCGTTCGAGAAATCCTCGTAAAACTTGAAGTTCACCTAAACTTATCGTCACCTCTGCCTGTCCAATGCGATAAGCAATTGCCTTGTAGGTGCGCAAAGCGCGCTCTATCATGTTATTGGCGTATGAAAGATGCCCCCGACGCATGTTAATCTCACCGAGTAAGCGACTTGCATTGGCTGTACCAAGTGGATTTTGCATATCCGTATATATTTGTAATGCAAACTGAGCGCTCGTTAAAGCTTGTTCGACTTGATTTTCAAGTAATGAAATTTCTGCCAATCCCAGATTACTATCAGCCTCACCCAGTTCGTATTCAATCGAGCTTGCCAGTTTTCCACCTTCTGCGAAGACATCTGCCGCTTTATCGAGTTGTCGTTGATCCAGGTATATATGACCCATGCCTACCAGTGCATCCACGACTCCAAAATTGTCTCTATGTGCTTGATAAACTTCCAGAACGTGTTGGTATTGGGTCATTGCTTGATTAAAATGTCTTATCTGCCGCAGTAGATCAGCAATACTCCGACGCGCATCTGCTTCATTGATGGTCTCGTTAGCGCTAACGAAAGACGAAATTGCTCGTTCATAGTGTTCAATTGCTCGTTCAGTTTTGCCACGTTGCATCTCTATATGCCCCAATGCCAGAGCCACATTTCCCTGCCCCTGTACGTTACCCTGGTCTACATAAAGATTCCAGGAGTTCTGATAAGCCTCTTGCGCCTTGTCCAGATGTGCCAATTGCCGTTCGACATGTCCAAGTGAGAGCGAACTTCCAGCTACGTATAATGGGTAATTTGCGTCATTATAGAGTCGCATTGCTTTCTGATAACTGTTGGCTGCCTGTTCAAGCTGATTCTGCTGACGTTGTACATCGGCCAGCATTGTGCGGCTGTCTCCAGATCGCTTAAAATCACCAAGTAATCTGAACCGTATTTCGGCATCTGAAAAGGCATCTGCCGCCGAATCCAACTTGCCATCGTAAAAAGCATCAATGCCTGCTTGTAAGCGTTTCTCCGCGGCTTTCTCGTCCTGTGCCGACATGGATATTTGACCCCTATATTTTCTATCAATGAACTTTTGTGATTTTATTGTAGTCCTTCGGAGTAGGAAAGTCAAAATCATGCTAGGCATGATGGGGCAGTTGTGATAAGATAAACCCTAAGTACCGAATAGCGTGGCGGTCGGATCCAGTACACAACTTAGTACAAAGGAGTTAGCCTCATGCACGAAGATGCCCTGGCACATGTAGAACTTTTTGCAGGTTTAGAAAAGAAGGACTTACAACTACTCGCAGGTGCTTGTCGAGAACGCAATTATAGCGCGGGGTCAAAATTAATCAAACAGGGTGATACAGGTGTTGGACTGTATGTAATAACTGATGGCACGGTTCATATCACCAGGGAGACTGATCCCGACAAGCCAGAGTTAGATATTGGCACTGTTGGTCCAGGAAATGTACTGGGTGAAATGTCACTATTGGATGATTTACCCCGTTCAGCTAACGTTACTGCTGTGGGCGAGGTTACAGCTCTTCTTCTACCTGTCTGGGAATTTAGAACAACCTTACGTAATCATCCTGATATTGCTCTACGACTATTAGCTACCCTTAGTCGCCGTTTGCGAAAAGCTGAAAGTACCGGTCGCGATTAGTCGGTTCACAATTAAAATATATAGAGCAAGCGGGCAACGAAGCGTTTGCAAGTACAACCTACCTTTTCTATGCTTCGTTGTCTGTCTCGAAAGAGAGTTCTTGAATCTGTCCTGATGGCTCGGCTTTCTTTCGATACAGGAGATCCTGTAATTCCTCAAGCATAGTCTCAACGTCGTTAAAAGAGCGGTAAACACTGGCAAAGCGAATGTAGGCTATTTTATCCATTTGCCTCAGTCGTTCCATGACAAGTTCTCCAATGACACTACTCTGGACTTCTTGCTTGCCTTGCCGGTACAATTCCTGCTCAATCTCCTCAACCGCATTCTCGATCTCATCTACTGATAATGGACGTTTCTCACAAGCCTTGCTTATCCCCACAAAAAGTTTCTGCCTGTCGAAAGCTTCCCGTCTTTGGTCACGCTTTATGACCATCAAGACGGATTTCTCGACCCGCTCATATGTGCTGAATCGTCCCTTGCACTGTTCACAAACGCGTCGCCGGTGAATAGCGTCACCGACATCGCGCGAATCTTTCACCCGGGATTCTGTACCACCACAAAATGGACATTTCATGCTGCTCTTCCTGATTGTGATAAAGGAGTCAATGTGTGTTAATGCAGCCATTGTAACATCAGAAGCATGAAAATGACACTACCCTATCAGGAAGCTAGAGCACGAGGAATTCTAACCCGTTTCTCTCATTATCTAGTTGGTGTCGCCTGTAGAATGGTTCCTCTTTCGGAAGACTCTTTTCCAATATATCCTGACTTCAAACGCGAACCCTCACGCCAATAAGCATACCAGTACGGACCATGACCCTGCCCTTCGTTGCAAGTTCTGCACGTTCGTTTCCCACATTTGCGAAATTGTAATTGATATGTTATGTGTTGATCTCCAGGCAACTGTGTCATGTGTATGTACCCTCCCACTCATCAAAATAAATCCAGTTTATGGGTATATGTATGATAGGATCATACCATTTACATATGAACAAAGAATGAATTTGATTAAGAGAAAAATGACTTCATTTTCATCTTTAGACGTAACAAGGGGTTCAATTGGATAACAGGATTTTCATTCAATACACTGATCTCTTAAGTTCACATTTTACCGCCTATTCGTGAGCGAATTGTGATATAGGAAAATTGGATCATTGCTCAGTCTTTCAACGTAGAGTGGTATAATAGAGTATGTGACTTTCCTAATTCCTTTTGTGGAATTTCTGGCTCCAAATGTTTTGTCATTTTGTTGGATCGGAAAGAGAAGGCAAACTATGCAAATCATCATCAAAGGTAAACAGACTGAAGTTCAACCGCGTTTGCATGAATACATCGAACGGAAAGTACAAAAACTCTCTCGTCTTGTTGTTTCAAATGCTCGTATTGAAGTAACTGTTTCCGAAGAAAACACACGTAGCTCTCACGACCATTATACGGTACAACTGGCAATCTCTAACAACTCCCATCCTATTCATAGTGAGGCAAGCGCATCCAATGCCAATATGGCTTTTGATCTCGTATTAGATAAAGCTACCGCACAATTGGGCCGCTATAAAGATCGCCAGACGAGTACGCGCCGGCACCGTACCCCGCCTGTGAAAGTCCTCTCATTATCTCGCTCTGGCAGTCTTTCTTCCATTGAGGAGGAAGGTGTTGAAGAAGAAGAAGAGCTGGAAGCCACTCCTATAGCTGTAGAGCGGAATGAGGAAATCTGGTCTCGAATCATGGAAATTCGCCAAATTCAGACCAAACCAATGAGTGATCAAGAAGTCATTGCAGAAATGGAGATCAATGACCTCTCCTTTTATCCTTTCTTTAATGAGGAAACGGGGAGCGTCAATGTTATATACCGGTTAGATAAAGGCGGCTATGGTCTACTTGTACCTGCATTAGAGCATGTTGCTGAATAATCTGAACGGGTGAACTACAAAGTCACCTCAAATTGCCACGGTTGTAATGGGGGATTCTCGAATTGACCCAAAGGGTCGACCGCGCGAATCGTCAATGCAGATGTATCAGCGGACATAGGCGGGCTAAAACGCGCGCTACCCTGATACACTGCTTTATACGAGTCACTCGAAAGCTCTGAGCGAGCAAGAAGCACGCCACCACGATCTCCAGACCATTGAAATCCGGTATTGTCTTTTATCAGAAAAATCATGCGAGGAACAAAAGCAAATCCTGCCTGCAATGGTGGCCGTATCCATATGTAATGCAGCTCGAAGTGTTTTTGAAAGAGTTGCAACTGTTGTAGCATCAATGTCATATCATGCTGCTTATGTTCCAATTCAATTGCTATAGTGCGCAATGGCGACCGTGCTGGTGATTCTGGTGTGTCCCATTGCCTGGTTTCTTGTGGAGCAGCTACTACAACTGGAGGGCGTGCGGCAAGTTCCAGAGCTTTAGCAGAAAAAGGAGAGGGATCGTTTAAAATGTCGGTGCACAGTTGCAGGCACAATTCACATATGTAGGCAGCACCCGGACCTGCTACCACACGTTGAACTTCAGGTGGGCGTTTCCCGCAGAAAGAGCATCGTGCCTGTGTCCGATCCATATTCATTAGCTACTTCCTAAAGAGTATCATTTACCCTCGAACTGATCTGCTTTTTGGGCAAGTGAAGAATTGTTCCTACATCTTTATACGAACATAAGGCGTCAACGGCTGCATTGTACAATCCCAAACGTTCTAGAATGAAGGCATGAGCCTCCCACTCTAATGTGTCATCCATAGGTGTAAGGAACGTAAAAGGGTCGTCTTTAACAGTAGATTGGATTTGATGACGCTTCTTTGAAAACCTTTTTCCCGTCTTTATTCCATTTTGAGAGGAGGTAGATCCATTTTTTGAAACTACCAGGTGTACCAGACTTTCAGGAGTACCATCTCTTCTACCATACGTTCGGGCTAATGCCAGCGCAATGAGATGATCTGCAAAGTGTGGATTCTTTGGTAAGAGTGAACCATGCATATAAGTGCCAAAGGAGTTACGATACACTGCTCCCTCTGTATGATCTTCTGCATTGTTCCCATGACCCTTAAGAACCTTCCCCAATGGTTTTGCAGTGCCAAGATATGTACGACCTCCATGATTTTCAAAACCAACCAGGGTATTTCCATTCCAATCAATCGCTATATCCCCCGTGCATCGAGGCTCCTTAACTCCCTTATGAATAGTCCATGCATCAAATACCCCAAGCCCCCGCATATCAGGCCCATCTGCAGGTCGATAGTAATGCGCCAATAACTGGTAACCGCCACAAACTGCCAGCACAGGAATGTCATCTTCAATCGCAGCCCATAAGCCAATGCTTTTGATCTCTAGTAAATCTTGCGCAACAGGAGCTTGCTCTTTATCCTGTCCACCCCCTATGAACAACATGTCGTACTCATCAGGAGCCAAAGCATCACCAATGCCCAATTCGACAACTCGTAGCTCAATGCCACGGAACTGACAGCGTCTTTGTAAGGTCAGTATATTACCTCTATCTCCATACAGATTTAATTGATCAGGATATAAATGCCCCAGAGTAAGTGTAATGTGTGGTGATAAATCGTCGTTCAAGGTCCGCTCTCCTCCCAATATCGAGGCGTTAAACCGCGATGTTCCAGTTCGCGATGGATTTCTAACAAACCGGTATACGTTGGTATAACGAACAATGTCTCACCTGACGGTGTTTGTCGGATAGCTGTGTCCAGTGCATGACTTATTCCATAGATCTTCGTCGATTTGTGATTCGTTGTGCTTTCATCTAGCGCAGTTATTTGAGTATCTCGCATCAATTCTTTATTCCGCGCTCGCCTGCGCTGACGTGTGTTGCGATTCTTTGATTCTTGAGCGACCTTCAAAGCGCGTAATGGTGCTGAGGTCACAATAGCCATTGCTTCCTGTTCTATTCCCGCGTGCTTTAAGCGTAATGCAAGATCGAATGCGCGCGTCCCCGCTACCGTTAAAGTTGCGAGATGATGAGTAGTTCGTTCAAAATCGACATCCCAGATCCATGAAATATCCTGGCCATCAGCAATGTTGTCATTCAAAACAAATAACACATGCCTTCGTATTCCATCGCTGAAGAGAGTACGAAGTACTTCGTTGAAGCCAGTAGGGTTTTTCGCTAAAAGCAAGCGCAATGTACGTCCTTCAACGTGAACACGCTCGCCACGCCCGAAAGCTGGTTTAAATTGTTCGATACCTGAGACTATCGGCTCCCAGTTGATGCCCAATGCTTGGGACGCTGCGATTGCTGCCAGAGCGTTATAGACATTATAAAATCCGGCTAGAGGGATCACAATTTCTCCCTGCTGCGTTTGTGTTTCAATCTGGATGCGCAGGCGATCAATACCATCTGCAACTATTTTCACTGCTCGGACGTCTGCTTTAGGGCGTTCACGCTTGCACTGCGAGCACATATAGTGTCCTAAGTGACTGTAGTATTGTACTGAGTACAGATATTCCCCACCGCAATAAGGGCATGTGCGCGTATCTAACACCTGATGTCGTTCAATACCTGAACCTTCGTTGGCTAGATCAAACGATGCATCATCGATACCGAAAAAGACCACTCGACCATGGAAATATTCACTGAGATGAGCTGTAGTGGGATCGTCAGCGTTAAGGACCAGAGTCGCATTTTCAGGGAGTAGATCGATTGCTTGCTGCCATCGCTTGGAAATGGTGTCAACTTCACCGAAGCGGTCAAGTTGATCGCGGAAAAGATTCGTGAAAACCGCAACACGAGGAGGTAAAATCTGTATAGCTTGTGGCATGACTGCTTCATCAATTTCAAAAATTGAAATCGCTTGCCCTGCACGGCGTAAGTTACCATCTGGTTGGGCGCGAATGACCAGGGCGCCTGCAACTCCTTGCATCAAATTTGAGCCTTCCCTGTTTCGCCACACTCGCAAGCCAGCATCACTCAAGATTGCTGCGATAAAACCGCTGGTTGTCGTTTTACCATTTGTTCCTGTTACAAGGACACTTCCATGAGCTAGTTGTGTGGAGAGATGCTCCACAATGTCCGGATACAGTCGTTGAGCAACCATTCCGGCGATACTTGTACCACCACCAAGATGTAAGCGACGACTGAGCGCTCCTGCGGCTCTACCTCCCATTACAGCCAATCCAGCACGAAGAGAACTACGCTGCCGGCGTTTAAAGACACGCTTGCTACTGGCAGCTTTGCTAGAGCGGTTGACTGGCACCTGGTCTGTTGTGCTGTTGCTCATTGGTCTTTTGCGTTTCTCTTTTTTCGTTGAGCCAGGTGGCTTTTGTTCGCTCATGCTTTTCCTCCAACGCTTGCTATTTACATAAGTGTTCCGGTTGCAGCATAGCATGCAAGAATATAAGGGTCAAGAGCAATCGGGAATAGCCTATAGACACAATGTGTTATCCTAGCATAGGATTTTCGTTGGCAAAGTACATATGTCTCTCCCTCTTGCAAGTATGTGCTATTGTATGCCATAAGATTACATGCATGATTTCATTTGATAATAGAGGGTCGGATATAGGGCAACGAAGGAAATGGAGTTGAAGTAGGGTCGATGGTAAAAAAACTTGTAATCGTAGAATCACCTGCGAAAGCGAAAACGATTGAGAAATTTCTTGGGCGTGACTTTGAAGTACGTGCGTCCATGGGACATATTATTGACCTGCCCAAAAAGGGTCTCGGGGTCAACACGCGTAAAGATTTCACACCGCAATATGAAATCATTGAGAAAAAAGATACATTAATTAATGAACTGAAAGCCGCTTCCAAGCGTGCAGATGAGGTATATCTGGCTCCAGACCCAGACCGTGAAGGTGAGTTCATAGCCTGGTCTTTAAAAGAAACACTGGGGTTGCAGAATCCCAGACGTGCAGTCTTCAATGAAATTACAAAAGGCGCTGTTCAACAAGCCATTAAAAAACCTCGAGATATTAATGAAGATCTCTTCAATGCTCAACAGGCACGCCGTGTTTTAGATCGACTTGTTGGATATAAAATCAGTCCTTTGCTCTGGCGGCGTATTCAATCAGGCACAAGCGCCGGGCGCGTACAGTCAGTCGCACTTCGCCTGATTTGTGATCGTGAGGCCGAGATTCGCGCTTTTGTCCCTGAAGAGTACTGGAGTATTACCGCATTGCTCAGTAAACAGGGACATGTAGAGCGCTTCGAGGCAAATTTGATCTCTCGCCTCAAAGACATCGCCGATTTCAATGGCACTGATAGCACAGCAGAGGGTGAGGAGCAAATTGTTCCTGCCCCTAACGGACAAAACGGCACGAAGAAATTACAAACAGAAAAAGGCCGTATTAAAATCTCTACTCAGGAAGAAGCAAGCACCATTTTGACGGAGCTGCAAGGCGCTGTTTATACGGTATTGAAAGTACAAGAGAAAGAACAGCGACGTCAGCCCAATCCACCATATACAACCAGTACTATGCAGCAAGAAGCCTCGACTCGTCTCTCTATGAAACCGAAGAAAACTATGAGTCTTGCCCAACAACTCTATGAGGGAATTGAGTTGGGCGCGCAGGGACATCAGGGATTAATTACCTATATGCGAACGGACTCCACTCGCGTTTCTGATGAAGCGCGGGTGAAAGTAAAAGAGTATATCGCAAAAGAATATGGCCAACCCTATGTTGGGCAGGGAAGGACAGGGAAGGCTAAAGCAACCACTCAGGATGCACATGAAGCGATTCGTCCGACTGATATCACCCTGACGCCTCAGGCGGTTAAGCCTCATCTTACCGCCGAACAGTTTAAGCTTTATAACTTAATCTGGCGCCGTTTTGTCGCTAGCTTTATGACTCCGGCCGTCTTTGATACGGTTCGGGTAGATATCGTAGCTGGCCAATACGTTTTTCGAGCCACAGGGTCCCATCTCAAGTTTCCTGGCTTTTATGCTGTGTGGCAGCGTGATGATGAGGAGAAAACGCTTCCAGCACTTAGTATGCAAGAAGTGTTGGATTTGCATCGATTAACACCGGACCAACATTTCACTCAGCCACCACCACGTTTTAGTGAAGCGAGCTTGATTAAAGAACTTGAGGAGCAAGGTATTGGTCGCCCTAGTACCTATGTACCCATTATCAGCACTATTCAGGACAGGGGATATGTTGATCAAGAGCAGAGGCGTTTTGTGCCTACCTGGCTAGGCGAAACTGTGAATGAAGTCATGAATAAACATTTCCCGGATATTGTGGATACGGGTTTTACGGCAGAGATGGAGCGAAAGCTTGACGATGTCGAAGAAGGGCGGCAGTCATGGATAGAGTTCCTTCGCAGTTTTTATGGCGATTTCAAAGTGACGATGGAAAAAGCAGAAGCGGAGATGGATCGTGTACAAAAGCCGGTCGAAGCAATAGATGAACTTTGTCCTGAATGTGGTCGCAATCTTGTTATCCGTACGGGTCGCTATGGACGTTTCATCTCCTGCTCAGGCTTTCCAGAATGCCGTTATCGTCGCTCTGTTGTAAATAAAACTGGTGCATTGTGCCCGGTATGTCAGGGTGACCTTGTAGAACGCAAGACGAAACAGAAGAAACGGATCTTTTACGGGTGTAATAATTATCCTACCTGTAACTTTGCAACCTGGGAGAAGCCGGTTCCTGAACTCTGTCCTGATTGTGGCGGATTGATGATTGTGCCTCGAGCAGGCCAGAATCCTGTATGTTATCGAGAATTTGTTGAGAAACAAGAAGTCGCTGCGAAAAGACCTGAACAAAATGGCACATCCACACGCAGAAGTACGCGTAAAAAAGTCGCAACCATTGAAGATTCTGAATTACTTTCCCCAACGTCAAATAGGAATGGAAAATCAGCTACAGGAGCGAAAAAAACTACAACTTCCACGACGCGAGGAAGGACAAAGAAAGCTACTACTGCTTCTCGAACAAAAAGTAGTACAAAGGCGAAAAAGGCTCCTTCAGGAACCAAAAGAGCTACTGCGAAGAGGGCTCCTGCTAGTTGATCCTGGCATTATGCAATCCACAAATGAACGTCAAAAGGATTTGCTTCATACGAACCAGTGCGGTTGAGTGTGCTATAATCAGTTGTTGATTATGTACCCGTTATCAGAACCCACTCTCTTATGGAGGATTTCATGCCCTACCCGGTTACACTCATCCCTGGTGACGGCACCGGTCCTGAAATAACCGAGGCTACACGCCGAGTTCTCGAAGCTACTGGTGTCTCATTTTCCTGGGAGTTTCACCAGGCTGGATTAGAGATGTTAGAGAAATATGGTACTGTTTTACCAGATGAAGTAATTGAATCGATTAAGCGTACAAAGGTAGGGCTAAAAGGACCGATCACAACTCCCGTTGGTAAGGGAATTCGCAGTGCAAACGTGGTTCTGCGCAAGAAACTGGATCTGTATGCAAATCTTCGCCCTGCGAAAACATATCAAGGATTGCGCTCGCGTTACTCGAATATTGATATGATTATCGTACGCGAGAATACAGAAGATTTGTATGCCGGGGTAGAGTTTCAAAATGGGACACCCGAACAGCAAGAAATTATTGATACAATTGCTCGCACGACCGGAACTCATCTCGATAACAATTCAGCCATCAGTATCAAGTATATTTCAGTGATGGCAACTCGACGTATTGTAAAATTCGCTTTTGACTATGCCCGTGCTAACAATCGCCATAAAGTTACTGCCGTTCACAAAGCCAATATTATGAGATTTTCTGATGGATTATTTCTTGCTACGGCCCATGAAGTAGCGAAAGAGTATGCAGAAATCCATTTTGAAGATCGTATTGTTGACAATATGTGCATGCAGCTTGTTCAAAAGCCAGAGCAGTACGATGTATTAGTGTTACCTAACCTGTATGGTGATATCATTTCCGATTTATCTGCTGGCTTGATAGGTGGGCTGGGAGTTGCCCCTGGCGCAAACATTGGCAGTCAATATGCCGTATTTGAACCGGTACATGGAAGCGCACCCAAATATGCTGGACAAAACAAGGTCAATCCGATGGCTATGATGTTTTCTGGAGTTTTGATGTTACGTTACCTGGGCGAGACTAATGCAGCCTGTCGCTTAGAGAAAGCTATCGCCTCAGTCATCGCTGAAGGTAAGAATGTCACGTATGATCTCAAGCACCGTCCAGATGATCCCTCAGCAGTTGGAACCTCTCAAGTCGCGGATGCTGTAATAGAGAAATTGCTCAAATTGCCTTAACTGTCTCGAGGGATTGCGCACTCCCCTTTGTTCAAAAATTGATGCAAAACCCTCCAGACGAAGAGGCACTTTCAACTAATTCGAGCTATTCCTAAAGCGTCATGTTCTTTCCGCCATTTATGGCGTGCCTGGATATAACGCACAGTACCAGAACGAGATCGCATCATTACAGAAGAAGTGCGCGCTCCCCAGCCAAAATACTGTACGCCGTCGAGTAATTCACCACTGGTGATGCCTGTTGCAGCGAATGAGACATCTTTGCCTTTTACAAGGTCATCCGTAGTAAATACTTTGTCGACATCAATGCCCGTTTCTCTTAGTCTTGCATGTTCATTTTTGAGTGCCAGATCAAGATTTCCACCTTCTTTGACGATTTTTTCCCGCTCTTTATCTGTAAGTAGCCAGATTTTGCATTGCAATTCGCCACCTATGCATTTAATGGCGGATGCAGCCAACACTGCTTCAGGTGCTCCTCCTATGCCCATGAGCACGTCGACTCCTGTGTAGTCTTCCATTGCTACCTGTATTGCTGCCAGTACATCACCATCGGTAATCAAACGAATGCGAGCGCCTGCTTCGCGAACCTGTTTCATGATGCCTGCGTGACGTGGGCGATCCAGTATCACCACAGTTAAATCGTCAACCTGTGCCTGACGTGCTTGTGCTATCCGCTGAAGATTGGTCTCTATTGGCGCATTGATGTCGATAACATCTCGGGCGATAGGGCCAACGGCAATCTTTTCCATGTAAAACACACCCTGTGGTGCGGAATACATCGTTCCACGCTCTGCCGTTGCCACAACGGTAATCGCTCCTGGAAGACCAAGAGCTGCGAGACGTGTTCCATCGACCGGGTCAACAGCTACATCCAAAAAGGGAGGAGTCCCGTTTCCAACCTGCTCACCAATAAAGAGCATGGGAGCCTCATCCTTTTCACCTTCGCCTATTACCACAACGCCATGCATATCCACGCCATCAAGCGCAAGTCGCATAGCATTTACAGCGGCCTGGTCGACTGCAATTTTGTCGCCTTTGCCCATCCAGCGACCAGCACTTAAAGCAGCGGCTTCAGTTACACGCACCAACTCCATGCCTAGATTGCGCTCTTTCGTGCCAGATTGCTCAAATCGTGCTTGTGACATTGGATCACCTTCCTTTTGATGAAGTTAAATATTGATATTTCTGACATGCACCCGGCAATGCTCTGCCATCATTATAGCTCTCAGGCAATCAACCGCTTTTTCTAAGTGCCCATCCCGGTTTTGGACCAGATAATCGTACCAATGTTGTTCTGCCAGTTCTTTATGCGCGTCGGTTAATCGTCTCTGAACTTCTTCTTCGGTCTCTGTTTGTCTATCTGTCAATCTCTGGGTAAGTTCCTCCAACGAACCTGGGGTGAGAAAAATAAAAATTGCATCAGGCACCTTGCTTTTAATAGTAGCTGCACCTTTCACATCAATTTTCAAAAGGACATCTCTGCCAGCAGCCAAATTATCTCTGATGAGTTTACGTGGTTGTCCATACCAGTTGCCATGCACATTTGCGTATTCAAGCAATTCGCCTCGATTGACCATGCCTTCAAAGGTTTCCTGGTTGACAAAATGATATGGATTACCCTCGCTTTCACCAGGACGAGGAGAGCGGGTTGTTATAGAAGGCACCACGAAAAAATTCATGCCTTGTTGCTTGAGAGCATGTATTACAGTGTCTTTTCCTGTTCCTGATGGTGCTGACAACACAAAGAGTAGCCCATGACGAGTTGAGGACTGGGCGGATGCGTGTTGCTGATTTTGGGACACAAATTGCTCCGTCTCAGGTTGCATGCCATTTCCTACAAAATTGGACTCGGGAAGGTTAGTATACGAACAAGACTCTCTTTGTTATACTATAGGAATTGCTCTTGACAGTATTGTACAACACACATGGGTTTCTTTGTAATTGGAAGATGATACATATGCATATTGATGCTATTACGCTCGCGGCTCTTGCCGATGAATGGCGCCTGCTGCTGACTAATGCGCGGATAGACGTTATCATACAACCCACAGTCCACTCCATTGCAATACAATGTTATGCCCCGGCGCAAGAACAAGGGCAAGGTGGAAAGAACCGTTGGCTCTATCTCTCAGCTCACCCACAGTTAGCTCGTGCGCATATCACAGCACTCAAACCCTCCAGAATTGTCAATGAGCCACCTGCGTTTGTTATGTTATTGCGAAAATACCTTGAGGGCACGCGCATCGAAGCCATCGAACAAGCGCGTTGGGAGCGTGTCATAGAAATCAGAGCAGGTCATCGCAGTGCTTCCGATCCCGAGACGCATACTAGCTATCGACTCTTGATTGAGTTAATGGGGCGCATGAGCAATCTTATTCTATGCAATGATCAAGGGCTGATTCTTGGGAGCCTG
>Ga0209048_10002959_pt1 | contig 16647 bp, 15 predicted proteins | sample FrelakmetCRP12CR_FD_187146 | JGI IMG/M metagenome (GOLD analysis project Ga0209048, IMG submission 187146) | Freshwater lake sediment microbial communities from the University of Notre Dame, USA, for methane emissions studies - CRP12 CR (SPAdes)... | ecosystem: Environmental > Aquatic >... | reverse complement strand
CTTCTGTGCCAGCCGACCGCCCTGCACCGGCTTGAGCAGGTAGTCCGCTGCGGCCTTCTCGAAGGCCTGCAGCGCGTACTGGTCGCAAGCGGCTTTGCCATCGGCACGAGCTTCGCGTACGGCGTCTTCAGCGTCGTGCTCGCGCCGGCGTAGGCCAGCAGCACCGGGTTCGCGGGATCGGCCTTGAGCAGGTCATCGAATGCGTCGGAGGCCTTGTCTATGGACGCTTCGTTGCCGGCAGACGCGCTGCTGAAATACTCGAACGCGGTCTGGAACGCTGCTTCGGTTGCGGCAGCCTGGACGGCGGCGGCCGCGAGCGCAGTGGCCAGCACGAGCCAGTACAAGGCAGTGGCGATGCGACGCGGACGGGACAGGCGGGTCATGATCGGCTCGTTTCGGATGAGTCTTCGGGCAATGCGTGCAGGCTATCGGCGTGCACCGGGCAGCGCAGCTGCGATGCGACCAAGCGCGCGATGGCGGCGCGAAAGGAGATCGCGCCGGCGCGAAACGCAGCCGTCGAGATGCCGCGGCGGGCGCGTGTGGCCGTTGGGCTCGCAATGGGCCGACCGCGACTGCGGCTTGGGCCGTGCAGGGCGCGCCGACGCTCTGCCGCGGTCGCGGGGCCGCGCTTACTCGATCGAAGACTTCGTCACGCGCCGCCGCGAGAGGGCGTGCGGCGCCGGAACGCGGCTACGGTCCCTCGAACCGCACTCGAAGCGCTTCGATTCGCGCGCTATTCGCGCCGCGGTCGCTGTAGCCGATGCGCGATGCCGAACGCACTTGAATGACGCCACCCGCCGGATCCAGCCAGAACTCGACGTCATCGACGAAGCGCATCAGCGGCGTGGTGTAGGTCGCGTAAAGATAGCCCGGGTCGCTCTTCTCAACGCGTGCGCCTTCGGTTGCTTCAACGAGCGCCTTCAGTCGGGCCATTGCCGCGCCGCCGTCGCCGCTGTAGCGCAGCGGCGCGATCTGCGCCTGGGCATGGCGCGGGTGGTCCGGATACATGGCAGATTGACTGCTGACGCTGTTCGGCGTGACCGAAGGTGGCTTCAGGCGGCCTGCTTTCACGCCCAGATCCTGCGGCGCACGCCCTTGAAGCATGCCTAGCCTGCCGGCACAGATGCCGGCCCCGGCGAGCACGGCAAAGGCGATCAAAAGCCACTTCAGTATCAGCATGCTCGAGCCCGCTGTCTTGGCAAAGGGCAATTGTGTGCGCCGGTCCGCATCGGCGGCCTGATGCGCTATCGGACCTGCGACGACCGGATCCGGTCGAGTTTGCCGGCGTACAGGTCGTGATCGTCGCGCGTCGTGCTGCTTTCCATCGCCAGGGTCAGGTGCTCGCGCGCCCGCCTGGTGTCGCCTAGCCTGGCGTAGGTGACGGCGAGCCAGTAGTGGAACTCGTGGTAATACGGCGCGCGGGCCACCTCGCGCGCGAACAGGTCGCGCGCGGCCTCGACGTCGCCGTCGCGCAGCGCGGCCTTGCCACGCTCAAAGAAGAAGAACGGCGGTTCGCTCTCCAGCTGCGCGAGGCGCTGCCGGAGCGCGCTGGCCTCCGCAGGGCGCCCCTGCTCGCCCACGACCTGCGCCAGGTTGGCGACGATCTGCGGGTTCGACGGCTCCTGCGCCAACGCGTGTCTTAGCACGCTCTCGGCCTGGGGCAGATCGCCGTGGCGGCGATAGACGACGCCGAGCGTGTTGTAGGCGCGTGCGAAACCAGGGTCCTGCAAGACGGCCTCTCGCGCCCACCAGTAGGCGTCGTGCAGGCGTCCGCGCGCGAGCGACTCGGCGGCGCGATTGTTCATGAACATCGCGACCACGGTGTTCTCGGGTAGCGTACGCGCCTTCTGGTTGCGCGAGTCCTGCGGCGGCAAGAAATCGATCGTCAGCGCGTCGCTCGTGCGTGCCCAGCCGGGCCCGTCGCCAAGTCGCCGTCCGAGGCTGAGGTTGATGTGGTCGATGACGAAATGCAGGTCAGCGCTGCGGGCCCAGGTCTCGTCGGTGACCACGCTCTGGTAGCGCACCTGCAGGCCGAGTTCCTTCGCGAATGCGGCGGTCATGATGACCAGCGACAGGCAATTGCCCGAGCGCGCCTCGAAAGCCTGCGCCGCGTTTCGCGTCATCGCCGAGTCGTATTCGAGCCTCAGTTCGCCCTTGCTGTAGAGCGCATCGACCAGACCCTGCTGGCGGCCACGGCTGTGCAGTCGGTCGGCGATCTCGTACTGGACGTAGCGTTGCATTGCGGGGCTGAGCGCGAACACGTCCTCGGCGCGGATGCGTTCGGACGGGGCAGGAAACGCGGCGTCGTTGAAGAAGCGCGCGTCAGCACGCTGCTCGGGTGGCGTTGCGCAGGCCACGAACAGCGCCGACGCAAGTCCCGCGACCCAGGCCCTCATGTTCGTCCTCCTTGCGCGCGTCAGCGCGCAAATCCGCTCAGTGGGGCTGAGCCGTTCCCAGCCCGGCCGCCTCTTCGTTGCCGGCGACTGCGGCGGGCCCGGCGGGCGGTGCTGCGTCGACCGGGCAGATGTTGTGCGCGAGCAACCCCTTGGGACCCTCGACCAGTTCGAAGCTCACGCGGCCGCCCTGCCTGAGCGTTCTGAACCCGTCCATCTGTATCGCGGAAAAGTGGGCGAAGACGTCGTTGGCGTGGTCGTCGGGCTGGATGAACCCAAAGCCCTTGGCGTCGTTAAACCACTTTACGGTGCCCAGCGCCATGTCATGCCCCTTCATCCCCACACCCGAAGGGGATTTTCCGTACCGCCATTTCGACTGTCAAGGCGCGCCGCCGCATAGGCACGGGGCCTGCCTCAGACATGTCGCCGTGCACGGGTTGCGGGGTGGTCCGCGGCGCATTGCAGTCCTCGGCGCGCGCAGCCGGGAGCGGGTTCGCCGACTCCGTTCAGCCAATTCCAATTGGTTTCGGCGTGACGTCGCTGCGCGATGTGAGCTTCCACCGATGCGCGGAGCGCTTTGACTGCGTCCGCGATCCATACGCCGCAGGGCGCGCAAGGCGCGGTGGAATAACCGAGATGAGCTCGGGTTGTGACGCATTTCGGGGCTTGTTCGTTGCGCCGCAGGCTCAACATAAGGCGTACTGCGCATCTTGGCGTCATCTCGATAGAATGAAACCATGCCCGCCGACAGACCCAAGCCTCCGGCCGTGCGACCGCGCGTCCCGGTGCCCGACGAAGGGCAGGGCAGTGTCGTTGTCGAACGTCAGGCCGAGAAGACCGAGCCGCCACACCTGTACCAGGTGGTGCTGCTCAACGACGATTACACGCCGATGGAGTTCGTGGTCATGATCCTGCAGGAGTACTTCAACCATGACCTCGAGACGGCGACCCAGATCATGCTGAAGATCCACCATGAAGGGCGAGGGGTTTGCGGCGTGTTCACGAAGGATGTGGCCGCGACCAAGGTCGAGTCGGTGTCCACCGCTGCGCGTCGCAGCGGGCACCCGTTGCAATGCATTCTGGAGGCCGAATGATCGCGCAAGAACTTGAAGTCAGCCTGCACATGGCGTTCGTCGAGGCGCGCCAGCAGCGCCACGAGTTCATCACCGTCGAGCACCTGCTGCTTGCGCTGCTGGACAACCCTTCCGCGGCAGAAGTGCTGCGCGCCTGCTCGGCCAATATCGACGAGCTGCGCAAGAGCCTGGTCCAGTTCGTGAAGGAGAACACGCCGACGGTGGGTGGTGCCGACGAGGTCGACACCCAGCCGACGCTCGGGTTCCAGCGCGTGATCCAACGCGCGATCATGCACGTTCAATCCACCGGAAGTGGCAAGAAGGAAGTGACAGGTGCCAACGTGCTGGTAGCGATCTTCGGCGAGAAGGACTCGCACGCGGTGTACTACCTGCACCAGCAGGGCGTGACGCGACTGGACGTGGTCAACTTCATCGCCCACGGCATCAAGAAGGCCGATCCGCCCGAGCCGGCGAAGTCCAGCGACGGCAGTGCCGCCGAGACTGATAAGGACGAGGGCGATGGCAAGGCCTCGGCGCTCGACCAGTTCACGCAGAACCTCAACCAGCTCGCCCGCGACGGCAAGATCGATCCTCTGATCGGGCGCGAGCACGAGGTCGAGCGCGTGATCCAGATCCTGTGCCGCCGGCGCAAGAACAACCCGCTGCTCGTCGGTGAAGCGGGCGTGGGCAAGACTGCGATCGCCGAAGGCCTGGCGTGGCGGATCACGCAGTCGGACGTACCCGACATCCTGGCCAGCGCAACGGTCTACTCGCTCGACATGGGCGCGCTGCTGGCGGGCACCAAGTACCGCGGCGACTTCGAGCAGCGCCTGAAGGGTGTGCTCAAGAACCTGAAGGACATGCCCAACGCGATTCTGTTCATCGACGAGATCCACACCCTGATCGGCGCCGGCGCGGCTTCCGGCGGCACGCTCGACGCGAGCAACCTGCTCAAGCCCGCGCTGTCGACTGGCGCGATGAAGTGCATCGGCGCCACCACGTTCACCGAGTATCGTGGCATCTTCGAGAAGGACGCCGCGCTGTCGAGGCGGTTCCAGAAGATCGACGTCGTCGAGCCCTCGATCGAGCAGACGGTCGAGATCCTCAAGGGCCTGAAGTCGCGCTTCGAAGAGCACCACAGCGTGAAGTACGCTATCGGCGCGCTGGTGGCGGCGGCCGAGCTGTCAGCCAAGTTCATCAACGACCGCCACCTGCCGGACAAGGCGATCGACGTGATCGACGAGGCCGGCGCCGCGCAGCGCATCCTGCCCAAGAGCAAGCAAAAGAAGACCATCACGCGCCTGGAAGTCGAAGACATCGTCGCCAAGATCGCGCGCATTCCTCCGGCCAGCGTATCGAGCGACGACCGCAGCAAGCTCAAGAGCCTGGACCGCGACCTGAAGAGCGTCGTCTTCGGCCAGGATCCCGCGCTCGACGCGCTTGCCTCGGCGATCAAGATGGCGCGCTCGGGTCTGGGCAGACCCGACAAACCGATCGGCTCGTTCCTGTTCAGCGGTCCCACCGGCGTCGGCAAGACCGAAGCGGCCAAGCAACTCGCCTACATCCTAGGCATCGAGCTGATCCGCTTTGACATGAGCGAGTACATGGAGCGCCACGCGGTGAGCCGCCTGATCGGCGCGCCGCCGGGCTACGTCGGTTTCGACCAGGGCGGCCTGCTCACCGAGGCGATCAGCAAGAAGCCGCACGCCGTGCTGCTGCTCGACGAGATCGAGAAGGCGCACCCCGACGTCTTCAACGTGCTGCTGCAGGTGATGGATCACGGCACGCTGACCGACAACAACGGGCGCAAGGCTGATTTTCGCAATGTCATCATCATCATGACGACCAACGCCGGCGCCGAAGCGATGAACAAGGCGACGATCGGCTTCACGACCAAGCGCGAGCCTGGCGACGAGATGGCCGACATCAAGCGGCTGTTCACGCCCGAGTTCCGCAACCGGCTCGACGCGACGGTGAGCTTCAAGGCGCTCGACGAGGAGATCATCCTGCGCGTGGTCGACAAGTTCCTGCTCCAGCTCGAGAGCCAGCTGGCCGAGAAGAAGGTCGACGTCACGTTTACCGATGCGCTGCGCAAGCACCTGGCGAAGAAGGGCTTCGATCCACTGATGGGCGCGCGTCCGATGCAGCGCTTGATCCAGGACACGGTTCGCCGTGCGCTCGCCGACGAGCTGCTGTTCGGGCGGCTGGTCGACGGTGGCAGGCTGACCGTCGACGTCGACGCCGCGGGCGCGGTGCAACTCGACATCCAGCCGACGCGCAAGAGCGACAGGCCCAAGGCAGAGCCCGCGACGACGAGTTGAGCGCTGCGCCGGCTTGACGCCAACACCGTCTGAGAACGACGCCGCGGGCCGCGCGGCGATTGCCTACGCGCTGGCTGCGGGATCCTGGCCGTAGAAGCCTGCGAGCAGCTCGTACAGCACCGGATGCGCGGCGCGCAGGTCCAGCGGCGCGACGAAGAAGGTCTCGCTCGCGACAGCGAAGAACTCGTCGGGCGCCTGCGCAGCGTAAGGATCGAGGAAGGTCTCCTCGCCCGCGTCGACCTGCTCGCAAAGTGCGGCGTATTGGGCCTGCAGAACGTCGGCCCAGCGGGCGCGCTCGGCGCGGTTCGCGAGCGGCGGCATGCCGTCGGCGAGGCCGTTTCGCATGTCGATCACGTGGGCGAACTCGTGGATCACGACGTTGTAGCCCCACTCGGCGGATTCTCCGGCTTCGGCGACGTCGAGCCACGACAGCATCAGCGGCCCGCCGTCCATCGCCTCGCCCGAGAGCTCCTCGTCGTACTCGTGCACGACGCCGATCTCGTCGGTGTGTTCGCGCCGGGCTCGCACCGCATCGGGATGGATCACGATGCCGACGAACCCGTCGTACCAGTCGAGCCCAAGCTTAAGTACCGGAAGGCAGGCCTGCGCGGCGACCGCGACCGCCATGTCGTCGGTGACCTGCGCGCCGCCCGCACCCGAAAATTCCTTTCGCGCGAGGAAGAGCGTGGCCAACTCGCGCAGTTGCCGCACGTCCTCGATTGCACGCCGCGACAGGAAGGGGAAACGCGCGAGCGTCAACGCCCAGAGATCATCCGGAATCGCGCGCTTCTCGAGCGTGCGCCGATCACGCCGCTGCAGCAGCGCCGTCCACCAGCGCGCGATCACGGTGCCGGCGCGGTCCGCACCGCCAGCGCCGGGGGAAGCCGCTCGAACCCGTCGCGCGTGAGGCGCAGCACCTCGCCGCGCTGGCTGGCGCCCGGGCCGTCGAGATCCCAATTGCTCAACACGTGGCGCGAGTAGCCCGGCGCCATCGCCCCGCTACCCGGCTCGTGCGTATGGCCGTGCACCAGCACCGGCGCCTGTGCCTGACGCATCCACGCAAGGGCTGTGGCACCTTCGATGTCTGCCACTTCCGGCGCCATCGTGCCGCGCACGTTGCGCTGCTCGCTCGCATGGCGAATCCGAGCCGCCACCTGGCGCCGCTCCTCCAGCGGCAGCGCGAGCGCGCCCGCCTGCCACTGCGGGTCGCGCACCTGCGCGCGGTAGCGCTGGTATTCGGTGTCCGACAGGCACAGCGCATCCCCGTGGGTCAACAGCACCCGCTGCCCGAACGCGAGCAGCACGGTCGGGTCAGGCAGCGCCATTACGCCGCAATCGGCGAGCATTGCGGGTCCGACGAGGAAATCGCGGTTGCCGACCATGAAAGCCACGCGGCGACTGCGTGCGGCCTGCGCCAGCACGGCGGCGCTTCGTGCCTCGAATCCATGATGCCGGGCGTCGTCGCCGACCCAGGCGTCGAACAGGTCGCCCAGGATGAACACCGCGTCGGCTGGCGTGGCCAGCATGTAGTCCGCCCAGGCGGCGAAGGTGAGCGGAAGATCCGCAGCGAGATGCAGGTCGGAGATGAAGTCGATGCGCGACCAGCGCGCCGGCGCCCGGAACTCGCGCAGCGCAGGCAGCGTGGCAACGGGCGGCTCGACCACGCGCGCTACACCATCGTCGCGGAGACGATCAGCACGTCCTCCAGCGGAACGTCGCCGTGACCGCCGCGGCTGCCGGTCTTCACGCATTCGATCGCGTCGACCACCTCGGTGCCGGCGACGACCTTGCCGAACACGGCATAGCCCCAGCCCTGCGCGCTCTCGGACTTGTGGTCGAGGAAGGCGTTGTCGGTGGTGTTGATGAAGAACTGGGCGGTGGCCGAATGCGGATCGGACGTGCGCGCCATCGCGAGCGTGTAATGGCGGTTCTTCAGTTTGTTGTTGGCTTCGTTGGCGATCGGCGCGCCGACCGGCTTTTGCTTCATGCCGGGCGCAAAACCGCCGCCCTGGACCATGAAACCCTTGATGACGCGGTGGAACAGCGTGCCGTCGTAGTGGCCCTGGCTGACATACGCGGCGAAATTGTTCGCCGAGTTGGGCGCGGCGACGTCGTCGAGCTCGACGCGGATCGTTCCCAGGCTGGTGTTCAGATCGATCAATTGCGGCATCTCAGTTCTCCAGGGTGGCCTTCTTGATGGTCACGGGCTGCACCGGCACGTCGCCCGCGCCGGTGGGCACGGCGCGGATCTTGTCGACCACGTCCATGCCCGCGACAACCTTGCCGAACACGGCGTAGCCGTTGCCGTCGCGCGAATTGGCGGCGTCGAGAAAGGCGTTGTCCTTCACGCTGATGAAAAACTGCGACGTCGCCGAGTTGGGGTCGTTCGTGCGCGCCATCGCGACGCTGCCGCGAACGTTGCTCAGGCCGTTGCGGCTTTCTAGCGGAATCGGTGGCCGGGTCGGCCTTTGTTTCAGGTCGGCCGTCATGCCGCCGCCCTGGATCATGAAGTTGTCAATTACGCGGTGGAACACCGTGCCGTCATAGTGGCCGGCCTTCACGTACTGGACAAAGTTGTCGACCGACTTCGGCGCCTTCGCGGCGTCGAGCTCGATCACGATGTCGCCCATCGAGGTCGCCAGCTTCACCTTCTGCGCCCAGGCCGGCAAGCTAAGCCCGAACGCGAATGCCAGGGCGGCCAATGTCCTGGCGGCTTGGCCAAGGGTCGACTTCATGGACATGCTCTAACTCCTCGCAGAAAGAAGAAGGGTTGGGTCGGTGCAGCTCGCGGTCCCGCGCCGGCGTGGCGTTCGGGTCGCCGCCAAGGTCAAGGCGAAGACGCAGCCTTGGCCGCCCGTGGCGTCGCTGCGTTGCGAGCCTCGCCGGCCTTGGCGGTGAACAGCGTGCGCAACTGGGCGATCTTCGGCGGCAACGATGCGTTGGAGGTGTCGATGGCGAGCGCACGCGCATACGCTTGAGCGGCCAGCCTGGCATGGACGTCGCCGAGATTCTCCCAGGCTGTCGCATAGCCGGGGTTGCCGCGCACCGCGGCTTCCAGCGCCACTCGTGCCTTGTCGTACTGGCCCTGCCCGGCGTACAGCACGGCAAGGTTGTTGTAGGGTTCGGGAAGCTCCGGGTAGTCTTCGATCAGCAGCGTGAAGGTGGCGATCGCCTCGGCCGTGCGATTGCCGTCAGCCAGCAGTACACCCTTCAGGAAGCGAAGCTGCGGGTCCTTCGGCTTGAGGGCCAGGAATTGGTCGAGCTTGACCATCGCCTCGGTCGTCTGGCCGGCCTTGACGAGCTTGTTGACCTCCGACACTTCGTCGGCGCGGGCCGACGTGCCGATGGCGCACAGGAGCACGGCCAGCACAAGCGTGGCGGTTGAGCGGATGCAGTTCATGGAGCTCCGGCGAGGCCGTCTCACGGCCACTGGGGAAGATGCGGACGTGTCTACGGAAATGCCGCCGCTATACTGATTTCATTGTAGTTCAGCCTCGGCTGCCACCGGGCCTCTATGCCCGCCCGGCGCCGGTTTGGGCCTCCCTCAACCCTTGCAGATTGCCCGCCACAGGCAGCCTGCGCACGCGCCGGTTCGCGTCGCCGGCTGGCCGCCCGCCGTTCATGAGCCTGCGCATCCACAACACGCTGTCCCGCTCGATCGAGCCGTTTGCGACGATCGAGCCGAACCATGTGCGGATGTATGTGTGCGGCATCACGATCTACGACTACTGCCACGTCGGTCACGCGCGATTCCTGATCGCCTTCGACGTCGTGAGCCGCTGGCTGCGCACCCTCGGCTACCGCGTGACCTACGTACGCAACATCACGGATATCGACGACAAGATCATCCGGCGCGCGCTCGAGCGCGGCATCAGCATCCGGCAGCTCACGACCGAGATGACGCAGGCGATGCACGAGGACATGGCCGCGCTGGGCGTCGAGCCGCCGACGCTCGAGCCGCGGGCGACCGAGCATGTCCCGGGCATGCTCGAGCTGATCGCGACGCTGGAGGCGAAGGGCCTGGCCTATCGCGCGCCCGACGGTGACGTGAACTTCGCGGTGCGCAAGTTTCCCGGCTACGGCAAGCTGTCGGGCAAGTCGCTCGATCAGCTCAGGGCCGGCGAGCGTGTGGCCGTGCTCGGTGGCAAGGAGGATCCGCTCGACTTCGTGCTGTGGAAGGCCGCCAAGCAGAGCGAGCCCGACGACGCCAAGTGGGATAGCCCGTTCGGACGCGGCCGGCCGGGCTGGCACATCGAGTGCTCGGCGATGTGCAAGGCGCTGCTCGGCGAGCAGTTCGACATTCACGGTGGCGGCATCGACCTCATGTTCCCGCACCACGAAAACGAGATTGCGCAGAGCGAGGGCGCGAGTGCAAGTGGACGTTTCGCCAACGTCTGGATGCACAACGGGCTGCTCAACCTGGACAACGAGAAGATGTCCAAGTCGCTCGGCAACTTCTTCACCATCCGCGAGGTGCTCGAGCGCTACGACGGCGAGACGCTGCGTTTCTTCTTCCTGCGCACGCACTATCGCAGCGCGCTCGCCTTCTCGGAGGCGAATCTCGACGATGCGCGCAACGCGCTGCGCCGCCTGTATACCGCGCTCGACGGGGTGCCCGCGCTGCCGACGCAGCCGCTCGACTGGCAGCAGCCGCAGGCTGCCGCGTTTCGCGCGGCGATGAACGACGACTTCGGCACGCCCGAGGCCGTTGCCGTGCTGTTCGAGGTGGCCAGCGAGGTCAACCGCACCCGCTCGGGCGAAGCGGCAGCACTGCTCAAGGGGCTCGGTGCGACGCTGGGCCTGCTGCAGCAATCGCCTCGCAGCTTCCTGCAGGGCGGCGCGGGGCTGGACGAGGCGGTGATCGCCGAGCGAATCGCGGCGCGCACCGAGGCGAAGCGGGCGCGCGACTTTGCGCTCGCCGACGCCATCCGCGCGGAACTGGCGGCACGCGGCGTCGAGCTCAAGGACTCGGCGCAGGGCACCATCTGGGTGAAGGTATGAGATGAAGAGGCCGGCATGCACCGCGCGGTGACCCCCGACTACTGGGACGAGGCGTGCAAGCACCTCGCCAAGCGCGACCGGGTGATGCGCAAGCTCATTCCCCGCTTTGCCGAGGGCCGGCTGCAGAGCCGGGGCGACGCCTTCACGACGCTCGCGCGATCCGTCGTCGGCCAGCAGATCTCGGTCAAGGCGGCGCAGACCGTATGGGATCGCTTCACCGCTCTGGTCGACGGCGCTTCGCAGTCGTTGCAACCGGCTTCGGTGCTCGCGGTGGATGCCGCAAAGTTGCGCGCTGCGGGCCTGTCGGCGCGCAAGGTCGAATACATCGCCGACCTGGCGCGCCACTTCGAAGCGGGCACGGTTCACGTGCGCCAGTGGCAACAGATGGACGACGAGGCGATCATCGACGAGCTGGTCGCGATCCGTGGCATCGGACGCTGGACGGCCGAGATGTTCCTGATCTTCCACCTGATGCGTCCCAACGTGCTGCCGCTGGACGACGTCGGCCTGCTCAAGGGCATCAGCGTGAACTACTTCAGCGGCGAACCCGTTTCGCGTGCCGAAGCGCGCGAGGTGGGCGACGCGTGGGCACCTTTTTGCTCGGTCGCCACATGGTACATTTGGCGCAGCCTTGACCCCCTGCCGGTGGCCTATTGAGTTGTTGATCGATTGATCGAGCGACGAGAGTGGACTGCCGTTGCGCCCGTACCGGGTGCACATTCCCCAACCCCGCGGGACTTCAGGAAGGAGCTGCATGAGCAAACGCCACTTCCTCGAATTCGAGCAGCCGATCGCCGACCTCGAGACGAAGATCGAAGAACTCCGGTACGTGCAGAGCGAGTCGGCGGTCGACATTTCCGAGGAGATCGAACGCCTGGGCAAGAAGAGCCTGCAGCTCACCAAGGACATCTACTCCAGTTTGTCGCCCTGGCAGGTGACGCAGATCGCGCGCCACGCGCAACGCCCCTATACGCTCGACTACGTCGGAGAGATCTTCACCGACTTTCAGGAACTGCACGGCGACCGCCACTACGCGGATGACAAGTCCATCGTCGGCGGGCTGGCGCGATTCAACGGCCAGGCCTGCATGATCGTGGGGCATCAGAAGGGGCGCGACACCAAGGAACGCGGCGAGCGCAATTTCGGCATGTCGCGGCCTGAAGGCTATCGAAAGGCGCTGCGCCTGATGAAGCTGGCGGAGAAGTTCGGCCTGCCTCTGTTCACCTTCGTCGACACGCCGGGCGCCTACCCGGGCATAGGCGCGGAGGAGCGCAACCAGTCGGAGGCGATCGGGCGCAACATCTTCGATATGGCGCAGCTTGAGGTGCCGATCATCGTCACGATCATCGGCGAGGGCGGCTCGGGCGGGGCACTCGCGATCAGCGTCGGCGACCAGGTGCTGATGCTGCAGCACTCGGTCTATTCGGTGATCTCGCCCGAAGGCTGCGCGTCGATCCTGTGGAAGACTTCGGAGCGGGCGAGCGACGCCGCCGATGCGCTGGGCATCACGGCGCATCGCCTGAAGGCGCTCGGCCTGATCGACAAGATCGTCAACGAGCCAGTCGGGGGTGCGCATCGCGACGTCAAGCAGATGGCGGCCTACCTTAAGCGCGCGCTCAACGACGCGCTGCGCCAGGTGAGCGACCTGGCCACGAAGGATCTGCTGCAGCGGCGCTACGAACGGCTGCAGTCCTACGGCCGCTTCAGCGACAGCAAGAAGCACTGACCATGCCCGCGCCCTGCGTTGCTGTGGCCTACAGCGGCGGGCGCGATTCAAGTGCGCTGCTGCATGCCACGCTGGGCTCGGCTTGCGAGCTTGGGCTTCGCGTCGTCGCGCTGCACGTGCACCATGGCCTGAGCGAGAATGCCGACGCCTGGCTCGAGCATTGCGAGCGAACGTGCCGCCGCTGGGCAGCGCGCGGTCTGCCCGTCGCCTTCGATCACAGCCGGCTTGCCGAGCGGCCAGCCTCCGGCGAGAGCGTCGAGGCCTGGGCCCGACGTGCCCGCTATGCCGCGTTGCGCGAGATGGCAACGCTGCACGGCGCGCCGCTCGTTCTGCTCGCCCATCATCGGCGCGACCAGGCCGAGACGCTGCTGCTGCAGGCGTTGCGTGGCGCCGGCGTGGCGGGCCTGGCAGCGATGCCGCGGTCGGTGGAGCGAGACGGCATGACCTGGGCACGGCCCTGGCTCGACACGCCCGCGGAGCAGATCGCCACCTATGTACGTCGGTACAGGCTGCGCCACATCGACGACGACAGCAATGCCGACCCGCGCTTCGCACGCAACCGGTTGCGGCTGCAGGTCTGGCCTGCGCTGCAGGCAGCGTTCCCGAACGCAGAAGGCGCGCTCGCCGCCTGCGCCGCCTGGGCCAACGAAGCGCGGCAGTGCAGCGACGATCTGGCCGCCTTGGATCTGGAGCGGATCGCGGACGAGCAAGGGTTGGATCTGGGCCGGTGGCAGGGCCTAGCGCCGCCGCGGCGCAGCAATTCGCTGCGTGCATGGCTCAGGACTAACACAGGCGCTCCGGTTGCCGCGGCGACCGTTCAGCGGCTGATGCTCGAGCTGCCAGGTCGCGCGACAGCGCAATGGCAGGTCGGCAGACTCACGTTGCGCCGATACCGCGGACGACTGAGCTTCCAGACCACGAGGGCACCACCCGCGTCGCCGGCACCCGCGCGGGAACCGGCACTGAGCATCGCGCGTGCCGGCCTCTACGTGCTGCGGGGCTGGGGTGGTCAGCTTCGCGTGTGCCGCGTCGAACAGGGCGGCGTGGCACGGTCATGCCTAGCGGGCTTGCGGCTCGTCGAACGCAACGGAGGCGAGCAGTTCCAGGCCTCTCGCGGCCGGCCCGCGCGCAGCCTGAAGAAGCAGTTCCAATCCGAGGCGGTGCCAGCCTGGCAGCGCACCGGGCCGTTGCTCTACTACGGCGACCAGCTGCTGTACGTGCCGGGCCTGGGTATCGACGTCCGTGCCGTGGCCGACCGCGGCGTCCCGCAGATGAGCCTGGAGTGGCTGCCCGGCCCGCGTTGATACCCTCCGGGGATCGGCGCGGGCCGATTGCTGCGGCGCAGCAGGTAAAATAAAAGATGAGTACGGGCGAATGCGGCCAGTATCCGCGACAGGCTGAACTTCAATCATGGCACTCATCGTTCACAAGTACGGCGGCACCTCGATGGGCTCGACCGAGCGCATCCGCAACGTCGCCAAGCGTGTCGGCAAGTGGGCTCGCGCGGGGCACCAGATGGTGGTCGTCCCATCCGCCATGAGCGGCGAAACCAATCGGCTGCTCGCCCTTGCGAAGGAGCTCTCGCCCGAGAAGTCGACGCCGGAACTCGCGCGCGAACTCGACATGATCGCTGCCACCGGCGAACAGGTGTCGGTCGGCTTGCTCGCGATCGCACTCCAAGCGGAAGGTATCCCGTCGGTCAGCTACGCCGGCTGGCAGGTGCCGATCCGGACCGACACGGCGTACACCAAGGCGCGCATCGCAAACATCGATGACGCGCGAGTGCGGGCCGACTTGGCGGCGGGCAAGGTCGTGATCATCACCGGCTTTCAGGGCGTCGACCCGGAGGGCAACGTCACCACGCTCGGCCGCGGCGGTTCCGACACGTCGGCGGTTGCGGTGGCGGCGGCGATGAAGGCCGCCGAGTGCCTGATCTACACCGACGTCGACGGCGTCTATACGACCGACCCGCGCATCGTGCCCGAGGCGCGTCGCCTGCACACGATCAGCTTCGAAGAAATGCTCGAAATGGCGAGCCTGGGCTCGAAGGTGCTGCAGATCCGTTCGGTCGAATTCGCCGGCAAGTACCGCGTGCCCCTGCGCGTGCTGTCGAGCTTCACGCCGTGGGACATCGACATGGGCGAGGAATCCCGCTCAGGCACCCTGATCACCTTTGAGGAAGACGTCAACATGGAACAAGCCCTTGTCTCGGGAATCGCTTTCAGCCGCGACGAAGCCAAGGTCAGCCTTCTGGGCGTGCCCGACCGGCCCGGCATCGCCTACCAGATCCTCGGGCCGGTGGCCGATGCGAACATCGACATCGACGTGATCATCCAGAACGTCTCGCACGACGGCAAGACCGACTTCTCGTTCACCGTCCACCGCAACGACTACGCGAAGACGATCGACCTGCTCAAGACGCAGGTACTGCCCCGCACGGGCGGCGCCGCCGTGGTTGGTGATCCGAAGATCTGCAAGGTCAGCATCGTTGGCATCGGCATGCGCTCGCACGTCGGCGTGGCGAGCAAGATGTTCCGCGCGCTGAGCGAAGAGGGCATCAACATCCAGATGATCAGCACGAGCGAGATCAAGACCAGCGTCGTGATCGACGAGAAGTACATGGAACTGGCCGTGCGCGCGCTGCACAAGGCGTTCGAACTCGAGCAGAACGCAGTCTGAGTTGCGCCGGGTTTAGAATCGCCGCTCGCGCCGGAGTCGTGACCGAGAGGCCGAAGGTGCTCCCCTGCTAAGGGAGTAAGCGGGCAAAACCTGCTTCGTGGGTTCGAATCCCACCGACTCCGCCAAAGTATCGAATGAGAAGGCCCCCACAGGGGCCTTTTTCATAGGTAGATCAGACGCGTAGCCGTCCCAGGAGGTTTCAGGCTGTACCGTACAATCTCATATTCTTGTGGGGGTAGGTAAGGGGTACAGCATGCCGCGGAAGGCCAGAGAGCTCTCTCCTCTCGAAGTTCGCCGGTTGAGCCAGGCAGGACGCTGGAGCGTCGGCGGGGTCGACGGCTTGGCCCTACAGGTGACGGATACTGGCGCGCGGAGCTGGGTCCTGCGCGTCACCGTGGGCGGCCGGCAGCGAGAGATGGGGCTCGGCAACTTTCCTTCCGTGTCCCTGGCCGAGGCACGTGACAAGGCGCGCAGCCAACGTGCCAAGGTAGAAGAGGGCGCCGACCCTATCGCGGCGCGCCGCGCGGCCCAGAGCGCGGCAGCCGCCGAGCGCGACTCGCAGCAGACGTTTGCGAACGTCGCCGCGCAGTACATCGCCCAGCATAGGCAGTCGTGGAAGAACGAGAAGCACGCTGCGCAATGGACCTCGACCCTGCGAACCTACGCCGATCCGGTCGTCGGGTCGCTGCTGGTTCGCGACATCACCACCGCACACGCGATCAAGGTCCTGGAGCCGATCTGGACGTCGAAGACCGAGACGGCGTCGCGCATTCGATCGAGGATGGAACTGGTGCTCGACTTTGCGGCAGCGCGTGGCCTGCGTGAAGGGCCCAATCCGGCTCGCTGGCGCGGTAACCTGGACGCCGCGCTGCCGAAGCCCTCCAGGGTGATGAGCGTGCAGCATCACCCGGCCCTGGCGGTCAATGCCATCACAGCATTCATGACACGCCTGACGATGCAGGCGGGCATGAGTGCCAGGGCACTGGAGTTCGCAATTCTCACGGCTGCCCGTTCGGGAGAGGTCCGCGGCGCGATCTGGGCCGAACTGGATCTGTCGCAAGCGACCTGGACGGTGCCGGCGAAACGAATGAAGTCCGGGCGCGAGCATCGCGTCCCGCTGTCCAAGCCCGCACTTCGCCTTCTTCGTTCGCTGCCGCAGGGCAGGCCGGGCGAACTCGTGTTTCCGGGCATGCGCGGTTCGCTGTCCGACATGAGCCTGACGGCCGTGCTGCGGCGGATGAAGATGGATGTCACGGCACACGGATTTCGCAGCACTTTTCGCGACTGGGCGTCGGAATACACCAGCCATTCAAGCGAGGTCGCCGAAATGGCTCTGGCGCATGCGGTGGGCGACAAGGTCGAGGCGGCCTATCGGCGCGGGGATCTTTACGAGAAGCGCGCCTTGCTGATGAGCGACTGGGCCGATTTCCTCATCATCAAGAAGGCGCGCGCAA
>Ga0209048_10002958_pt1 | contig 16648 bp, 17 predicted proteins | sample FrelakmetCRP12CR_FD_187146 | JGI IMG/M metagenome (GOLD analysis project Ga0209048, IMG submission 187146) | Freshwater lake sediment microbial communities from the University of Notre Dame, USA, for methane emissions studies - CRP12 CR (SPAdes)... | ecosystem: Environmental > Aquatic >... | reverse complement strand
ATCATGGTCTCGACGTCGGCCACGGTCATGAGAACGGTGCCCGCGTTGAAGGAGGAGACGCCCGACATCACGGTGTCGCCGAGCTCGACCCGCGACGGGTCGTCCTGGGACACGCTCCCGAGACGCCCCAACAGGAGGACCTGGAGCTCGTTGAGCGGGTCCAGGTAGGGGGCCCGCATGGCGATCGAACGCTGCAGCGCCGGGACCCCGTCCAGGAGCGCCGCCCGGCCGGAGATCCGCAGCAGCAGCCGGACCGTCTGGGCGTGCTCGGCTTCCACGCGTTCGGCAAGTCGGGCGCCGTCCGGCCCCGCCAGCGCCGCGTAGCGCCGGCCAACTGCCAGGTCGCTCCGGGCAAGGGCGACCTCCGCGTTCTGGAGGAGGCCGCGGAAGAACGGCCAGCGCCGGTAGAGCGCGGCGAGATCGGCCACGCCCGCCTCGCCGTGCGACCGCTCGAACGCCGCAAGCGCGCTTCCGAGTCCGAACCAGCCCGGCAGGTTGATCCGCACCTGCGTCCAGGCGAAGACCCAGGGAATGGCGCGGAGTGACGCGAGCGACGTTCCCGGGGGCTCCAGCGGAACCGATGGCGCGCCGCCGGCCCCCGCCGCCGCGGCCACACCCGCCGACCCCCGACCGCGTACGGCCGGCCGCGAACCCAGCTGAAGGCCGGAGATCGACGCAATCGGGGTCGCTGCGCCGAAGACGCGCTCGAATGCGGGCGTCTCCCAGACCAGCGCGCGGTAGGCGCGGCGCGCCTCGGCCGCCAGCTCGCCCATCACCGCCCGCCCTCCTGCGGCGAACCCGACGGCCGTGGCGGCCCCGCCGGCCCCGATCGAATCCGCCGATCCGTTCGGGATGGCGCCCTCGTCCGTGACGTGCGCAGCCGCGAGCAGCGTCGCCGACGTCACCTGCTCCAGGCCGCGACGCGCGATCACGGGATTCGCGTAGCGCGCGGCGATCACCTCGCCCTGCTCGGTCAGCTTGAGGCGGCCGTCCACGGCGCCCGCCGGCGCCGCCAGGACCGCACGGTGCGTGGGGCCGCCACCTCGCCCGATCGCGCCGCCGCGACCGTGGAACAGCGTCAGCTCCACGCCGCTGGCCCGGGCCGCGGCAACCAGCTCTTCCTGGGCCCGGTAGAGCAGCCAGTTCGCCCCAACGTAGCCCGACTCCTTGTTCGAGTCGGAGTAGCCCAGCATCACCTCCTGCCGATCGCCACGATCGCGGAGGTGCTCGCGGTAGTCCGGGTCGGCGACGAGCGCCGTGAGGATCGCACCCGCCGACTCCAGGGCTTCCGCGGATTCGAAGAGCGGCACAACGTCGAGCGTGGGCGTGCCCGGAGGGAACCCGCTCGTCGCGCTCGCCGGGATCGCGGGATCGGCGGCGCGGGCGGCCAGCCAGCGGACCGTGGCGACGTCCTGGGGTCCAGTCGTGAAGCTGATCACGTAACGGTGGATGGCCGCTTCGCCGGCGCGCCGCTGCAGGGCCGCCATGGCACGGAACGTGGCAAGGACTTCGGCCGCGGTCACGCCGGGTGCAACCTGCCCCGCCAGGTCCGGCGGCGCGGCCTCCAGCGCGTGTCGCGCCGCCCGGTGCACCGCCGCGTGCTGACGGACCTCCAGGGAAGCGAGATGGAAGCCGAACGTCTCCACCTGCCAGCGGAAATCCTGCAGGCCACCGTAGGCGAGCCGCTGGAGGCCGTCCGCGACCAGCGCCTCGCGCAGCTCCTCGAGCTCCAGCAGCAGCTCGCCGGGGTTCGGGTAGCGCCCGCCCTGCGGCCCGGGCAGCTCCGCGAGGTACGCCCGCGTTCGCCGGAGTCGCTCGGCGATCGCCCCGAGGCGCCGGCGGTATGGCTCGTGCGGGAAGCGGGCTGCCATCTCGCGCATCGACTCCGGCAGGTCGTCCTCGTCGCGGGCGAGCCGGCGCACGAGGGCCGGTGCCAGCGGGACGCCCGGCCGGGGCCTGGCCGCGAGCGTCGCCATGAGCCGGGTCGCGACCGCCTCGTAGCCGTGGAGCAGGTGGTTCGCCTGGATCCGGTATGCCTCGGCCGTCGTCTCGGCGGTCACGTACGGGTGGCCGTCGCGATCGCCGCCGATCCAGGAGCCCCAGGCGAGAAACGCGGGGCTCAGGGGCGGGCGCGTCCCGGTCCGCCTGTGGTCCGCTGCCGAACCGAGCCCGGACGCAATGCCGCTGCCCGGGCCGCCCTCGAGGCCGTCGGCGGTGTCGAGCGCCCGGTCCGCCGCCCGGTAGAGGTCCGGCGTCGCCGTGAACAGCGTCGCGTCGAAGAAGACCATCGCCGAGCGGACCTCGTCGAGCGGCGTTGGGCGGGCCTGCCGAAGGTCGGCGGTCCGCCAGAGGAGGGTGATCTCCTCGCGGAGCCGGCGGCGAATATCGGCGTCGTCGGCGGGTGTCAGGCGCGGGTCGTCCAGGCGGTCCAGCAGCGCGTAGACCCGGCGGAGCGCGACCAGGACGGTCCGCCGCCGCGCCTCCGTGGGGTGGGCCGTCAGCACGGGCGAGATGCGCAGCCCGGCCAGCCGGCCGGCGATGGCCTCCCGTGACAGGCCGGCGCGTCGCAGCAGGACCACCGCCTCGTCCAGCGAATCGTCGAGCGGCGCCCGCCCCGCGGCACGAGCCCGCCGGCGGAGCTGCCGGACGCGTTCCTTCTCCTCGGCCAGGTTCACGAGCTGGAAGTACGTGGAGAACGCCCGCGCCAGGGTGGCGATCTCGCCGGTTCCGAGCGTCGCGAGCTCCGCGTCGAGGTCGGCGCGGACGGCGGGACCTCCGCCGCGACGCAGCGCGATCGTCCGCTCGCGGACTCGCTCCACCAGCTCCAGGGCGGGCGCGCCCTCCTGCTCCGCGAGGACCTGGCCGAGCAGCGCGCCGAGCAGCCGGACCTCGCGCGCGAGCGGGTCGCGCGCCCCTGCGCTCCCGACCGAGCGTGGCTCCGCGCGCACCGCGACGTTCGACCGGACGGCGCGCGACGGGGCCCGGCTCCGGGGAGCGCTCACCGGAGGGCCGCGTAGACGGCCTGGACCGCCTGGTCGATCAGCCGCAGCGGGAAGTCCTGGGTCCCGGTCAGGTAAACCACCACCAGGTCGTGCGGCGGGTCGATCCAGAGGCGGGTCCCGGTCGCCCCGCTGTGTCCGAACGCCGCCGGCGACGCCGGGTCGATTCGCGGATCCGGCTTCCCCCAGCCCAGGGCGTAGTGATTCGTGCGAACCGGGTCGTCGGCCGCCCCGAGGCCCCCAACCGTCTGCTCGCGCGTCATGAGCGCCACGTACGCGGGCGGCAGGACGCGGGCGCCGTCCAGCTCGCCACCACGCAGCATGGCGCGACCGAGGCGGATGAGGTCGGCTGCGCTGCTCCAGAGGCCGCCGCCCGGCAGTGCCATCGAGACGAGGTGGTGCAGCTCGGCCAGCCGCTCCTCATCCGGGACGTCGCGCGCGATCGCCCCGGGGACGCCGGACGGCAGGACGGGCGCCATCCGCGCGGCCAGCCCACCGAACGGGTCGAACGTCGTGGAGGTCATCCCGAGCGGCTCCAGGATTCGCCGTCGGAGGTACGCCGGGTACGGCTCGCCGGTGATCCGCGTGATCAGCTCGGCCAGCAGATCGAACGAGAGAGAGCAGTACTCGAAACGGCTCCCCGGCACGAACGCGAGCTCCGCCTCGCAGGCTCGACGGACCATCGCGGCATGGTCGGGCCGGCTGGCGGCGATCTCGGCGAGGTCGAAATCCGGGAGGCCGGACGTGTGGGAAAGCAGGTGCCAGGCGGTGAACCGGGGCTTCCCCGGCCGGGCGAGCTCCGGGATGTGCCGGTCGACCTCGTCCGCGAGTCGCAGCCGGCCGTCGGCCACCAGCTGCATCACCCCGAGGGCGACGATCGGCTTCGTGATCGACGCCAGCAGGCAGACGGCGTCGACGGTGACGCGCGGAGCACGGGGCCCTGGCACGGCCTCGGCGCGGACCAGCCCCGCGGATGTAGCCACTGCGAGGATCGTGAACGGCGCCGCGCCCTCGTCCACCTGGCGGCGTGCGAGCGCAAAGGCCGGGTCGAGGGCATCCGGGTCCAGCCAGGGCGGGCGATCGATCACGCGCGTTCTCCTGCGAGGCGCGCGGCACCTGCCCCGTCCAGCTCCACGAGGCCGTCCGCGGCGAGGGACACGAGGGCCGCGGACACGGCTTCCGGCGCGTGCAGGCCGAGCGGACCGTGGAACGTCACGGTCGTGCCGGGCGGGACGCTGCACAGGCGGTCCACGATCCGGCCGCGAAGCCAGCGCGTGGTGGCCGCGAACGGGACCGCGTCCCGCCGTCCCGGCGCGGTCATCGTCGCCGGCGCATGCTTCGGCGCCCGCGAAGCCGCGACTCGGGACGACGCGGCCGCCCGCGCCTCGGCCACTCGGGACGACGCGGTCGCGCGCGTTTCGGCCGCGTGCGTTTCGGCCGCGGCGCTCAACACGTTTTCGCCCCCGAACGCACACCAGGCCCGGACCGGACAGCCGTCGCATGCGGGCCGCGTGGGCCGGCAGACCGTCGCGCCAAGGTCCATCAGCGCGTGCGTCCAGTCGCCAGCGCGGGCGGGATCCACGAGCGCATCCGCGGCAGCCTGCATCTCGCGTTGCGGGACCGGCGCGGGATCGGCCCCCGTCAGCCGCCCGAGCACACGCCGGACGTTCACGTCGACCGCCCCGACGGGCCGGCCGAACGCGATCGCGGCCACTGCCCGCGCGGTGTACGGCCCGACTCCCGGCAGTACCTGGAGCGAATGGACGTCTTCCGGGACGCGGCCCCCGGCCACGACGATCGCCCGGGCCGCCCGCTGGAGGTCGATCGCGCGTCGGTTGTAGCCCAGCCCTCGCCAGGCGCGGATCACGTCGCCCGTGGGTGCGACGGCCAGCGCGGCCGGGGTCGGGAAGCTACCCATGAAGGTCCGCCACTTCCCCGCGACTCGCGCCACCTGCGTCTGCTGCGCCATGACTTCGCTGACCAGGACCGCCCACGGATCGGGATCCCCCGCAAAGCGGAACGGCAGGGTCCGCCCTTCGCGATCGAACCACGCCAGGAGAGCCGCCCGCAGTGCGACGATGTCGCCCGGAAGCGCGCGAGCCGGATCGGGAAGCCGTGCCACGGCGGAAGGATACCCGGGGCGCCGCAGCGTCCCGGAATCGGCTCATCAGGATCGGCGCCGGTTGCCCTCGCCCGGCGCGCTTCGCGACTGCTGACGCGCTCCGCGACTGCTTCGCCCGCGGTGCGAGACTACTTCGGCGGGATGATCAGGACGGACCCGATCCGCAACGTGGCGGGGTCGACCGTTGGGTTCGCCGCCTTCAGTGCGGCCAGGGTGACCCCGAACTTGATCGAGATCGCCCACATCGTGTCGTTCGCCTTGACCGTGTAGGTGGTCCCGCCGGCCGGCGTGCTCGGCGCCGCCGAGGCCTCCGGAACGAGGCTCGCCGCCTCGCTCGGGACGGGCGTTGCGGAGAAGATATCCGTCGGCGCGGGAGTCGCCGATGGAGAAGGTGCGGGTGTCGGGGTGGCCCCGCCGCCACATGCCGCCACGATGAGCGCCCCCGCGAGCACGAATGCCAAGCGACGCCGCATCTCTCCTCCTCCTCGTCCCGGTCGTGAGACGGACCCGGTCCCGGCCGCGGCCGGCGCCCGTCAAGCGTACGACGCGCGACCCGTCCCCAGTGTGACCTCCGCGCAGGCTGCAGGCAACGCAGGCCGTCGGCAACCGTCGGCCCGAGAGCCGTCAGGCGACGCCGTCCACGCCAAGCAGCGGCGCCAGGACCTCGCCGGCCGGCCCCTGCACGAAATGGTCGAACGCGCCGACGTTCTCCGCGGCCTCCAGGTTGACCAGCCAGGCCACCGCCCCGACGCTGCGCGCCAGGCTCACGTAGCCGGCGGCCGGCCAGACGTTCCCGGACGTGCCGACCGCGAGGAACACCAGCGGGGCCCGGCCCGGCGACGAGCTCACGATGAAACGCTCGATCCGCCGAGTGTCCGCGGCGTCCAGCATCTCGCCGAACCAGACGATCGCCGGGCGGAGGAGACCACCGCACCGGCTGCACCGAGGGAGCGGCGGCTCAACCGGGCTTCGATCGTCGAACGGTGGCGCACCGCAGACCGCGCACCGCGTCCGCCAGAGCGATCCGTGCATCTCCACGACGCGCCGGCTCCCCGCGCGCTGGTGGAGACCGTCGACGTTCTGGGTCGCCAGCAGGAAGCGCTCGCCCAGGCGATCCTCCAGCGCGGCAAGCGCCCGGTGCGCCGGGTTCGGCGCGGCCGCGGCGGCCTGTGCGCGGCGCTGCGAATAGAAGCGCCACACGAGCCCCGGGTCGGCGGCGAAGCCCTCCGGCGTGGCGACCCGTTCCACCGGCTGGCCGTCCCAGAGGCCACCCGCGCCGCGAAACGTAGCCAGACCCGACTCGGCGGAGATGCCCGCGCCCGTCATCACCAGGACGCGGGTGCGCTCGTCGATGATCAAGCGCTCCACGTGCTGCTCCTCGATCGGCCGCGCCCGACGGCACCCCGGCCGCCCGGACCCGGCCGACGCGGACCCAGCGGCCCAGTGGCCGTGCGGGCGCCCGTTGCGCACGCGGCAACAGATCTGGTGTGCGCCGTGCCCGACGGCGTCCCGGACCGACCCCGGTCGAGCTCCAGGGCGCGTGTGCTGCCGGTGACGCAACGAATGGAGCCGAGGAGCCGGCGGTTCCGTCCCGGCGGACCCTCCATGCACCCGCACACGAGCTTCGTCGGCCCGACACCGGCGGTTAGTTGCAGGCTGGGCAACATGAGCATGGGCGACGTATCGGACCGGGGTCGCCGCCGGTCCCGGCCCTGCGCGCCTAACTGACCCGCACGTATGGGCACTTGGCCGCCTCCGTCAACCGCCCGCAACGGTCAGGAGGACACTCGCGGCCACCCAATGGCCGCAAGCGAACTGCTGTCGGGTCGTCACATCTGCCAGTGTGTCGGTCAAGGGAGGAATCTCCTGGTGACGGCCGCCCGGCGGCCTGCGTTCCCGGCCTGTTCGGGTGATTGTGCCGGGGTATGTCCAGCGTCGCGGCAACGGCCCGGCACGGACGGCGCCGCTCCGCGCCGCGGCCGGCCATCCGGGCCCGCTACCCGCGCAGGACGTAGACTTGCCCCGATGCGCAGCGTGACCGCGGAGGGCTCAGGACCATGGCCAACCAGTTCGTGATCCAGCTCCCGAATCGCCCGGGAGCGCTGGCTGACCTGTCGGAGATCCTCGCGGCGCGGGGCGTGGACCTGCGCGCGATCGGCGGCGGCGGCATCGGCGAAAGCGGCCACCTGATCTTCAAGACCTCTGATGACGCCGCCACGCGGGCGGTGCTTCAGGCGGGCGCCTACGAGTTCATCGAAGGAGAGTCGCTCCTCGTCGAGGTGGACGACCAGCCCGGCGGCATGGCACGCGTCGCGCGCCGGCTCGCGGACGCCGGCGTGAACATCTACGGGCACCTGTTCATCGGACGCTGGGGCGACCAGGCCCAGTTCAGCTTCGTGGTGGATGACATCGACGCCGCCCGGACGGCCCTCGACGGGCTCAGCTCCGTCCACGCCGGCTGACGGGGCCGACGACGCTCCCGGCATCGGCAGCCCGCCCCGCGGCCACGGCGACCCGCCCGGAGTCAACGACCCGCCCGACGGCCGCGCCGACACCCGCCACCGTCCCGTGAACCCCTGGCGCGAGATCGCCGACCGCGTCTTCATCCGGCGCTTCGCCTTCTTCGACCAGACGATCGGCGCGGTGGCCGGCCGCGACCGCGTCCTCGTCATCGACACGCGATCCACGCTGGTCCAGGCGCGCGAGCTGCTCGACGACCTGCGGCACGTGAGCCGGCTGCCGCACGTCGTGCTCAACACCCACGCCCACTTCGACCACGTCCTGGGGAACGCCGCGTTTCGCCCGTGCGAGATCTGGGGCGAGGACGGGTGCGCGCGTTTCATGCGCGACCGCGGGATTGCCCGGCGGGCCGACGTCGCTGCCGAGATGCCCGAGATCGCCGACGACCTCCTCGCCTCGCCGGTCGACCCGCCCGATCGGACGTTCGCCCGGGAGGCCACGCTGGACCTCGGCGACCGCCGGGTGGACCTCCGGTTCCTCGGTCGCGGCCACACCGATCACGACGTCGTCGCGCTGGTGCCGGACGCCGGCGTCGTCTTCGCCGGCGACCTCGTGGAGCAGGGTGCGCCGCCCTCGTTCGACGACGCCTTTCCACTCGACTGGCCCGCCACCCTGGGCCACCTGCTCGACCTGCTCGACACTGCCGGCGACGGCGAGGTCGTGCCCGGTCACGGCGAGGTCGTGGACCGGGACTTCGTGGCCGGGCAGCTTGGCGAGATCGCATTCCTCGCAGAGATGGCGCGCCGCCAGTGGCCGGACCTCCACGCTGCCGACCACGATCCCTCCGGAGAAGCTCCGGGAGACCTGGCCGCCGACGCCGCACGCCACCTGGGCTGGCCCGCGGAGCTCGTCCGGAAGGCGCTGGGTCGTGGCATTGCCCAGGCCGCCGGCCGGCTGGGAGTTCCAGGGGTCCCCTGACCCCCGGGTCATGGCGCAGGCGCACCGGTTCATCGATGATTCGCGAATGCCGCAGCGACCCCCTGGCCTGTCCGCCGACCCCGCGTGGGCGGCGCCTCGAACGCCCGCGCTGGCCTGATCCGGGATGGCCATCGAACTGCTTCCCACGTGCCTCGAGTGCGGATCCGTCGCACGATCCCCCGGGACCACGTTCTGCCGCCGCTGCGGGCTGCCGTACGGCGACGCGCCGCGTGCCGACGCCGTGCTGCAGACATGCCCCATCTGCTACCGCGATGTCGACGCGGATGGGCTCCTCCCCTCCCCGCGCTCACCGGGCCTGCGCGTTCCGTTCGCTGTCCATCAACGCGAGCACGACCGCGTCCCGGTCGGTGACGACGAATGGCTGGAGTCGCTCCGCGAAGGCCACCGCGTGCGGATCGGGCGGTGGCGCGCCCCGTTCGACCTCGTGCGGCGCTACCTGGTGACCGGCGTCGTGGACAGCGGGCGCCTCCGGGCGGTGCGCCACGATGCGATCGTCACCGCGATGACGCAGATCGCCCGCTGGGGCACCAACGCGCAGATCATGGCCGACGAACCCGAGTGGGCCGAGGCCCGGGCCGCCATCGCCGCGCTCATGGAGCGCTACCACCGCGGCCGAGCGTAGGCCCCGGCCGCTGGCGGGTGGTCTGACGGTAAGATGCTCTCGTGAGCACCCAGACGCCAACCTCGCCGGAGCGAGGCGACTTCATCCGCGAGATCGTGGCCACCGACGTGCGGAGCGGCAGGCACGAGGTGATCGTCACCCGCTTCCCGCCGGAGCCAAACGGCTACCTGCACATCGGCCACGCCAAGTCGATCTGCCTCAACTTCGGCATCGCCCGCGAGTTCGGCGGCCGTTGTCACCTGCGCTTCGACGACACGAATCCCACGAAGGAAGAGCAGGAGTACATCGACGCCATCGAGGCGGACGTCCGCTGGCTCGGGTTCGACTGGGGCGAGCACCTCTACCACGCGTCCGACTACTTCGAACAGCTCTACGAGTGGGCCGTTCACCTGATCCGGGCCGGCAGGGCCTACGTGGACGACCTCACCGCGGACGAGATCCGCGAGCACCGCGGCACGCTCACCGAGCCCGGCCGTGCGAGCCCCTGGCGGGAGCGCTCGGCCGAGGAAAGCCTCGAGCTATTCGAACGGATGCGGAATGGCGAGTTCCCCAACGGCGCGCGGGTGCTGCGCGCCAGGATCGACATGGCCGCTCCGAACATCAACCTGCGCGATCCGATCCTGTACCGGATCGTGCATGCGGCGCATCCGCGGACGGGTGACGCGTGGTGCATCTATCCGACGTACGACTTCGCGCATGGCCAGTCCGACGCGATCGAGGGCGTCACGCACTCGATCTGCACGCTCGAGTTCGAGGATCACCGGCCCCTCTATGACTGGTTCATCGAGAACCTGCCCGTGCCCTCGCGGCCCCGGCAGTACGAGTTCGCGCGACTCAACCTCACCTACACCGTCCTCTCCAAGCGCGTGCTGCTGCGCCTGGTCAACGAGGGCCATGTCCGGGGCTGGGACGATCCCCGGATGCCCACGATCTCGGGCCTCCGCCGGCGCGGGTTCCCGGCGGAGGGCATCCGGCAGTTCGCGGCGATGATCGGCGTGGCAAAGAGCGACAGCGTCGTCGAGGTGGGCATGCTGGAGCATGCCGTGCGCGACGTCCTCAACCGGACGGCCCCCCGCCGCTTCGCGGTGCTGAACCCCCTCAGGCTGGTCGTCGAGAACTACCCCGAGGGCCAGGTCGAGGACATGTCCGTGGTCAACAACCCGGAGGATTCGTCGGCTGGAAGTCGCCCGGTGCCCTTCAGCCGCGAGCTCTGGATTGAGCGCGACGACTTCATGGAGGATCCTCCGGCGAAGTACTTCCGCCTGGCCCCGGGCCGGGAGGTCAGACTTCGCGGAGCGTACCTCGTGACGTGTCGCGAGGTCGTGAAGGACGCGGCCGGAGATATCGTCGAGCTGCGCTGCACGTACGACCCGGCGACTCGCGGCGGGGACGCACCCGACGGCCGCCGGCCGAAGGCGACCCTCCACTGGGTCTCCGTCGACCACGCGATCCCCGCCGAGGTGCGGCTGTACGACCACCTCTTCATCCGCCCCGACCCCGGAACCGACGGTGACCTGTTCGCGGACCTGAACCCCGAGTCCGAGACAGTGCTCCCCGGCGCCTTCGTGGAGCCGAGCCTCGCCGAGACGTCCGTCGGTGAGACCGTGCAGTTCGAGCGCCTGGGCTACTTCTCTCCCGACCTCGACTCCACGCCCGGTCACCTCGTCTTCAACCGCACCCTCACCCTGAGGGACACCTGGGCCAGGCTCCAGGCGCAGGGCCGGTCGGGCGCCTGACCCAGGGTGCGCCGGGCGAGCCGCGGGCGGCGGTTGGGGTACAATCCGGCCGGCGCGCGGCGCCCATCTGCGGTTGAGATCACGGCCCTTGACCACGCCGTCGGGCCGATCGCTGGCGAGTGGCCTAACGGTAAGGCACCTGACTCTGGATCAGGGGATTGAAGGTTCGAATCCTTCCTCGCCAGCCAAATCCCCTCACAAACGGCCGTTTCGCGGTGCCCTGCGGCACGTCGCGGCAGGGTCCGTGGATGCTCTGGTGGATGCTATCCGGCCATCGGATTGTGGCTCCGAAGGTTGCGGGTTCAAGCCCCGTAGGCCACCCCACCGCCCGACCAGATCGTATCCATGAGCAGCATCAGACGGCACCGGGATGCCAATCCGTGGATGTCACGGTGGATGTCAAACGGGGCGTGGCTGGCGCTGAGGCCGCCCGCGAAGGGGTAGAAGGCGGGCAACAGACACCGCCCCTAAGTGGGCGAGCGCCGGACCCGCGCCCGGTTAGCGGTCGGCTGCCGTTTGAGGGAGCGGACGAAGAGGAACCACGGCCCACGGCGTATGCGCTCGTAGAACGCAGGGTCCGCAGCGAACGCATCAGCGTCAGGGATTGGCTCCGGGATGCGCTCGACGAGAAACCCGGTGTCCGCCAGCGCGTCGATGATCGCGCTGAGGGGCCGATGGTAGAAGTGCACCTCGAAGTCGCGGCCGCCCTTGCGCCACGTGTCGGCGAGCAGCGTCGTCGCGAAGTACGGCGCTGGAGGCTCGGTCACCTCGATATCCGCGACCGGGTGATGGGTCGAGATCAGCAGCGCCCCGTCGGGGCGCAGGACGCGAGCGAACTCGCGTAGCGGCGATCCCCAGTCGGCCAGATAGTGGAGGACGAGGGAGGCGATCACGAGGTCGAACGACTCGGAGGCGAGGAACGGCAGGGGCGCGGCGATGTCCGCCACGTAGAACACCGCGCGCCCGGCGAGCCGGTCGCGAGCGCGCTCGACGAGGCGCGCGTTGATGTCGATCCCCACGACCGAGGCCCCGCGCGCGACCAGCGCCTCGGACAAGGCCCCTGCCGCACACCCCACATCGAGCACCCGTTGCCCCTGCAGGTCGCCCGCCATGACGAGCATCGCGGGCCGCTCGTACGAGGCGTTCATGGGATTGTGATCCACGTCGTCCGCGTAGATCTCGGCCATCTGCTCGTAGTCGGCCAGCGCCCGTTGCCCGTCCTGCGTCATGCCGCCATGATGCCCGACGTGTCAGCGGCCGGAGCAAGCGAATGCAGGCGGGCGTCGTCACGGTCCCGTTGTAGTTCCCGGGGATGATGAGACACGCCCTGATGCCGTCATCAGCTCCGTGAGCCAGCCGTTGAGGTGATGGAGCGCCGGCACGCGCTCGAAGCCCCGTGCCGTGAACGGCGTTCCGTCGTAGCGCTCGGCGGGCGTGTGCCAGTCGAGCTCGCCGTGCAGGCGATCGTAGTTGCGGTAGCTCGCGAAGCGGCTCAGGCCGTCGGCAGCAGGCCCCGCCAGCCACCGCCAAAGGCCGTCTGCGGGCTGGTGATCGGCGAGGCTCTGCCGGATGCGCCCGGCGGCCTCGGCGGGTCCGACCGTCATGACGATGACGAAGGCGACGAGGACGAAGGTGTCGCTCACGGTCCAGAGCAGGAGCGGGGTGCCGCCCAAAGTCCGCGGGCCAGACAGGAACGCCAGGACGAAGAACACCCCGTAGCCGAGGGCCGAGCCCCAGCCCACCGTGCTGAGCGAGAGGCGGCGGGCCTCGATGTCGGCCCGCAGGTTGGCCCAGAAGCGCCGGGCGACCGCCAGCGCGCCCGCGGCGGCGACGCCAATCGCGGCAAGGATGGCGAGGATGACCCCACCGGCCATGGCGCCCGCGAGGGCGTCCTCCGGGGCCGGTCCGTCGGCGGCCTCGTAGAGCGGCGATCCGTCCGCCGCCCGCTTCTGGTCGCCGAGGAAGTCGCGCGCGGGTGCCCGCTCGCCCGTCCACAGGCTGTGTTTGATCTCGCCTTCCTTGGGACCCAGCAGCCCTTCCACGGGGTGATACTGGCCGTCCCAGCCCTTCTCGTGGACGGTGCCCTTGCTGCGTCCGGGGTTCACATCGTTCAGTTCAGCCTCAGTCTCTTCCGTGGCGGCCCGTCGGTGCCGTCGCCAACGAGGCGGTGAAACTGCGGGCCGAACGCCGCGTCGGCGGCAAGGGTGTCGAAGTCCGCGTCGGCGAGGGCCATCCCGCGCCGCTCCGGGTCGCCCACGACCGCGAGGCCGAGCTCCTCGAGGGCCTTGGAGAAGCGCCCCTCCTTCGAGAGGATGCAGGCCCGGTCGTAGCGGATGGCGGGGTCCTCGGGTGCGAGGGCGAGGGCCCGGTCGTAGTCGGCCCAGGCTTCCTCCCGTAGTCCCAGGTGCGAGAGGGCGAGGGCCCGGTTGAGCCGAATGGGGGACTCGACCTTCGCGTCGGCCGGAGCGACGTCGAGGGCCCGCTCGCTCTCCGCGAGCGACTCCTCGTACCGGCCCGTCCGCGCCAACAGCCAGGCCCTGTCACCCCGGGCGCCGCAGAGGAGCCTGACCTTCGGCGGGCGCAGGGCGATGGCCCGCTCCGTGTCCACGAGGGCCTCGGGGAGGCGCTTCAGGGAGACCAGGGCCTCGGCCCGGGTTAGGAGCGTCCTGACGAGGTAGCAGCAGGTGCCGTCGATGATGGCGCCGAGGTAGGGGAGAGCCTCGTCGTAGCGGTGCCCGGCGAGGAGCACCTCGACGGCGACCTGCGGGTCGGGCTCCACTTCGTAGGTGATGCCGGTGTCGGTCTTTGTGGTGGTCAATGGTTTCTCCTCTCAGTGGTCGCTTGGCCAGCGGCCACCGCTCAAGACCCAAAGGACGATGCAGGTCACGAAGAACAGGCCGACGAGGCTCCCGGTCGGGCCTACCAGCGGTGCCAGGGGTCGTGGTCGTTGATCGAGCCGATGTCGTGGATGAGCCCGCTGACCCCGTAGATGAACAGCAGGCCCGCGAGGATGAACATCTCGATCACGCCCCAGACCGCACCGACGACCAGGGCCATCACGGCGAGGCTGTTGTCGCCGCCCGGGCTGGAGAGCGCGACGGCGAGCAGGCACAGGCCGCCCGCGCAGAGCAGGCGCAGGAACGAGGCGCGGATCATCGGCGGTACCTCCCTGTCTTCGATCGAACCCTGCGGCGAGGGGCCTTCAGTTCGGCATCGCCGCGCGGGGATCGACCGCGCGGAACGTGTGGCGACCCCGGTGGGCGACCTCTGCGACGCAGATCGCGCCGGCGTCGGCCGGGTTGATCGCGCCGCACGACGCGGGCTCCTCGGCCTGCAGGCCATCCTCGTCCCCGAACGCCTCCGGGAACTTCGCCACCGCCAGCTCATGGTTGGCGATGGCGAGGGTCATGACCGCGATGCCCGAGAGCAGCTCGTGGTCCCGGGCGTCCATGGGGGACGTGATCTCGATGTTCAGCTTGATTGCCACGGTCGGGTCTCCTCTACGTGCGCGCTCGTCATCGGTGCAGCTGCCCGGGTGGGCATGATCCCGGGCCAGCGCGTGGGGCCCAGCCCGCGGATCAGGCTGCCGTTGGTGCCGGCCATCAGTCGGGGTGCTGCTTGCGGTAGCCGGGGTACTTCCGATCGAACTCGGCCCACCTCTCCTCGCTCTCCCTGTCGCGCTGGGCCAACTCGTGACGCTCCATGATCGAGCCGATGATGTAGAGCAGGATCCCTGTGATCAGTCCGACGATGAGCACGTTGACCTCCAGGTGCGGTGCGTCGAATGGCGCACTCGTGGAGGGGCTGGAGATGAGACTCCTGGCCACAGGGAGCCTCCAGCCCGACCATGAATGCGTCAGGCGACGACCACCAGCACCTCGGCCCGGCGGACGGGCCGCGAGCCGCGCGACCCGCCGGCCAGGCCAGGCTCCGGGTGGTTGATCGGCATGGCACGTTCTCCCATCCGTCCTGAGAGGAGCACCGTGCTCCCGGCGTGCCGCCGGGTCCGGTTGCTGCGCCATCGACGGGTCAGGCCCCTACGGCGCTCTTGATGGGATCCCCGACCCCGGGACCGGCGCACAGAGAGGCGCGCCGTCTCTGGTTCGGAACCCTTACCGCATCGTTGTCAGCATTGGCACCGTGTCGACCCCGGGTGGGCCGCTGGTTGTCGCGCAGTCAGTGGGCTGAGACCCTCGTGCGCTCTCGATGCGTGTCGCTCTCGCGAACCTCCGAATTCTACCAGCCTTGAGCTCAAATAGCCGCCGTTTGGGCCGCTTTCGGTGCCCCGGCACCCCACCCAGGGCCTCGATCGGCCCCGCGGTGGACGGAGCCTCAGCCGCCCCGCACTCTCGTCGAGCCGGGTCTCTCCAGCGCTCCTGATAGGTGGCACCCGCTCCTCGAGTGCCGTGATCAGCGTACCGGGTGGCTGTGACAGGTTGTCCGGCACGGGCACCCGAGCGTCTCAGCGGCCCTGCTGGTCCGGTCCCTTCCTAGTCTCCTGAGTCCGAGATTCGTTCGCAATATCTGGCGAGTGAGGCGAGGATCTGGTCTGCGGTCTTCAGCCACACGAACGGCCGGGGGTTCTCGTTCCAGGTGGCGATCCAGCCGCGGATGTCGCGCTCGAGACCGGGCACACTCGTGTGGGCGCCGCGCTTGATCTTCTTGGTCGTCAGCTCGGCGAACCAGCGCTCGACGAGGTTGAGCCAGGACGCGCCGGTCGGGGTGAAGTGGAGCGTGAAGCGCGGGTGGCGCAGCAGCCAGCGCCTGATGGCCGGGGTCTTGTGGGTGGCGTAGTTGTCGAGCACCAGGTGGACCGCGAACTCGTCGGGCACACTGGCATCGATGCGCTCGAGGAACGAGCGGAACTCGATCGCCCGGTGGCGCCGGTGGAGGGCGCCGATGACCCGCCCGCTGAGCGTGTCCAGCCCCGCGAACAGGCTGGTGGTGCCGTGACGGACGTAGTCGTGGCTGCGTCGCTCGGGCGTGGCGGTGAGCATCGGCAGGATCGGCTGGAAGCGGGCCAACGCCTGGATCTGGCTCTTCTCGTCGACGCACAGCACGACCGCCCGCTCGGGCGGATCGAGATACAGCCCCACGACATCGCGGACCTTCTCGATGAACAAGGGATCGGTCGAGAGCTTGAAGCTCTCGGCCCGGTGGGGCTGGAGCCCGAACGCCCGCCAGATCCGGCCGACCGTCGACTGGCTCATGCCTGTCGCGCGGCCCAGCGAGCGCGTCGACCAGTGGGTCGCGTCGCGGGGCTTCTCCTCGAGCGTCTTCACGATCACCGCCTCGATCCGGTCATCGCCGATCGTGCGAGGAGCGCCCGGCCGCGGCTCGTCGAGCAGCCCGTCGGGACCGCGCTCGAGGTAGCGCCGACGCCACTTGCCGACCGTGTGCGCGGTGATCGACAACTCTCCCGCGATGGTGTCGTTCGGTCGGCCGTCCGCGGCGGCCAGCACGATCCGGGCCCGCTGGGCGAGCGCCTGCGCCGTCTTCGGCCGGCGCGTCCATCTGGTGAGCGTCTCCCGGTCCCGGTCCTCGAGTGTCAGCACCGCCAGCGGGCGACCCCTGGGCATGGCAGCATCCTCCGAGCCTCGAACAGCGTAGACGATGCTGCCATTATGACACGTACTTGCGACTCAGGAGACTACGCCCTCTTGATCGGAGCGTCCGCGGCGGTGGCTCCGCTGCCCCCCAGCCCGATCTG
>Ga0209048_10002957_pt1 | contig 16649 bp, 15 predicted proteins | sample FrelakmetCRP12CR_FD_187146 | JGI IMG/M metagenome (GOLD analysis project Ga0209048, IMG submission 187146) | Freshwater lake sediment microbial communities from the University of Notre Dame, USA, for methane emissions studies - CRP12 CR (SPAdes)... | ecosystem: Environmental > Aquatic >... | reverse complement strand
GCCTTCACCAGCTGCCAGAGGGTGCGGTTTATCGGGGTCGGAACGCCGGTCTGGTCGCCGGCCTGCACGATGGCCCCGCAAATGGCATCGATTTCTGTAGGCCCGCCGCGCAGCACATCCTGGTACATCGAAGATAAATTCGTGGCCGTCCGGCGAGCAATGGTTTCTGTAGCAATGACTGGGTCGGGATAAGGCAGGCGGATGCCCTGGGCTACAGCAACGGCAGCAGATTCGCGTGCGGCAGCCTGCAGCAAGAGGCGCGCGGAGTTGCGGGCAAGCAGCTCGCCGTTCGGCACGCGCAACAGAGCTGCCAGCGGATTGATGGCGGCATTGATGACCATCTTGCCCCATAACATCGCATCTGCATCGGGAGAATTCTCGACAACGAAGCCAGCCGAGCGTAACAGGCTGGATAGCGGTGCGGTGTTCGGATGGGCGCCTAGGGAGATCACACCTTCTCCTGCTGGGCGGACCCGGCCAGGTCCGAGCAGGGTGGCGCCGGCTGTTGTGACGCCCAGCGCGGCGCGCCGGGCTCCCAGGGTTTGGGCTAATAGCTCGTGGTTGCCGACCCCATTTTGTAAAGTGAGCGCCAGCCCATTGGCTGGCAGACAATCGGCCAATTGCTGGGCAGAGCGCGCAGTCTGCCAGGATTTGACCAGTACGAGGGCATAGCGTATCCCCACGCATGACTGCGGGTCGCCGATTACGCGGACAGAATAAGGACGCTCCCGGCCTACATCGTCGATCAGGCGCACGCCATGCTGTCTGAGGGCCTGCATGCCTTCAGGCCAACTCCCCAGCATGGTTATCTTGATCTCTGCTGCCGAAAGCCGGGCTGCGAACAGGCAAGCCATCGCGCCTGTGCCAACCACAAGGATAGAGTTTTCATTTTCAGTGGTCATTTGATATCCCCTTGATAAAGGATTGCCATTCCTCTTCCGGCATTTCCAGACTGTGTTCCTGGGCCGGAAAATTCCTGTTTTCTACATCTGTTTTATAGGATTCAAACGCGCGCCGCATTTCCTCGTGAAAGTCGGCGTATTTTTTTACAAAACGCGGCGTGAAACGATCAAAAAGGCCCAGCAGGTCATGAGAGACCAGCACCTGACCATCGCAGCCCACTCCAGCGCCGATGCCGATGGTGGGGATATCCAACCGTTCTGAGATCAGTTTTGCCAAGCTGGCTGGAACTGATTCGAGTACGAGGCTAAAACACCCCACTTCCTGGAGCAGCATCGCATCCTCATACAAACATTGAGCCGTAGAAGCGTCTCGGCCTTGTGGGCGAAAACCTCCCAGTTGGTGCACGCTTTGCGGAGTCAAGCCGATGTGGCCCATGACGGGGATGCCAGCCGACCGGATTGCCTGAATGGCTTCCAACCGCTCACGACCTCCTTCCAGCTTAATGCCGTCCATGCCTGCCTCTTGCAAGAAGCGACCGGCATTGTGCACCGCCTCAGAGACAGACGCCTGGTAAGACATGAAAGGCATATCTCCCACTAACAGGGCCGACTGGGCGCCGCGCGACACAGCCCGGGAGTGGTGCAACATATCTTCCATTGTAACAGGGAGTGTGTTGGAATAGCCTAATATGACCATGCCCAGCGAGTCGCCAACCAGGATAATATCTATCCCAACCTGGTCCATCACCAGAGCAGTCGGGTAGTCATAGGCAGTAAGCATGGTGATCACTTCGCCAGCTTGCTTTTTCGCGAGCAATGAGTGAAGAGTGATTTTTTTTCTTTTAGGGGAGGAAACTGTGGAAGGAAGGGGGTGTGTGGACATGGTACTCTCCTGAAACGAGGTAGAGGCCAGAACTCGTATTCTGGAATCGCCGCCAATCGGCAGGTCTCGGTCAATATTGATCCGAGCCACCAGTGTATTATGCCTAATTATGTGTATTTTGACAAGGACAAGAATTCCAAAATTCCTTGCAGTATTCTATTGCGCAGCTTGAAGAAATGTTATATAGTTAACGTGAGTACGGGTTTAGAGGATTTTGGTGTTGATTTGGACCGCGGAGCCGTCCAAATCAACACCAAGTCAACTCTATTTCCGTTATCCCGAACTGACGTTAGTTATAGAAATATCTCCAGAGGCCAGATCGAAGAAATTGGGCATCTTTTTATCAACAAAAGATGGAGTTAGACCATGTCAATCTTGAATGTGGGCTTAGGATTTATATTGCTCCTGGCAGGTCGTCCAATCTATGCGGTTTTTACCGGGGTGATAGGTTTTCTGATCGGCGTTTCTATTTCTGGCGTATTGGTAAGAGCACCCAATGGGTGGAACCAGGCAGCGTTGCCATTACTCTTTGCAGCTCTTGGCGCCTTAGCCGCCTTTACGTTCAGACGCTGGGCTGCCAGGGTTGCCGGATTTGTCGCCGGCGGTTACTTGATTTACAATCTGCCGGTTGTCCTGGGAGCGAGCTATACCTTGGGTGGCTGGCCGCTCTTTTTGATTGCCGGGATTGTATGCATCATTTTGCTCATGATTTGGTTTGATTATTCCTTAATGATCATCTCCACTTTAACCGGCGTTACCTTGATCCTTCAATCAATGAAGTTCGGCACCCTGGATGTGGGCACCATGTTTATTATTTTGACGCTATTTGGGTTGGTCGTGCAATTCTTGCTCTACCAATATGGGAGGCCTTCGCCAGATTAAGGTACTTCCCTCGAAGATCTAGTTTTGTGCGGCCTGTTCTGGTGGGTTTTTAAAGTAAAAACAAACTATATCGGATACCCCAATCGTTCTAGGTAAGGGCCAAAGTCGCGCGCCAGGGTCTCTTGTTGGTCTTCGCTCATTTTCTGGCGGAAACGGCCGATCTTGCCATGGCTGAAATGCAAGCCTTTTTGGTCCGGTTGAGTTTTTTCTGGGCGATACTTCTCCACGATACTCAACAGTTCCGGATTCCCATTTTCCAAAGGCAAAAAATCAACCAGACGCTGCGCCTCGACATCATAGCTCATCAAAAGGTCCTCATAGCGAGTATGGAGGGCTTGCTCGCAACGCATCCAGGCTTCAGAAATGCGGACGTGGGCTTGCATGAAACTCTGGGCAGATTCAAAATCGACCAGGTTAGAGAACGCATTCGGCCGGCCTCGCTTTAGGGCACGCTGTCCATTTTCCATTGCGGAGAGCATGGCGTCGCGCGGATCGCGGTAAATATAAGTTGGGTGGATCATCCCGCTTCGTACCAGCAGCAATGCGAATGAAGTTGGATAGGAATGGGCTTTGATGACGAATGTGTTGCCCAGTAAAGAAGGCGCCATCACGGCGAGGAGCCTCCGCAAGGTCAGCGCTCCGATGTTGCAATTAACTTCGGTCAAGACGGATTGCAAGTGGTAACGGGTGCGAATCTGGCGCGCATCCTGTGCGCCGTTGGCAAGCATCAAATCGTTTGTCAGGTTGTAAAACCAACCCGAGCCAGCCCGAGGCATGCCAATGGAAAGGATAATCATGTCCCAATTATAAAGGTGAATGAGTTCTCCAGTGGATTATTTGTCAGATCAAAGGCTTTCAAGTTATAATATTACCTACTGGATATAAGATGCTTGGAAAAGTGGAGGTAAGCAAACATGAGAAATCCAATCCCATTCGTAGTAGGCGCTATTTTAGGTAGTCTAGTCGGCGCATCGGTAGCATTATTACTCGCTCCCTATTCAGGGACTGAGCTGCGTGATCGCATGCAAGGTGAAGCCGACCGGATCCGCAGCGAAGTGAGCAAAGCTGCTAGCGACCGGAGAGCCGAATTGGAGCAGCAACTTGCAGCTTTGCGTGCGCCCCAAAAATCGAGCCAGCTCTAATTTTACTTGTTCTCTAAAACGCAGCGCCGGACGCCTGGAAAGGCGTCCGGCGCTGCGTTTTAGGCAGGCGCTTGCCAGCTCTATGGCTGGTGCTGGAAACTAAACTGGTAGTCCGCTTTCTGGGTCGTAAATCGCGTAATACCCGATACAACCAGCACGACTTCATTTACGCCATTGCCAATATTTATAGGAATATCGGCGATGTTATCTTGGTTGAGCTCAATCATTTGAAGGGTAGTAGAAGTTCCTTTGCTTATCAAGGCTAAACGGAAGGTTTGTGGCAGATCGTTCTGGATACGAACAAATCCACTTCCGACCCAGCCGCCATTATCTTTTTCGAAATCAGTGGAATAGCCTGTCTCGGGCACGGACACATCATCCAGTAAGAAGCCGTTGCCGTTTACAGCAGCATCGGTCACGTATTCAAAACGAAGCTGGACTTTCTTACCAGCAAACTGGGATAGATCTACCTTTTCCTGGATCCATTGAGATCCTTTACCGCTGCCGCTGGTTCCAGTATAGCCCCATCCATAGCTCTTGCCAGAAGGGTTTGTGCCTGTTCCCGAGGGAGTGGTGAGGATTTGCCAATGTTTTCCATCCAGGGAAGCTGTCAAATACAGATAATCGTAATCTTTTTCCAGGTCATACCAGGTCCAATAGGTCAACGTTAGGGGGGCGGATGAATTTGAAAAGTCGAATGTCCGCGTCAGGGTCATATCGGACTCGTCGCCGCGATTCGAGAAAAAGGCGTAAGACCCTGAGTGTGGCTTCACTGGCAAAACACCGACCTGTTTGGATCCTTCGAAATGGATCTGGTAATTGCCTTTGCAAGTAATTGCAATGTAATCGGCGCCATATTGGCTGACATCCCGTTGCGTGGACGCCTGAGTACATGAGCGGATGGTTTCGGTGTCTTTAGGTTTAGGTGCTTGGGGGTAATTTTGGTAGGTGTAACGCCCATCGGCGACTTTCGGATCATGGAGGTAAGAAGCTAATTCCCAATCCGCAAAGACATCATCCGCGCTGATGAGCTTCCCTGTGGATGGATCTTTCACGCCGAGCGAGGCAAGCACCTTGTCTATGCTGACCATACCATTTGCAGCCTCGCTGACTACCATCTTGGTAGCCTGTTCGCCAAAGCGGTTGAGGAAATAGTCCAAGAACAGGAAAGATGCCCCGTAATGTGCAACACGTTTGGTTGAGTCATTTGGCCAATCTGTAAGCTGGATATCTGGATTCTTGGCATAAAGTTGATCTGCGCCGCCAACGCCATAACCATTAAGTAGCACGGCCAGGTTGCTAAACCCTTCGTTCATCCAGGTCTCTTCGTTACGGTCGCGATACCAGTGGATCATATGTTGGTACTCGTGGGCCAAGACGCCGTAAGTATATGGGTCGTTCAACGGAGCCGTATCTGCATTGAGCACGAACATTTCGTGCCCATTGGAATCTGGACGTACGACCGGGAGATACTCATCCGCTGAAGAGAAGTAACCTGCCAGGAAGGAGCCCAATTTTTTGGCATATAGGATGTACAAATGTGGGTCAGCGTCGACGCCCGGATTCCACTCGCTTCCGAAGAATTCGTTATCGGTAGGAATGATTTTCTTCTCAAAAGCGGCGATCAAATTACTCAAGTCATTTGGATGGATGGAAATATCGTCTTCAGCCCAAAAATAAACATGATTGGATATGGAGCGCAAGGTCGCATTGATTTGAAAATTCTGGTTCGTTTCAGAATTTGTGACCCAGAAGGATTGCTTAGCACCAACCTGATAGGCTGTCGTTGGAAATTCCAGGTTCCTGGGCAGGTTCTCTTTGCCTTCCAGGCGCTCGGCAAGGTCGATCGGATCGTTGACCGGTACAACCGCATTTTCTAGGATACCTAAAGTATCGGTGGGAACAGCAGCAGGCGGCGCTCCCAGACCGGCTACTGATGCCAAACTGGCTGTTGGGAGAGGGACATTAACAACAATTGGCGTTAGCGAAGGAGAGGGGGTAGGAATTGGGAGGGTCGGGCTTGCAACGATAGCTGCCTGTGTAGGAACTACAATGACGGGCTGTGCAGCTTCTTCAACCGGTTTGCTTTGAGACTGAAGAATGTTATGGACTGCAACGCTACCTACTAGACTTAAGCAACCAAACACCAGTAAAACGAGTGACACAGATACCACCAATAAAGTAATCCAGATTTTTTTCATTACACCAATATTCTCCTTTTGATTAGTTTTGTATTCACGGTAAAAGGCATACCAAAACTGTGGGGTAGGGCGATCGTACAAAAACTGTTTGAGGAGTAGCTAAAGAGTTGAATAGTGCAACTGACAGCGCCGCTTCGTCAGGGCAATGAAATACCAAACAACACCCACAAAACTATCCACTGTCCGGAGGGTGGTTGGAAAGATCAAGATTGTTTGGACTTGGCTGTTAAGATAATGGCTCAGGTTGATCGGACTACCTCACCGGGATTTTCTGTAATGAATCCGACTGTCTTTCCTGCAGCCGCGATTATAGCATTGTTAGAAACGGGAGAGGTAAGTGTTGGGTTAGTCTTCAACGAAGACTATCTATATCCGAATCACCTAAATGTGCAGCCGCGGTGATCAAGCCGAAAAAGACCCACATATTTGGAAGTGCAAAGGAGTCGAATGAAAAAATGACAATTAAAAAGACAACTAATGCCAGAAATCCGCCGATCCCCCACAACCTTTGATCCGGGGTTTTAGAAAACAACAGAAAAAAGATGCAGCCGATGATGGCGAAAATAAACGCGGTGAATGCTGCTGTGCCAAAAAGACCCGTCTCGGCGAGCAGCTTGGCGTAAAGGTTCTTAGGAGTAATCAGCCGGTTCTGACCTTCAGAGGGAGTAATTTGGCGGATGATTTCCTTTTGTGCACCCCAATTTTGGTTTGGCAGCATCGCGTCGAAATAGAAGGCGTAGTTTCCCAGCCCCACTCCGATTATTGGTTGGCTTATGAAAGTGCGCAGAGCCGTTTCCCAATAGACGAAGCGCTGTTCGACGGCGATATATTGAAGGTAAGTTCGGTGACGGTTCGAGGCTTCAGTGTAATAGCGCCATAGTCGAGAGAAATAGGGGTTCTGTGAACCGATTACTACAAGAACAGTAAAAAGAACGACGATGACAGCGCTAATCTCCAGAATCCGCCGGCCTCTCTTCTTTCCCGCTTTTTGCTTAACGTGGGATTTATTTTGATAAAGTGTTCTAAGTAAGATGAAGCTCAGGATGACTAATACAACCAGGATGGCTGTGCCTGTGCGAGAATAGGTGAAAAGTAATACGCCAGAAGCCCAAACCAGAAGCACCATTTCGATGGTTATCCACTTAAAACGCCAGGGGAAAACCGTCCGTCTGGAGAGCACTGATCCCAACAACCAGGGTAGTAATAAAAAACAGATTTGCTCCGCAAACCATTTGGGTTCAAACGTCATGCCCGAAATGCGCGAAGCGAAAAGCTTGCGAGTGGAAAACAGGCTTTGAATCCGCTGCATTAATTTGAAGTATTTGGGAAAATAATGAACCACGTACACGGTTTGTAGCGTTCCCCAGACTAACGCGAGGGCAAACCCTGCATACAGACAACGCAAGGAAAACTTCATATCCTCCCAATTTTCGGGCAGCAGGGAAATTGTCAGGTAGAATCCGAGGCCCAGAGCCAACGTGGCGACGTTCCGGATCAGGCGAGATGCCAAAGTCACGCCCCTAAGAGCCTCTATATCGGAAGAGAAAGAGAAGATAGAGCTGACCAAAGCGATCACGACAAAGGCAAAGATCGGTAAAAATGTACGCGGGAGGGGTCGTTTCAGGAGGCGGGGGATGGTTATCAAAATGATCAAAATTGCCAAAGGATAAATAGCCAGGGGGCGAACCAAAGCCTCGCCTCCTAAACTAGGCGGGAAATAGGGAAAGCTTGTCACCGGTAATGTGATAAAAAGAAGTCCCCAAATTACTTTAATAAATCCGGGATATATAGAGCTCCAAGTTAATTTGGTCACTGATTTTTTGCTCGATTGGTAATATTAATGAGTTGCATGAGTACCCATAATGCCAGACCCAGGAATCCGCCGATTAATATGAGTATGCCAGTCGGGCGGATGAGTTTGGCAGGCAGGTCTTTGATACCCTGTACTTCCAGGTTTGGCGAGAGTCCTAAGCTTTTGATTGATTCAACCGCGTATTGTTGAGCCAGGTTAATGTATTGGTCTTCGAGGAATGTGCCTTGCTGGCGTAAAATGGGTAATTCCTCATCGATTGTTCGGTTAACCTGGTTCGTCCAGGTAATATAGTCGTCTGGAAGTGCGTCAACGGCAGGTTGGTCTTGCAACAATGCCGTCCAGGATGGTTTGAATTGAGCCAGGCCCGTGACCAATGAAAGGATCTCCCATCTTTTGGCAGGCTTGAGGGATTCATCTTTTGGTAAATCGTTAGCAGCTTTGCTCCAATCCAGAATAGCCTTGCGAGTGGAAGATAATTCTTGCTGCCGCAGGTTTGTTTGAAGCTGCTGGTCGCCGATTGAAATTAGTTTTTCGTCGATCATAAAAGTGTTGCGAGCAGCAGCTACGGAATCTTTAGTGTGGGCGGTGATTACCTCGCTCCAGGCCCTGGCGGCCTGAGCCGCATGTTTAGGATCGGAGTTCTGAGCGATCAAGCTCCATGTCCCAGCGGTACGCCATTCTACACTGAGCATTTCCCGCAATTGTTCGCTGGTTACCTTTTGCCAGTAAGGGTCTTCTTGTTGCAAAGCTTTCAGGGTTTCTTGTACCCGGTCTTCCAGAAACGTTGTGCCCTCCAGCTCTGACATTTGCCAGTAATTGTAATTGTCTATATTTGAATATTTTGGATCGGCTAAAGCGAGGAAGTTGGTGTCTGAAAAGGTTCGGTAAGGGTTCAGACCTACATAAATCTCGGTGGTTGCCCTGTAAAATGGTGGCCAGATGAATGATAATCCCCATCCAAGTAGGCCGCCCAAAACGACAAAGGCGACTAAGCTTGGCCACTGATGCATCGAAGCGTAAAATGCATCTCGCAGGGACCAGGTTCTATTGATATTTGACATTTTTTGAGCTACTCGATTCAATAATTTTAAGCTGGTTTTACTGGTGGCTCTACCAGAGGCAGGTCCTTGAGAATCCACCTATTATATTGCGAAGTCGGGTTTTAGCTAGTGGTTTGGGAAGAATGCGTCAGCACGCGGGTGGCCGCTGCAATCAAACCGAAAAGGACCCACATATTGGGAAAGGCAAACGAGTCAAACGTGAGAGCTGAAAGAATAAAAGCGACCAACCCACACAGGCTGGCAGTTCCCCAATATTTCCATTCTTTATCATCAGACAGGCGCAAGTAAAGGGCGCTTCCCAGGTTAGCGATGGCGAAAGCAGCAAAGGTGATTGCACCCAGGATCCCGGTTTCAGCTAAGACTCTCAGGTAGAAATTCTTCGATGTGATCAGCCGGTCCTGACCTGCCTCGGGGGTGATCATATGCAGCACTTCAGGTATTTGGGCGACTGGGCGGTAAGGAAGCATTTCTTCGAAGTAAAAAACATAATTCCCCACCCCGACGCCAAGGATTGGGTAAGATAGGTAAGTATTATAGGCAGTCAAGCCATAACTAATCCGGGCATCGAGCCCCAGGTAAGCCATGTAATCGGACATACTGGCGTTTTCTTTTCCCCAATAACTCCACAGACGAGCGAAAAACGGATTCTTGGTGCCGATAAAATAGATGGGGAAAGCCAAGATCACGCCAACCAGTAAAATGACCAGGAAGCTGCTGAAAATTGGCAGGCGCCAAAGGACCGTTTTCCCGGTTTTAGATGGATTTGCGTTTTTCTTGCGCCACAGTCTGGGTCCAAAAAGGAGCAAGCTCACTAAGATCAAGATTGCCAGATTTACCAAACCGGTACGCGAATAGGTGAAGGGAAGGATCAAAATTGAACATCCCAGGAGCAGCCATTCAATTGTCAGCCAGCGCCATCGCCAGTGGAACACAGTGTAACCCGAAAGTACAGCCGCCAGCAACCATGGTAACAGCAATACTAGAATCTGGTCGGAGAACCAATGTGGTTCATAGGTAAACCCTGAGATGCGGTCGGACAAAAGGGGACGGATCGAGATGTAAGTTTGCAGTTTCGCCAGCAGGTTGTACCATCTTTGATCGAAACGGATGATGTAGATTGCCTGCAAACTGCCCCAGAATATTGCCAGAGTACCTCCAATATAAATCCAGCGCAATGAAAATCTCAAATCCTCGACTGTGTCTGGCAAGAGAGCAGTTGTTAGGTATATTGCACATCCGATCATCAGGGTAAACATGCCTCGCAAGACTCGAGCGTCGGCAGACACACCCAGGGCAGGCTCAATGCCACGCAACAAGGAGAGCAGCGAACTGGCTAGTGCAACTAACACAAAGGGGAGCAGCGGCAGCAGGGTTTTCGGGACCGGGCGGGTGATCAGCCTGGGTAGGACCGCCAGGAGGAGTAAAACCATTAATGGGTAAATGGATAGCGGTCGGACCAGGGCCTCGCCCCCGATCGCTGGCGGGAAGAACGGGAAACTGGTCACCGGGAGGGCAATCAGAAAAGCAGCCCAAGCGATCCGTTGGACTAAGTTTAGGACCGCTTTCCAATTACCGATATTCATCTTCTCGTCCGTAAGCTAATCCGGACCAACCAGACAATCGCCCAGATGATCAAACCCAGGCTTCCGCCAATCAGAACCATTGCGCCCGTCGGCCGCTCAATACTCAACATGGGCTGAGCATCAGTGATCTTATCCACTTTCAGGAAAGGCGATAATCCCAGGCTCTGGTCAGACGCCTCCAGGTATTGAGCGTTCGTCTTCTTTTCTTCATCGCCGAGAGTTTGAATCTGTGTTTTTAAGATCGAGATTTGCTGATCCAGGACGGGGACCGCATTATCAATCCAGGATAAGTATTCTCCTGCCGTTGCGCCTGAGGGAGGAAATTTTCCTAAAATCGGGTTCCAGGAAGTGTCTAGTCCTGCCTGGGCAAGTGGCTGCCATAATAACCAGCGCTGAGAATCTGCTAAAGACTGGTTGTCTGAAACCTGGAGGTTTTTTACCTGCCAGGATTTCAGGTTCTCGCGAATTTTAGTTAGTTGTGCGAGGCGACTGGTGGCTTGCGCCTGCTCAAATGTAAAGGAGTGAAGCTGGCGGTCTAATAAAATCGTTTTTTGAGATTCCCCGACCGCGAGGTGAACCCAATCTACGACAACATCTTGCCAGACGGTGACAGCCTGAGAAGCATGGCGCGAATCGCTGCTCTCGGAGACCAGCCGCCACTTACCCGCATTACGCCAATAGGCATGTAGCATATTGGCCAGGTCCTCCTTGCGTACGGGCGACCAATAACTATCCTTCATCCGCAGCTGGTTCAGGGTAGCATTGATCACATTATCAGCGAAAATCAGGCTATTTAAGCTGGACATTTGCCAGTTTTTATAATCGTCCCCATTATAAAAAGTTACCTTTGCATGATCCGCTGCATTTTGATCCTCTAAAGCCTGATCGACATTAAGCCCTACATACAGTTCTTTAGTTGCCCGGTGCGGTGAAGGCCAGACATAGGATAGAACGAAGCCGATCATGCTGCCCGCTAAACAGAATAGGACAATTAAAGGCCAGCAATGGGTAATGTTTAAGATTTCGTCTCTCAGTGACCATTCGTTGGTCATGCAATCTCCAGATCAAATTTCCGGATTAAACCACACCTTCGGACTATCTAAGATCACTATTAAGGTCAGTCCCAGGAGGGAGATGATTACAAAAGCTAGGTTAGCGATCAAAGGGGGCTCGTTCAGGATCAGGAAAGCGATGCAGCCTAGCAATAGGGCAACCAGATGCATCAATAGGACGGCTCGATTCGATTCCATACCCAGGCTAAGCAGACGGTGATAGGTGTGGTCTCGAGCAGCCGTGTAAATGGGACGCTTTCTCCGCAAGCGTGAAACGATGACCAGGGCTGCATCAAAAATGGGCACTCCCAGTAGCATGACGGGGATAAGCCAGGAAGAGGATTGGTTGGCGCCTTGAGGGCTGTAGACGATGGCGAGCACGCCCAGAATAAACCCCAGGCTCTGGGCGCCGGAATCTCCTAAGAACAGGAGCGCGGGGAATGAGTTATAGAAGAATAATCCCAGGCAAATCCCTAGGATTACCGCACTATGCAGCGAAAGGATGGATTGTCCGGCAGCCAGTGTTACCAGCATAAAAAAAGCTGCCGCCATTCCACCTAGTCCCACGGCCAGGCCATCCATGCTATCGACGAAGTTAAAGGCGTTCGTAATCCCTACTATCCACAGGATCGTTGCCATCCAATCGAGGTAGTGATAAGGAGCTCCCAGGCCGTGGATGAAGAAACCGGGCGACTCGAAGATCCGGACCATGATGCCGGCGCGGATCAGGATCAAAGCTGAGGCTACCTGGCCTATGAGTTTTATCCCCGGAGATATGTTTCTATAGTCGTCCCACAAACCGAAAAAGAAGATAGGCAGAACAGCAATAAAAGTAGCTCTCACGCCCAGGTCCGAGTAGGTGACTAAAAGCAGCTCGGAGATCAGCAAAGTCAGCATCATCGCAATTCCACCTGCTACGGGAGTGGGGCGATGGTGCTGTTTGTGCGGAGCGCTGCCGGGAAAATCGATTAGCTTAATTTGCAAGGAAATACGAATGCTTACCCAGGCGATGATAAGGATCAAAAATAAAGATATGAATAGTGCTTTAAAGATGAAGAAAATGCCAAATAGGTTCGCTTCCATTGATTTTTAATTTCGATTTTTGTTTCGATATTGAATTTGGATTCGATTATGATTTACGGAAACCTGTAAATTTCTTTTTCCGAACCATATAGGCCAGGAGAGCATACACAAGTTTACAGCCCATCGCCATGTAATAAAGCCAGTTGAACAGGAAGAAATAATCCTTGGCCAGATTCTTGCGAAAATACTGGAAGTAGGAGCGATGCCATACGAAAATTGAACGATATGGGTGAACCCTGGATCCGCCCATGCCGCCATAGTGAATGATTTGAGCTTTGGGCATATAGACGATCTGCCAGCCCGCCTGGCGAGCGCGGAAGCAATAATCGGCATCTTCCTGATAGGCAAAGAAACGTTCATCCAGATAGCCAATTTGGTCGACAACCGCTCTGCGGAGCAGCATACATGAGCCAGCCACACCCGCTACCGGGTGAGTTTGATCCTCATCCATATAGCTCATCAAGTATTGGCCAAAGAATTCACTGTGCGGAAATAGGGCAGCCAGACCGGTGAAATAGGAGAACACCGCCCATGGTCTGGATTCGCCACGCCGGCAGGGAGCCTGGAGAGTGCCATCCCGATTGAGCACTTTTGGACCACATATTCCTACTTCAAGATGTGAATCCATGTACTCCACCATTTGATCGAAAGCTTGAGGTTTAACCAGTGTGTCTGGATTGAGCTGGAGCAGATAGCGACCTACACTCTGGCACAGAGCTTGATTCATCGGTCGAGTGTAGCCGCCGTTGCTTTCATTCTGAATGAAATGCACCTGCGGAAACTCCTGCCTCAACATCTCCCCTACCCCATCTCTTGAGCCATTATCTACGACGATGATTTCATACTTGACGCCGGTATTTTCAACCAGCGATTGCAAACAGTCTCGCAGCAAGTCCCGCGCTTTATAGGTTACGATGCACACGGAGATGTCAATGTCTGTCATCGAGCTTGCCTGACGTGCTGGTAGACGTTTATGGTTGCTTGAGCGGCGTTTTTCCAGGTAAAATTTGCAGCCTGCCGGATGCCTTCGTGGGACAATTCCTGCCGTAGAGCGCTATCGTTCAAAATAGTGCACATGGCTTGCGAGAGAGCCTGTTCATCCTGCGGGGGAACTAAAACGCCTCCATCACCGATTTGGTCAAGCATGGCCGAAACTGCGGTAGTGATTACTGGTATCCCACAGGCCATCGCTTCGAGAGGCGGAAACCCGAATCCCTCATATATGGATGGATAAACAAAAAGCTGAGCTAAATTATAAACGATTGGCAAGTCTTGAGAAGGAATATATCCGGTAAAGATGACTTTGTCTTTCAGATCCAGAGCTTCAACCTGGCGCGAGATGTCTTCAACCATCCAGCCCATGCGGCCCACAATAACCAGTGGAGGCGGGATGAAGCTTTGATTCAAGTTAGCATAGGCTTTGAGCAGGAGTGGAAGGTTCTTACGAGGCTCTAGCAGCCCAACATATAGAATGAAGGCCTCCGGCAGCTTGTATTGGCGCCGGGTTGTTTCTAAAAGAACCTTGTCTGAGATTGGGTGGAACTCTTCTCCAATCCCATTTGAGACGGTGAATATTTTCTGGGGCGGGATGTCAAGCAAACGAATGGAGTCACGCCGTGTGCTTTCTGAGACGGCAATGAGGGCGTCCGCCAGACGTGCGCTCGATCGGATTGAGGCAGGGAATAAGAGACGCTTGGAGCGGGTATGCAGTTCTGGGAAAAGAAAGAAAGTCATGTCATGGAAGGTTACAACCGACGTACAAAGCAACGCCAGAGGCCGGGTATAGTGTAAAGAGTGCAGGATATCGACACCGGAATGCCGTACCAGAATGGGGAGCATCATTTGCTCCCAAAGCAGGCGGATTGCAGGGCTTTTATCAAGAACTTCAACCCATTCCAGGTTTTGCGCAGAGGGGATATTAATCAGCTTGCGCCCGCTTTGATGAGCGAAAACAACGAATTCGTGCTCTGTCTCCAGGTTGACGAGGGCGCGCACCAATTGGATAATGTAGACTCCTGCCCCCACCGGGCTGGAAGGCAAGGAGGTAGCGTCTATACCGATGCGCATGAAAGAATGCTCATGACTGTGAAACTGCTTTATTGTAAACGGCTAAAGTATCGTGGATAAAACGCTCCATAGAAAATTTTGTTGCCTGTTTCAAACTGCTCGCTGCTAACTCCTCTCGTCTGCCTGGATCTGAGAGAATTGAACCCATGTCATGTGCAGCTAAATTTACATCAGTGGGGGATACAAGAAGGCCCGCGTCTCCAACTACTTCCGGTAAAGCGCTTGTATTCGAGGTAAGAACGGGTACACCACACGCCATAGCTTCCAGCACAGGTAACCCAAAGCCTTCATAGAATGAGAGATATACAAAAAGATCTGCGCCTGAATAAAGGCCTGGCAAATCTTCATCTGGAACATATTTTAGAAAAATAACAAGTTCCTTCAGATCCAGATCTTCGATCGTTTTAAAGATATCTTCATAGAGCCAACCTAGTTGGCCGACGAGTACCAGACAGTGCCTCAAAGACCTGTCCTGTTTGGCGATAGCAAAAGCGCGCAATAACGTTACTATATTCTTGCGCCGCTCCAGGGTGCCAACAAACAAAACGTATTCCTTCGGCAACCCATATTTAGCGGTAATTTCTTGCGGCTTTAGTACGGGCCTGAATTTGGACTGAGCATACGGGTAAGCCACGTGGACTCTATCTATGGGAATATTCAGGCTTTGGCAGACGTCTTTTTTGGTGCTTTCCGAAATCGTAATGATTTGGCTTGCTTTTTTGATTCCAGGTGGACCGAGTAGTTTCCACCATAAGCGACCCGTCCACTTTTGCGTCTTTGGATAGAGCAAAAAAGTCAGGTCGAAAATAGTCATAACCGTCTTGCCTGGATATCTCAGGGGAGGAACAAAGACAGGAGAATGTAAAAGATCTAGTTCGCCGAGCGAGCGCCAGACGGAACAGGTTTGTTGTTGTACAGCGGTTGGCAAGAATTTTGAGGAGTCTACTTTCTTAGCATGAAAATTGCCTTTACGAGGGAGGGTGCTGGATTCAAGTATCCGCTGGTTAGCAAAGACTACATATTCATTGGATTGTTCCGATTCTGATAAACCGGCGAGCAGTTGTTCAAAGTAGCGTAATGAGCCCGCATCCCTTCCCCGCAGGATAATTCCATCGATGCCAATCCTCATGATTGAGCTTTATTCTCCTTGACTATCTTGCCGCTTATCCGACCCCGCCAATTTTGTCTCGAGCGCTTCGATTTTCCGTTGTTGGACCAGCATGAGAGACTCGAGAAATAAGATATGCTCTCCAAAAGTCTCATTGACTACTTGCTGCCGGTTGGCAAACATGCGTGTGTAGAAAAAAGCTGGTCTATGGTACAGAACATGTAGTCTGTTGAATAGTCCGCCAATGATTGGAATCAGGCTCAAACTGGTCTGCAGGTCCACATGGATCGCCTCGGGTTTCATGACCTGCTTTAATTCATTTTGGTAGGATGTATCGGATATAGGATTGAAATCCTCACGATCCTCAGCAGAGAGGCTAATCGCACTTTCTGGCTCAGTTAAACTGAATTTAGCAGGACGCGAGGTGATCTGAGGAATCTTACGCAGCTTTTTCACTTCATCCTGCATGGCCTGTAAGGTCAAGGCCATCTCTTGGATTAAGGAAAGCAGCATATCGTTCAGTTGAAATAACCGGGCAAAGGTTTCGCGATACCCGTCAGTTGTTTTTAAAGATTTAAAAGTTTCAATGCGGCCTTTATTTTGAAACCCTCTGACGGCATCGATAGCCTGACTCAACTCTTTTTGTGAAACGATGCCTTGGGCAATTTCAAACTCAACTTCAGTTAATACATCTTCAACAGTCAATGAAGGTGACATTTTCTTTCCCTATGAAGAGTGTCCATTGTCTGAGGTCTGGTTATTATTATAAGAGTAAATGACCTGGCGATATACTTTTTCAAACTTGCGCGCCATTTCGAGATAGTGATAGCGGCTTAATATCTGAGATCTCCCTGCCAATCCCATTTCTCGGA
>Ga0209048_10002956_pt1 | contig 16651 bp, 19 predicted proteins | sample FrelakmetCRP12CR_FD_187146 | JGI IMG/M metagenome (GOLD analysis project Ga0209048, IMG submission 187146) | Freshwater lake sediment microbial communities from the University of Notre Dame, USA, for methane emissions studies - CRP12 CR (SPAdes)... | ecosystem: Environmental > Aquatic >... | reverse complement strand
CGCAGATCTCGTGGACGACCATATCGCGGCTCGCAACCGGCATCATCTCGGTGTCGGTCACCCAGTCGAGCCGCACGGCAGGATGGCGCTGCATGAGGAAGCTGGCGGGGGTAAAGACCGGAAGGACCACCAGCGGGAGGCTCTTGTCGCGATCCGACCAGTCCGCCATCTCGTTCAGCTTGCCGATAGTTGACGGGCTTGTGCGGATCAAAGCCGTCCCGTGAAAGCGTTCCGGGATGGCGGTCAATTTGTCCAGCCGCAGCGATTCCCCGTACGGGAAAGCGTAGGCCATTCCGAACACGACAAGTCCGACGCCCGTCAGCACCCGCAGAGGCCGGCGGGCCAACACCGGCGGACCCCAGACGACTAGAGGAGCCAGCAGCGGGACTGAAAACAGAGCTGGGACCTGGTAGCCCCGGCTGATCGACGATGTCCATGCGATGGCGAAAAGCCCAGCGAGGGCGGTGGCGCTCTTCAAGCCCATGGCCCGGGATTCTTGATCGTCGGACAGCGCCCTCGACGCCAACCAGGCTAGGACGAGGCATCCGGCGAGAACCAGCATCGCGGATGATTCCGAGAATTCCACCATCATATAGTCGTAGTGCGCGCCCTCGCTGGCCGCCCTCATCACGTGGCTGGCGAATATGCCCATCGCCAGAACGGCGAACGCTGCATAGCCATGTATCAGCGCCAGCTGGATCGAGCGTTTGCGCAACCACGCGCCTAATGTGATGACGAGCGCTGCGGCAAGCGCGAGGAACATTTCGGGATCCACAATTACCCTGACGTATTCGGCGACACCCGCGTCCCATATGTCGGCCAGCTGTCCGGCGGACGATACCTGCTGCTGCATCGCACCGAGCGCACCTTGGCTGAACAGGTAGCCGAACACGGGCAGCGCGACGCCAGCACACCCCGTGCAGTAGAGCAGGGTCGCCCGGGGGCCGGCGATCAACGAGAACGCGAGACCGAAGACCGCGAATGCCAGGAAGTTCTGCTTGCAAAGCAGGGCCGCCACCGCAAGCGTGCCCGCCAGCGTGAACCGCCCGGCGGTCAGGGCCCACAAGGACAATGCACTGAAGAGCACCGCATCGACGGTAGGCCAGCCGAAGGCGGGCCAGTTGTGGGTCGTCAGGACGAAGGCCGCAAGCGCCACCGTCCAAAAGTACTCGTCCCCCGCTTTGAATCGGGTCGGCCCCAGCAAGACGCACGTTCCCGCGATCGATGCCAACGCAAGTTGCGCGAGCGACAACAGTCGATCGAAGAAGAGCGCGTATGGGCCGCAGAGGATTGGCAGGGCGTGTATGTAGATCGATAGCGGCGGCCGGACGTGTATGAAGTCGCGATACGGGACGAGGCCGTCAAAAACGCGCCACGACAGCCCGACGATGTAGCCTGCGTCCTCCGTGCTGAAGCCCTGCCGTATCCAGACAAAAGCGTAGAACAGGTAGATAGAGAGAAAGGCGAGGATGCCGAAGTAGTGTGGTCTATTCGCTGGAGGGGGTGAAGCCGATGAATTCAACACGGGGTACCCCTCAAGGAAGAGCCTTTCGACCGGCGAAATCGTCGGTCGGCGCCGGCAGATGGTCAAGTTACCTATTCATCCGCGAATAGGCCGTTCCATGGCGTGCTGTATCACGCTAGTCGCAGGGAGGGCACCGCGACGGCGCTGGCGGCGTGCCGGGTACACGAAAAGGGGCGTCTTCAGCCTTTGCGAGCGGTGGCACCGTCAGCTTCCCCTCCCTCTGGACACTGGAAGGTAAACTCTCCCAGTCACGTCTCCGGACGCGCTACGACGGGCGACCTTTAGTCTGGCGGACCTTGCATGCCCAGAGGCTCCCGCAGCTCGATCCGGAATGGGACTGAGCTGATTCGGAAATCTGAAATCGAGCCCTCCGCTACAAGGAACTGCCCCGAGCCATCGGGCATCAACCGCACTGGACCCAACAGGGCCCGCAGGTTGTGCCTGGCGCGGTCCACGTCCCGCTGCAGGGCGGTTTCCGGGTCCGCCGCGAGTCGAATGTAGTCGGCCGCGAGGCGAGGCAGGAAGTCCGCGATCTTCGCCGTACGGGCTTCGGTACGGGCCGCGAGGGTGGCCCGCTCCGTCTCGGCACCATGCAGTGGGGCGGCGAGGGCAGAGGAGGCCCGCAGCGCGCCCGAGGCGATAGCCTCGGTGATGTTGCCAATCTCGGAATGGAGTTGCGCTAGTCGCGAGACTCGTTCCCGGCGGCCAAGTTCGAGCGTCAGTTCGCCCTGCCGCGCGAGCAGGCCGGGCGCCTGCATGTAGCGGGATGTCCGGGCGAAGATGCGCATTCGCCCGTTACGGCGTGACACCGCGGGTCTCGTTGCAGAACAGCAGGTGCGACCAGCGCCAGCCGCCGGGCGTGCGCACGAACTTGTTGATGTAGCGGCCGTAGGTGTACGCCGGCGCCGACTGTTCCTGGCCCTTGTGCACCGACATCGCCAGCAGCATCACGCGCATCTCCGCGCGATCGCCGTTCACTTCGACGATCGGGTTCAAGAAGGCGTGCCACATCCAGTCGACGCCGGCGGGCAGCATTTCCGTAAAGAGCTTGAGGATCGCCTCGCGGCCGTGGTGGACGCCGAGGACGGCCTGGTAGTCGAAGACTACGTCGTCGGCCAGCAGTTCACCGAGGGCACGCGCATCTGCGGCCGCCGTCGCGGGCTCGCGGATAATCCGGTCGATCAGTTCGCCATAGCGGAACTTGATCCGCAGGATCGCATTGACGTCGTCGGCGTGGTCGGGTGCGGTGGACATGGTGCTTCTTCCCCTATGTTGATGGAATGGCCACGGCGAATGCCGCGGTCACCTGTGCTAGTGTCCGGCCGGCGGACGCCGTCCTTCGTCCATGGGCGAGGCTAGCTGGAGAGAGCCACATGTGGCGAGCCCGGGATGCCGTCGGGGCTGGGGGAGCTGTAAGTCGCCTGCGAGGGTCCCGCACTCCGTCCCCCCGAGTTGTGGGCTCGCTTGGCTACGGCCGTCCGACGGCGGCTACGGTCTAGGGGAGTATGGGGCAGGTGAAAGTGCGCTGGCACGTGCACCGGCCGCACGCGCGCGCGAGGGGTGGGAATCGAGCACCAAGCATCCCGCCCAAGGTCCAGGACCCACCAATGGTCGTGGCAACGGCGGTAGGTCTGGTGCCGTTCGTGCAGTGCGGTCAGGGTGCAGAGGCATCGATCCGCGGGGGGGCGGTATATACTCGCCAGCGTCGCCCGGTTCCAAAGCAAACGCACCACGGCTGACGAATCGCGTAGCGGCGCACATTAAGCAACAAAAGAAGGGGAGCCTCATGAAAAGGATGCTGTTCCTGCTGTCCCTAGTCCCGGCAATCGCGTTCTCGAACACACCGTTCGACGGCACTTGGAAACTCAAGCTGGATTCGATGCAGTTCTCGGGCAAGCCGACTGAGGTTGTGCTCATGAACGGGAGCTATGACTGCAAGACCTGCGTACCCCCGTTTACCATTAAAGCCGATGGCAAGGAGCAGCCAACGCCGGTTCACAATATGCGAGATCACATGATTGTGAAGGTCGTAAGCCCGACGACGGTCGAGTACACGGAGAAGGTGGGCGGCAAGGTCATGAACACAAGCACTGATACGGTATCCGCCGACGGCAACAGGCTTACCAGTGCGTTTACTGACTATTCGGGCGAAAAGCCGGTCAAGGGTACGACCACGTCTAAGCGCGTCGGCCCTGCGCCGCCCGGCGCACATGCGGTGTCGGGAGCATGGATGCAGGATAGCGCGCCGGAGCTATCGGAGGCAGCGAGGATCTACGTTTTGGCGTCTTCGGACAACGGCATCAAGTTTGCTTGGAATGGCCTAATCACGGACGCGAAGTTCGACGGCAAACAGTACCCGGTCCAGAACGATCCGTCCCACACTCTTGTTACGTTGAAAAAGATCAGCGAACGGCAGTTCGAGGAACGGGACACGATGGAGGGTAAGCTCTATGGCGTCACAATGTGGACCGTGTCTGCCGACGGCAAGACGATCACACTAGTGAGCGAGGACCCCGTGCACGGCACAAAGTCATCGATGGTCTTGGAGAAGCAGCCATAGCGCGGCACGCGTGAAAAGGACGCGAGCGATCAAACCCCGGCCCCGCGCCGGGGTTTTTGTTTGGTGCGCCCTGCCGGGCGCACCCAAAGAAAAAGGCCCCTGGTGGGGCCTCTCTCCATCGGGATGACCGGAATCGGGACGGCTTTGCAGCCGGGCCCGACCGGGTTACCCAATGTCGCTTACCAGGAGGCGGCGCGACGCGGCCGATCGGTCTTCGGCTGTGCTTCGTTGACCTTCAGGGCGCGGCCGTCCATCTGGTGGCCGTTCAAGGACTGGATGGCACGGGCGGCATCGGCGTTCGACATTTCGACGAAGCCGAAGCCGCGCGGCTGGCCGGTTTCGCGGTCCGTGATCAGGGCGACGGATTCGACCGTGCCATGAGTGGAGAACAGCGTACGGACAGCGGCTTCATCGGCCGTGAAAGGAAGATTGCCAACATAAATCTTAGACATGCGGAAATTACTCACTACTGATGGCCGTTCTTGGGCGGCTCCTCATCGGAGACCTGCCGTCGTCGGGCCGGGAAAGAAGGCTACCAGCGACACTGCGAGTGATGCCCAGCCCGAATCGGGACGAGCGCAATCGAGTGACAACCTTGCCACTTGGATTCGAAACTCTTCGTCTTAGATGGCTGGCCGAGTGGCGCCGGAACGGCGCGGAGGGCCAGGAAAAGAAAGGAGAAGCGTCACTACCCGGAGAGCACTATACAGGTTTGCGCCCCAATGCAACTGATTATCTCTTGCTGACCCCAGTCCGCGCCGCCGGGAGCCATTGCTGCCAGCGAGGACTTACTTCATCAGGGCCAGGTGGCAGCTCGACCTTTGGTGCGCAGCGCTTGCCACGCAGCTACATGAGCTCGAGATTTGTTATCGGTCGCTGTTGCGCGCGAAGTCGCCTCTTGTGCTCGAGCTCATGGACGGGTGTCGCCATTTGGAGACACTCATTGGCGAAACGTCCGCACCAAGCTGATGTATAAATTGCGGGGAGTGCAAAAGCCGCATGAACGAACGCTCACTACGATCTTCGAATCTTCGCTGGGCCGTGGTCCTCCTGACGCTCGCCTTCACGCTGCACGAGTTCACCGAGGCAACCCGGGCGCACCTGGATTCGGCCCCGGCGCGAACCTCCGTCGCGGCCCCGGTGCGGCACGCCGCGGATCGCCTCGTACCCGCCGCGACAACCGCGGGCGTGTCCCGCCAGCGGCACCATCACCGGGCGCGTCAGACCTGAGCGCCTGATCTCGCCCGGGCCTCGCGGGCCAGTTCGCTCCCTTCAAGTCAAAGCCCGTGTCGTGTGACACGGGCTTCGGAATGTGACGGTGCGGAAGGTCACCGCCGCGACGGTGACTCCGGGCTACATCGGGAACGCGGTGCCGAGCTGGGACCCGTCACTGAACGGGTTGGCAGGCGGTGGGTAACTGTCGCCGGCGTCGACACGTCGATCAGTTGAACCAACCGTCGAACTCGGTCATTCGACAGGGGGTGGCGCAATGACACCCGAACTCGACTGCTGGATCGTACACGCCGGCTGGGTGACACCAGCGTCTGACCCACCTCCAGGTATCTTTCTGGCTTAACCCCGAATGCCCGCCTCCGACGACCGGCAACCGAGCGTGCGGAATCCCTGAGCTGCCTCTCAGAAATCCCGGTGCCCGCATACTAGGCTTCCTGCATGCGCCTGGTGACCTGGAACCTTGGTCACCGGCTCAATGGCGGTCACGGCCCGGACAATGTGATCACGGCGTTAACCGCCCTGGAGCCGGATATCGTCATCCTGACGGACCGCCTTCCCGGCCCCGCCCGCAGGTCCTTTCTCGCGTCTCTTGCAGGCATCGGCCTGACGCATCAGCTGGCGCCGACGCCAGGGCAGCACAGTGGTCACGTGCTTATTGTCAGTCGCCTCAGGCTGGTGCCCGGTTTGCTGAAGGCGGGCGCGACTCGCGACCATTTGCCACCGAACATGCTTCACGCGTACGCGCCGACCGGTGTCCTCGACGTGCTGGGCCTAAGAAGCCCCGATTCTGAAAGTCGGCCCACCACGCGCCGCGCCTGCTGGGAACGGCTGGTCCGCGCCGCCACGGCTTTGAAGCATCGGCGCGCGATCCTGATCGGTGACTTCGATGTTGACGCCAACGAGCGAGCCGACGGTACCGATCACCTGCGGCACCTCACCGACGCGGGTTGGAAGCACGCGGTTTCGGTCGACGGTTCGGGCTACCGAACGGCGACCGGCGATGCAGGCAGGCTTGATCACGCATTCCTGAGCCCATCCATCCAGATGATCGACGCCCGGTACGTCCTCGCGGCCGCAGGATTCAGGCTTACCGGCACGAAGGGGTCGCTGTCGGTCCAGCCGGTGCTCGTCGTCGACTTGCAGTAGTTGTCGAGACCACTCAACGCTGCGATGCACCGCAGAGGATGCGGCTGATTTCGGCGATGCGCGGCATCAGCGCCTCGAAGAGGCCGGCGCCTCTCGAATACGCTCTTCAACTTGCTAAGACCATTCAGCACCTCCCGGCCGCAGGCACGAAGCGATAGTCAGGGCCACGTACTCCATGCTCCGGTTGGACGGCCTGCGCCTGCCGATCACAGTGCGCTGCCAGGATTGCGGCGAGGTTGGGCCGCTTTAGGTCCGGCCGCCTGCGCCGACGCGCCAAGGCCACTACTTCGATGGTGTCGCCAAAGGACTAAGACGGGCGCGCACCGCCATTCAGTTAAGTGGCCGACGTTTGCTTGTAATGTTTCTCCACAATACTTGCGTCAGGCCAATTATTGGCAGCAAGGAAGCGCGAGATGGGAATCATGGAGATCGGGCAGTTATTGCTGCTTTCCTTTGTGATCTCGATCATCCGCACAATCAGTAGGCACCCAGCCGATATGGCGAGAGGCACGCTTGGGTGGACTCGCCCACCGATGCCGGGTGGCTCACTAGTGGACGAATTGATGAGCCGGACGAACCCGGATGGTCGCCGTGGCGAGCCGGTTCTCGGCACAATCTCGGACCTACTTGCAATGCAACTCCCCGTCCACTTTGACCCGGTTCAGGAACTCGGTAGCAAGGTGTCGGTGAAGCAGGCCGCTTGATCTACGCGTAGCCAAACGCGTTGATGACCGGCGGGACCCGGCCAGCTTCCTCTGCCGTCATTGCCGAATGCCAGCTGCTGCGCGATGCGATGGTGTCGGGTGGCGTTGTCCATGTGGCGACGATGCGCGGCGCGCCAGCTGCCCGCACCTCGAACAATTAATGCGTTCGCGCAGGAATGCGGCCGGCGACCGCTGGCGGACAGCGTATGCGTCGGCGTGCCGGTGCCTCGGGTCCGAATTGCCGCGCCACGGTCACCAAGAACCGCTGCGCGATGCATTTATGCCGGGTGGTTCTGTCCCTGCCCGGGGCCGTGACGGGCGTCCTGAGGATTCAGCGTGATCACGCAGATTCCAGCGGATCGCGGCTGTCCGCTGTCAAAACTGCATCTGGCGCTTCGCGATGCGCAGCACCAGTTCGCGCTCGATCTTCTGTAGCAGGATCAGGGCGGGCAGGAACGGCAGAGCGAGCAAGGTGCGGACGTATCTCATGCTTTCCTTCGACTTGCCGCAATTGCGAGCGAGAATCAATTGACCACCTCGCGCGGCCAGAGTTCCCGCAGATGCCGACGCGCTTGCGTGTCGTGGCCTGAACGTCGCCGAATGGCGGCTAGGCGACCTGCCGTTCCAGGTCGCAGTAGCGCGACCACAGTCTGCTCAACTCCACCTCAATGTCGTGGACGGCCTGCAGGTCATTGCGGCCGATCGCCGCTAGGCGCCGCGATTCGTGTTCGGCGGCGCGCGTGCAGAGCGCCCGCATTTCCCGCCTCTTGTCGTCTTCGATCACGGCAGCAAGACCCCCACCATCACACCGAGCGCGCCCGCCGCGGCGAGCAGCAGCAGCATGAGGACTAGCAGTTCGAGAACGAGCCTGTGAGTGTGCGCCTTCATCCGCTCGTCCGCGAGTGGCCGGTGCCCGTCGCCGCGCGTGGTGCCTGCGACAACAGGCCCGTGCCGGTGCTACCGCATCCGTGTCGAGAGGTGCCATACGCCACACACGGCCGGCAGGCTGGGCCAGGTATTCGTGTCGAGTGACCGGCCGGCACTCGTCCGAGTAATCGCTCACGCGCCCGCTCGCTGACCGCACCCCGAATGATTGATGCATTCGCCCAGAGTCAGAAGCCCCGGCGCGGGGCCGTCCTCTCTGTGTTTCGGCACGCTCGCGGCTACCATGATGAAACCATTCATTTGCCGCCACAAGGTGGCGCTCAACAGGTCGGCATGGTTCGCTGCACGCTGACGGAAGATGCGCGCGCCGCTTGCCAATCGTGCTCGTCGGGCAAACCACCGCCCCCAAACACGTGCTCGTGCCACGCGTTGCCCTCAGATCGACAGCCTTGCCGATCGGTTCCTAGGCGCGGCTACCTCGTCATCCCTCAAGCCGCCATCCACAGCGGCGGTCAATTCCGAAGCTCGTTTCCTCAGCCCGGAGGGTGCGGACGGCGCAAGTTGGACCGTCAAAGCGCGGTCGCCGCGTTCGGACGGCTGTTGATAGCAGCCGGAAGGGCGGCCGCCTCGCTGAGCATTAGATATGCGCCGTTCGTCGGGGTGGATTGCACCTCCTCATTTCCCAAGAAACCCCGGCGCGCGGCCGGGAATCTGTCCGCGAATCGAGCGTTCAGCTCAGGCCGCTTTCCGCTACCTCATAGAACCGATGCGGGCAGGTCTGCGCCGAGCAGGCTGCGTGTCGTGAGGCTCGTTAGCGGCCCTTCGGAAAGCCGAGGCGATGCACCACGCCGGAATGGCGATCCTGACCAGACCCGCGCTAGCATGGGGGTACGGCGTACGGCGCCGAAACAGGCCACGGACATGGCGGCCGTGACCTGGATTACCTATGCGGATTCAACGCGGTTCGGGTATCGACCTATCCGCAACCGCCAGCCAAGGGGAGACCTCCATGGGACTCGTTGATCGCGCCAAGAATATCCTGTTGACCCCAGCGACCGAGTGGTCGGTCATCGCCGGCGAGCCAGCCACCCCGGCCTCATTGATAACGGGCTATGCGCTGCCGTTCATGCTGATCGCGCCCGTGATGACGCTGATCGGCACGACGCTGCTCAGCGGCATCATCGGCGGACTGGTCGGGCACGTCGGCCTCGGGACGGGCGTCGGGGTTGGGTTCGGACTCGGCCTCGCCATCGTGACGTTCGTCTTCGCCATCCTGACCGTAATTGGGCTCGCGTTGCTCGTCAACGCACTCGCCCCGTCATTCGGCGGCGAACAGAACACGGCCCAGGCCTTCAAGCTCGCGGTCTATGCCTCGACGGCGGCGTGGCTCGGCGGCTTTCTGCTGATACTCCCGGGACTGGGGTGGTTGTTGATGTTCGTGGCGGCGCTCTATAGCTATTACACGTTCTATCTCGGACTGCCGGTGCTGATGAAATGCCCGAAGGAGAAGACGCTCAGCTATTTCTTGGTGATCGTCGTGGCGTGGATCGTCGTCGCCTACGTCTTCCGCCGCATCGCTTTCAGCACTGCGGTCCATTTCTGACACGGCCGGTCGGCCTCGGCCATGGCTGAGTTCCTCAGCTATTGGCACCGGGCGGGCGTCTGCTGCCCGCGAGGTGCCCTCGGTGGACCGATCTCAGGCCGCACGAACTAGTGATGCGCGCCCTGGGGGATCGTCCGGTGGCGAGCCTCCCGCTCCGCTATCGAGACTGCGGGGCACACGGCGAGTTGCAGGTGCGGCCACCGGTACCCACGCGCTCGCCGCGAGGTCGGATCTCGCCGCCCTAATGTAGAGGCCCCGGCGCGCCGCCGGCCGCGTAGGCCTCGCAGACCCCGGGGGAGGGGTAATCGAAACTCAACGCGCTCTCGCAGATGCCCTTCCCTGCGTGCGAACCCTTGCAATTCTCCGTCCGCATCATCCTGACGCTGACGGGGGGTCGGGCGATGGAGTGGAGACCCGCCGCGCGGCAATGTGGACCTGACGATTTCAGACGGAGCCGAGATTGCGCGGGTGCCCATCGGATAATTCGGAGCTCACTCACTGCCCGAGGTACGCCAACGCACAGGCCGAACGGCCGCGCCCGCGGAGTGCAGCGCGTCTCCTACGCGCACGCGGCGATCATTGACGCGCTCATCTTGGACCCGCGCATCTCGCAGCAGGAGCTTGCCGCGCGACTTGGATATTCGCCGGGCTGGGTGTCGCAAATAAAATTCTGGCGAGTGACGTCTTCAACGCGCGCCTCGCCGAGCGCGTGGGCGAACTGGTTGACCCGACGATCCGAGCGACCGTGGAGGAGCGCTTCAAGGCCCTCGTGGTGCGATGGCTGGAGATTCTGCGGGAGAAGCGTGACCGACCGGCGGCCCAGATGCCGGATAACCTCGCCCTGCACTCCCTTGAGCTAAGCGCAAGAGCCCTCGGCTACGGAGACCGGCTTGAGCAGTCGGCGGTTGAAGTGCACGTCGAACATCACCTCGATATGCTGGGCGACAACCTCGTCCGGCTTCTGCAGCGCGGTCCTCGATATTCCTAGGCAGACCGCCCGGCCTGCGCCGGCGCTCGGTCGATAAACTCCGCCAGTCGCGCGATGTTTGCTCTCCACGAGAAGCGCGCCTTGACCTTGGCGAAGTCCACCGTGCTGACTGCAGGCCCGGCAGTTAGGGCACGGCAGATCTCCGCTGCAAAATCCTGCACCTCCACGATCCGCAGGGTCTCGTAGTCCGACCCCACGGCCCGGGCACCCACGGGCGTCGCGATCGTGATCTTGCCGCACGCCAGCGCCTCTACGATCTTGGTCGGAAAGCCCCATCCCTGCAACATTGGTGAAATCACTACATCGGCCGCCCTCAAGGCACCGGGGTAATCATCCAAGAAGCCCGTGAATTCAACGTTTGGATGCTTGATATCGCGGGGCGGTGAGGCGCCTACGAATCGAAACCGCGTCCCCGGACATTGCGCTAGGACCGGCTCAAGAATGTATTTCATCACCGTTCTCACGGCGTCAACATTTGTGGAAATCCGAAAGTTCCCGCAAAACAATACCGTCTTCGGTTCGTGGGCTATCCATTTATAGAACGGGTTGATGACCTGTTCATCAAAGCCCTGCGGAATGGCAATCGTGCGCTTTGAATCGCGCCATCGCGTGTAGAATTTCGCGTCGTCCTCGGAGACGGCCACTACCAGATCGGCCATCGTGACGCCCAACCGTTCCACCAAGTACATGTACAGGGCGAGGGGCAGACGACGAAAGTTGCGACCGACCTTGCCTAGATACTGCCGGTACTCGATGTTATGAGAGCAGTAGATGAACGGCACCCGAAATCTGCGTGACAGGAGCAGGCCATATGCTGCAGCCAATCCGTAGTCGCAGATCAGGTAGTCATAGGAGTGGATCTTGAGCAGTTCAGCGGCCTGCCGATACAACTCGGTGCTGAAAAGGAAGTATTTCGCCTGACTAAATCGGACGCAGTGCTTGGACGCTGTCCCGCTCACGCTTGAAGCGAAACGCTTGGAGAGTTCCGCGTCGGGCGGCTGTCCCCATCCATCCAAGTAGACCAAGTCAACGTCATAACGCCGGGCGAGATTGTTCACAAAGGCGCCGAGACGCGCTCCGCCTCCCGTCAGCGGAACATGCGGATCTTGGAGCGAAATATATAGGAGTCTTTTCTTCATCTCTTCATCGCCTCGATGACCGCGGCCTGCAGCACCTCGGGATGATGGTCGCCGCTGGTGCGCCCGGTGGGGCGCGATGGCCAACATCCACACATACCGCAATTCCGGTCCGAATTGAACCCCGGCACGCCGGCAGCACAAACGGAAGCCCCGGCGCCGGGCCGGGGAATGTCGGCGCCTGAACCCCACGCAACTACACCGCGCCGCCGTCCGCACCCTCCGGGCTTTCGTCATCCACGAACACGCACCCGGCGAGACACGGCACCATCTGATGGCGCTGGTTGATGTATTGGCGGAGCGGTCGCCGCTGGTGCGCGCCGGGAGAGGAGTGGACGCCGGCCGCGCTGAAGGCGTATCGGGCAAACTGATCTGAATGTCCGGGGAGCGCCACGGGCAGCTCCCGGCCAGAAGCGGCGTCTCGCTCGCCGTCAGTCAGAAATAGACGCCCCGGCCCGACGCCGGGGTTTCTGTTTCTGGGCGGCGCGATCCATGTGCTTTCCGTCCACGTTGGCACGGGCGACCGCAAGCGACGACCGGTGGCTTGTTGCGCATCGCCAAGGGGAGCAAGATCGCGCCTCAGCCCGTTGTCGTTGAAAGGGGAAGCGATCATGGACCTTAACAAGCTGATGACACGCGTCAAGGCCGTCCTGGGCACGCCGCGCACGGAGTGGCCCGTCATCGCCTCTGAGCCAGCGACGATTGGGGGCATCTATAAGGACTACGTGCTGATCCTGGCCGCGATCCCGGCGGTGTTCGGCTTCCTGAAGCGCAGCGTCATCGGCATCGGGATGCCGTTCCTCGGGACCTATCGCGCAGGCATAGGCGCTGGACTCAGCGCGATGGTCTTGGGCTACGTCCTGGCGCTCGTCTCCGTGTACGTCCTGTCACTGATCGTCGATGCGCTGGCTCCCACGTTCGGCGGCCAGAAGAACAGCGTGCAGGCCTTCAAGGCCGTGGTCTATGCCTCGACCGCCAGTTGGATTGCCGGCATTGGCCAGGTCTTGCCATGGGTGGCGGTGCTGATCCTGCTGGCCGGTGGCGGCTACAGCATTTATCTGCTCTATCTCGGGCTCCCGCAGACAATGAAGTGCCCGGCGGAGAAGGCCGTAGGTTACACCGCGGTCACAATCATCATTGCCATCGTCCTCAGCTGGCTGATCGGTCTCGCCGTGGGCGGCATCATCGGCGTCGGCAGCACCATGCGCGGTTCCGGTCTGCCCGGCGTCAGCAGCTCGCGTGACACGGGCGGCTTCGACAAGGACAGCCCCATGGGCAAGCTGGAGTCCATGGCGCGGCAGGCGGAGCAGGCGGGCAAGAAGATGGAAGCGGCGCAGAAGTCAGGCGATGTGAAGGCCCAGCGCGACGCTGCAGGGCAGATGATGTCGGCCGTGGCGGGCGGGGGAGCCCAAGTCGAGTCACTGGCGCCCGACCGGATCAAGCCTTTCGTGCCCGAGTCCCTTGCCGGTCTGAAGCGGACGGAGATTTCAGCGGAACGCAACAACGCAATGGGAGTGCAGGTCTCCGAAGCACACGGGACCTACTCGGGCGATGCGGGGCGTTCGCTGCGGCTCGAGATCGTCGATATGGGCGGCATGAAGGGAATAGTGGCGTTCGCCGGCTGGGCCGCCGGGGAGCAGGAGCGGGAAACGGACCAAGGCTATGAGAAGACATACACGCAGAACGGCCGGCTCGTACACGAGAAGTGGAACAACGAGCGGCATAGCGGCGAATACACGACCGTGCTAGGCGAGCGGTTCTCGGTCAAGGTAAGCGGCGAGGCCTCGAGCATCGCGGACCTCAAGACAGCGGTTGCGAGTCTCGACCTGGCAGGGCTCGAGGCCCTGAAGAATGAGGGCGTGAAACGGAACTGAGGCGGCTCCGCCGGCAGGCCGTCGAGATCATCATGGTCATGGAGGAGGCCGACCATGAGCGGCAGGCCATGCTGGCCGAGATCGAGGCCGCGTACAGGAAGGCAACGGCGGCTGGTTACCGCAACTCGACGTCGATCCAGTCCGTCTCCAATCGAAGTGGCGCGCCCCCGCCACCATTTTAGTCAGTGAGTTACGAAGCCCGCACCAGCGGGCTTTGTCTTCTTGCGAAGTCATGTAAGCGCTGGGTGAACTTCCCTTGATGACGGGCCCCAGTCGGCTCAGCGACCGACGCCGAATGCTTGGCGCGAAACCGTAGAAACGCAAAGCCGGCGACGCAACCTGCTCTGCGGACCCGGGGCGAAGGGAAGAGTCCAAAGTCACCCGGCCCCGGCAACTGTCTTTCTCTGCGGCCGTATTCTCCCGGCACTGAACAGGCGTCGAGGTTGCAATAGAACGCGCCGCCCCCGGTTCTGGCGGGCACTCTTCGGACTTAGACACAGCCGCCAACGCAGGAGCCAACGTCGGAAATTCCTGTTCGCTCCCCTCGAGGCGGTAGCGGTCGCCACGCACCATCAGCAGCTTCGGGCGCTCTACTTATCTCCTCGCATCGTCGGCGCGGGCGACGGTCAAACCGTGCTTGGTCACGATCATCGGCCATTTGTGCCGCGCCCAATGCCAAATGTCGCCGCGCATTTGTGGCGGAAACCTGCGGAAATGCATCCTCGGAGACACGCGATACCGCCGTCGCCAGCCCCGAGCATGATCTGGTCGTTGCCCAACACCGCCAACCCCCATACGCTGCGCTGCGTCGCGACGCTCCAGAGTCAGTCATAATGGCGTCTGTCGTGGCGCGGGAATCGAGCAGCATGTGGACGCGAATCTGGGTTTTCCTAACTGCGCTGTTGCTCGTTGCATGTGGTGGGTCTTCGGGTGGCGGGTCGAAGTCCGCGGCCGCTGCGCCCTCAATTAGGACTCCGCCTGCAGCGACAACCGTGGTGGTCGGCCAGACGGCTGCCTTCACAGTCGTCGCCGACGGCTCGGCACCCCTAAGCTACCAGTGGCAGAGGAACGGTCAGGACATCGCCGGTGCGAGCGCGGCGACCTACTCGACGCCGCCGACGACCGTGGCCGACGACGGCGCCACCTTCTCCGTCACCGTCACGAACGCAGCCGGCAGCATCACAAGTAGCGCCGCGCGCCTGACCGTGACCGCCACGTCTGCCTTCACTGACGTCCTGACCTACCACAACGACAACGCGCGTTCCGCGCAGAACCTGGCCGAGGTCATCCTGACGCCCGCGACGGTCAGCACCACGCGGTTCGGCCTGTTGCGCATCGTGGCGGCGGACGGGCTGGTCGACGCTCAGCCGCTCGTCGTCTCGAACCTGAGTGTCGGCGGCAAGACGCGCAACGTCTTGTTCGTCGCGACCGAGCACGCGAGCGTCTACTCGTTCGATGCCGACGATGGCACAGCACTCGCCCACACGAGCCTGCTCGGCGCAAGTGAGACCACCAGCGACAACCGTGGCTGCGACCAGGTCACACCAGAGATCGGCATCACCGCAACCCCGGTCATCGATCGCAATGCCGGTTCGAACGGCACGCTGTACGCCGTGGCGATGTCGAAGGACGCCACCGGGAAGTATTACCAGCGCCTCCATGCGCTCGATCTCTTGACGCTGGCCGAGCAGCCGAATAGCCCCGTCGTCGTGCAAGCCAGCTATCCCGGGAACGGCGCGAACAGCAGCGGCGGCCGGGTGGTGTTCGATCCGGCACAGTACAAGGAGCGGGTCGGCCTGCTGCTTGTCGGCGGCACCGTCTACACGGCTTGGGCCTCGCACTGCGATATTGGTGCGTACACGGGCTGGATCATTGGCTACGATCAGAAGACGCTCGCCCAGACGCACGTACTCAACGTCATTCCGAACGGCAGCGACGGCGCGATCTGGCAGTCCGGCGGCGGCATGGCCTCTGACGCTCAGGGGAATCTGTACGCGCTTATCGGCAACGGAACGTTCGACACAACCCTCGATGCCGCGGGACTGCCGATCAGCCGCGACTACGGCAACGCATTCGTCAAGATCTCCACCGCCAACCCTATCCACGTGGTCGACTATTTCGCCATGAGTAACGATGTCTCCGAGTCCGCGGCCGACGTCGACCTCGGCTCCGGCGCGCCCATGCTGTTGCCCGACCTCCAGGATGCGGGCGGCAGCGTGCGGCACCTTGCCGTCGGCGCGGGCAAGGACGGTCACCTGTACGTCGTGAACCGCGACGATCTCGGCAAATTCAGCGCGTCCGGCAACGGCATCTGGCAGGATCTGACGAACGCGCTTCCTGGCGGAATCTATTCGACTCCGGCGTACTTTAGCGGCAGCGTCTACTACGCGGACGTCAATGGCACGCTGAAGGCCTTCGCAATCAGTCAGGCCAAGCTTGGCGCCTCGCCGGCCTCGCAGTCGGGCACGGTATTCGCATATCCGGGAGCCTCGCCCGCCGTGTCGGCGAACGAATCGACCGGCGGCATCGTCTGGGCCGTCGAAAGCGCCACCGGTCAGACCGCCGTACTGCACGCGTTCGACGCCGCGAACCTTGGCAACGAGTTGTACAACAGCAACCAGGCGGCCGCCGGTGGCGACCACTTCGGCACAGGCAACAAGTTCATCACTCCGACCATCGCGAACGGCAAGGTGTATGTCGGGACCCCGCGGGGCGTCGCCGTATTCGGTCTCAAGCCGTAGAGGCCTCGCGGGACACCTTACCCGCGAGCCTCTCACTGCGCGGTCGAGAGTGCGGGACACGCGGCAAGTTGCAGGTGCGCCCGCCCATGCCAACCCGAACGCCGTACGGCTGGCCTTCGGCGAACAATTAGGCCGAATGCTGACGCCCAGAAGCAGAAACCCCGGCGCGAGAGTCTGTGTCAAAACTCCTTCGTTTTCGGGCCGCTTGGGATGGGCTGACACTGCCGGGCAAGTAGTCGTTCTCTGACAGCGTGCG
>Ga0209048_10002955_pt1 | contig 16652 bp, 14 predicted proteins | sample FrelakmetCRP12CR_FD_187146 | JGI IMG/M metagenome (GOLD analysis project Ga0209048, IMG submission 187146) | Freshwater lake sediment microbial communities from the University of Notre Dame, USA, for methane emissions studies - CRP12 CR (SPAdes)... | ecosystem: Environmental > Aquatic >... | reverse complement strand
CTGGTTCCCAACCACCGTGGCTTGTTGCGGATTCTCGAGGCGGTCGGATTTTCGCGCGTCCTGCAGGTCATGCCGCCGGCAGGCGCCTACGAGCAGTACGCCAATTTCGACCGTGGCATCTACTTCGCGTTCCCCTGAGACGCGCGTGAGTTTCGGCTTGCGAATTCGGCGACCCCGCGGGACAATCCGCGGTGCAGCATTCTCTCCGACTGACTGCGGAGCCTCCTGCGGACCGCGCCCAGTCGGTAGGCAAGCGTTGAACCAAATTGGCCGTGTGAATCGCCGGGGCGATATGCTACGCAGAAATGCAACATCGACGTCGTCGTGGCTATGTGGATCGTCAACCATGCTGCTCTGATTCTCCTTCACGCGCTCATGTTGTTTCTGGTCTTGGCGCTGTGGAATCCGGATGCGCCGCAATTCATTTACGTCGCTTTCTAGGCTACTCCTGGTCGCCGTCGTTCTAGCCGTCGTCCCGCGGACCCCAGCCGCCGCACGCATACCCGTCCCATCTTTGCCGCCCATCTTCGAGTGTCTGCCGCCCATCTTCGAAGGTGGGCAGCGGCTACACGAACTGCGCGGTCGCAGCGTCTACTGGCTGGAGCTTGGCCTCCGGCAGCATGAGGTATGCTGGCGTCGATTCTCACATCCCGATGAGGTTCGCGTCTTTCTCGCGGGCAATAGCGCGGTATACGGCTTCCCATTGCCGGCTGAGGAGAGCCTGAGTGGCGTCTTGAACAGGCGCTTCGACGACAACCACATCGGAGCACACGTCTTCAATCTCGCTGCGGTGCTCACCTACCAGCTCAAGGATGCTCTGATCCTACGCGAGTCGCTGCGCTATCATCCCGACGCCATCGTCTATGCGGTGACCCTCTCCGAGTTCGCACACTATCCCGAGGGTCCGGCGGCCTTCACGGACCTCAGCTATTGGCCTTGGCGCAGTCTGGTCGATTTCTTCGCCAGCAACCGGAGCGCCACGCTCGCCTTCGCGCGCGAGCAGCCTCCCGGACTCGGCGAACCGCTCGACATTTATCGGCAGTTCCTTGGAACTCCTCCGGCTCGCCTCAGAGACAGCACCGCACCCAATCTAGCTGGTACGTTCATTCGCGCAGTCGTCCGCGAGTATGCCCAAAGGCTTCTGAAACGCGCTTTGCCGGATTTGGCAGTTGAGAGCGCCGGCCGGCAGACGACATATGACTGTGAGAAGATCACGCGAGAGCGAGAGCCATTGTATCGCCATTGGCAGGATTGGAACATCATTGCGTTCCTCGAAGGGCTGCAGGCGGCGACGGGGGCCCCCGTGCTTGTGGTCAACTGGCCTGTCGCCCACGAGCCCGTCGGCGACTGCTACAACGTCCGCTATCCGGCCGCCGCTCTGCATGCGTACGATGAGTGGATGAGTGCCGAAACCGAGAAGCGCGGGCTGAGCTATCTCGATCTGCACGATCTACTGCCGGCCGAGGAGTTCATCGACTCGTTGCACGTCACAGCAGAAGGGCAGCGGAAGATCGCCAGCGCTATCAACCCCGCTCTGGAGCGCTTGGTGCGGGACGTCGCGGGTTCTTCGCGGGCGGTACCGTAGGCCAGAAGTGGCGGTGTCAGCTCGGTCCACGACCGACGTACAATTGACTTGCTACGGCATCTCCACTAGCTCCTGCCTCCCATGCTCTTCCTGGAGCAGTGGTTCTGGTTGTTCGCGGCTGTTGCAGTGCCTGTGTTCTGGCTCTGTCCGCAGCGTCTGAAGGTGTACTGGCTGCTCGCCGCGAGTGCCGTGTTCCACTACCACTTCGCCGGGCCCGCCGGCATGACACCGATCATTCTCCTCGCCACCTTCACGTATGTCGTGGCTCGTGGTGTATCCGGTCAGTCGGCAGGCCGCAGCTTCACCGTGTGCTGGATCTCCATCATTATGGCGCTCGTTTTCTACAAGTACTCGGCGTTCATCCTGCGGGTGGCGATGCCTGCTGTGCGATACGGCGGCAGCGCGCCGCCGGACTGGATGATCAATTGGCGGTCGCCCGCCGCGCCGCTTGGGATCTCGTTCTTCACGTTCGAGTTTCTGCACTACCTCTACGAGATCCGCGTACGCGGTCACAAAGCGGTATCAAATCCGGTGCACTTCGCGCTCTTCGCGATCTTCTTTCCAACGCTGGCCGCTGGGCCGATCAAGCGGTTTCCGGACTTCGTCCCGCAGCTGGCGGTGCTCAGTAACCCGCGTCCAGCGGACGCGTACTACGGTGCGCTGCGGGTTGTGCGCGGACTGTTCAAGAAGGTCTGCCTTGCCGACTTGCTCGTCGAGTGCATCCGGGTCTTCGAAGACGTGCCGCACTACAATGCCACAGTAGTCGGAGCGCTGGCGGTCATGCAGGGCTTCCGCATCTATTTCGACTTCGCTGGATACACGGACATCGCCCTTGGCCTTGCTGCCATGGTGAATCTGCGGGTCCCTGAGAACTTCGATCGGCCGTACTGGTCGACGAGCCTGCAAGACTTCTGGCGGCGCTGGCACATGAGCTTGAGCTCGTGGATTCGCGATTACATCTACATTCCACTTGGCGGCAATCGGGTGCACCGGGTCTTCAACTTGCTCGCGGCGATGATCATCTGTGGACTGTGGCACGGCGCAGCCTTCAACTTCGCGGTCTGGGGTCTGTACCACGGCACCGGACTGGCGATCGAAACGGGCGTGCGACGGTGGCGCCCAGAACTGTTCACTGCCAGTCGCGGACGGCAACTACTGGGCTGGGCGATCTGCTACACATTCGTTACCTATGGCTGGCTGATCTTCTTCTACCCGATCGAAGTCGTTTACAAGATGACGAAGGAGGCCCTGTTGTGGCATCACGGATTCTGAACCCAACGTCAGCGCTGTGTGGCAGGCGGCGCGGCGGAGACTGCCGGGGACTCGAATGAGCTTCAAGCAGTGCAGCCCCGCCGCTCTTGCCAAGGGACTCGATGAAACGTATCGCGCCGAAGACTGGGCCGCGAAGTTCCCAGGCAGGTCTTACTATGAGCGGCACATCGGCGTCATCGAGCGCTATGAGATGGCCGTGCCGACGTTCAGGGAGTTTCTGGGCCGTGGCGGGATGCGTGTCCTCGAGTCCGGTTGCGGCACCGGTCGCTGGATGGCCTATTTCGAAAGCTTCGGCAACCAGGCGTTCGGAGTGGATGACAGCTGGGGCCCATTGCAAGTGGCACGGGAGCACGACGGGGCGCAGAGGGTCGTCCGCGCCGATGCGTTGCGCACGCCCTTTCGGCCAGATGTCTTCGATGCGGCCTTCTCCTCGTACGTGGCCGAGCACTTCGAGGATGGGCCCGAAGCACTTTTTCGGGAGATCTACCGAGTGCTGAAGCCCGGGGGACTGTTCTTCGTCGTGGTCCCGTTCAACAACGCGTTCCGTCGCTTCGTCGTCAATCCATTCTTGCAGCGCCTGTACCGCAAATGGGTGGGCCGTGGGGAGGCCCTGGCATTTGCGGAATTCAGGTACACGAAGGAGGAGGTGGACGGCTTTCTCGCGCGGACTAACTTCGACGTCATCCGCGTGCTACCCGACGATTTCAATCTCCCGTGGTTCCGAGGCCTCTTCGTTGATCTGTGTGACGTGGGCGCCTTCTACCAGTATTTCCCGAAGCCCCTCTTCACGTTTGGTCGCTTTGTCACTGTCGTGGCCCGCCTCGTTCGAGCCTGTGGCATCTGGCACTCTTGCGAGGGCATCTTCTACGTCGCGCGGGCGAAGAAGTAGCCGCGACCGGCAGTGCTCACCGCGGCCGTGCGATGCAGACGATCTCCGCGCACACCAGCCACGGCCACCAGCGCAGCAGGCGTTCAGCAATCTGGCCTGCGATTCCTGGCAAGCGGAATGGCTCTTCTGGTGGCGGCGAGAACGGACTTGTGAAGATGTTCATGTAGTCCACCCAGAGCCCCACATGCTTTGGTGGCAACAGGTCGTTTGGGTACGTTGCGACCGTTTCGAAACCAGAGCGTTTGAGGAACGCGCACAATTCGTTTTGGCTGAAGCGGTATTCGTTGAACGTCAACGCCATGCGTGCTCTTCGTCTCCGCCACGTCACGTAGCTCTGCGCGCGGTTGACGATCAGCCGCCGGAAGAGGTTGTTGTAGGGAACCGCGAGAATGAGCACTCCGTCGGGTTTGAGCACGCGGTGGGTTTCAAGCAGCGCATCGAGCGGCCCCGCCTCATTGTGCTCGACCACGCCCAGGGACAGGACTGCGTCAACGGAGCTGTCCCTCAAGGGGAGTCGCATGACGTCGGCCTGCAGGATCCTCAAGTCCGATTCGTTCTCTTTGGCGATCGCGCAACCCGCGTGGCTGATTTCGATACCAACGGCTCGATACCCGAGGCGCTGCAGATAGATGGGCCACCTGCCGGTCCCACAACCCGCATCGACCGCAATTCCCTCCTTCGGTAGATGCTCCATCAGGACATCATGTAGAAGCTCTTCCCTGCAGTAGTGCAGGGGAACAGTGCGGCCTTCCGCCTTCCAGGCCGCCTGGCTCCACTCCACGCCGCTGAGTGAACCCCACAGGTAGACTTTGTAGCTCATCCACGACTACCGTCCGGACACGGTTGCGCGCGCCTCACGCGCTGCATTACTTGCGACGAGGGTCTTCGCCGCCGGGACCCAGCAAGATCCGCAGCGGCCAGTAGCGGCGCAGCACGCCGGCAAACTCGTTGACGACGCGCCCGCCGACTTCATCGAGCCGCGCTGAGACGTCCGCCAGCTCGCGCCGCAGGTGCTCAATCTCGGCGTGTAGCGATGCCGTTGCGTGGCGCAGCTCGGCGGCCTGTAGGCGCGCCGCAGCGACGACTGCCGACGGTTCAGCTGTCGGAAGCGGAAGGGCCGGGTGGTCCGGTGGCACCGTCGCTTCGTGCGGCCGCCGACAGAACGCCTCAAAGCACACCGTACCCGGCTGGGGTTCACCGTCGACGATCAGCTCACTGTCCGGCAGGCTTTCCTGCTGACTTGCCAGGACGGTCACGCTCGCAACCGCGTCGGAACACTGCAGGCGTAGTCGCAGGGTGCGTTGCTCCGACCCGACGATCATTGGGAATTGAAATGCCACCCAGCGCTCATGCCATACGTAGCGCGCGGGCGTCTCGACGACGTGCAGGACGGCCTGGTCGTCGTCGCGCACTTCAAGCCGTAGCTGGCCCTCGCTGCGGCTCCCTAATAGGGTGAGCCGCAGGTCAACGCGTGTCAGTCCGTCGCTCGGGCAGCGAAACCGCTGCTCGATGATGCGTCCCCGGGTCAGGCGACCCAGGTTGCGCTCTGGTCTGTCCCAGCGCACAGCACCAACCACCGGCTCAAAGCGGACCAGCGGGTCATGCAGTGTGCCGAGGTTCCAAGCGTTCTGCAGTCGCACCGCCATCATTTCAAAGGCCACAGTATCCGTATCACTCCCGCTGTTGAGAGCGACGGCGCATACCGTGTGCGGGCTCTGGGCATCCCCTTCTGCAAAAACGGCTTGCGCCACGAAGCCTCCGAGGAGCCGCGCCATGCCCTCGGGCGTAAAGCGCGTGTAGTCCGGCATGTGGTGGATCGGGAAATTGAACGGCGCTGTAATGATCACGACACCGCCGGGCCGCAGCACGCGCTTTATTTCGCGCACCGCCACATAGGGATCTGCCACGTGCTCGAGGGTTTCCACCACGATCAACGTGCCGACGGAACCGTCGGCGAAGGATAGTCGGTGGAGGTCCTCGATGCGGTCGACGCCGGGACCCGTCACGATGTCACAGCCCAAATACTCCTTCCCGGGAAACAGGCTGCGTAGATCGGCAAGTCCCTCCTGACCCGGAACTTGATACGCGCCAATCTCGACGACTGGCTCCAGCACCGGGAGGATCCGGCTCACCGCGCCAACAAAGGCTCTGATGTCCTCGCGCATTGAGAATCCCCTGGACGCTCGTCACACCAGAGGCTGGCGTGCGTGCCCGTCTCGTCTGGTCCAATGCGCTGTGCTGGCGCGGCCTCTGTACCCACCCACCCTCAGGCTCCTATCCACCGGAGGAAGCGATCAAGCGGCACATCGCGGTTGTTGCGCCGCGGCCCCGGGTTGCGAACGGTGATTCGTTCCCGCCGCAGCCGGCGGGCGAAGCCGTCGATGACGCCAGCGATGTACGGCACCTGTCCCTGGATCCCGAGATAGAGTGCACCGGCCAGCGCCCACACCGAGCGAAACAAGAACCCGAAGGTCATGAGCGAGAGGAGTTTCGCCCACTGGAGCGGTCCGGCATAGCGGCGGGCAAAAAGGATGGCGTTGCGGCCGATGAAGTAGCCGTACATGAACACCACAGCCTTGCGCGCATCGCCGGTGCTGCTGCCCTTGTGCAGAATCGCGGCGCGATCGACGTACACGATACGGTAGCCCTTGTGGCGTGCCCGGGTGCACCATTCGACATCCTCGTTGAGGTGGAAGAACTCCTTGTCGAAGATCCCGACATCCTGCAGGGCATGGCGACTGATCATCAGCCCGTTGCCGATCAGCCACTCGACATCCTTTGGTGATGGCTCGGAATAGTCGGCTTCGAACCGGCCCACGGTGTGCACGAGCATCGGTCCCCACGTGATGACGCCGTAGCGCCCCCACGTGAGGGCAGGGTTCTCCATCAGGAGATTCTTTGCTCCGGCCGCGGCGATCTTCGAGTCACCTTCCATGACGTCCACAAGCTCGCGCAGCACAGACGGTGTCATCTTCGTATCCTGATTGAGCACGAACACGTAATCGGCACTGTGCTCCATCGCGTAGCCAAACCCTTCGTTGCTGCCGCCGACGTAGCCCAGGTTCTTGTCGTTCGCGATCAGCGTCACCCATGGAAAGCGTTCGCGGACCGTCGGCACTGTCGCGTCTTCCGAGGCGTTGTCGATGACGATCACCTCGTAGTTGGGATACTCGACGCATGAGAAGCTCTCGAGGCAGGTGACGATATCGTCGACGCGGTTCCAGGCAATGATGAGGACCGCTACCCGCGGTGCGACCGCTGCGTTTCCCTGACTGTCCACCGATCCTCCGTTGAACACCAAAACGTCAGACTGCCAGCCAGCGCCGCAAGCGGGCGGCGATCCGGCTTGCCAGGTCCGTAGTGTCCTGTGTGTGAACGATCGCCAACTCCGGGCGGAGGCGACCGGAGAACCCGTCGATCATTCCGAGCAGGAAACGTCGCTGCCCACCAATCGCGGCGACCGCGTGCGTGCCCGTTGTCACCGATATGCGCAGTAGCAAGCCCGCGCCCATCATCACGAGCAACTTTACCCACTGGGTCGGTGTCGCGTGCTTGCGGGCAAAAAGAATCGGGTTGCGTCCAAGAAAGTAGCCGTACGAAAACACCACCGGGCGCTCCGCCGCAGCGCTCCCCGCACCTTTGTGGTGGATGCCGACCGTGTCGACGTACACGATGCGATAGCCCGCCTCGCGGGCGCGAGTGGACCAATCGATGTCCTCGTGAACCTGGAAGAAGGTCTCATCAAACAAGCCGACGCGTTCCAATGCTTCGCGCCGCATCAGGCAGCCATTGCCGATCACCCAATCGACGTCTTTTGGAGAATCTTCCGGCGTGTCCGGTGAGTACCGCCCGACCAGCGCTGAGAGCATCGGCCCCCAGTTCAACACACCGTACTTGGCCCACGTCTGCGTCGGATCCGCCATCAGAAGGTTTTTCGACCCGGTGATGGCAATGCGCGGGTCGCTTTGCATGACACGCACCAACTCGGTGAGGACATTCGCTGTCATCTTCGTATCGTTGTTCAGAATGAAGACATAGTCAGCGCCGTGCTCCAGCGCGTAGCGCATGCCGACGTTGTTGCCGCCGACATAGCCCAGGTTGGTGCCGTTTTCGATGAGCGTGGCCCAAGGATAACGCTCGCGGACGACGGCGACGGTGTTGTCCTCCGAGCCGTTGTCCACCACGAGGACTTTGTAGTTGGGGTACTCGACACACGCGAAGCTCTCCAGACAGGTCGTCACGTCGTCCAGTCCGTTCCACGTCAGGACAACCACCGCGACGTGCGGTGCGTTCGTTGCTGTGGTCATGAGGTACCCGTGCGCGCGGCTCGGCCCGCCAGGCGGGAGCTCGTTGCGGCCTGCGGCGAGGCGATACGCCGCCAGGCGAATGCGCCTTGCAGATCGACGCTCCCGTCGCGACAGACGCTGCCGGTGATCTCAAAGCCTGACACTTCGTTCACCCAGTCGTGGAAGACGGTTCCCGACCGATCCGCGACCACGGCGTCCACCGTGTAGCGTCCGTTCCGAAGAGCGGCGACAAACTCCAGGCGCGCTTCGAGTGCCTCACCGGCGTGCAGCGTGCCGATCGTGGTTTCCAGATTTTGCGTGTTGACCGCGTACACATATCCCTCGGTGTGTGCATCACGTAGGAGAACGCCCAACACCGGCTCATGCACGTCGCTGAGGGCCTCCAAGCGCAGCACCAACGTCAGATGGTCTCCGCTGTGCGCCTGGGTCAGCTTGCTGCCATCGCCATCCTCCAGCCAAGCGTCGCGCACGCGCACACTCCCATCGCCCGGGTGTGCGACGCGTTTGCCTGCCAATGCCACCTCCATGTAGCCGGCAATCACCTGGTCCGGCGTGCCGGCGGCCATCACTTGGCCCGCTTGGAGCAGCACGGCGTGGTCGCAGAAGCGGCGCACGTGATCGAGATTGTGGCTAACCAGCAGGACCGTCGTGCCCTGCGTCTTGAGCGCCGCGAACACGTCGAGACACTTGCGCTGAAAGCTCGCATCGCCGACGGCAAGGATCTCGTCGAGGAGCATGATCTCGGTGGAGGCCTGCAAGGCGGTGGCGAAGGCGAGGCGCATCTGCATGCCGGTGGACAGATTCTTGAGCTTGGCATCGCGGAAGCGGGCGATCTCCGCGAACTCGATCGCAGCGTCCACGCGCGCGTCCAAGCCGTGGCGCGGATAGCCGAGCACGGCGCCGTACAACTCGACGTTCTCGCGCACCGTCAGCTCGGGATGGAAGCCCAGGCCCAACTCCAGCAACGCCGAGACGCTGCCGCCGACCCGCACGTCGCCGGCGTCGGGAACCAGCAGACCGGCGATGATCTTCAGCAACGTCGACTTGCCCGACCCGTTGTTGCCGATGAGCCCGACGAACGAGCCACGCGGCACCTCCAGGTCGACGCCGCGCAGCACCTCGAAGCGTTCATAGCGGGTGGGGCGCAGTGCACCCAGCAGACGCTCGGTCAAGGTGGTGCGGAGCTCGTGCGGAATGCGGAATGCCTTGTGCACGCCGCGGACTTCAATCGCCGGCGTCACAGGTACTCCACGATGCGCGCTTGCAGGCGACGAAAGACGCTGAAACCCAGAACGCAGACGATGACCGACATGAGGGTCGTGAGCACCAGGCCGCGACCCCCCGGCCACCAGCCGTAGATCAGCGCCCGCCGACTGTCGCCGATGATCCGCCCGACCGGGTTCACCCAGACCAGCCAGCGCCACTGCTCCGGCACCATCAGGTCGAGATAGATGATCGGCGTCATCCAAAAGCCGACTTGCAGGACGATGCGCCACAGATAGCCGACGTCCCGGTAGCGCACGTACAGCGGTGCCAGAAACAGCGCCGTGCCCAGCGTGAGCAGCACCAGATCGACCAGCAGGAGGGGAAAGCACACGGCCGGCAGTGCGAACGGCGGGCCGGCGAAGAGTAGGAAGACGAAGAGCACCACCAGGTTCACCGCGAATGTCATGCCGGCGGTCAACAGCGCCGAGTACACCACGACGATGCGCGGCATTGCCGTCTTGGAGAGCAGCGTCGCACGCGCCAACAGTGCACCGGCGCCGCTCGTCGTGGCTTCGTCGAAGAAATTCCAGATCACCACGCCGAGCAGCAGGAAGGCGGGATAGTGCGGAATGTCCAAGTGCACGAAGTACGTGAAAACGATGAAGTACAGGACGAAGAAGAGCAGGGGATTGAGCACCGACCACGCATACCCAAGCACCGAGTGCGTGTAGCGGATCTTGAAGTCCTTGATGGCGAACTGCAGGATCAGGGCGCCGTAGCCGCTGCGCGCCGCCTGCTGCGCGCGCACGGTGGGCGGTGCTGTTCCGCCCGGTCCCGGCACTGCTGGCGGGTTGGCTATGTCGATTGCATTCACGAGGGACACTGAGGGTATAAATCACTCCGCTGCGAAGATCTCCTGACCTTAAAGCACGGCCCACGGAGATTTATCAAGGAAAAGGGGGACGAGCCGACTCGGGCAACCCCAGTCGATCGAACGGAATCGGCCGCTGGCGAATCGCGTCAAGGAGGCCGCGGACGAACATCACCTCCATGGCCCACAGCTCGGCCGCGCGTGCGTGGCCCGATCCACTGGTGGGTAAGAGACGCCGGAGCAACGCCCGGCCGAGACGGAAGGCGGCCGCACCGCTGCAGAGCAGGGCGAAGCGCATGGCCTGGTGCCAGCGCGCATACTTGCGCACCAGGCGGACGCTATTGCGTCCGAGGATGTACCAGGTCAAGAGCGCATGCCGCTGCGCACCCTCGGCATGCGCAGCGCCCTTGTGGAGAATGGAAGCGGTGCCGGCATACACGACGCGAAAGCCCGCGGTGCGCGCCCGCAAGCACCAATCGACGTCTTCGTGGTACGCAAAGAAGCTCTCATCGAGCAGGCCGACGCGCTCGAGCGCGGCACGCCGCCACAGATACCCGTTGCCAATCACCCAGTCGACCTCCTTCACTACCTGCCAGCGCGGCCCATCAGGCATGCCTTCGCCGTCGGTACGCACGACAAACGGCCCGTACGTCAGCACACCGTGGGCGCCCCACAGGCGCGTCGGATCGTCCATCAAGATGTTGCGGCAGCCCACCACCCCGATGGTCGCATCGCTCTCGGCGACGCGCACCAACTCCGTGACCATGTCGGCCGTGACCTCGGTGTCGTTATTGATGATCAGGACATAATCCGCAGCGTGCTCCAGTGCCCAGCGGAGGCCGACGTTGTTGCCGCCGGCGTAGCCCAGGTTGTGCGCGTTCTGGATGATCGTCAGATCCGGATATCCGTCGCGCAGCGCAGCGACGGTACCATCAGCGGAGGCGTTGTCGATGACGACAGGGAGGCAGTTCGGATAGGTCAGCCGCGAAAGGCTGGCGACGCAGCGCAAGACGTCGTCACGGCGATTCCAGGTCAGAATGAGCAGGACGACTCTGGGTGCGCGCGTCATCGTCCACCTTCAACACCGAGCACTCGGCGGTAGAGCGCCAAGGTCTGCTCGGCGATGCGGTCCCACCCGAGATTCTGCTCGACGTAGAGACGACCGTTCGTCACACAGTCACGCCGCAGACCGGGATCGTTCAGCAGCCGGCGCAGTGCGCTCGCCAACGCGTCCGCATCGCCATATCTTACCAGCAGCCCGCCACGCGCCGCACCCACCCACTCGCCGCATCCGGAGTCGTCACACACCACCGCCGGCGTCCCACACATGACCGACTCGAACGGCACCAAACCGAAGATTTCGTCCACTGCTGGATACGCAACGACATCCGCATCCACGTATGCCGCCAGCTTGTCGCTACCGCGCAGCAACCCGACAAAGCGCACGCGATCGCTTACGCCGAGATCGCGCGCCAGGCGGTAGATCGGCTGCGCGGCCATCATGAAGTTCCCTGCCACCACCAAACGGACGTGCTGTGGCAGTTGGGCGAGCGCCCGCAGCAGGACGTCGACTCCCTTGCGCGGCGTAATCTTGCCGACGAACAGCACAAGCGGTCCCTCACCCAACTGATGGTGTTGCCGGAAGAGACCACGCGCCGGGAGATCAACGAACTCATCGACACGGATGCCGTTGGGAATGACGGCGATACGATCGGGATCCACGCCGGCAGTCAGGTAGTGTTGCCGCTCCACGTTGGCCACCGCAATGCACGCAGCCGCACGTTGGAGGAAGGAACGCGCTCCCAACGCGTCCGCGAGCCGTTTCACGGGCGCATAGCGTTCGATGACAGGCACAGTGCCGTTGCCGGTAAATACGTAGGGAACCCCGGCGCGGCGTGCTGGTCCCGCCACCAACGGCTGCAGAAAATGCCGATGGGAGTGCAGATGAACCAGGTCGAAAGCGCCGACGTGGCGCCGGGCATGCTGCCACAAGCGCCGTGGGAGGTACAGTTGCAGATGGTAGGCGAGCCAGTTGCTCAGGTTGGCGAAGCGATGAATGGTGATGCCGTCGACGACTGTCGTGGGCTCGCTAAGCCGGTGCTTGGCATCGTCGACATCCGTCGTCCAAACATGCACTTCCACATCGAACCGCACCAACTGCTTGCACACCTCGTACGCACAACGTGGAATGCCCCCATACGCCCAGGAGGGATAGAAGCTTGGCGCCACATGCAGGACACGCACACGATCACCTGGCTGTCACGCGGTGCAGCGCTCTCACAGGGTGCGCACCTTTGCAAGCATCCTAACGGGGAGTTGGGGCAGGGCGGTGAACAGTTGGCGCCAGGAAAACTCTCCCTGGTACGGAATCATTTCCGAGAGATAGGCGAACATCAGAACAACATTCCACAGAAACAGGCATGCGACACCCACGACCACGAGGCGGCGCGCCCAGGGATGCGTGAGTCGCTCGATCACCGCTGCCAGGCCAAGAATGAAGAGCGGCGTCAGGCCGAGAAAGCCGCGGTGCCCAAAGGAATTCCCCATCCACCAGCACCACCAGGACCCCGCCACGTATAGCTGTAGGGCAAAGCATACGAGAGATAGCCGGCCAATCACAGGCTGCTCGCGTAGGCTGAGTAGCACCAAGCCGAACAGGCAAACGGCAATCAGGGGATGCCAACTGATCAACCCGTGATTCGACGAGAACAGCACCGCGGCGATCCGTGGTCGGGTCAGATACGCAAAGTCCTGTCCGCGATATGCATACGTGACGAACGAGCCACGCAACGTGTGCCATACCAGCATCTGGATCGCGAACAGCGGGGCAAACCCAGCACTGACGAAGGGCAGCGCAGCGCGCAACGTCGGCCACGCCCCGCGCCACCCGTCGTGCAGGAGGGCCGCGCCCACGGGCACGAGAAGGATGACGCCGTCCTGTTGCCGGGCCATCAACACAAGTGCAGCGCCGATGCCCATCAGCATCCAGCGCAGGCGCGGATGGAGCGCTGGCGCGCGCCAGACGTACAGAAGCAGGCTCACGGCAAAGACCGATGCGGAGTGCGACTGAAACGGCTCGCGTGCGGTGTAGTACAGGAGCGGGCTGCACAGCCAGAAGATAGTGGTCGCAGCCAAACTCACCGGTTGCGGGAAGTAGAGGGACACGAAGCGGAACGCCAGCCAGATGCCAGCGGCGGCCACGATGAGGCCGCCGTATGAGAATATCAACTGGTCGAGGAACAGCGGGAAACCAGCGACGACCCCTCGTGCAGGATAATTGCGGGCTAGCAGTACGTTGCCTGCCGCGTACAGCGGAGCGATGAGCAGCGGCAGGCCGACGGTGTAGTTGTTGTCCGGGCGCCCGGTGACGGGATCCGGGCTGCCGAGATTCATCCCCGGTATTTCGATCGACGGCTGGAAGAAGGCGTAGTCGTTTGTGAAATCGAGATCCCCGTCGTGCACGAGAGAGCGCAGGTAGACGTAGTACCCGATCGGGTCGCCGGAATTGAACACCGCCCCCCTGGCGTGTTGCAGCGCGGCAAATGCTGCAAAGGCGAGCGCGGCAACGAGAGTGATGCCGGCGAGCAGAAGGGCGGGACCGAATCGTCCGGTCAGCGGAACGGTGAACGCCTCCCTACGCACACAACCTATGGCCGCCGTGTCGGCAATGTCAACGAAGCACGCCCGTTCGATCCACGAAGGCCGCGTCAACCGGGTGGAAGCAGCCGCCCCGTTCCCATGTAGGGACGCAAGACCTCTGGAATGACTACGCTGCCGTCGGCCTGTTGGTAGTTCTCCAGCACCGCGATCATAACCCGCGGCAGCGCCAGTCCGGAGCCGTTCAAGGTGTGCACGAACTCCGGCTTGCTGCGCGGTGCGGGCCGGTAGCGGATGTTGGCGCGGCGCGCCTGGAAGTCGGTGCAGTTGCTGCACGAACTGACTTCGAGCCACTCGTTGCAGCCGGGCGCCCACAGCTCAATGTCGTACTTCTTCGCGGCCACGAACCCCAGGTCGCCCGTGCAGATGGAGATGACGCGGTGCGGGATGGCGAGGCCGCGCGCCACGGCCTCCGCGCTACTGACGATCGACTCCAGCGCCGCGTTCGAGTCGGTCGGCGCGACGATCTTGTACATTTCCACCTTGTCGAATTGGTGGCCACGCTTGATGCCGCGCACGTCGCGTCCGGCCGACATCTTCTCGCGCCGGAAGCAGGCGGTGTAGGCGACGTACGAGAGGGGCAGGGCGCTCGCCTCGAGGATCTCGTCGCGGTGCAGATTGGTGACCGGGACTTCGGCGGTGCCGATCATCCACAGGTCGTCCTCTTCGTCGTGGTAGATGTTGTCGGCAAACTTCGGCAACTGGCCGGCGCCGTAGAGGCACTCCTTCTTCACCAGATAGGGCGGGTAGATCTCGGTGTAGCCGTGCTGGCGCGTGTGCAGGTCGAGCATCCACGCAATCAGCGCGCGCTGCAGCCGCGCACCCGCCGCCTTGAGAATGTAGAAGCGTGAGCCGGCGATCTTCACGCCCCGGTCGAAGTCGAGGATGCCGAGGTCGGGACCGATCTCCCAGTGCGGGCGCGGCGTGAAATCGAACTGCCGCGGCGTGCCTTCGCTGCGCAGCACGGTGTTGTCGCGATCGTCACGTCCGACAGGCACGGTCGGGTCGGGAAGGTTGGGCACCTCCAGCATCTGCCGCTCGAAGTCAGCCTCCGCCGTGGCGAGATCCTTCTCCAGCGACGCGATGCGATCGCCAACGGCTCGCATGTCGGTGACCAATTGCTCGCGCGCCGCCGGGTCCTGCTTGCCGATGGTCCGCGACACCTCGGCGCGTTTGGCGCGCAGCGACTCCACGTCCTGAATGAGGCCGCGCCGGCGTATGTCGCTGGCCAGCAGCGCGTCGATTGCGGCCGCCTCGAAACCGACCTTGGCCAGCTCGCTCTTGACGAAGTCAACGCGCTCACGGATGAGTCGGATGTCGAGCATCAGATGCCCCGTTAGCATGGCGATGCAAGCAGTTCAAAGTAGTTAGGCGGAACTCCAAACCTCTCTCACCCTTTCAACATTCGCCTTGGACTCTCCTTGCAATTCGGAAGGCATGGTTCATTATTACGATAATGGTTCCGCGATTCCTCGAAAGCTCAGTGCTGACCGCGCTGCACCACTTTCCCGTGGTGGCGTTGCTTGGGCCGCGGCAAGTTGGCAAGACCACTCTGGCGCTCGCCGTGGCGCAGCAACTGCCCAGACCCTCGGTGCACCTCGATCTTGAACGCGACTCCGATCTCAATCGGCTGGCGAACGCCGAGCTGTACCTCGATCAGCAGGCCGGGAAACTGGTCATCATCGACGAAGTGCAGCGCCGACCGGAATTGTTTTCCCTTCTGCGCGGGCTGGTCGATGCGCGGATCCGAAACGGCAATCGGGCAGGTCACTTCCTGGTGCTCGGATCGGCGTCCCGTGACCTGCTGCAACAGTCATCCGAAAGCCTGGCCGGCCGTATCATCTATCTCGAGCTGAAGCCGTTCTCGCTGGTCGAGCTCGCTGGCTACGAGGCCACGTTTGACCTCCATCGGCTGTGGGTACGCGGAGGGTTTCCGAATAGCTATCTGGCGGCGACGGATCAGTTGAGCGCGGACTGGCGCGGCAACTTCATTTCAACGTATCTGGAGCGCGACATTCCGCAGCTCGGCCCGCGTCTGCCAGCCGTGCAGATGCGGCGGTTGTGGACCATGCTGGCGCATGGACAAGGCGCGCAACTCAATGCGGCGCGGCTCGCCGCGAGTCTTGGCGTCTCGGCGCATACCGTCCGCCACTATCTCGATGTGCTCACCGACCTGTACATGGTGCGCCAGTTGCCGCCGTGGTCGCGCAACCCGAAGAAGCGCCTGGTGAAGACGCCCAAGGTGTATGTGCGCGACTCGGGGCTCGTCCACCGCCTGGCGAACATTCCGGATCTCGACACGTTGCTCGGGCACCCCCTGTGCGGCGACTCGTGGGAGGGGTTTGCCATCGAGAGCCTGCTCATGCACGCGCCCGACTCGTGGGAGGCAACGTACTATCGAACGAGTGCGCAGGCCGAGATTGATCTGGTGTTGGAGGGGCCGGGTCGACGCGTCATCGCGGTTGAGGTGAAGCGGACGCTCACACCGGTCGTCAGCAAGGGGTTCCGCCTTGGCTGCGATGACATCGGTGCTGCAGCCGGGTGCCGCTTCTACTGCATTCCCGAGGGGGAGCGCTATCCCATCGGCCACGAGACGGACGCCATCGCCCTGCGCGACCTCGTCGCTCTGCTGATGGCGCAGTGGCACTAGCAGAATAGAGGGCTCACGCCGAAACGCGCATTGCGATCGTGCAGGCGGGACGCGCGTCCGACGGTGTGGCTGTGTCTCACACCTCCTCTGGGGACTGTCGATAAGCAGCAAGCAAGCCCTTCGAGACGGCCCCGAAAAGATGGGGCCTCCTCAGGGCGAACCGAACTCTTCTTTCAAAGCAACGGTACAACGGTTCGCCCTGAGGAGCCGCCTTC
>Ga0209048_10002954_pt1 | contig 16659 bp, 16 predicted proteins | sample FrelakmetCRP12CR_FD_187146 | JGI IMG/M metagenome (GOLD analysis project Ga0209048, IMG submission 187146) | Freshwater lake sediment microbial communities from the University of Notre Dame, USA, for methane emissions studies - CRP12 CR (SPAdes)... | ecosystem: Environmental > Aquatic >... | reverse complement strand
ACTTCTTCAAAGTTTGCGGGCGGAAAGCGGGACGGAGGCTAAAAATCGGAATCGGGATTTTCGTCAAAAAAAGTTCGAATTTCGTTCAATAAACACAACAAGATTTCGTTTTTGCGTTTTTGGTCTGTTGTAGCCTCGGCGCTTTGCGCCTCGGCATTGAAATCCGCCAGGATTTTCCAAGCGTTTTTGAAATCGAAAAAGAGCGTGCGGTCGGAAATTTGAAAGTTCGATTTTGCAAAAGCAAAATATGAATTGAAAATTCATTACCAATCTTTTTCTTTCGCCCAAAGGGCGAATGTAAAGCGATATAATCCGCCTACGGCGGATATTGTCCAAAAGCGATTTTGAAATTTTTTAGATTGTGCTAATATGATTGTGGACACAAACAATTTAGCAAAACGCCTTTTTATTGCAAAAAGTAATTTGCAACCACAAAGGAGCAATTTCTGTACAAATGCGTTTTGCGTGTTTGTGTCCAACAGGATTGCTCCTTTGCGTTAAAAAATTTCAAAATATATGAATCAAACCAAAAAGTTTTTCCTTTACGCGCGAAAATCAACGGACGAGCCTGAAAGACAAGTTTTGTCCATTGAAGCGCAAATGTTTGAGTTGCGGGAATTTGCGAAAAAGGAAAACCTGAATATTGTGTGTGAATTCGTGGAAAGCAAGACTGCCAAAGAGCCGGGGCGGGAGATTTTTAACGATATGATGGCACAAATTGAGCAAGGTGGGGCGGAAGGCATCCTAGCGTGGCATCCTGACCGCCTGGCGCGCAATTCTGTGGACGGAGGACGAATTATCTATTGCGTGGACACTGGCAAAATTACCGCGCTCAAATTCCCGACTTTTTGGTTTGATCCGACTCCCCAGGGAAAATTCATGCTGAGTATCGCTTTTGGACAATCCAAATATTATGTTGATAACCTTTCGGAAAATGTAAAAAGAGGTTTGCGGCAAAAATTGCGCAATGGCGCTTGGCCAGCCTGGGCGCCCTTGGGGTATAAAAATGACAAAGTAAACAAAAGGATTTTGGTGGACAGAGAAAAAGCAATTTTTGTCAAAAAGACTTTTGAAACTTATGCCACAGGCAATTACACCCTGAAGGAAATCCGAAAGATTATCAACTCCTTGGGCTTGGTTGGCAAACAGAATAAACTGCTTTCCATTTCCAATTTCCAATACCTGCTCACCAATCCATTTTACTACGGAGTAATGCGGTATGCAGGTGAAATGTATGAAGGAAAGCACAGACCGATTATCGCAAAGAAACTTTTTGACCAATGCCAAGTCGTGATGAAACAAAAAAGCAAACCGAAAACGCCAGAACTCAAACCCTACATTTACCGAGGCGTTTTCCATTGCCAAGAATGCGGCTGTTTCATCACCACCGAAACCAAAAAAGGCCACAACTATCTGCGTTGCACTAAAAGAAAAGAACCTTGCTCGCAAAAATACACACGCGAAGAATTTATGACCGAGCAAATCAAAACAGCGATTCAAAAAGTTTCTTTGCCTTCAGATTGGGCAACCGAAATGATTTTTCATTTGGAAAATGAAAAATCAAAAAAAGCCCAATCTGAAAACTCTTTTGCTCAAAAATGGAAAAATGAGATTTCAGATTGTGAAGAAAAACTTGATAATCTCCTTGATATGATTTTGGAAAAATCAATTTCCCAAGAGGAATACAACGCCAAAAAACAAAAAATCCTCAACCACAAGATTGAGATTTCCGAAAAACTGAAAGCTTTTGAGCAAAAGAGTCATAATCGGTTCGAACTGGCAATAAACTTTCTAAAAGAAGCCAACCAAGCCCAAAATATCGCTTTACAAGAATCCGCCGAAGGCGGACGGGATTTTCTCAAAAAGATTGGTTCGAACTTTCAAATCTCCGACCGCACGCTCTTTTTCGATTTCAAAAACGCTTGGAAAATCCTGGCGGATTTCAATGCCGAGGCGCGCAGCGCCGAGGCTACAACAGACCAAAAACGCAAAAACGAAATCTTGTTGGGGAGGAGGGACTCGGACCCCCGATCGTGGTACCAAAAACCACTGCCTTACCACTTGGCTACTCCCCATCATTTAAATTTTTAATTTCCAATTTTAAATTTTAAATCAATTTTTAATTACTAAATTAATAAATTTTTAAATTTAGTTTTTAAAATTTTTGCTTATTCTTTCACAACCTTGCCGCCTAAAATTTCCATAGCTGAAGTAAGAAGGGAATTTTGTTCTCCGGCGGGCTTGTCTTCCTTTTTCACTTCCGTTTTAATGCCGGCTTCTGCGTTGGTGACGGTTTTGAGCGTTATTTTTGACCCAAGAATTTTACCAAAAACATCCTCAACTGTCAACCGATTGGCGGGGTCGTTGAGTTTTTGTTTATAAAAATCATACGGCGTGGCCAGGGTTATGACATTATTTTCAACGGAGGCAACCTGGCAGCCGAAAAGCAGGGCTTGCAGCGAATGGTTGAGCGGCTTAATAGCTTCTAAAATTTTATTCCAATTGCTTTGGACATCATAAGTCAAAATTTGCTTCTGATTTTTGTCTATCGTTTCATTTTTTAGTTGCTCTATCGCTTCTTGTTTAACCGGTTCTTTTGAATTTTGGTCATTGGGATTTCGGATTTCGGATTTCGGATTTGTCTGACCACTGATCTCCGAATTTTTATTGTCCATAGGTTGTGATTTATAATCTGCAGCCTGTGCTATTGCGGGAAAAGTATGCGTTGCTTTGATAATGGCAATTTCCAGTGGTAATTGCGGCAGCATGAAAGAGGAAATTTTTCTCTGCGCGTCCATGAAAAGATTGATGGCGATGATTATTTTTTGCAGGTCGGTCTTTCTTGATTGTTCAATCATTTTCTCAAGCTGTTCGCTGGTGATTTCATATGCGAAAGAAGATTTGAGCTCCGGGCTGATCTTGAGGAGCATTAGTTGGCGGAGATAATTGACGAGAGATTTGTTGAAAACTTCTAAATCATAGCCATCGTTCAAAAGATTATTTATTTTTTGGATAGCGCCGGTCGAATCCTGATTGATGATCATCTCAGCGATTTCAAAAGCCTGCGCGCGGTCAGTGGTGCCCAGAATTTCTTCAACTTCTTTGACGGTGATGTTTTTATCTTCAAGGGCAATGACTTGTCCAAGCAAAGACTCGGCATCGCGCATGCCGCCTTCGGCCGCGATGGCAATCATTTCCAGCGAAGCTTTGTCAATTTTTATTTTCTCGCTTTTGGCGATGAGCATCAGTTTTTCGATGATATGCTGGATAGGCAGACGCGCGAAATCAAAGCGCTGGCAGCGGCTCAGGATGGTTTCCGGAACCTTATGGATTTCAGTGGTGGCCAAAATGAAAATAACGTGAGAAGGCGGTTCTTCCAGCGTTTTCAAAAGCGCGTTGAAGGCTCCGGCCGAAAGCATATGAACCTCATCAATGATGTAGACCTTGTATTTCAGCGACGTCGGCGGCATGGCGATTGTTTCACGCAATTCGCGGATATTGTCCACGCCGGTGTTGGAAGCGGCATCGATCTCAATGATGTCCAATGATCTGCCTTCAGTTATCATTTTGCAAACAGGGCAAGTTTCACAGGTAATTGCATCTTTGGTATGCTCGCAGTTTACGGTTTTGGCAAAAATTCGGGCAATGGAAGTTTTGCCGGTTCCGCGCGGCCCGGTGAAAAGGTAGGCCTGGCCGATGCGGTTGTTTTTTATAGCATTAGTCAAAGTTTGCACAATATGGCGCTGTCCGATTATTTCGGAAAAATTTTTTGGGCGATATTTGCGGTAAAGAGTTTGTGATTCCATATAATATCACTACAAATTACAAATCTTTTACAAATCTACAAATTGAGTATTCTCAAAAATTTTACCCCGGCTGATGTAAAATTTGCTAGAATAGCAAGCTTAAGTTTTGTAACTTTTAAATATTCTTTAACTTGGTTGATGTTTCTTTTTGGAAAATAGTTGCCCTTTTTTATTTCTAAAACTATTTTATTTTCGATTAAAAAATCTAAATAATATTTTCCGATGTTTTCTCCCTTAAATTTCAAAATAAACGGCGCCTGTCGTTTAAAAGCTACTTTGCTCCTCATAAGGGCTTTTTCAATCGCTTTTTCATAGTGCTTTTCCTGATATCCAAAGCCTAATTCATTATATACTTCAAATAGAATGCCGACAACCTCATAGCTTAACTCCTTATGAACAACTTTATTGGTGCTATTTTTATCCATAAATTTGTAAATTTGTACTTGATTTGTGGATTTGTAGTAGTTTAATCTTAGCAAAAACAAAAGACCTTGTCATTCACAACAAGACCTTTTTAAGTACGTCTTATTTTTTGAATACAATAAATTTGTAGCCGACAAAATTCCAAACCAGGGCAAAGAGTGTTCCGAGAGCTAGTCCAATATTGGCCCAGCGCGCGGGAGTCATGCTGGCGGGGTGGTTGATAACATTCACAATCAATGATGCTACCCCAACCTTGAATCCGAGCCCAATAAGCGTTACCCCGAAAAACTGAAGAAATCCGCCTTTCGAATCAGAATCTTTAGTAGAGAAAGTCCAATACTTATTCCAAAAATAACTGCCGCTGTTCGCCGCCAAAAAGGAAATTACGTTAAAAAAAGAATACCAGGGTCCCAAAAAGATTCCGGTGATGGCCATGAGTAAATTGACGATACCCCAATCAAGGAAGGTGTTAAAGGCGCCGACTGCAGAAAATTTCGCGATTTGAAAAATTACCGGAATCTTTTTGCCGATGAAAGCGGCTATCCAAATAGCAATGTTAGCAAAAATTAAAAAGAAAATAATCAATAATAGTATGCTGATAAAACTGACATGGAAAAAGGGAAGGTTTAAGTTGCTTAATATGGGGGTAGCAAACAGCGCGAAGGAAACGCCGATAAATGAAACAAGCAAAGCATCTTTTTTTGTTAGAGATAGATTCTGTTGCGGGGGAGTAGTTGCAATGTTTTCCATATTAGTTTTTATTTTTTTATCCCCACACCAATTGCCAGATATGACCTGGATAATTATTGTGAGGCTGAATATTTAAAAATTTGAAAATTGGTGTGGGGATTTATAAATCGTTTTTATTAAGTTCTTTTTTCAATTCTTCCAAATCAGGCGCCCATTCATCAAAAATGGAAGTGTCGGGCTTGCTGATTATAGAGTGGGCGATATTTTCCGTGTCATCGCGCAAACCTTTATCGTGAGACAGGTTTTGGCGGAAGGTGTCATTTTCCCTCGCCTTTTGAATGACGTTTTCAATAGAACCCCAGTCAGAATCAATGTCACGCGGGGTTACCAGGGTCACTTCGTCTCCCGGTTCTACTTTGAAGTAAGTGATTGACGCCAACAAGACCCGGTAGGGTTTGCCATCAGCAATGATGAAATAGTTTCCATCAGTATCCTGATTGACTATGCCGAGCAGCCTTCTTCTTTCAACTGGTCCGATTTGTTTGTAAATAAAAGAGCCGTCTGACGTAATTGTCAGTTTTAGCATGTCTCCCTCAATAAGCTTTGATTTAGAAGCGTAATTAGCGGGAACAGGATATTGCTTCCCGTCATTCCCGATCATGATTTGCCCGTCAAAAGTTCCTTCAATGATTTTTCCATCCTCTCCATCTTCCATCGTTTTTCTTTTTCTGCCGACTTTTTTCTTTCCTTCCAATTGAAGAAGCATGGCTTTCGCGCCCTGGATAGTTTTCTCGGCGCTCTGGATCATCTCGCGCAAAGCCTGAATTTTTTCAGGACTATTTTCGTTTTTAGTGTCTTTTTCTTCCGCCATTTTTTGTTTTTTTGAATTTGTTTTTGTTTGCTTCCCGCATACGGGAACTTAACATCTAAATTATACAATAGAAGCCTAAAACTTGCAAAGCTGTGGATAAGTCCTTCTGACAAACGTTAATTTATAAGACAAGAAGGCATTTTCGGTCCGTTTTTCTTGTTTTATTCTGGTTATGTTATAAAGTAAAAAAGACAGTTCTCGAGTTTAGCTATATAGATTAAGGAACCAAGAGTATGTTAGAAATATTATCGATCATTTCGATCATCATAATTGTCCTTGTAATTGCGATTCCTACAATATATGGTTTTCTGACTGGAGCGCCTATTCTTTTTTCTCCCAAGAAAGTTATGGAGGAAGTTTTGAGGGTTGTCAAATTCAAGCAGGGAGAAAATTTTTATGATTTGGGCGTGGGCAGCGGCAGATCTCTGATTGCCGCCGATAAATTAAATCTGAATGTTACCGGTTTTGAATTGTCTCCCATCATATATTGGTTCGCGAAATTAAATTTGTTTTTCAGCGGAGTAAAAAAAGCTAATTTGTATCTGCGTAATTTCTATAATCAAGATTTATCTCAGGCGGACATTATTTTTTGTTTTTTGACTCCGATGGCGATGGAAAGATTAAAACCGAAGTTCGAAAAAGAACTGAAAAGTGGGGCTCGCGTAATTTCCTATGCTTTCAAAATAAATGGCTGGAAAGAATACCGGATTCTTGACTGCGCTCCTCCTGGTAAAATTTATATTTATGTGATGGAATAAAATTATATATATCGGGGTGTAGTATAGCGGTAGTACGCAAGGCTGGGGGTCTTGTAGTCGGAGTTCAACTCTCCGCACCCCGACAAAGGTAAATTTTGCTCTCGTAGCCTGCCTGCCGGCAGGCAGGCTCAGTGGACCCCGCACTAAATTGCGCTCGTAGTTCAGTGGATAGAACATCAGCTTCCGGAGCTGAAGATCAGAGGTTCAAATCCTCTCGAGCGCACAAGAAATTATGGGCTCATAGTAAAGTGGTATTACGCCGCATTCGCATTGCGGAGGCGCGAGTTCGATTCTCGCTGAGTCCACATTAGCCCATGAAAAATTATCGGGACATTGACGAGACGGCGGTTCCCTGCCTGCCGGCAGGCAGGGATTCTGCCTAGGTCCACATTTTTATAAAAAATAAATTAAATTTTCATGAAAAACAACACACTGACATTTTACAGAATGTTAATTTGACTAATATCCCAAATCTGTTAAATTACATTCCAGTCAGCATGCAACGCCATGTAAATAAAAAATAAAATTTGTTCTTGAGGAGGTGAAGAGAAAGTGGTTGAAACGATCGGAGAGAAAGTCAAGGGGATTATAGCAAAACAGCTTGGCGTGAACTCAAGTGAGGTAGTACCGGAGGCGACTTTTGTGGAAAGCCTTGGAGCGGACTCGCTTGATACCGTCGAACTGGTCATGGCCTTTGAAGAAGCATTCGGGATTGAAATCCCGGATGAAGATGCCGAGAAGATAGTTACAGTGGGGGGCGCTATCGCATATATAGCTGATAAAAAGAAGCAACAATAATAGTGCCTGAATTTCTTGCAGCCGTTGGTGATAATTTATTTCTAAAACACCAAACGGCTCTTTTTTTGCCAAAAAGCGGACAAACTGTGGATAAGTGGAAAGGTAAATGGCTGAAGCAAGCCATTTTTAAATTTGGGCCAGAATGTTGACGCGGGATTGCTTAGTGGAGTAGAATAGGGACGTAGTCTATAAAAGTGGGGGAAAGTGGTAAATTAAAAATAAAACACTCTCCGCCTTTAGCTTTATGCTCATTGGAGAATACCAACATTCTATTGATCCGAAAAAGAGATTGGCGGTGCCAAGCAAGTTTCGCGGTGAACTTAAAAATAAAGTTGTGGTGACGCGCGGGTTGGACAAATGTTTGTTTGTCTATCCGATGAAAGTTTGGGAAGAATTGGCAAGCAAGTTGGGCACGCTGCCGGTTGGAGAAGCGGCGACGCGCAGTTTTATCCGTCTGATGCTGGCCGGTGCGACTGATGTTGAGGTGGACAAACAAGGAAGGATTTTAATCCCAGATTATCTCAAAGTTTATGCCGGGCTAAACAAAAATGTAATTGTGGCCGGAGTGTATAATCGTTTAGAAATCTGGGATGAAAAGAAATGGGAAATTTACAAAAAGAACGCTGAAAAAAATACAGATGAGATCGCTGAGCAACTTGGCAAACTCGGAGTTTACTAATTTTGAATTAAGAATTTTGAATTTTGAACCAATTTCGAATTTATAATGTTTTAAAATTTAAAAATTAATTCATTAAAAATTCAATCGAAATTCAAAATTAAAAATTCTAAATTTTTCGAATGATAACACATAAACCTGTTCTACTGAGAGAATCTATTGAGGGGTTAAATCTGAAAAAAGGGGATTCTGTTGTGGACGCCACTCTGGGGGGAGGCGGACACAGCCGGGAAATTTTAAAAATAATCGGGAAAGAAGGCAGACTGATCGCGATTGATCAAGACGCGGCGGCGGTTGAAAATTTCAGAAAACAATTGTCGTCAGAAGTCGATAATGTTTATTTAGTCAAAGGCAATTTTTCTAACATAAAAAACATTCTGGGGGGAATGAATATTTTGGCTGCTCAAGGAATCTTGGCTGACCTCGGATATTCCTCGACTCAATTGGAGGATGAAAGTTATGGAATGAGTTTTTTGAAAGACGCTGAGCTCGATATGCGATTGGACAAAGAAAGCGGATTGACGGCTAAAAAAATCATCAATGAATATAGCCAGGCAAATTTGGAAAGAATAATCAGGGAGTATGGGGAAGAGAAATTTGCAAAAAATATTGCCAAAAAAATAATTGAACAGAGAAAAATAAAGCCAATCGAAAGGACGACTGAATTAGCCGAAATTATCAATCAGGCAATTCCGGAAAGATACAGACATCAGAAAATCCATCCAGCCACGCGGACATTCCAGGCGCTCCGCATCGAAGTGAATAAGGAACTAGAGAATCTCGAGAAATTTATTCCGGCAGCGATCAATGTTTTGAATCCGGGAGGCAGATTGGCCATAATCTCATTCCATTCGTTAGAAGACAGAATTGTTAAAAATATATTCAGGGAGAATGCTAGGGGATGCATTTGCCCGCCAAACTTTCCGAGCTGCCTTTGCGGGCATCAGGCGAAAGTAAAAATCATAACCAAAAAACCGATTGTTCCGGGCACCGAAGAAATTGCAGGTAATCCAAGAGCAAGGAGCGCTAAGCTTCGGATCTGCGAAAAAATAAAATAAAGATAAATAAACAATAAAATATTTTCAGGGGGAACTGAAAATAAATGTCAGTAGTTTTAGCCAGAAATTGGGGAAACAATATTACTGTTAAGAATAGAGCCGCGTTGGAAGGCAGAGTTTTTGTGTTGAAAAAATCAATGCGGTTTGCGGTCAAAGACGGCCAGACCAGCCTCAACACCATTATTTTCGTAATGATCGGATGCGTAATTTTTGCTGGGGCTTTTTATCTGTATCAGGTGAACAATATCGCGATTAAAGGTTACGAGATTCGGGAAGTTGAAAATAAAATTCAAGATTTAGAGAAGGAAAATCAAAAGCTTAAGATTAAAGAGGTGGAATCTAAATCTATGTATAACATTGAAAAAGCTACCGAAGATCTCAATCTGGTAAATTCCAATAATGTTTCTTATGTGGAAATAAAGGGTCCGATGGCGATGAAATAAAAAATCGCAGTAATTTTTCAGGAAAAGGTTCGGTTTCTCTTAGCCGCAGCAGGTTATAAGGCCCGAACCTTTATGAATTTTAATGGCCAATTTGACCAAAAACAAAAACTACAAAATAGGCAGCAGGTGCATCCTGAAAAAAAACGGCGGTGAAACTCATAACAATCGTCGGATATCGGCGCTAGTGTTTGTTATCGCAATAATAATTGTGTTCGTTGTTTTCAGATTGTATTCTTTGCAAGTGATTTCTTATGCTTCATACAAGGCTTTGGCGGATGGCCAGCATACCCTATTCCAAGAACTGGTGCCCAAACGGGGAGAAATATTTTTAAAAGACAAGGATAATTTATATCCGGCGGCGGTGAATCAACAGACAAAAATGGCCTATGCCGTGCCCAAAGAAATCGAAAATGTTCCGGAAACGGCGCAAGCAGTGGCTTCAGCTCTGCAAGTCGACCAAAGCGAGATGATGGCCAGATTCAGCAAACCGGAAGATATGTATGAAGTCATAAAGCATAAGCTGAGCGACGAGGAGATTGAAAAAATAAACAATTTGAAATTAAAGGGAATCCATTTGGCGGATGAAAGCTATCGATATTATCCCTCCGGAGAATTGGCATCGAATGTTTTGGGTTTTGTAGGCTGGAAAGACAATGATCTCAGCGGCAGGTATGGAGCAGAAGCGTATTTTGATCCGCGGTTGAAAGGAGAGGAAGGAAAGATAACACAAAACCGCGATGCTTCCGGCGGCGGCGTTTTGACGGGCAGTAAAAATTTGGTGCAAGCCAAAGACGGTGATAACGTCATACTAACAATAGACCATAGCGTGCAATATGAGACAGAAAAGCTTTTGAAAGCCACAATCGAAAAAAACAACGCGGATAGCGGCTCTATCATTGTTATGGAACCGCAAACCGGGCGTATTCTGGCAATGGCGAATTATCCGACGTTTGATCCAAACAATTATACCCAGGTAGATGACATTTCGGTTTATAGGAATACGGCAATCAGCGACGCGTATGAAAGTGGCAGTGTTTTCAAAGCGATAACCATGGCTGCCGGGCTGGATAGCGGTTTGGTAAATCCGGACACGACCTATACGGATACCGGCATTGTTAAAGAGGGGGGCTATACCATCCAAAATTCTGACAGAAAAGCCAATGGCGTGGAGACAATGACCCAAGTTTTGGAAAAATCATTGAACACTGGCGTTGTCTATGTGGAAAAATTATTGGGCAATAAAAATTTCGCTGATTACGTGAGACGGTTCGGATTTGGAGAACCAACCGGCATTGATCTTATGGGGGAAGCGGGCGGCAATCTGAATAATTTAAATAATTTAAAAAGGAATATTCAATTTTTCACCTCTGCCTTCGGTCAGGGCATCACTATCACGCCCATCCAACTGGTGACCGCTTACAGCGCGATTGCGAACGGAGGAGTCTTGATGAAACCGCAGATAGTTGATAAGATAGTGCATCCCGATGGAAGTGAAGAGGCTGTTCGACCGCAAGAAGTCAGGCGGGTTATTTCTGAAAAAGCGGCAACTTTGTTAGCGCAAATGCTCCGCAGTGTAGTGACTAACGGACATGGAAAAAGGGCGGATGTGCCGGGTTATTTAGTGGCCGGGAAAACCGGGACAGCTCAGGTAGCTAGTTCCGACAGTCGGGGCTACGCGGAAGGTATAAATATCGGTTCATTTGCCGGCTTTGCTCCGTTGAATGATCCGCGCTTCACTATTCTAGTCCGGGTCGACAATCCAAGGAGCGTTGATTGGGCGGAATCCAGTGCGGCGCCGGCTTGCGGAGAACTCATGAAATTTTTATTGGATTACTACAATATAGAACCGACAGAACAATATACGCAGGCGGTTTTAGATAAATTCAATGCCACGCATAATCTAAGCGATTTTTTTATCAAAAATCCAGGTGATAAAGTGAATCTGACCGCGGCCACGACGATAAATCCGGCGCCGGCCAGGGCCGAAGACTCTAAGAAAAGTAAAAAGAAATAAATTATGTCGAAATTAACCTTACTGCAAAAAATGTTGCGGATCATGTCAATTTTGGTATTGAAAAAATATAATCCAAAAATTGTCAGCGTGACCGGTTCGGTTGGAAAGACTTCCACCAAGGAAGCTATTTTTACGGTGCTGGCCAGCCAATTCAGAGTCAGAAGAAATGAAAAAAATTATAACAATGAGATTGGGATTCCGCTGACCATTATCGGCGCCAGCAGCGGGCAAAGCTCACTGCTTGGATGGCTGGGAGTTTTTTTGAAATGGATCGGAGTCATGATTTCGCCCCTGGAGTATCCGGAAATATTAATTTTGGAAATGGGCGCGGACCGTCCCGGCGACATTGAATATTTGACCGGGTTTATCAGATCGGATGTCGGCATTATAACGGATGTGTCTCTGAGCCATATCGAATTTTTTAAAAGCATAGAAGAAATCAGCAAAGAAAAAGGAACGTTGGTCAAAAGACTGGATGAAAAAAGTTTGGCGATTATCAACATAGACAATCCCAATGTTGCAAAACTTAAGGAACAAATAAAGTCCAATCTATTGACCATTGGTTTTTCGGAGGAAGCTGAAATGCGCGCGACTGATCCAGCTCTTGTATATTCAGATGAAAATAATCATGACATTAGGGGGCTGAGCTTCAAGCTTAATTATAAGGGCACAACCATACCGGTGCGATTGAATAATGTTTTGGCCAAACATCAGATTTATCCGGCGTTGGCCGCTGCCGCCACAGGCGTTTGGTTTCAGCTCAATCTGGTGGAAATCGCAGCAGCATTGGAAAATTTTGCTTCGCCATGCGGACGCATGAATCTGATTGAGGGGATAAAAAATTCCACGATTATTGACGATACATATAATTCTTCGCCCACCTCCTCAATCGCCGCCCTGGAAGTTCTGGATGAAATAAAGGACAAACGGAAAATTGTGGTCATGGGGGACATGCTGGAGCTGGGCGCGGAAACAGAAAAGGGGCACAGAAACATCGCGAAAAAATTTTTGGAAATTAAAGGTGATATTTTTCTGGGGGTCGGGCAAAGAATGCGGTTCGCAGTCGATGAGCTTTCTAAACATAATTTTTCCAAACCTGCACGCAATGCTTCGCATAGCGATGCAGGCGAGGACAATATGTTTTCATTTAGCGATCCTATGGACGCCGGTAAAAAATTACAGGAAATTATCCAACCTAATGATCTGATTCTGATCAAGGGTTCGCAGGGCATGCGTATGGAAAAAGTGGTGGAAGAGGTCATGGCTACTCCGCAAAAAGCCGACGAGCTGCTGTGCCGGCAGAATGAAGAGTGGAGGAAGATACCATTTAAGGAAGTTTAATATTTTTTTGTGTTTTGTCTTTAGGCCCGCGCTTTGCGGGTTTTTAATATTTCAGCTAAAATAAGTCCAGGTAATTTATAAGCTTTTGTTATGGGAAAATTGGATGCGCTTTCTGATTTTAAGAAAAAAATTGATGTCGAAATTAAAAAATATCTGGACAGAGTTATAAAAGAAGCTGAAAAGACTGACAATGACATGGCCGGAGCACTGAGACATTCCAAAAAAATTATCATGTCCGGCGGGAAAAGAGCTAGAGCCGCATTTATGTATTATGGCTATCTGGCAGCAGGAGGAAAAGAAATTAAAAAAATGCTTAAAGCAAGCGTGAGCATAGAACTCATCCATAGTTTTCTCTTGGTGCATGACGATGTCATTGATCAGGACTCCAAACGGCATGGAATAGCTACTATCCATGAATATTATAAAAAAATAGGAAAAAGATTTTTGACCAAGAGGAATCCTGAACGTTTTGGCGTGTCAATGGCAATAATTGTCGGTGATATGCTGGCGGCCCTAGGCAACCAAGCGCTGTATGAATCTGCTTTTGATCCGAAACTGGTCGTCGAGGCGCTTAAAAAACTGCAGGGGATTGTGGCAATGACGGTAATTGGTGAATCAGAAGATATCCATATTGAATACAGAGGCAAAGCGACAGTCGAGGAAATAATCAAGATGTACGAACATAAAACTGCCAGATATACTTTTGAAGGACCGCTGCATCTAGGTGCCATTTTGGGCGGGGCGGATGAAAAGTTTTTAAGCCAGCTCAGCAGATATGCAATTCCGGCCGGAATTGCTTTCCAGATCCAAGATGACCTTCTGGGAGTTTTTGGATCGGAAAAAAAGACCGGAAAGCCGGCCGGATCCGATATCCGCCAAGGCAAATACACTCTTTTGGTTGCGAAAGCGTATGAAAAAGCGGATAAAAAACAAAAAGCTGTCTTAGCCGGGCTCTTAGGCAAAAAGAATCTAAACAATAAAGACATAGTTGATTTTCAAAGGGTTATCTGTGAAACCGGTGCGTATGATTATGTAAACAGCATGTCTTTGGTGCTTGTAAGCAAGGCCAAGGAGGATCTTTCTAAAATGGAGATAAAAAAAGAAGCTAAAGATTTTTTATGCGACATTGCTGATTACATGATAGAAAGGGAATTGTAAAAAATTAAGCAAAAATGAAAAATTATAAATTGCTCACTTTTTAAATTTAGGGTAATATTTACATATGGCAATAGAAGCGCAAAATTTGCCACAGCATGTGGCTATAATTCCTGATGGCAACCGCCGTTGGGCGAAAAAAAACGGCCTGAAACCCTGGGAGGGCCATGAGGAGGGCGCCAAAAACACCGAAAAATTGGTCCGGTTTGCATTGGAAAATGGGATAAATTGCATTACATTTTGGGGCTCGTCTCTAGACAACTTGACCAAAAGACCATTAAGGGAAAGACAGGCGCTTTTGGATATCTACTCGCGATATTTCGAAAAATTGATAAAGGGCAAGGAGATACACGAGCAGGAAGCACGGATCAATATCATTGGCCGGTGGGAAGAACAATTTCCGGAATCACTAAAGAAAGTTTTAAGAGACGGCGTAGAAAAGACCAAAAATTATAAAAAGAAAATTTTAAATCTCATGCTGGCCTATGATGGCGACGATGAAATGATCCGGGCTATTCAAAATATCCTAGATAGTTGCGAAAAAGGAATGAAAATAACCGCGAAGGTTGTGAAAAAAAATCTGATGACCCGAGATATCCCGGCAGTTGATTATTTGATCCGGACTGGCGGAGAACCGCATTTGAGCGCCGGTTTTATGATGTGGGATACGGCCGACGCCCAACTGTATTTTTCTGAAAAAATGTATCCTGATTTCGGAGCGGATGAATTTCAAGAAGCGCTGGAAGAATATGCTAGAAGGCGGAGAAAATTTGGGGAGTAACACTACAAATTACAAATCTTTTACAAATATACAAATATTATAAAGAAAATTAAAACAGGTAATTTGTAAATTTGAACTTGATTTGTAGATTGGTAGTAGTAAAGACAAATTATGAAAAAAATAATCCTAATTTTATTAATAATTCTAGCTGTACCAGCTGTGGTTCTTGGTCAGGGAAAAAAGAAGGCCATTTATTTTTACAGCGCTACTTGCGTGCATTGTGAGCGGGTCAATGAATATTTCCAAGGCAATGGTATTTACGAAAAATACGACATCCAAAAAATACAAGTCGACACAGCGGAAAATTTTGACAAGCTCAACCAATACTTTGATGCCGAAGGAGTGGCTGTGGAAAAAAGAGGATATCCAGTGATTTTTTTTGACAATCAGATGTTGGTTGGAGATCAACCCATAATTGATGATTTTGTCCGTGGAATTGATCAGGCAGACGCAACATTTCTTCCAACACCCGACAGTATCCGCCAGGCTTTGCAGCAAAAAAATCAGCAGATTCCGTCGGTATCTGTCAATTCTTCAATTCCCACCCCATTGCTTGTCAGCGCGGCTCTAGCGGACGCTCTTAATCCTTGCGCGCTAGCTGTTCTAATTCTTTTGCTTGCGACAGTCATGGCGGCCAAAGGCAAGAAGCGCGCCTTGCTTTCGGGGCTGGCTTTTTCTTTCGCAATTTTTAGTTCGTATTTCATGATGGGCCTGGGACTGTATAAAGCCATTACTTTGTTTAGTTTGCCCCACTATTTTTCTTTGGCAGTGGCAATTCTCGCAATAATAATCGGCCTGGCCAACCTGAAGGATGTTTTCTGGTATGGAAAAGTTTTTATTATGGAAGTTCCCATAAAATGGCGTCCGCAGATGCAGACAATTTTGAAAAAAGTGACCGGTCCGATTGGGGCGCTGGGTGCCGGCTATTTAGTCAGTTTGTTTTTGGTTCCGTGCGCCAGTGGCCCATATATTGTGCTTTTGGGCAAGTTGGCGGAAAAAGTCGATGTGGCAAAAACCATTCCGCTCTTGATTGTGTATAATTTGATTTTTGTATCGCCAATGTTGATTATAACCCTGGCGATGTATTTTGGATCCACGCGCATGGGCAAGTTGGAAGAATGGCGCAAAAATAATCTGCGTACGTTGCATGCCATTACGGCCGGACTGATGCTTTTTATTGGAGCATACCTGCTGTATTATTTGAAGTAACTTAATTAATTTTAGTAAAATTATGGCTATCGAATTTACTGATCAAAATTTTGAGCAAGAAGTTATAAAATCAGACAAACCTGCCCTGGTTGACTTTTGGGCGCCTTGGTGCGGTCCTTGCCAGATGATGGGGCCAATTATCGAGGAATTAGCCAAGGATATGGAAGGCAAGGCGAAAGTCGGTAAACTGAATGTCGATGAACATCCGGAAACGGCGCAAAAATACGGAATCATGTCTATTCCATCGCTCAAGATTTTTAAAGGCGGCCAGGTTGTCAAAGAATTTGTGGGAGTGCAGAGCAAAGACGCGCTGAAAGAAGCATTGGAAAAAGCTTAATTATTTTTTTATTAAGGCTATGGAAGATATTTATGATCTTATAATCATCGGTGCCGGTCCGGCGGGACTGGGGGCGTCAATTTATGCATCGCGCTATAAATTGGATCACGTTGTTTTGGGTGATGAAATCGGAGGGCAAGTAGTGGAGGCTTCAGAAATTGAAAACTGGGCGGGTGAAGTTTCGATTCCCGGAAAAACCTTGATGGAAAAATTTCAGCACCACGCGCATCATTTGGGAGCAAAAATTATTCAGTCGGACGTTTCCTCCGTCGTTAAAAATGGCGATATTTTTGAAGTTT
>Ga0209048_10002953_pt1 | contig 16665 bp, 18 predicted proteins | sample FrelakmetCRP12CR_FD_187146 | JGI IMG/M metagenome (GOLD analysis project Ga0209048, IMG submission 187146) | Freshwater lake sediment microbial communities from the University of Notre Dame, USA, for methane emissions studies - CRP12 CR (SPAdes)... | ecosystem: Environmental > Aquatic >... | reverse complement strand
CGGTCGAAGATCCTGGCTTCGCTGAGCCCGATGTCCTTCAGCGCCTTCTTCAGCGTGTCGGTGTCGAATTCCTTGTTGCCCGTGATGTCGACCTTGCTGATCGTCGGCCGTTCCTGGACGACGACGATCAGGACGTCGTTCTGGACCTCGAGGCGGACGTCGCGGAAAAAGCCCGTCGCGAACAGCGCCTTCACCGCCTGCGCGGCCTTCGCGTCGTCGACGCGCTCGCCCACCTTGATCGGCAGGTAGGAAAACACCGTGCCCGCTTCCGTTCGCTGCACGCCCTCGACGCGGATGTCCTTGACGACGAACGGATCGAACGCGCTGGCGGCGGACGGCAGCAGTCCGGCAAGCAGCGCGGCAAGCAGCGACGGGATCGCACGGGCGCGCCAAGCGCGGCGCCGGCCGGCGTCAGAGCAAGCGGGAGAGGTCATTGAAAAACGCCAGCGCCATCAACACTGCCAGCACCGCGATGCCGATGCGCTGGCCGACCTCGAAAGCGCGATCGGAAACGGGACTACCCTTCATCAATTCAGCGAAATAATACAGCAAATGCCCTCCATCCAGAAGCGGAATGGGCAGCAGGTTGAGTACGCCGAGGCTGATGCTGATCAGTGCAAGATAGCCGACGAACACGAGCATGCCTTGATGCGCCGACTGCCCGGCGTAACTCGCCATGGTGATCGGGCCGCTGATGTTCTTGAGCGATGCCGCGCCGGTCAGGATGCGCCCCAGCATCTTCACCGTGAATATCGAAAGCTCCCACGTCTTGCGCGCGCCCTGCGCCAGCGCCTCGACGACGCCGTAGCGCACCGTCACCGCGAGCTTGGCCGCGGTGGCCGGGTCGACCTTGAGTTGCACGCCGGCAATGCCGACGCGCTTTCCTGCCTGCTCGACGACGTCGGTGATCAGCGGCACATCGAATTCGCCGCCATTGCGCGCGATGCGAAAATTCACCGACGCCCCCGGCTTCGCGTTGGTCCGGTTGGCAGCGTCTGCGGGCGAGCTCACGGGGACGCCGTCGATCGCAACGAGGCGATCTCCCGCGAGAATGCCTGCGCGCGCGGCGGGTTTGCCTTCGATCACGCGGTCGATCACCGGCGCCCCGAGGTCGGCGGTGAGCCCGAGGAGCGGCATGAAGTTGCCTTCCCAATCGCCCGAGGCGAGGCCTGCAAGCGGGATGATTCGCGTTGCCGTGGAACCGTCGGGACGCTCGACCGCGAGCGCCGCATCGGCGCTGCCCGACGCGCGGAGCAGCCGCCAGCGCAGATCCTGCCAGCTCCGCACCGGCGCATCGTCCACCGCGGTCACGAGATCGCCGTCGCGCACGCCGGCGCTCGCCGCCGGTGTGCCCGCCGCCGGGGCCGCGAGCAGCGCAATCTCGCCCGGAACGCCCGCCATGTAGGTTCCCGCGAACAGCAGCACCGCAAGCACGAGATTGGCGATGGGTCCTGCCGCCACGATGGCGATCCGCTTGCCGACGCCTTGCCGATTGAACGCGCGCGGCAGGTCCGTCGGCGCAACGTCGCCTTCGCGCTCGTCCGCCATCTTGACGTAGCCGCCGAGCGGGATCGCGGAAAGCGCCCATTCGGTGCGATCCGGGCCGAATCGGCGCGACCAGACGACACGCCCGAAGCCGACGGAGAACCTAAGCACCTTGACGCCGAGGAGGCGCGCGACCCAGAAGTGGCCGAGCTCGTGAAATACGACGAGGACGCCCAGGACGACGAGGAACGCGAGCGCTTTCTGGAGGATATCCATTACGCGACCAGCAGCGGCGACGGCGACGGAAGCTTGAGCCACTCGCGCGTAACGGTGCGTGCCTCGGCGTCGGCGGCGAGGGCATCGTCCAGCGCGCGAACCGGGCGCGCCGGCAGCCGCGCGAGCGCTTCCGCGCAGGCGGGCGCGATGTCGACGAAGCGGATGCGGCCCTCGAGGAAAGCGGCGACCGCGACTTCGTTTGCCGCATTGAGGATCGCGGGCGCGGTGCCGGAGGCCGACAACGCCGCGTACGCGAGGGCGATGCACGGGAAGCGCGCGACGTCCGGCGCGTCGAAGGTGAGCGGTCCGTGCCGCGCGAGCTCGAGTGGATCCACACCGGCATCGATGCGGTCCGGGAACGCGAGCGCCTGCGCGATCGGCGTGCGCATGTCCGGATTTCCGAGTTGGGCGAGCACGCTTCCGTCAACGTATTCGACCAGCGAATGGATGACGCTCTCCGGGTGGATCACGACCTCGATCGCCTCCGGCGGCACGCCGAACAGCCAGTGGGCCTCGATCACTTCGAGCCCCTTGTTCATCATCGTCGCCGAATCCACGCTGATCTTGCGGCCCATCACCCAGTTCGGATGGGCGCAGGCCTCATCCGGCGTGACCGTTGCAAGGTCCGCGGGCGACCGCAGGCGAAACGGTCCGCCCGATGCGGTCAGCAGGATGCGCCGCACGCCCGCGGCCGCCGGATTGCGCGCCTGGCCCATCGGCAGGCATTGGAAGATCGCGTTGTGCTCGCTGTCGATCGGCAGCAGCACCGCGCCGCCCGCTGCGACCGCCGCCATGAACGCGGCGCCGCCGATCACCAGCGCTTCCTTGTTGGCGAGGAGAATCCGCTTGCCCGCGCGCGCGGCCGCGAGTGTCGGCGCGAGGCCCGCGGCGCCGACGATCGCCGCCAGCACGGTATCGGCTTCGGTCAAGGTCGCCGCGACGGTCAGCCCCGCTGTCCCGGCGACGACACGCGTCGGCAGGCCTTCGCCCGTCAGTGCTCGCTCGAGCGAGCGCGCGGCATCGGCGTCGAGCATGGCCGCGACCAGTGGACGGTGCCGTCGGCAAAGCTCGGCGAGCTTCTCCCACTGCCGGTGCGCTGCAAGCGCCACGACCTCGAACCGTTCCGGATGACGCGCGATCACGTCGAGCGTCGAGGCGCCGATCGAGCCGGTCGCGCCGAGCAGGCTCACCCTTCGAATCGTCATCGCAGGAACGCCTGCGCGAGCAGCGCCGCGGCGGGCATCGCCGACAGCAGCGCGTCGATGCGGTCGAGCAAACCGCCGTGGCCGGGCAGAATCCTGCCGCTGTCCTTGACGCCGGCATGCCGCTTGAGCAGCGATTCGACGAGGTCGCCGGCGACCGACAGCAGCGCCAATCCGAGCATGACGGCAACCCAGATCGCGATCGATATCGGCGAGACGTCGGCCCCGTAGCCCGCGCGCGGCGCAAACGGCACCAGCGCGAGCGCATACAGGGCAACGGCGACGAGCGCGCCGTAGACCCCTTCCCAGGTCTTCCCCGGGCTGATCGCCGGCGCGAGCTTACGCCGGCCGAACGCGCGACCGGAAAAGTACGCCGCGGTGTCCGCGATCCACACGATCGCCATCGCCGCGAGCACGAGCCACGGACCACGCGCCTGCAATTGCACGACGGCGGCCCACGCGCCGATCAGGACCACCGCGCCGATGAGCGACATCGCCGCGGCCGAACCCGGCCGGGCATTGTTGCGCAGCCATAGTGGCGCCACGATCAGCCAGAATGCGATCGCCGGTGCGCAAAGCGCAATCAGCGTGGGCGTCGGCCACCCCCCATCGCCGAATCCGGCCGCGGGCACCAGCATCGCGGCCATGCCGATGGCCACCACGCCCGCGGCGAACAGCGACTGGCCACGACGGGTAAAGTTCGCGAGCCGGGCCCATTCCACCGCCGCCACGGCGATGGCGGCGAGCGCCGCCGTGCCCCAGCCGAACGGCGCCAGCAGGAACAGCGCCGCGAGCACCAGCGGAATCAGGATGAGCGCGGTGAGAACGCGGGTGCCGAGCATCGCCGGAGGGAATGCGCGGGAAACGGCCGCGGGCGTCATGCGCCCTGCGCCGCCGCGACCTGTTCGCTCGTCCGGCCGAAGCGGCGCTCGCGCTCGCGATACCAATCGATCGCGACGTCGAAGGCGGCCGCGTCGAAATCGGGCCAAAGCATCGGCGTGAAATAGAGCTCCGTGTAGGCGAGCTGCCAGAGCAGGAAATTCGAGACGCGCTGCTCGCCGCCGGTACGGATGAAGAGGTCGGGCTCCGGCGCGTAGGCCATCGCGAGGTACGGCTCGATGGCCTCGGGCGTGAAGCCGGCGCCCTCGCGCGCGGCGCCCGGGTTCGCCGCAAAGTAGCGCCGCGCGGCCTGCGCGATATCCCAGCGGCCGCCGTAATTCGCGGCGACGGTGAGCGTGAGCCGCGAGTTCCCGGCGGTCAGCGCCTCGCCTTCGGTGATCAGCTCGCGGATGCGCCGGTCGAAGCGCGTGAGATCGCCGGCGACCTTGAACCGGATGTCGTTCTCGTGCAGCTTCGCGACTTCCTGCTCCAGCGCGCGCACGAACAGGTCCATCAGGATCGAGACTTCATCCTCGGGCCGCCGCCAGTTCTCGCTCGAGAATGCAAATAGCGTGAGGTAGGAAACGCCGCGCTCGGCGCACGCGCGGACGATGCTGCGCACGGCCTCGACGCCCTTCCGATGGCCGGCCACGCGCGGCAGGTGACGCTGCCGCGCCCAGCGTCCGTTGCCGTCCATGATGACGGCGACATGGCGCGGGAGGTCGCGGCCTTCGGGAATGTCGCGGGTCGATGAAGTAAACAAGGCGGACCCGGGGTTGCCAGCGGGCGACGCCCGCGCAGCCCCGAACGTGTTCTATACCGCCATCAAATCCGCTTCCTTCGCCGCGAGGATCTTGTCGATCTCGGCGATGGAGCGGTCGGTCAGCTTCTGCACGTCGACCTGCGCGTGGCGTTCGTCGTCCTCGGCCACCGCGTGGTCCTTCAGGAGCTTCTTCAGGTGCTCGTTGGCGTCGCGGCGGACGTTGCGCACGGCGATCCGCGCATTCTCCGCCTCGTGGCGGACGACCTTGATGAGGTCCTTGCGGCGCTCTTCCGTCAGCGCCGGCATCGGCACGCGGATCAGGTCGCCGGACGTCGCGGGATTGAGCCCGAGGTCGGAGTCGCGGATTGCCTTCTCGATCACCTGCACCATTTTCTTTTCCCACGGCTGCACGGTGATCGTCCGCGCATCCGCCAGCGTGACGTTCGCGCACTGGTTGATCGGCATCGGCGTGCCGTAGTAGTCGACCTGGAGGTGGTCGAGCAGGCCCGTGTGCGCGCGGCCCGTGCGGATCTTGGTGAGGTCGTGCTTCAGCGTCTCGACCGTCTTGCCCATCTTCTGCTCGGCGGTTTTCTTGATGTCGGCAATCATGTTCGCTCCGAGGACGAGGTTCGGCGATCAGCAATGCACCAGCGTGCCCTCTTCGCTGCCCAGCACCACGCGCTTCAGCGCGCCGGGGACGAAGATCGAGAACACCTTGAGCAGCATGTTCTGGTCGCGGCAGAGGGCGAGCGCCGTAGCGTCCATCACCTTGAGGTTCTTCACGATCGCCTCGTCGAACGTGAGGTCGGTGTAGCGCCTGGCCGTGGCGTCCTTGTTCGGGTCGGCCGTATAGACGCCGTCGACCTTGGTCGCCTTCAGCACGATGTCGACGCCCATCTCGCGGCCGCGCAGCGCGGCGGCGGTGTCGGTCGTGAAGAACGGGTTGCCGGTGCCCGCGGCAAAGATCACGACCTTGCGCTCCTCGAGATAGCGCAGCGCCTTGCCGCGAATGTAGGGCTCCGCGACCTGATCGGTGCGCAGCGCCGACTGCACGCGCGACTCGACGCCGGCGCGCCGCAGCGCGTCCTGCAGCGCGAGCGCGTTCATCAGCGTCGCCAGCATGCCCATGTAATCCGCGGTGGCGCGATCCATCCCGGCGGCGCCCGGTGCGACGCCGCGGAAGATGTTGCCGCCACCGATGACGATGGCGACTTCGACGCCGAGTCGCGTCACTTCGGCGATCTCGGCAACGATACGATCGATCACTTCGCGGTTGATACCGTACGCGTCCGCGCCCATCAGCGCTTCGCCGGACAGCTTGAGCAGGATGCGTCGGTACGCTGGCACGCTCGCCGCCACCGGTACAGCGGCGACGGCGGCGATCGGCGCGACGGCAGCAGGCGGATTCATTCGAAGCTCCTCGGTTCGACTGCTACTTCAAAGTAGGGGTCGACCGGCGCGCGCAGCGCTTGCCGTCGCACCCCCTCGCCATCAGAAGTCCTCAAACCTTGGCCATCGCCGCGACTTCGGCGGCGAAATCGTCCTTCTTCTTCTCGATGCCTTCGCCGACGACGAACATCTCGAAGCCGTTGACCGTCGCGCCCTGCGCTTTAAGCAGCTGCTCGACCGTCTGCTTCCCGTCGCCCTTGACGAACGGCTGCGCGAGGAGCGTCACGTCGGCCAGGAACTTGGCAATGCCGCCTTCGACCATCTTTTCGACGATGTTCGCCGGCTTGCCGGACTCGGCCGCCTTCGCCATCGCGATCTTGCGCTCGCGCTCGATGACGTCGCCGGGCACGCCGTCGCGCGCCACCGCCATCGGCTTTATGGCCGCAATGTGCATCGCGATGTCCTTGCCGAGGGTATCCGCGCCGCCGGTTACGTCGACCAGCACGCCGATTTTCGTACCGTGCACGTACGATGCGAGGCGGCCCTTCGCTGCGCTGCGCACGAAGCGGCGGAGCGCGATGTTTTCGCCGATCTTCTGCACGAGAGCGACGCGGCGGGCTTCGACGGTCTCGCCGGAAGCGAGCGCCAGGGCCGACAGCGCGGCAACATCGGCAACGGCCTGCCGCGCGACGAGCTGCGCGACCTCGCCGGCGAACGCGCGGAAGTCGTCGTTTTTCGCGACGAAATCGGTTTCGCAGTTGACCTCGACCATCGCGCCCACCTTGGCGTCCGGCGCCACGAAGAGCCCGATCACGCCTTCGGCCGCGACGCGGCTTGCGGCCTTCGACGCCTTGGCGCCGCTCCTGATCCGCAGCAGGTCCTCGGCCTTCGTGAGGTCACCCGCGCTTTCGGTCAGCGCCTTCTTGCATTCCATCATGCCCAGCCCGGTGCGCTGGCGCAGTTCCATCACCATGCTCGCGGCGATTTCCGCCATGTCGTTGCTCCATATGTCTGTCTGCCACTCGGAACCGCGAACGCGCCGCAAGTTCCGCGAACCTCCGGCCGCCGCGTTGTCGGGGCAGCCGGAACGCATATTTCAAAAAAAGGGGCCGCAGCCCCTTTTGTCGGCTTCGGTCACGCCGCCGGTTCGGAGACCTCGACGAATTCTTCCCCCGCCTGGACGATCTCCTGGATCACGAGGCTCCTGCCTTCGAGCACCGCGTCGGCGGCGCCGCGCGCATACAGCCGAATCGCGCGGCTCGAGTCGTCGTTGCCCGGGATCACGTGCGCGATGCCGAGCGGCGAGTGGTTGGTGTCGACCACCGCGACGATCGGGATGCCGAGCTTCATCGCCTCGGTGACGGCGATCTTGTGATAGCCGACGTCGATGACGAAGAGCGCGTCCGGCAGGCCGTTCATCTCCTTGATGCCGCCGAGGCTCTTGTCGAGCTTGTCGCGCTCGCGCTGCAGCGTGAGGGCTTCGCGCTTGTTCATCTTCTCGAACGTGCCGTCGTCGCGCATCACTTCGAGGTCCTTCAGGCGCTTGACCGACGCCTTGACCGTCTTGAAGTTGGTGAGCATGCCGCCGAGCCAGCGGGCGTCGACGTACGGCATGCCGCAGCGGCGCGCTTCCTCGGCGACGATCTCGCGCGCCTGGCGCTTGGTGCCGACGAAGAGGATCGTGCCCTTGTTCGACGCCAGTTGGCGGATGAACTTCATCGCCTCCTGGTAGAGCTCCATCGTCTTTTCGAGGTTGACGATGTGAATCTTGTTGCGATGGCCGAATATGTACTCGGCCATCTTCGGATTCCAGTACCGCGTCTGGTGGCCGAAGTGGACCCCGGCTTCCAGCATTTGACGCATCGTGACGGACATTCAATGACTCCTGACAGGGTTGGACCACGACCCGCATGTCGGCTCGAGCAGCCGCCCGGCGATTGCGTCGGGACGGCGGTTCGGGCACCCTGAGGTGCGCGGGTCTGCGAATTTCCCGATCTGTCCGGCATGACTGCCGGAACGCCCCCGAAGGGGCGGCAGATCGAGCTAACATTCAATTTTAGCACGGATTTTTGCCCCGGGCGAGCTTGCGGGAGCCCCTTGTGCCGGCCGTCCGCCGCACCGATCTAACCGTCATCCATGGCCGCCACCGAATCCGCCCCCGCCACACCCGCCGGGCCTTCCGCACCAAGTGCGGAGCTCATCGCCGCCCGTGACGCCGCGGTCGTCTGCGACCTCGCTCCGCTGGCCGTCCTCGCGATTTCGGGGCCGGATGCCGCGGCCTTTCTCCAGGGCCAGCTGTCGAGCGACGTGCCGGAACTGGCCCAGGATGCCGCCCAGTTCACCACCTTCAACTCGCCCAAGGGGCGGATGCTCGCCAACTTCGTCCTCTGGCGCGAAGCGCCCGACGAGTTCCGTGCGCTCCTGCCCGGCGATCTCGCGCCGGCCATCAGGAAGCGCCTCACGCTGTTCGTGCTCCGGTCGAAAGTTACCTTGGCCGACATTTCCGACGGCAGCGCGCGCTTCGGCGTCGGCGGACCGAAGGCAGCGGACGCAATGCGGGCGGCTTTCGGCGAGGTTCCAGGGACGCTGGCCCTCGTCCGCACGAACGGCGCAACGCTGCTGGGGCTGCCGGGACCGCGCTTTGTGGTGCTGGCGCCCGCCGCAACCGCAGCGGCGGCAGGCAAGCGTCTCGCGCGCGATGCCGCGCGCGCGCCCTTCGCCGCCTGGCAGTGGCTGGCGATTCGCGCCGGCATCCCCATCGTGACCACGCCCCTGCAGGATCAACTCATTCCGCAGGCGGCGAACCTGGATGTTCTGGGCGCCATCAATTTCCGCAAGGGCTGCTACACGGGGCAGGAAATCATCGCGCGGATGCAATATCTGGGAAAGCTCAAGGAGCGACTCTTCGCGTTTCACGTTGACGCCGCGTCGGTGGCCCCGGGGATGCGCCTTTTCGGGCAGGCGTTTGGCGACCAGGCCTGCGGCGTCGTCGTCAACGCGGCACCGGCGCCGGAAGGAGGCTGCGACCTCCTTGCCGTCGCGCAGCTCACTGCCGTAGCCGCGGGACCCCTGCACCTCGGCGCGCCGGAGGGACCGACGATGTCCCTGCGGACGCTGCCCTACGCAGTGCCGCCACCGGTACCCGGGCGCGGCCGCATGCGCACCCCGCTGTCGCTGTAACGCTCCACGGATGTGCCTCGCGCTCATCGCGTTCGACGCGCACCCGGCGTACGCCGTCGTCATCGCGGCCAATCGTGACGAGCATCATGCCCGGCCGGCCGCACCCGCCGCATGGTGGAGCGAAGGCTGGGTCGCCGGGCGTGACCTGACCGCGGGCGGAACCTGGCTCGCGGTGACCCGGACAGGACGATTTGCGCTCGTTACGAACGTCCGCGAGCCGGGCCGCCGCGACATGAACGCACCCTCGCGCGGCGCGCTCGTCACGCGTGTCGTCGCCGACACGGCGCCGCCCGCGGACACCGTGGCGAGGGTCGTGGCGGAAGGTTCTCCCTACAACGGTTTCAATTTCATCGCCGGCGACCTCGCGTCGGCGTGCTGGGGATCGAATCGCGCGCCGCACACCCGCGCGCTCGCGGCCGGGGTCCACGGCCTCTCCAATGCCGCGCTCGACACGCCATGGCCGAAGGTCGCGAGATCGAGGGCGGCCTTCACCGCGTGGTGCGCGCGTTCCGCGAACGACGCCGAGGCGCTTTTCGCGATGCTCGGCGACCGCGCGATGGCGCCCGATGCCGAGCTGCCCGCGACCGGGGTTTCGCTCGAATGGGAGCGGCGGTTGTCGGCGCCGTTCATCGTCGGCGCGGACGTCGGCTACGGCACGCGTTGCTCGACGGTCGTGCTGCTGGGCCGCGACGGCGACGCGCGCTTCATCGAGCGCACCTTCGATGCCGCGGGAAATCCGGCGGGCGAGGCCGACCTGCGCTTCGCGCTGGCCGGAGCCCGACTGGATCAGCGATTGTAGTCGCTGAGGACGAGGCGCGCGCCGCCGTCGCGCACGTCGAGGGCGCATCGGCCGCCGACCGGCAGCGTGAGCTTCTCCGGCGTGTGTCCGAACGGCAACCCCGTGTACAGGCGCACCCCGAAATGCGCCCGCGCATGCGCGACCATTGCCGCGGCGTCGTAGCCGTTGTCGTTGTCGGAAAGCGTGTAGCCGTTGAACGTGCCGAGCAGCACCGCGCGCTGGCGCGCGAGCACGCCGGCGAAATGGAGCTGGTACAGCATCCGCTCGACCCGGTACGGCGTCTCGCCGATGTCCTCGAGGAACAGGATGCCGCCGTCGACCCGCGGAAAGTGCGGCGTTCCCGCGAGATGCGCGACCATCGCGAGATTGCCCCCCCACAGCGTGCCCTCGCCCGTGAAGTCGGGGCCGTCGAGCATGCACTCGATCTCGCAGCGGTCGCTGCCGAGCACTTCCCAGCAATGGTCGAGCGTGAACGCGGACGGCGTGGCGGCGCCGAAATCGTAGGCCGCCATCGGGCCCGCGAAGGTCGTCATCCCGGTATGGGCGAGTGCCGCCAGCTGGAACGCGGTGAAATCGCTGTGCCCCATCCATCGCTTCCGGGCGCCGGCAATCGCCGCGAAGTCGAGCCGGGCGAGGAGCCGCGACCAGCCGTAGCCGCCACGGGTCGTCACCGCCAGCCCGACCTCGGGGTTTGTGGCCATGCGCATCACGGCGGCGAGCCGCTCGTCGTCCACCGCCGAGAAGCGCTGCCAGCGCGTCGCGCACGTGGGATCGACGATGACCTTGTGGCCGAGCGCCGCGAGCCGCGCGGCGGCGCGGTCGAGCGCATCCGCCTCGATGACGAAGCCGGCGGGCGCATAGAAACCGATGCCGTAGGTGCGATGGGTCACAGCGAGGGCCGGCGGAGGCCGCTGAAGAAATCGGAAAGCAGCTTACCGCATTCGTCGGCGAGCACGCCGCCCTCGGCGGTGGCATGGTGATTGAGCCTGGGCTCCGCAAACAGGTCGACGACGGAACCGCAGGCGCCCGTCTTCGGATCGCGCGCGCCGTAAACCAGCCGGCTGATGCGCGCGTGCAGTATCGCGCCCGCGCACATCGCGCACGGCTCGAGGGTCACGTACAGCGTGCAGCCGGGAAGCCGATAGTTGCCGAACGCGATCGCCGCCTCGCGCAGCGCCGCGATTTCCGCGTGCGCCGTCGGGTCGTTTGACGCGATCGGCGCATTGCCGCCGCGTCCGATGATGGCGCGGTCATTGACCACGATCGCGCCGACCGGCACTTCGCCGCGGTCCCGCGCAGCGCGCGCCAGGGCCAGCGCTTCGGCCATGTAGCCGGCATCGTCCACTATGGGCTCGGTATGACCGCGTCCGCCTCGATCTCGACCAGCATCGCGGGATCGATGAGCCGGACGACCTCGACCATCGCACAGGCGGGCCGGATCGCGCCAAAGACCTCGCCATGCGCGCGCCCGATCGCCTCCCATTGCGCGATGTCGGTCACGTAGATCCGCGTGCGGACGACGTGCTCGACCCCGGCGCCGGCCTGCGCGAGCGCCGCGGCGACGTTGGCGAGCGCCTGGCGAGTCTGCGCGTACGCATCGCCGTGCCCGACCACCTGGCCATCGGTGCCGGTCGCCGTCGTCCCCGCGACCCAGATGCTGTTGCCGACGCGCACCGCGCGCGAGTAGCCGACGATGGGCTCCCACGGCGTGCCCGACGAAATGTTCCTGCGCGTCATGGCGACCCCTCGCCGCAGCGTTTGTAGAAGAAGACGCAATCCGCCGGCGTGCCGTCGGGATCGCTCGCGTAGTCCGGCACGGTGCCGAACGCCTGCCAGCCGAGCTTGCGATAGAGATGCTCGGCTTCGCTGTCCGCGCGAGTGTCGAGGACGAGCAGCCGCTGCCCCCGCCGCGCGGCGAGCGCTTCGACCTCGCGCATGAGCCGCGCGCCGATGCCCTCGCCCCGCATCTCGCGCAGCACGAGCAGCTTCCGCACCTCGCCGCGGTGCCGGCCGTTCGGCTTCACGCAGGGCGCGAACTGGACCGTGCCGACGATGCGGCCACCGCGCTCGCAGACCAGCACGTCGCATTCGCGGGCGCTCACCGCGGCGGCGACGTCGTCCCAAAGGTGGACATAGTCCGGGGTCGAATGCGGCAGGACGTAGCCGACGGAAGCGCCCCCGTCCACTGCGTCGGCAATGAGCTCCACGAGCTCGTTGCGCCGCGCCCGCAGCGCGGCGGCGTCGAGCGCGCGCACGACATCGCCGTCGCCGTCAGCCATGCGCATCGCGCTGCGCTTTTTGCCAGCGCTCCTTGCGCTGCGCCCGGCGCGCGGCCTCTTCGTCACGTGCGGCGCGCGCAACCGCCGCCAGATCGACACCGGCCAGCTGCTTGCAATGCCCGGCAATGTCCGCCGCCGGGGCGCCCGCGGTGTAGACGCGCCCATATCCGTCGCGGTCGAGCACGTGGAAATCGACGAGCCAGCGCCGGAGCTCGACATGGTCGGTCGCGAGCATCGACCCGGCGTCGCCGAGAAACGCGCGCAGCAGGTCGTTGACCTCGCGTTCGCTGAACAGGCACCCCTTGGGGAACCCCTGGGCGGCGGCGGAAAGCAGGACGTCGAAGTCGCGCGGATGGGTCGACAGGAGCACCCCGAGCGACACATCCCGGCGCAGGGCGAGCGCGGCGTAGCGGTCGACCGCCGCGGTGGCGGCACGCGTTTCCTTGTCCGGCGTCATTCCCATTCGATGGTCGCCGGCGGCTTCGACGAGATGTCGAGCGTCACCCGGTTGATGCCGCGCACCTCGTTGATGATCCGGTTCGACACCTTGGCAAGCAGATCGTGCGGCAGCGGCGCCGCGTGCGCGGTCATGAAATCCGTCGTCTGCACGGCGCGCAGGGCAACCACGTGCTCGTACGTGCGGCCGTCGCCCATCACCCCGACCGAGCGCACCGGCAGGAACACCGCGAACGCCTGCGCGGTGAGGTCGTACCAGCTCTTGCCGTGCGCATCGCGCGCCTGCCGCAGCTCGTCGATGAAGATCGCATCAGCGCGCCGCAGCAGCGACGCGTACTCGCGGGTGACCGCGCCCAGGACACGCACACCCAGCCCCGGTCCCGGAAACGGATGCCGCCAGACCATTTCGCGCGGCAGGCCGAGTGCCATCCCGAGTTCGCGCACTTCGTCCTTGAAGAGCTCGCGCAGGGGCTCCAGCAGCTTGAGGTGCAACGTCTCGGGCAGGCCGCCGACGTTGTGGTGCGACTTGATCGTGTGGGCCTTTTTCGTTTTCGCGCCGGCCGATTCGATCACGTCCGGGTAGATCGTGCCCTGCGCCAGCCATTTTGCGTTGGGCAGCTTCGCCGCCTCGCGCTGGAAGACATCGACGAACAGCTTGCCGATGATGCGCCGTTTTTGCTCCGGATCCGCGACCCCGGCCAGTGCCGCGAACATTTCGTCCGCTGCGTCGACATGGATCACGCGCACGCCGAGGTTGCGCGCAAATGTATCCATCACCTGCTCGGCCTCGTTCAGCCGCAAAAGGCCGTGGTCGACGAACACGCAGGTGAGTGCAGCACCGATCGCCTTGTGGATCAGCGCCGCGGCAACCGACGAATCCACCCCCCCGGACAGGCCGAGGATCACCTCTTCGCCGCCGACGTCTGCGCGAATCCGCGCGATCGCCTCGCCGGCGTAGTCCGCCATGTTCCAGTCCTGGCCGCACCCGCAGATGTCGTGCGCGAAGCGGGCGAGGATCGCCGCGCCCTGCTTCGTGTGCGTCACTTCCGGATGAAACTGGACCGCGTATAAGCGCCGCGCCTCGTCTGCCATCGCCGCGATGGCGCACGAGGACGACGATCCCGCGAGCTTGAAGCCGGGCGGCAGCGCCGCGACTTTGTCCCCGTGGCTCATCCAGACGTCGAGCAGGCCGTGGCCTTCCGCGCTCGCGCGATCCTGAAGCCCATCGAGAAGCTTCGTGTGCCCGCGCGCGCGCACCTCCGCGTAGCCGAACTCGCGAACACCGCCTGCTTCGACCGCGCCGCCAAGCTGTGCGGCCATCGCCTGCATTCCGTAGCAGATGCCGAGCACCGGGACGCCAAGTGTCCACACGATGTCCGGCGCCCGCGGCGTGTGGCCCTCCGTTACGCTCTCCGGTCCGCCAGAAAGAATGATCCCCTTCGGCGCGAACGCGCGGATCACCTCGGCGTCGACGTCGTACGGCTGGATCTCGCAATAGACATGCGTCTCGCGCAGGCGCCGCGCGATCAGCTGCGTGTACTGCGCGCCGAAGTCGAGGATCAGGATTTTCGAATGGGACGGAGCGGCCATGCTGAAGGTGAAAATGTGCGTGGGTAAAGCAAGAGGCCCGTCGGGACGCTGTCCCAAGGGCTCGGACGCCGGCCCGCGCGCGTACGACGTTATTCGACCCGGTAGTTCGGGGCTTCCTTCACGATCTGCACGTCGTGCACGTGCGATTCGCGGATGCCGGCGGACGTGATCTCGACAAACTCGGCGCGCGTGCGCAATTCGTCGATGGTGCCGCAGCCGCAATACCCCATCGCGGCGCGCAGGCCGCCCATCAGCTGGTGGATCACGTTGACAAGCGGCCCCTTGAACGGCACGCGGCCCTCGATGCCTTCGGGAACGAGCTTCTCCGCGTCGCCCTCGGCTTCCAGTTCCTGGAAATAGCGGTCGGAGCTGCCCTGCTGCATCGCGCCGAGCGAACCCATGCCGCGGTAGCTCTTGTACGAGCGCCCCTGGTAGAGCTCGATTTCGCCGGGAGATTCCTCGGTGCCCGCGAAGAGGCTGCCGAGCATGACCGTCGACGCGCCCGCGGCGAGCGCCTTGGCGACGTCGCCCGAATAACGAATTCCGCCATCGGCAATAGCCGGGATGCCGAGCTTGTCCGCCGCCTCGAGCACATCCTGGATGGCCGAAATCTGCGGCACCCCGACACCCGCCACGATTCGCGTCGTGCAGATCGAGCCCGGGCCAATCCCGACCTTGATCCCGTCGGCGCCATGATCGATGAGCGCCCTGGCGCCCGCCGCGGTCGCGACGTTGCCCCCGATGACCTGCACCTGCGGATGCCGTTTCTTCACCCACTGCACGCGATCGAGCACGCCCTGCGAATGCCCGTGCGCGGTGTCGACGACGATCACGTCCACCCCGGCCGCGACGAGCGCCTCGACGCGCTCCTCGTTGTCGCTCGCGACACCGACCGCCGCGCCGGCGCGCAGGCGCCCGTGCTCGTCCTTGCACGCGAGCGGATGCTCGGTGGACTTGAGAATGTCCTTGACCGTGATGAGACCGCGGAGCTCCGACGCCTTGTTGACGACGAGCACCCGCTCGAGACGATGCCGGTGCATCAGCTCCTTCGCGAGCTCGAGATCGGCGCCCTCCGGGACCGTGACGAGCTTGTCCCCCTTGGTCATGATGTTGGCGACCGGCTGGTCGAGGTTCGTCTCGAAGCGCAGGTCGCGGTTGGTGACGATGCCCACGACCTTCCGCCCCTCGACGACCGGGAGCCCCGAGAAACGGTGCGCCTTCTTGAGGAGCATCACCTCGCGCACCGACATCGTGGGCGGGACGGTCAGCGGGTCCTTGACCACGCCGCTTTCGAACCGCTTGACCTTCGCCACCTCGGCCGCCTGCCGCGCGGCGGGCATGTTCTTGTGGATGATCCCGAGCCCGCCCTCCTGGGCCATCGTGATGGCGAGGCGCGCTTCCGTCACCGTATCCATGGCGGCGGACACGAGCGGGATGTTGAGCGCGATGGACTTCGTGAGGCGGGTGGCGAGGCTGACGTCGCGGGGAACGACGAGGGAATGCGCGGGAACGAGAAGGACGTCGTCGAATGTCAGCGCCTTCCTGACGACACGCATGGGGGTTTCTCCTGTCCGCAAATATCGATTATACCCGCGTAAACCGACGCTTAGAAGTTGCACCGGTCGCCTGACCTGGCGCTTGGACGATGTGGCGCCGATCCGACAGCCGGCGCCGATTCGGGGAGCATCGGTCGAACGGACGTTTGACGGCGGCGGGACATTGGATTACCTTGCCAATGTCATAAAAGACCCGGCCGCGAGCGAGCGGTCCGTTCGACGATGCCCTGGACCCGACACGATTTTCCTGCTGAACGCCGATTTGGCGCCCCGATCGCACTGGCGATGCTGGCGCTTGGCGTGGCTTTGTCCGCATCCCCGGCATCCGCGGTCCTCTACAAGTGGACCGACGCCAACGGCCGCGTCAGCTATTCCGACCAGCCGCCCCCCGGCAACGTGAAAGCCGAGATCGTGAACGGCGCGCCGGCCGCGTCCAATCCGGAGGCCGTCCGCGAGCTCGCGGCCCAGGACCAGGACCTCAAGAAGCTGCAGGTGCAGCGCGCCGATGCGCAGAAAAAGGCCGACCGCACGCGTGCCGAGACCGCGTTGCAGGAGCAGGCCTGCGTCGAGGCGCGGGGCCGTGTCCGGTTGTACGAGTCCGACCAGGTCATCTCGCGCATCAACGAAAAGGGCGAGCAGGTCTTCCTCGACGACACGATGAAGAACCGCGAAAAGGAAAAGCTGGAAGCGCAGATCCGGGAGCGCTGCCCCGGCTGACGCATGGCGAACAACACCAACGAAAACGGCGGCCCATGAGCCGCCGTTCTGTTTCCGGTGTCCTCTATTTCTTTTCCAGGTTGGCCTGGTTGAT
>Ga0209048_10002952_pt1 | contig 16676 bp, 11 predicted proteins | sample FrelakmetCRP12CR_FD_187146 | JGI IMG/M metagenome (GOLD analysis project Ga0209048, IMG submission 187146) | Freshwater lake sediment microbial communities from the University of Notre Dame, USA, for methane emissions studies - CRP12 CR (SPAdes)... | ecosystem: Environmental > Aquatic >... | reverse complement strand
GAGGTTGTGCGCACAACCGGTCTTGACACAATAAGGAGTCTTCATGAAGAAACGTCTTATCTCTGTGAGCGTTGCCGCGGCGCTGGGCAGCATTGCAGGTTCTGCGGTCGCCCAAAATCCAGCCAGCGTCCGTGTGTACGATCCGACGGGGGTCGGCCATGCCCTGATCGTCCCGTACTTCTCGACGCAGGGTGGCAACGCGACGCTGATCGACATCGTCAATACGGACCTCACCAACGGCAAGGCGGTCAAGATCCGCTTCCGTGGCGCGTCGAACTCCGACGACATTTTTGACTTCCAGGTCTTGATGTCCCCGGGCGACGTGTGGAGCGCGGCGGTCACCAAGAACGCCGCGAACGGCTTGTCCCACCTATCGACGACGGATCATTCCTGCACGGTGCCCTCCATCCTGAGAACGACTGCGGCCGGCTTTGATTTCGTGACGGCGCGTCTGAACCCGAAGCTCACGGGCGACGCGTTGGCGGCCGAAACGCGTGAGGGCTATGTCGAGATCTTCAATATGGGCGACATCTACCCCGACACGTCGACGACCGGCAATCTCTACCTCACCACCAAGCACGTCAGTGGCGTGGCGACGTGCGATGCCACGATTACGGACAGCCTTACGATCAACGATTCGCGGTTGACACGTCCGACTTCCGGGCTGATGGGCAACTGGACCATCATCAACGTCCCCCAGACGACCACGTGGACGGGCGACATGGCGGCACTTGAAGCGCGCGATGGCGGCGGCGTTGCGGGTTTTGGCAACCTCGTGTACTGGCCGCAGCAGGCGATCTCGCTGACGGCCTTGCAGATCACGAACGGTACCGCGGATCCGCTGTTCCGTAAGGGAGTGGTCGCAGGCGCGCAGTACGACCTGCCGGATCTTTCGACCCCGTACTTGCCGCTTGGCCCGGTCACGCCGCAGCAGAACGCGAACGATCTGAGCCAGGCGCTGGCGGTACAGACCGCGGCCGGGGAATTCCTCACCAATCCGGCCATTTCGGGCTCGACGGACTGGGTCGTGTCGCTGCCGACACGCCGCTACTATGTGGCGGTGGACTATTCCGGCACGAACGCGGCGCTGGTGGACAACCGCAACGACAACTCGGACGTGAACGCGGTCTACTTCCGCAAGAAGGGTGCGACGTTGACCAACGGGAACGTCTCGCTGACCGGCTACCAGGGTTGCATTGCGCTCGCGGCCGTCGGATTCAGGGATCAGGAAGAGACGCCAACGGCGCCGGGCGGCCCGGTCTTTTCGCCAGCAACGCCGGCGCCCGCGCCCAGCCTGTGCGGTGAAGTGTCTGTGCTGTCGATCAACGGCGTGACCGTGCCGACGGGCTCGGTGACCAACAGCGCGAACACCACGCCGGCCTCTACCGCGCTGAAGTCGACGGTTGCCCGCGGCAACATCGGGCTGCCGTTCACCGACGGGTGGGGTTTTGTCAACCAGCCCAACAACGGGGGGACATCCCCGGTGACGGCCCTCGGGATCCCGATGGTCACGCAGGAGTTTGTCCGCGCGGTCAATGGCGCGGCGTCGGCGGGCGTTTCGGGCACGTATGCCGCGCGGTGGGATGCCCGCACGTTGCTCCATGGCGCGCCCTACGCTGGAGTTTCGGTCAGTCCGTAATCTCATAGCGGTATCGGTAGTTGCAGAGGGGAAAGGGCGGGGCGACCCGCCCTTTCCTATTTCCGGATCGTCCTGCATCGAGCCTTCGCTCCCTCCATTGGATCTCCGATCCATCCTCAGTCCAGGTTCATCGATGAAGTGGTTCACCGTTTCTGCCTTTGTTGTCGGCGCGCTCGTCGCGTCGACCCGCCTCTCGGCTGCGGAGCCCCCCCTGATCAGCGTGCCCGGCGGCCAGGCGGTCTTCGGGGAAGATGTCGTTGCCGAGGCGCAGCGGGCACCGGCCGAGCGTCGAGCGTCGGCGCTCGCGGACACGGCGAGCGTTGCCCGGATGGCGCAAAATGTCCTGACGCGTCGGGTGCTGGCGGCGGAGGCGGAACGTGACCAGCTTGACAAGGATCCCGGCGTGCAGGCGCTGTTGCGCCTGGCGCGCGAGCGGGTGCTGTCCGAAGCGCGTGTCGCGCAGATCGACGGGGAGCCACCGGAGCGTGCAGCGCTGGAAAAACTGGCCTTGTCGGAATACCGGGCGGACCCCGGCAAGTTCGATCTGACGGAACAGATTCGCGTGCGTCACATCCTGATCGACTCGCGGTCATGCGAGGCGGAAAAGCGCATTGCCGATCTGCTGGCGCGCGCGCGCGGGGGCGAGGATTTCGGCGAGCTCGCCAAAGCCAACTCGCAGGACCCGGGCAGCGCGCCACAGGGTGGCGACCTCGGATTCTTCTCTCGCGGGAAGACGGTGCCCGAGTTCGAGGCGGCCGCGTTTGCGTTGAAGACGCCGGGTGAGCTGAGCGACATCATCCGGACCGAGTTCGGCTATCACATCATTCGCTTCGAGGAGCGCAAGCCGGGGCAGCGCCAGCCATTCGAAAAGGTTCGCGACGCCATCGTTCAGGACCTTTCGACCCGCGACGCGCGCAGGCGTCGGGCGGCGGCCATCGAAGAGATCGAGCGCGGCATGAAAGTCGACCCTGCCGCGATCGAGGCATTCGCCAAGAGGAGCCGCTGATTCCGGTCCTTCTCCCAGGAATGGCGCGCCCCGGAATGGCCAGCGCATCGATCGCGATTCACCGCCCCGGGCGGTAACCCGCCGCGGCGCCGTGATCGACCGCGATCAACCCCTCGATGCACGCCCTGACGGCTGAATGCACTGCGCTCTGGCGCGCGCGCCGGCTGCTGTTCCTGATGGCGCGCCGGGATCTGTCCGCACGTCATGCCGGCTCCGTGTTGGGCATCGTCTGGCTCTATGCGCAGCCCCTGCTCACCATCGCGATCTACTACCTCGTCTTCGACGTCGTTTTCAGGATGCGGCTTGGCGATGGCGCGCCCACGCAGGCGGTCGGCGCCTACCTGATCGTCGGCTTGGTCCCGTGGATGGCTTTCAGTGACGCGGTCTTGCGCGGAATGATCAGCCTGCTGGAAGCCGGCGCGCTGCTGCAGAAGAACCCGCTGCCGACCGCGCTCTTCCCCGCGCGCGCCGTCTTGACCGGCGCCCTGATCTATCTGCCGCTGACACTGGCTCTGGTCTTTGTGTACACGCCGATGCACCACTTCGGCGCCGCGCTGCTGCTGCTGCCGCTGCTCGTTGCCGCGCTGCTGGCGATGTGGTTTCTGCTCGCGTATTCACTTGCCATCGTGGCCGCCGCGGTGCGCGACGTGGTTCAGATCGTCGGTTTCTTTCTTGGTATCGGCGCATTCCTTTCCCCGGTGCTGTTCCTGCCGTCGATGTTCCCGCCGGCGATATCCTGGCTGCTGTGGGCGAATCCGATGACGCCGCCCGTGCTTGGACTGCAGTCGATCCTGCTGTCGGGCGCGATGCCGCGTGCCGAGGTCTGGCTCGGCATGCTGGCCTGGTTGGTCGCGCTCGCTGTCGTGCTCGATCGCCTCGTCGACCGCAGTCGCGAGCAACTCATCGACTGGCTGTAGATCTTTTCGCATGTCCGTCGCCCTTTCGGTCGAGCGCCTGTGCAAGCTCTACAAGCTGTACGATTCGCCGCGCGCACGGCTGCAGGCGCTCGTCACGGGGCGACCGACACATCGTCCGCACTGGGCGCTGCGGGACGTTTCGTTCGTGCTCCAACGCGGCCAGTGCCTGGGTGTCATCGGTGACAACGGGGCCGGCAAGAGCACGCTGTTGAAGCTGGTGGCAGGGACACTTCGACCCACCAGCGGCGCAATCACGCGCGGGGGAGATGGACGGGTCACGGCGATCCTCGAGCTCGGTGCCGGGTTTCATCCCGACTTCACCGGCCGCGAAAACCTGCGCTTTGCGGGCGCGTTGATTGGCATCGCCGATGACGAGATCGCGCGGCTCGAGGCGGAAATTATCGCGTTCGCCGAGCTCGAGGACGCGATTGATCGGCCGGTCAAGACCTACTCGTCGGGGATGACGGTTCGCCTGGCGTTTGCGCTTGCGACCGCGGTGGAACCCGACGTGCTGATCATCGATGAGGCCCTTGCGGTGGGCGACCAGCACTTCCAGAAGAAGTGCGTCGAGCGCATCGACTCTTTTCGTCGCGCGGGCTGCACGATTCTCTTCTGTTCACACAGCCAGTATCACGTGCGCCAGCTGTGCGATGCCGCCCTCTGGATCGACACGGGGCAGGCGCGGCTTCTCGGCCCCACCGAGATGGTGCTCGCCTCCTACGAGGCGCACGTCCGCATGCTCGATGCGCGCAAATCCCAGGAGTCGATGGCAGCGCCTGCCGAGACGGCCAGCCGCGCGGCCCTGTCCAGTCCGGGCCGACGCGGCGCGATCACGTCTGTCAACGCTTCCGACCTCGACGGCGGCAGTCCGCCGGTGCTGACGTCGCACGATCTTGCCGTCACCGTTTCTGCGTCGGTCGCCGGCGATGAGCGCCCGAACTTCGGCGTCATGCTTCAGCTCGTGGGCGGCATCGGCGTCACGTCCGTCGCGACGCACGTGGATCGGGTCGAACCCTTGCCGCAACCTGACGGTACCTGGAAAGTGACGGTGACATTTCCCGATCTGCCGTTGCACAGTGGGGAGTATGTCCTGAGCGCCTATCTCTTCGATTCCAAAGGCATGGTCGTCTACGATGAGTGGCTGCACTGCATACGGTTTCTGTTCGTCGCCGCAACCCCGTTGCCGGGGCTGGTGACGCTGCGTCACCACTGGTCGTGAAGGCGTGCCAATCTGCGGTTCTTCGTTTCGAAGGCCGCTGCACCTCGTGCCGAGGCTTGACCCGGCGCGCGGTCGGCGGCGAGGACGATGGCGGGCTTGGCGCCCGGGATCCAAAAACGACGAGTTCTTGGCCGACGGATTACGCTGACGGGAGGTCCATCGCCGCCAGAAACGAAGGCCCCTCTTGCCCAACCGTTCCAACATCGCAGCGACCGCAAACCGGCATGTTGGGCCGATTGCGAGCCATTTCCGCAATGAAATCCGCGCGCCGCTTGCTCTGCAGAATCTCGTTGAACGTCTGCGTGAACAGGTTGCCGAGCACGCCAGCCTGCGGATGCTGACAGCACGGCACCACCGTGCCATCGAAATCCACGTACAGCAAGTTGATCTGGCCATGCCACGGATGGTGGACGAATGCCGCCGGGTCGGCCAGGAAACCGCAGACTCCGGTTGGGACGACAAGCCTGCGCCCGGTCATGTCGATGACCGACTCCGGCAGCGCCATCCAGCGCCGGAACTCGGGGGTCCAGCCGCGCGGCTTCAGGATGTCGCGCCAGCGTTGTCGATGCTCGGGCGGGTCGGGGGCGCAGATGGTGCGTGTCGCCAACTGCATTGCGGGCGCCCAGCGATCGCGCAGTCTGCGCGCACGGTCGAGAAACTCGATCAGGCGATCCCAGCGCGAAGGCGGGCGCAGCCGCTCGTAGTCGGCCGCCGTACCATCGCCGTCGCAGCTCACGACGAGGCGGTTGACGACCTCAAGCTTGATCATCTCCTCGAAATCGTCCCATTGCACGTTCTGCGCGTTGGTCGAAAGCTCGACCACGGAGACCTTCCACCGCTGGCGGGGAATGCAGGCCACGACCCGCGCAAGCTCCTTGTGCAGCAGCGGTTCGCCGAAATTGAAGAGCCGCAGCGTGTGGATCCGCTCGACGTCGATGTTGCGCAGGGCACGATCGAAATCCGCGGGCGCGATGCGGCCGATCTTCGGCAGCAGGGTCGAATTCGGACAGCCGACGCAGCGCAGCTGGCAGCCGTGAACAATGTCGAATTGAACGGTATAAATGCTCGAAGCAGCAGACATGGATTGCCAAGCGCAAGGCAATGGGGAAACGTGACATTCTAGTGGGCGAGGGCATGACGGTCGGATCAGTCGACGCAGCGCTTGAGGTGGAAGAGGCGGTGCGGCCGTCTGCGGCCGGCGGTATTGGATCGACCGGGGCGCCGTTGCCTGAGCCCACCGCGATCCGTACCCGGCGCGCAGCCAGGCTCGGCCTCAAGGTACCTGGGCCGATGGCGCTGAAACGTCGCCGACCGGGCGTCAGCCGATTCAACCTTGCCTCGCGCCGGGTCTTTGTCGACGACGAGCCCGTGTGGCGCGCGCCGTGCTCGCCCGCGGCTGCGCCACGCGGCCACCGTTCATGATCAGTCTGAAGCGGGTCCGCGACGAGGCGCGCGATCTTCTCGAACTCATCGTCGTTCCCGGCCTGGCGGCGGTTCTGCCGTGGTCGCTGTGTTTTCGGGTCTTCCGCGGGTTGAGTCGCTGGACGTTCCTTTATCGCGACGCCTGCAACGAGGCACTGGCTCACGCACAGCGGCTGGGTTTTGTCTCGGATCCGGTGCAGTGGCAGCGCCAACGGCGCCTGGTCACCCTGATTGATCATGCCGATTTCTTTCTCGCGACGACCCGTTCCGATCGCTGGCTCCGGCGTCACGTTGTCGTGCAAGGGCGGTGGCCGGCGGCAGAGGCGGCGGGCGTGCTTTGCACATTTCACTGGGGCGCTGGCATGTGGGGCCTTCGGCACGCGCGCGCAAGCGGTCTGCGTGCGCATGCGCTCGTCGCCCCGCATCGGCCGGAACTGTTTTCAGGACGCAGCGTGCGATTCTGGTATTTCGGCCAGCGCAATGCGGTGGTCGCCAGGACGCTTGGACGGAAGCCGATCGAGGTTTCGCGCAACCTGCGGCCGGTGCTGCAGGCGCTGCGCGCGAACGATCAGGTGCTCGCTGCCGTTGACGTGCCGTCGGATCAGGTCGCCACGAGCGAGTCGATTGATTTCCTAGGGCTGCGCGCAAGAGTGCCGCGTGGATTGTTGCGACTGGCGGTGGATTCACGCGTGCCGGTCACCGTGTATCTCACCGGAATCCGGTTGACGGACGGCCGGAGGATGTTGAGCATCCATCAACTCGGACGCGCGGAAAGTGTGGAGAAGCTGGTTTCTGACACGTTCGCGCTTCTGCAGGAGGCCGTGCGCGCCGATCCTGCGGCCTGGCATTTCTGGGAAGTGGCGCCGCGCTTCTTCGAACCTGCGTCAGCCTCGGCATCTTCTTCGGCGCAGCGCGTCGACTAAGGAACCCACCCGCAGGGCTGACTGCGCAATCAGACCCCGACCGTTCTGGCCGGGCGTTCACGCGTCAGTCGGTGCCGAGGCGAGGCGTCGTTGATGGCGCCGGCGGCCCGGGGGCGCTGCCGGCTGCAGTGCGCTCGGCCGTGTAGCGCTGGCGCAGCTTGAGGAACGGCGACTCGACCAAGCGAAAGCTCAGGTGGCCGATCGGCACCATCAGCAGGAAGCAACCGATCGACCAGATGCAGGCCAGGTAGAAATTCGAGATATCCATCACGTGCTGGTGTACGAAACGGGACGCGTCGAAGACGAAGAAGAAATGCAGCAGGTAGATCGAATACGAGTACGTGCCAATGAGCCCGAGGAAGCGCGAGGCGCCGCGATTCGAGGGAGCGAAAGAACTGTCGTACCAGGCGATCGCAATCGCGTAGGCAAGCGCTTCGATTGTCGTGTGGGCGATCCACAGCGGGCTCGGCGATGGATACGACGGGTTGCGGTAGAAGCCCCCCTGCAGGTCGAAGAACCAGTAGTACACGGCGAACGTGATCAGGGTCAGTGCGACGGCGACGTGACGATGCGCCAGGCTGCGGCGAAAGTGATACATCACCATGCCCAGGACGAACTGATCGATGCGTCCGACGATCGTGCCGTAGGCGAGAGACTGTATCTCTCCCCGTTCCTGATACAGCAGGACGCGCAGCGCCAGCGCGCCGAGCACGATCAGCACCGGCAACCATCTGGAGCGCCCGAGCAGCCACAGTAAGAGTGGCAGCACGAGGTAGAAATGCAACTCGACCGTGATCGACCAACCGCCATTTGGAAGGGTCGGGAACACCAGGCCCCATAGCACTGCGTTGAGATACGAGCCCAGTGGTTCACCGTGAATGCCGAGCTGGATTCCGACGATCAGAATGACCAGCGCCAGCAGCGGCACAAGGCGCAGCGCCCGGTTGCAGAGAAATCGTCCGTAGCGGACGGCCCTTCCGTCGAGGAGCTTTGCGAAGAGGTAACCGCTCAGCGTCATGAACAGGGCGACGCCGGTGTGGCCCTCGTCGATCAGCGAGAACGGAAAGAACGCCGGGACATACTCGAACGGGATCGGGTGGCCGGCCATCCCGTGGGTGAAGTGCCAGGTGAAGACCATGAAGCACGCCACCGCTCGCACATGATCGAGAGCGATATAGTGTTCACCCGAGGAAGCCTTCATGCGCGCCGGCCGCCCGAAAGATGAACTTGCGTCGAAGAGACGCGCCGCGGCTCTCCGTGCAGCAGGGCGCCCGCTGCTCCAGTCCGGCACCGGTGCGATGAATCGCCGGCGCGATCGGTGTATGTCAAAAGGCGTCCCTTCCGCCGGCCTTGGTATCGGTCACGCGAGAGCTTAGTCGACCGCCCGGATGCGCATTGCCTGGACCATGGTGGCCACCGCTGCGCTGCTTTCGTGCGCACAAGGCGGCGACGACACATTGGCGGAACTTCAGGATTGCGGCCGGGTGCCGCAGGCGATCGTATTCCGTCGAGAGCCGCAGGGTGTGGTTCCGGGCTACGTCATTCGTCGCTACGAGCGGTATTCGCAATCCGGGTGGATCAAGCGCGCCTACAAGAATCCGGAGTCCTCTTTCCTCAACGGACCCCTGCACGCGCGCAACTGCGCGTCTTTCCCGTTCGGAGACTCCTCGGCCGCTCCCCCCGATGCCGTCCAGCGGTTGACGTTCGGCTTCAAGACGTCGAACTACTTCGGCAGCGGAATTGCCGATCACCTGGCGATCCTGATGCGGGCATCGTTTGATCGAACCGAGGCAACGCCCGGTGGGACGCAAACCGGTAGAGGCATGGCCCTGTTTGCGAACGCGATCTATGCTGAAAGCTTCTCCCTTGGCCTGGGCGCCGGCGCGCCGTTTGCGCCTCAGGACAACACTTGGTATTCGGTGGAGATGCTCGCAACCCGGTTCTCCATCGCTATGACGATCACGGACCCGGGCGGCTCCGTCACCACAGTCAACTGGCAGGATACGGCCGCTCGCGATCAGGCCGGCTACGGCTTCGCCGCGCTGTGCGCGTTCTCCGAGAACGCAAGCTGCGAGTATCCACAGGGTTCATATTTCGCTAGCACTCTCTTTGAGATCCATTTCACGGATATCGCGGTGAGCTGGTCGTTCAGTCCGTCTTGATCAGCCGCGCAGGGCGATTCAGGTTGGGCACGAACGCAAAAGCGGAATGTTCACGGCGGAACTCGTTGATTATTCGCGTCACGCCCTCGTACCCCGGGAAACCGTAGTCAACATTCAGGATCGGAATGTCACGGAGGCGCGCCGGGGACACGAATCCGGTCGAGGGCAGATCATGGGTTCGCTCCGCCGGCACTGTGCCGCACGGCAGCCCCACCGGCGTCAATGGCGCGTTCGAGCTCGCGCCGGACCCGTTCAACGACGCCCGCCCAGTCTCCGCGCGCCTGCTGCCGAAAAATGCGCGCGGTTGGATACCAGGGGCTGTCTTCGCGTTCGAGCATCCAGCGCCACTCGGGAGGATTGGAGATCAGGAGCCATACCGGCTTGGCGAGGGCACCGGCAAGATGCGCGATCGAAGTGTCGACCGAGATCACGAGATCCATCAGGCTGGTCAGGGCCGCCGTCTCCGCGAAATCGGTCAGTTCATCGCCGTAGCACGCGATGCCGAGTCGCCGCACGTCGTCGCGGTCCTCATCGCGCACGAACTTGCTCAGGGAGAAGAAGTCCGCCGGCAGCAAGATCAGCGGTTCGAGTACGCGCAACTTGACACTGCGGCGCAGATCTTCTTCATGGGTTGGGCTCCCCGACCAGGCCAGACCGACGCGAAGTCGAATCCGCGGTCCGAGCCGTGCCGACCAGCGCGCCAAACGCTCCGCGTCGGCGCGAATGTATGGCACCTTCGCCGGGATCGTTTCGAGCGTCGTACCGAATCGCGCGGGGAGGCTCACCAGCGGACAGTGCAGATCGACCATCGGCATTTCGTCTCCGCTGATGATCACCGCACTGACGGAGTCGATCGTCGCGAGCACGGGTTTGAGCGGTGCGTGCGCCCCGATAATGACGCGCGCTCCCCTGGCTGCGAGCAGCGGCGCGTAGCGCGCGAACTGGATCGCGTCGCCGAACCCCTGCTCGGAATGCAGCAGAATCGTCTTTCCCTGCAACGCACCTGTACCGTCCCAGAGCTGTTCCGGCAGATCTATCAGAGACCGCAGATACGCGGAGCGCTTCCATCGCCATTCGAAGTCGGCCCAGGCGTTGGCAAATTCACCCTGCACAAGGCGATAGAGGGCACGGTTCCAGTGCAGGCCCGCATCGTCCGGATCCTTCGCAATCGCGGCGTCGAGCGCCGCGACCGCCTCGCGGTACCGACCCAGTTGGGCCAGCGCGGTCGCCTTGTTACTGAGTACGCGGACATCGTCGGGGTCGCGCCGCAGAAACGCTTCGGACGCAGCGAGCGCTTCGTCGGGCCGATCGAGCCGCAGACAAGCACCGGCCAGTCCGGCCAGCGCATCCTGATCGTCCGGATGGCAGGCGAGGATCGTGCGGTATGCCTCGAGCGCTGCGGGCCATTGTCGTTGCGCGACGAAAACATCGGCCCGGGCAGCGAGCGCCGATCGATCGCGGGCGGACTTCGCCAGTATGCGGTCGGCAACCCTTAGACGCTCGGTCGATAGTTTACTCTGGCTGCCAAGCAGATCGCCGGCCCGTTCGTATTCCTGCAGGGCCTCATGGTCGCGCCGCAGGCACGCCAATGCGCGCGCGCGATACCAGACCACAATCCCATCACGGGGTTGAAGCACGAGCGCGCGATCGTAGCTTTTCAGCGCCTCGTCGAAGCGTCCGAGCGCATGCAGTGCAATGCCCCGATTGACCCATGCTGCCGGTTGATCGGGGAGTATTCTGAGGGCGTTCGAAATTGCCTTTTCCGCCGCGGCGAAATCGCCTCGCTGCAGCAGGCAGGCTCCGAACACGTGCAACGCGGTCGGCTCATCCGGTTGAACCTGCAGGACGGCCTGACACAGCTGCTCGGCCTGCGGGAACTGGCCGGCCCGCTGCAGTGCTACCGCCTGCGCGATGGCCTCGCCGATCTCAATGCGCTGCGGTTGCATGCGGACGGGCGGCCACAAAGGCACGCAGTTCGCTGGCCACGCGGGCGATGACCTCGGGCCAGTCGCCCCGGGCGCGTTGACGGAACAGCCGTGCGGTCGGATACCACGGGCTGTCCTCACGATCGAGCAGCCAGCGCCACTCGGGCGGATTCGGGATCAGCAGCCACAGTGGCATCGCCAGCGCGCCGGCAAGATGTGCGATCGAAGTGTCCACCGAGATGACAAGGTCCATCAGGCTGGTCAGCGCCGCTGTTTCGGCGAAGTCGGTCAGCTCCTCGCCGAAGAAGCGAATGCCGAACCGTCCCATCAGGTCCCGATCGCCGTCGCGCACGTCCTTCGTGAGGCAATGGAAATCTGCCGGAACCGAAATCAAGCGTTCGAGCAGGGCGAGCGGAATGCTCCGGCGCCGATCGTTCCAGTGCTCCGGGTTCCCCGCCCATGCGAGTCCGATGCGCGCGCGACGGCGCTGACCCAGGCGCTCGATCCATCGCACGACAAGGCCGGGATCGGCAACGAGGTACGGCACTAGATCCGGAATCGATTCCAATGTCGTGCCAAGCGCGTGCGGCAGACTCAACAAAGGAGCGTGAAGGTCGAACGGGGGCACCCCTTCGCCGTCAGAGACGACCTTCGTTACGCCCGCGAGGGTCTCAAGAAGCGGCTTCAAGGCTCGGTCCGCACCGATGATTACTGTGCAACCGCGCGCCGCCAGGATGGGCGCATAGCGCACGAACTGAATCTCATCGCCCATTCCTTGCTCTGCGTGCAGGAAGACGGTCTGGCCGGATAGGTGTTCCCTGCCGGTGAAGCGAGGCTGTCGAAAGTGCTGTTTCGAGCGAACCAAGCTGCTCCGTTCCCAGCGCGATTCATACTTGCGCCATCCGATGTCAAACTGGCCAAGCGTGAGCCGCAGAAGCGCTTCATTCCAATGCGCGTCTTGCAGGTTGGGATCGAGCTCGACTGCCTTGGCAAATCCTTCAAGCGCCTCCTGGTGCCGGCCGAGCAAGGCGAGAATGTCCGCCCGCGCGGTGATTACGGCGGCGTGCAGCGGGTAACGGCGAAGCAGGGCGTCAAAGACTTCAAGGCATTCGTCCCATCGATCCAATTGTCTGAGCGCGGCCGCCCTCGCGCCTTCGATTTCGATGTCGTTCGGCACGACTTCGCCCAGGCGCTGGAGTGCGACGAGAGCCTCATCGTGACGCCGCAGCTTGAGTAGCGCGGTGCCGCGCGCCCGAAGTGCCCGTATGCAGTCCGACCGAAGCTCGAGTGCGCGGTCGGCAATGGCGAGCGCCGCATGCGGGGAATCTGGACGGGCGCGCGTCAACTCCAGCGCCGATTCGAAATCGCGCGCTGCGCGGTCACTCTTGCCCAGTCGGCCGAACACCGCCGCTCGGCCGGCCAAAGCTTCGCAGTCGCGCGGGTCGATATCGATCGCGCGCGTATAGCTGGCGAGCGCCTCCTCGTCTTTGCCCAGACCGCTGAGCGCGTCAGCTTTCAACCGATGTGCCTCCGCGCGATTGGGCAACAGTTCCAGCGCACGTGTCGTCGCCGCAAGCGCCATATCGTGCTTGCGCTGAAGAGTGAAGACCATGCCGCGGTCGAGCAATGCGTCCGCATCGTTGGGTCGCAAGGCGTCAGCCCGGTCCAAGCTCGTGTGCGCTTCGTCATAGCGATGCAGATGCGCGAGCGCCCGCGCCCGCCCGCACCAGCCCTCAACCAATTCGGGGGCGACTTTCGTTGCTCGATCAAACTTTGCAAGCGCCCTGTCCAGCTGGCCCAGCTCCAGTAGAGTCCGACCTTGCATGTTCAGTGTGGCCGGATGGTCAGGATGCAACGCAAGCGCGTCCTCGTAGCAATCAAGCGCCTGCTCCAGGCGGTTCAGTCCGTGCAGCGCGATGCCGAGGTTGGTCAGTGCGATGGCTTGATTCGGCTGCGCGTGCAGGCAGGCGGCCAACACGGCCTCGGCCTTGGCGTACTCGCCGCGCTGCAGCAGGCATACCCCAAGCACGTGCAGCGTGGTGGGCTCTCGGGGCCGCACCTGCAGGATGGCGTGGCACAACTGTTCGGCCTGCGGGAACTGGCCGGCCCGCTGCAGTGTTACCGCCTGCGCGATGGCCTCGCCGATCTCAATGTGCTGCGGCTGCATGCGGACGGGCGGCCACAAAGGCACGCAGTTCGTTGGCCACGCGGTCGATGACCTCGGGCCAGTCACCTCGGGCGCGCTGACGGAACAGCCGCGCGGTCGGATACCACGGGCTGTCCTCGCGATCGAGCAGCCAGCGCCACTCGGGTGGGTTCGGGATCAGCAGCCACAGCGGCATCGCGAGTGCGCCGGCCAGGTGCGCGATCGAGGTGTCGACGGAGATCACGAGGTCCATCTGGCTCATCAGCGCAGCGGTTTCGGCGAAGTCGGTCAGTTCCTCGCCGAAGAACCGTATGCCAAATTGCTGCATCAGCTCACGATCGCCGTCGCGCACGTCCTTGGCCAGGCAAACGAATTCGGCCTCCGCCTTCAGCAAAGGAGCCAGAAGTTGCAGGCCGACGCTGCGGATCCAGTCGTCGAGATGGTGGGGTGAGCCCGCCCAAGCCAGCCCGATGCGCGCGGGTCGCCGGGCACCAAGCCTGGCCGCCCATGCGCCGACGCGGACGGGATCCACAGAAAGGTACGGGACGGCCGACGGGATGCTCTGCAACGTGGTTCCGAAGGCGAGCGGCAGGCTCATCAGCGGGCAGTGGAAATCGAACGGCGGCATCGGCTCTCCGGCCGCCACGACTGCGCTTACGCCTTTCACCGATCGCATCAACGGTGCCAGCGGGGCGTGGGCTCCGACGATGACCGCTGCACCTCGGTCGGCGACCAGGGGCACGTAGCGCACGAACTGAAGCGCATCACCCAGGCCCTGCTCGCCGTACACGAAGATTCGGCGACCTGCCAATGTCTCGGTGCCGGTCCAGCGCGGCTGCGGGCGCGACCGCATCGAACGAATCAGATCCCCACCGGGAGTGTCGGTCCGCCACTCGTACTTGCGCAATCCTTCGCTGAATCGCCCGGTCAGCAGAAGCAGCCCTGCATGATTGAACTGGATCTTCGCATCGGCCGGCGCCAATGTCGCGGCGCGCGCCGCGTCCGTAAGCGCCTCCTGAACGCGGCCGACCCTGCCGAGCGCGACTGAACGATTATGCAGACCCCGCACATCTTCGGGCGCGATCGCAAGGCCAGTGTCCGACACCGCAATCGCTTCCTCGTGCCGGCCCAGCTTGCTCAGAGTGGCCGCGCGCCAGAAGTGGATTGAGGCATCATGGGGCGTTCGTGCGGCCAAGCCATCCAGAATCTCCAGCGCGGCGGGCCTTTCTCCCAGTGTGTAGAGGGCGGCGGCGCGCGCAGACAGTGCGTCGACTGACCCGGGCGCGAGCGACAAGGCCTGGTCCGCGAGATTCAATGCATCGCGCGCGCGTTCCGCCGTCGTGAGGCGCCACGCGCGTTCGCACAGCCCGGCGACCCGACGTGTTGTCAGTTCGTCCGCGCGCCTGTCGTCGTGCGCCGCTCGGAGCACCTCATTGACTGCGCGTAACGCATCCTCAAGCCGCCCAGCATCGATCATCGCCGAGGCATCGCTCGTCAAAGTTTTCAGTTGTTGCGAGAAGCTTCTGCTCTGTCCCACGTCGCCGCGCGAGGGCGAAGTGACAACAAGCGTCCCGCTTGGCGCCGCGCGCGCCGTTGAACCGTCAACGGCCGGACTCGGATCGACTCCTGCGCGATTGGTGCAGCCTATTTGCGGGTCGTCAGAATGTCGGTCCTGCCCGACCACACCGTCAAGAAGCACGGCGCCGTCGCGAGCGTGAACTTCAGGCGGTCGCCGATCGAAGCATGCTGGAGCCGAAGGGCCGTGGCCAGTCAACTGCGTTTCGAGTTCGCGCGCCACACGCGAGATGACTTCCGCCCAGTCGCCGCGGATACGCTGCCGGAACAGCCGTGCGGTCGGATACCACGGGCTATCCTCGCGATCGAGCAGCCAGCGCCAATCCGGTGGGTTCGCAATCAGCAACCACAGCGGTTTGGCGAGTGCTCCGGCCAGGTGGGCGATCGAGGTGTCGACGGAGATGACGAGATCCATCAAGCTCGTCAGCGCAGCGGTTTCGGCGAAGTCGGTCAGATCCTCGCCAAGGAACCGTATGCCGAACCGTTGCATCAGATCGTGATCGCCGTCAGGCACGCGATTGGTCAGACAGACGAAATCGGCCGGCAATGTAAGGAGCGGGGCGAGTTGTTCCAGCCGAACGTTTCGGCGATGGTCGCGCTTGTGCCTCGGGTTGCCCGCCCACGATAGACCGATCCGAACGCGCGTTGTCGCGCCCAGGCGCGCTGCCCATCCTTCGATGCGTTCAGGGTCCGCATGCAGGTAGGGCAGTTTCGATGGAATGCTCGCGAATGTCGTCCCGAAGGCAAGCGGAAGGCTTAGCAGCGAGGAGTGAAAGTCGAACGCCGGAAGGGGGTCGCCGCTGCCAACCACTCGCTCAACGCCGGCAAGCGTCTGCAGCAAAGGCTGCAACGGTTTTTGCACGCCGAGCACGACCTTCGCGCCACGCTCGGCCAGCAGCGGGCCGTAGCGCGCGAATTGAATCACATCCCCGAGCCCCTGTTCGGCGTACAGGAAGACGGTCTTGTCCGAAACGTCCTCGACCCCTGTCCACTGCGGTTGTCTGAACGGATGGGCCACGTCCTTGAAGTCCGAAATGCCCCAGCGTGATTCATATTTGCGCCAGCCGATTTCGAAGTTCCCGAGCAGCAGTCGGAACAGGGCTTCGTTCCAATGGGCTTCGTGCTGACCGGGATCGAGCTCAAGGGCTTTGGCAAAACCCGCAAACGCCTCGTCGTACCGACCGAGATAGGCGAGCGTCTGCGCCCGATCCGTGATCAATTCGGCGTTGCCGGGTTCAAGGGCAAGCGCCTTGTCGAAATCGACGAGTGCCTCCTCGAAGCGGTCAAGCGCCGCCAGGGCCGCTGCCCGGACGATCCGCGTGTCCAAGCGGACGGGATCCATTTCGATGAGACGGTCGAATACCTCGAGGACATCGCGCCAGCGACGCAGTTGCGCCAGCGCGGCGGCACGCGCGCGCAGTGCGACGAAGCTGGTGGGCGCGATCCCCAGGGCGCGATCCGCCATCGCCAGCGCATCGGCACCTCGCTCCGCGGCGACCTGCTCGTACGCGCAGGCCACCATCAGCTCGATGTTGTCGCCCAGCAAAGACACCGCCTGTTCAAGGTCTTGCGCCGCTGATGCGTGACGACCGAGCGCCTTCAACGTCTCAGCGCGTGCGCGGTACGCTTCGCCGTCTTGTGGCTCGAGTTCGATGGCGCGGGAGTAGCAGAGCAGGGCGTCGTCGCGGCGTCCCAGTCCGACGAGCGCATCGCCCAGGTTGCGATGGACCACCGCCCGGTTC
>Ga0209048_10002951_pt1 | contig 16679 bp, 15 predicted proteins | sample FrelakmetCRP12CR_FD_187146 | JGI IMG/M metagenome (GOLD analysis project Ga0209048, IMG submission 187146) | Freshwater lake sediment microbial communities from the University of Notre Dame, USA, for methane emissions studies - CRP12 CR (SPAdes)... | ecosystem: Environmental > Aquatic >... | reverse complement strand
TGCACCCCGGGCATGGTGATGGCGGCGGTATCGCTGCTGGAGGAGAACCCCCACCCGTCCGAGGAGCAGGTGCGCCTCGGCCTCGAGGGCAACCTCTGCCGGTGCACCGGCTACCACAACATCGTCAAGGCCGTGCTGGCCGCAGCCGACCAGGGGGTCACCGCATGACCACCACCGAGGTTCCCACCCGCCGCATCCTCGGCACCCGCATGGTTCGACGCGAAGACCCCGCCCTGCTCACCGGCGAGGCCCGCTTCACCGACGATCTCGACATCCCCGGGGCACTCTCCCTCGCGGTGCTGCGTAGTCCCTATGCCCACGCCCGCATCACGAACGTCGATGTCTCGGCGGCTCGCGCCATGCCCGGTGTCGTGGCGGCCTACAGCGGGGCCGAGCTGGCCGACCTGTGGGCCGAGCCCATGCCGTGCGCGTGGTCGGTCACCGAGGACATGCTGAACCCGCCTCACCACCCGATCGCCGTCGACCGGGCCTGCTACGCCGGCGACGGCGTTGCCGTGGTGCTCGCCCACAACAACGAGACCGCCCGCGACGCGCTCGAGGCCATCGTCGTCGACTACGAGCCCCTCAAGGCCGTGGTCGACCTTGAGGACGCCCTGACCGATCGGGTCGTCATCCATCCCGACCTCGGCACCAACTCGAGCTACACCTGGGAGCTGAAGGTCGGCGAGGAGGCGGTCGAGGCGGCCTTCGCCTCGGCCCCGCACACGGTGAAGGAGCGCTTCGTGCAGCAGCGCCTCATCCCGATGGCGATGGAACCCCGCGCCGTGGCCGCCGTGCCCCAGCCCTTCGGGGGCGACATCACGCTCTACTCGGCCACGCAGATCCCGCACATCCTCAAGGTGATGACCGCGATCACGCTCGGCATCCCCGAGCACACGGTCCGGGTCGTGGCACCTGCGGTCGGCGGTGGCTTCGGCTCGAAGCTCGACGTGTACGCCGAGGAGCTGTTGTGCACCGCGCTCGCGCTGAAGCACCGGGTGCCGGTGCGCTGGGTCGAGGAGCGCAGCGAGAACGCCCACGCCACCATCCAGGGCAGGGGGCAGATCCAGGAGATCGAGCTCGCGGCCGACGACACGGGCAAGCTCCTCGCCGTCCGGGTGAACCTCACCGCGGACATGGGCGGCTACCTGCAGCTCATCACCCCGGGCATCCCGCTGCTGGGCGCGTTCCTCTACGCCGGGGTCTACGACCTCCCCGAGGCCTACTCGTTCACGTGCACAGGCGTGTTCACCACCCTCACACCCACCGACGCCTACCGCGGCGCCGGTCGCCCCGAGGCCACCTATGCCATCGAACGGGCCATGGACCGCCTCGCACAGACCATGGGCCTCGACCCCGTCGAGCTGCGCCGCCGCAACTTCATCCAACCCGAGCAGTTCCCGTACACCGCCATGACCGGTCTCGTGTACGACTCGGGCGACCACGAGGGCGCACTCGACAAGGCCCTCGCCCTCGCCGACTACGACGGCGTGCGCGCCGAGCAGGTCACGCGCCGGGCGGCGGGCGGCACGACGCACCTCGGCGTCGGCGTGTCGTCGTACTTCGAGATGTGCGGCCTGGCCCCCTCCCGCGTGCTGGCCTCACTCAACTACGGCGCCGGGGGCTGGGAGTCGGCCACCGTGCGGGTCACCCCCACCAACAAGGTCGTGGTGATCTCGGGGGCGACACCCCACGGCCAGGGCCACGAGACCTCGTGGTCGATGATCGCCGCCGAGCGCCTGGGCGTCGATCCCGCCGACGTCGAGGTGCTGCACTCCGACACCGCCATCAGCCCGCTCGGGCTCGACACCTACGGTTCGCGCTCGCTGGCCGTAGGTGGTGTGGCGATCTACCAGGCCATCGACAAGGTGCTCGAAAAGGCTCGCACCATCGCCGCCCATCAGATGGAGTGCGCCGAGGCCGACCTCGACTACGACGCCGGCCTGTTCACAGTGAGGGGCTCGCCCGATCGCCAGATGCCCCTGGCCACGATCGCGTTCGAGGCCTTCACCGCCCACAACCTGCCCGACGGTCTCGAGCCCAACCTCGAGGCGCAGGTCACCTACGACCCACCCAACTTCTCCTGGCCGTTCGGCACGCACGTGTGCGTGGTCGAGGTCGACGAGGAGACCGGCGAGGTCGACGTGCTTCGCTACATCGCCGTCGACGACTGCGGCAACCAGATCAACCCGCTCATCGTCGAGGGCCAGGTGCACGGCGGCGTGGTGCAGGGTCTCGCCCAGGCCCTCTACGAGGAGGCCGTCTACGACGACGACGGCAACCTCACCACCACATCATTAGCCGACTATCTGGTACCGGCCGCGTGCGACGTTCCGTCGATCACCACCGCCAGCACCACCACGCCCAGCCCGACCAACCCGCTCGGCGTGAAGGGCATCGGCGAGGCCGGCACCATCGGCGCCGCCTCCACCGTCATCAACGCCGTGGTCGACGCCCTGGCCCACCTGGGCGTCACCGATATCGACATGCCGGCCTCCCCACTGCGGGTGTGGTCGGCCATCCAGGCCGCCAAGGGAGGTGCCCAGTGATCCCCGCCGCGTTCGAGTACGTACGGGCCGAATCGGCCGAGCACGCGCAGGAGCTGCTCGTCGAGCACGGCGACGAGGCCAAGCTGCTGGCCGGGGGCCACTCACTGCTCCCCCTCATGAAGCTGCGGCTCGCTTCGCCCTCGGTGCTGATCGACGTCGGCCGGCTGCGCGAGCTCAGCTACGTCCGCGACGGCGGTGACCACGTGGCCGTCGGGGCGCTCACCCGACACCGCGACCTCGAGATCTCCGAGCTGTTGCAGGCCGAGGCGCCGATCCTGGCCCACGCCGCGGGCCACGTCGGCGATCCGCAGGTGCGTCATCGCGGCACGATCGGGGGGTCGCTGGCCCACGCCGATCCGGCCTCCGACCTGCCCGCCGTCGTGCTGGCTCTCGGCGGATCGCTGGTGGCGCAGGGGCCCCGCGGTGAGCGGGTGATCGCCGCGGGTGACTTCTTCGAGGGCTTCCTCGAATCGGCGCTCGAACCCGACGAGCTGCTCACCGAGGTCCGCGTGCCCAAGGCGGCCGGTGCCGGGTGGTCGTTCCAGAAGTTCAACCGCCGGGCCCAGGACTGGGCCATCGTCGGTGTCGCGGCCGTGCACAACAACGGTTCGAGCGGCGTCGCTCTGGTGAACATGGGGTCGACCCCGATCTTCGCCGCCGGTGTGGTCGAGGCCCTCGCCGCCGGCGCCTCCGCGGCAGAGGCCGCCGACCGGGCCACCGAGGGCACCGAGCCCCAGGGCGACATCAACGCGACCCCCGAGTACCGAGAGCACCTCGCCCGCGTGCTCGTACGGCGAGCCCTCACCGAAGCCGGCGCCTAGCCGCGCGACGGCGCCGGTAGGTCGCTCGGAACGATCGGGCCGCGGGCTCAGTGATGGATGGGTCCGTCGGTGTCGCGCAGCGACGGTGCGGCCCGGCCCGTGCGCCGGGCGATGATCTCGGCCACGATCGAGATGGCGGTCTCCTCCGGCGTCCGCCCGCCCAGGTCGAGGCCGATGGGAGCCATGATGCGGGCCAGGCCGCCATCGTCGACGCCGACCTCGCGCAGGCGCTCGACCCGCTCGGCGTGCGTGCGCCGGCTGCCCATGGCGCCGAGGTAGCCGACGTCGGTGGCGAGCGCGGCGACGATGGCGGGCACGTCGAACTTGTGGTCGTGGGTGAGCACGCACACCGCATCGCGGGGACCGAGCGTGGCGCCGACCTGCTCGAGCAGATGGTGCGGCCAGTCGACCACCACCTCGTCGGCCAGCGGGAACCGCTTGCGGGTGGCGAACACCTCGCGGGCATCGCACACGGTCACGTGGTAGCCGAGCGCCTTGGCCACCCGAACCAGGGCCGCGGTGAAATCGACCGCGCCGAAGATCAGCAGGCGCGGTGGCGGGGCGAACGACTCGATGAACACCGCCACCGTCGTCTCGCGGGCCTCGCCGTGCTCGCCGTAGTGGCGCACCCCGGTGCGGCCCGACTCGAGCTCACCGAGCGTGTCGCGGGCCACGACCCGATCGAGATCGGGATCGCCGAGCGAACCGCGCGACTCGACATCGGGCCGGACGAGCAGTTTGGCACCGGTGTTGGGCCCGTCGACGACCGTGGCCAACGCAACCGGCTCGAGCGCCTCTACGGCGTGGCGCAGCTCCTCGTAGAGCGACACGGCGGCACCGCTCGCCGGAGCATCGCCCGCCTGAGGCGGGCCGGGAAGGCCGGGCACGTCGCTGCTCACCAATCGAGGGGCTCGATGAACAGGTGCACCGTGCCGCCGCAGGTGAGCCCGACCGAGAACGCGTCGTCGTCGCTGTACCCGAAGCTCACCAGGCGGCGTTCGCCGGTGCGCAGGATCTCGAGCGCCTCGGTGACGACCGCGCCCTCGACGCACCCCCCCGACACCGAGCCGGTCACCTCGCCGTCTTCGTTCACCGCCATGGCCGCACCGGGATCGCGGGGACCCGAACCATCGATGTCGACCACCCGGGCCAGGGCCACGCGCCGACCGGCGCGGCGCCAGCGATCGAGGTCGTTCATGATCTCCTTCACCGCGGTCCTCTCCGGAGACGACGGCCCACCGGTGCAGTATCGCCGCTCGGGCGGCGCGTCACTACCGCAGCCGGCGTCATCGCGAGACCACGCGGGCCAGCTCCTCGAGCGAGGCGAGCGAATGCCCCTCGATGAACTCGTCGACGTGAGGCAACGCCGCCGCCATCCCCTGCGCCAACGGCTCGTAGCCCGGCGAGGCCTTGAGCGGGTTGACCCAGACCACGCGGTGCGCCACGCGGTGCAGCCGCGCCATCTGTTCCCCCAGATCGGCGGGATCGCCGCGGTCCCAGCCGTCGGACAGGATCACGACCACGGCGCCCCTGGCGAGGCCCCGCACCCCCCACTCGTCGTTGAACTGGCGCAGGCCCTCCCCCAATCGCGTGCCACCCGACCAGTCGGGAACGGCCGCCGACGCGCGGGCCAACGCGGCATCGGGGTCGTGGTCGGCGAGCTCGCGGGTCAGCCGAGTCAGTCGGGTTCCGAGGGTGAACGCCTCCACCCGCCCCCGACCCGCCACCGCGGCCTGGACGAAGCGGAGCAACGCCCGGGCATAGGGCTCCATCGAGCCGCTGATGTCGACGAGCAACACCACCCGTCGTCGGCGATCGCCGCGGGTGACCCGACGGCGACGCACCGGTTCGCCACCCGTGCGCAGCGCCGACCGGACGGTGCGACGCAGATCGGGACGACCCCGCTCGCGACGTGAGGGCACCCGGCGACGCGACCGGCGTCGGGCCCCGGTGAGGCGCACGTCGGCCATGAGCCGGCGGGCCTCGTCGAGCTCCTCGGTCGAGTAGCGGGCGAAGTCCTTCTGGCGCAGCACCTCGCGGGCGCTGAACCGCACCGCCAGCACGGGCCGCTCCGGCCCGTCGTCGCCCTCGGGTGCGGGGTCACCCTCACCGCCGATGTCGAAAGCCAGGGTGATCGGCACGGTTCGTGTCGGCACGAGGGCACTTGGAGGCACCAGCCCCAGCCAGAACGAGCGGAACGCAGTGTCGTAGGCCGAGATCTCGTCGGGGCCGTGCACGAGCGTCGCCCGCCCGGCCCAGTAGACGTCATCGGGGCGGTCGAGGCCCACCACACCGAGCGCCTCGACGAAGAGGAGCGCGCTCCCCACGGGCACGTCGAGGCCGGCGCCACGCAGGCGGCGCACGAACGCGACGGCCACTTCGTCGGCAGGCGCCGGCATCACGCGCCGCGGGCTCGCGCCACCTCGACCAACCGATCGAGTCCGTCGCGGCGCGCCCGGTCGACGTCCTCGCGGTACTTGAGCACGGTGCCGAGCGTCGAGGCGACCGACGCCTCGTCGAGGCCGTCACGACCGAGCAGGGTGAGCGCCTCTGCCCAGTCGATCGTCTCGGCCACGCCGGGGGGCTTGTACAGGCCCATGTCCCGCAGCGCCTCGGTGGCGGCGGCCACCTCGCGGGCAAGTCGCTCGGGGACACCGGGGCACCGGGTGCGCACGATGGCCACCTCGCGCTCGAAGTCGGGATGCTCGACCCAGTGATAGAGGCAGCGGCGCTTCAGGGCGTCGTGCACGTCGCGGGTGCGGTTCGACGTGATCACCACCACGGGAGGGACCTCGGCGCGAAAGGTGCCCAGCTCGGGCACCGTGATCGAGTAGTCGGCCAGGATCTCGAGCAGGAAGGCCTCGAACTCGTCGTCAGCCCGGTCGACCTCGTCGATGAGCAGCACCGGCGGGGGCCCGGGGGTCGGGCGCGGGGAGATGGCCTGCAACAGGGGCCGTCGCACCAGGAACCGCTCCGTGTAGAGCTCGTCCTCGAGGGCCAGAGCGGCGCGGGTCGCCTGTTCGGCACCGGGCTCGCCCGCACCGAAGCGATGGGCGGCCTCGCTCGCTCGAAGGTGCAGGAGCTGGCGCGAGTAGTCCCACTCGTAGACCGCCTGGCTCACGTCGAGGCCCTCGTAGCACTGCAGCCGGATGAGCTCGCCACCGGTCCACCGGGCCAGCACCTTCGCCACCTCGGTCTTGCCCACCCCCGCCTCACCTTCGAGCAGGAGTGGGCGGGCCAGTCGAAGGGCCAGGAAGACCGCGGTGACCAGGCCCTCGTCGGCGAGGTAGTCGTGGGTCGCGAGGGCTTCGGCCACCTGTTCGACGGTGTCGACCCCTTGATCCATCGGATCGAGCCTAGGCCGTGACCCAGATCAGCACCTCGGCGCCGCCGGTGCCGGCCGTGAGCACGGGCGAACCCGCGGCGGTGAGGCGCACGGCATCACCTTCGGCGAGTGGTCCGGCCCCGGCCAACTCGGCCGACCCGACGGCCACGAAGACGTGCGCGTGCACGCCACCGGGCACCGCGACCTGCTCCCCCGCCGACAGTCGCCCGCCCCACAGCACCGCGTCGCGCTGGTGGATGGCGATGGCTCCCTCGTGGCCCTGACCCGACGCGATGGGCACCAGGCCACCGCCCTCGAGCGCGGCACCGAGGTCGCGCTGGTCGTAGCTCGGGGGGAGGCCCTCGGTGTCGGGCAGCACCCACATCTGCACCAGGCGCACCGGCACCGAGCTGCTGGGATTGGTCTCGGAGTGGCGAATGCCGGTGCCGGCCGTCATTCGCTGGGCGAGGCCGGGATAGATGACGCCGTGACTACCGATGGTGTCGCGGTGCTCGAGCTCGCCCTCGAGCACCCAGGTGACGATCTCCATGTCGCGGTGGGGGTGCATGCCGAATCCGGTGCCGGGCTCGACGATGTCGTCGTTGCTCACGAGGAGCAGACCGTGGTTCGTGTTCGCAGGGTCGTAGTGATGACCGAAGCTGAAGCTGTGCCACGAGTCGAGCCAGCCGGCCTGGGTGTGGAAGCGCTCGGCAGCACGGCGAACGTCGGTGATGGGGCGCGTGGGCGTCGTCACGTGAGGACCTCCGGGGTCGGCACATCGGTGGGTGCGGCGATGCGGGCCAGCAAGGCAACCAGCACGTCGCGTTCGGTCGCCGAGAGGTCGCCCAGCAGCTCGCCCTCTGCCCGCCGTACGTCGGGCACCACCCGAGCCAGCAGGGCCTGGCCCTCGTCGGTGAGCTCGATCAGCAGGCTCCGCCGATCGACCGGATGGGGTCGTCGCTCGACCAGGCCGGCGTGCTCCAGCGAATCCAGCACGCCGGTGACGGTGCCCCGCGTGACCAGTCGGCGCTCGCTGAGCTCGTGCGGGCACAGAGGCCCACCCTCGCCGTCGAGGATCATCAACATGTTGAACCCCGCGGGGCTGATGCCGTGGCTGCGCAGGACGCTGGCCAGCGCGGCCTGGATGACGCTGTCGGCCCGGATGCACCCGGTGACGGCGAGCGTGGCCCGCTCCTGGTCGGGGCTCGCCGCGGGGACGGAGGAGATCTCGACCATGGCTCAGGCCCTCACGAAGGTCAGTTGCAGCTCGAACTCGCCATTGTCGTCGATGGCGACGAAGCCGCTGCTGATGGGCGTGATGGCGTAGTCGGCGAGCACGATGTGCGCGCCACCGGCCACGTCGATGACCGTGCCGTCCCAGCGGGCCTGCAGCGGGATCTCGACCGATCTGGTGACGCCGTGCAGGGTCAGGTCGCCCGTGGCGGTGACGTTGACGGTCTCACCGACCGCAGCGGTGGAGGGGAGGGCGATCGGCGAGGTGAGGACGAACGTCGCCTGGCCGAACTTGTTCGTCTCGAGGGCCTGGTTCTTGATCGCCGAGTCACGACGGGCCTGGTCGCTCTTGAGCTGGGTGACGTCGCCGGTGATCGACGCCGCGGTGATCTGGTTGCCATCGATGGTCATCGTGCCCGTCACCGCCGCCGTGCGCCCCACGGCGGTCTTCTTGATGGTCTCCCCGCCGAACAGCTCCTGCATCCGATAGCCCACGAACACGTTCTCGCCCGGCTGCACCTTCCACGAGCCTGTCGGCGACGACGCGTCGGCCACCGCGCCGCGGCTCCCGCCCGCCGCCGCGGTCGTGGTCGTGGCCTGCTCGGTGCGCACCGGCAGGCTGGCCCGCGACGGCGCGTCGTCGCGGAGCACGAACCACCAGAACCCGGCGCCGCCGACGACGATCACGACGACGACGGCGATGAGGGCGTACTTGGCGGACTTCTGCATGTCGCTGATCCTTCGATCAGGTCAGGGGGTGAGCCGCTTGAAGCCGCGCAGCGCGAACCAGCCCAGAGCCAGGCCGACCCAGGTGAGCGCGAGCAGGCCGGGCCACGTGTCGGCCCAGGTGACGGGCCCCAGGAAGCCCTGGCGGGCCATGGTCAGAACGCGGGTGAACGGGTTGAGGGTGGCGACCGTGTGCAGCCAGCCGGTCATGACACTGAGGGGTACCTGGCCGATCGAGAGGAACAGCGTGGCGAAGATGCCGGCCTGCACGAGCGCGCCGGCCCGCTGGCTGCGCAGGCGGTAGACCACACCGAGCCCCCACAGAGCGGCGCAGATCGCGGTGCCCACCGCGCCCACGGTCAGCACGAGGTACCCGGCTGCTCCCCCGATCATGCGCGCCCCGCCGAGCAGGCCCGCGGGCACGACCGTGAGCAGGGGCAGGAAGGCCCGCATACCGCTGTACACGAGCGGTCCGATGATGAGCGACACGCGCGGGGCCGGCGATAGCAGCAGCCGGTCGTAGAAGCCGTTCTCGAGGTCGCGCCCGGTGATGAACCCGGCGGCGAGACCGGCGAAGGACGCGCCCTGGAGCACGGCGAACGGCACCATCCAGTTGAGGATGTTGTCGGTGGGGAACCCCGGCAGGTTGACGAGCGCGCTGAAGGCACCGCTGAACGCCAGCGTGAAGAAGATCGGCATGGCGACGATCGGGATGACCGTCGAGGGGGTGCGGACCAGCGAGAGCAGACCGCGGTAGACGATCTGGCCCACGGCCGGCACGACGGCTTGGGCGCCGAGGTGGCGATCGTCGTTCGCCGGTGTGGCCACGGCGGCGGTCGCGGTCACGACGTGGCCCGCAGTCGCTTGCGGAACCCGGTGGTGGCCAGGGCCAGGGCCAGCACCGCCAGCACCGCGGCCACCCCGAGCGCCTGCGCGGCCTGGCCGACGCTGAAGCCCTCGATGACCAGGTTGCGGGCGCCGTTGATCATCCAGCTGATCGGGTTGAGCGTGGCCACGGTCTTGTACCACCCGCTCATCAGCGCGGTGGGGAAGAACGCCGAACTGACGAACAACAGCACGAAGATCAGCGGGAAGGTGTTCTGCACCGCCTCCTGCGAGCCCGTGCGCAGGGCGATGCCCGCGGCCGCGCCACCGACGGTGAGAGCCATGAGCATGGCCAACACGATCAGCACGATCATGGCGGGCACACCGCCCGCGATGCGGGCGCCGAACACCATGAACACGGCCATGAAGACGACCGCCTGCACCGCGCCCAGCACCGCCGAGCCGGTGAGACGCCCGAGCAGGATGGCGGGCCGGGCCACCGGCGAAGCAACCAGTCGTTCGAAGAAGCCGTCCTCGATGTCGACGGCGACGTCGGTGCCGCCGACGATGCCGCCGAACATCACGCCCTGGATGAGGGTGGCGGGGAGCAGGAACTGCAGGAACGAATCGACCGGCGGGAAGCCGGGCAGCGACGTCGACTTGCCCATGGCCGCGGAGTTGATCGCGGCGATGAGCAGGGGGAAGAACACGGCCGGCAGCCATGAGGCGGGCTGGCGCATCGTGCCCAACACGGAGCGCCGGGCCAGCACCCGGGTCTGGGCGACGACGTCGGGCCGCGGGGGCTCGACGTGCGCCAGGGTGGTGGCGCTCACGTCCCGCCCCCGACCGGGTCGGCCGCGCTCGAGGCGCCGTCACCGGCGTCGGCCCCCTCGAGTCGGCGGCCGGTGGCCTCGGCGAACACGTCGTCGAGGCTCGGCTGCAGCAGCTCCATGTGATCGACCCGGGCGCCGATCTCGTCGAGCGTGCGCACGACCTCGGCCATCTGCGTGGCCCCGCCCTCGAGACCGATGGCCAGCTCGCCGGGGCGCAGGGCCGGGCGCTCGGTGCCGAACCGGGCGCACACGGCCTGGCGGGCGCCATCGAGGTGGTCGGGATCGATCATCAGGTTGAGCGTGGGGGCGCCCACGCTCTCCTTGAGCTTGGCCGGCTCGCCGTCGCGCACGATGCGACCCTGGTCGATGATGGCGATGCGCCCGGCGAGCTGGTCTGCCTCCTCGAGGTACTGCGTAGTGAGGAACACCGTCGTTCCGTGCTCCTCGTTGAGCTTGCGCACCTCGTCCCAGAGGTTGATACGGCTCATCGGGTCGAGGCCGGTGGTGGGCTCGTCGAGGAACAGCACGACGGGCTCGTGCACGAGCGAGAGGGCCAGGTCGAGCCGACGACGCATGCCGCCCGAGTAGGTGCCCACCCGGCGGTCGGCGGCCGCGGTGAGGCCGACCCGTTCGAGCAACTCGCCACCGCGCTTGTTCGCCGCCGACCGGTTGAGGCCGTGCAGCACCGCCTGCAGGTGCAACAACTCGTTACCGGTCATCAGCGGGTCGATGGCCGCGTCCTGCAGAGCCACGCCGATCGACCGCCGAACCAGCCGGGCCTCGGTGACGACGTCGTGGCCGGCGACCCGGGCCCAGCCGGCGCTCGGGCTCAACAATGTCGTGAGCATCCGCACCGCGGTCGACTTGCCGGCGCCGTTGGGGCCGAGGAACCCGAAGATCTCGCCCTCCTCGACGACGAGGTCGATGCCGTCGACGGCCACCAGCTCGCCGAAACGCCGCACGAGCCCCTCGGCCTCGATGGGCGCGCTCATGCGCCGGACGTCCCGCTACCGCCGGCGACGGCCCGCCACACCTTCTCGGGGGTCAGCGGCATGTCGAGGTGCGCCACGCCGTACGGGCGCAGAGCGTCGATCACCGCGCTCTGCACGGCCGGTGTCGAGCCGATGGTGCCCGACTCGCCGATGCCCTTGGCGCCGAGCGGATTGTGCGGCGTCGGGGTCTCCAGGGCTACCAGCTCGAACGAGGGCAGCTCGGCGGCCGACACCACCGAGTAGTCGGCGAAGTTCGACGTCTGCGGGTTGCCGTCGTCGTCGAAGCGCACCTCCTCGTAGAGCGCCTGGGCCACGCCCTGGGCGATGCCGCCGTGGCGCTGGCCCTCGACGATCAGTGGGTTGAGCAGCCGGCCGGCGTCGTCACAGGTGACGATCCGCCGCAGCCGAACGAGACCGGTCTCGGTGTCGACCTCGACGACGGCGACGTGGGCCCCGAACGGAAACGTCGGGGCCGTCGAAACGAAGGTGAACGATTCGGCCAGCCCGTCGCCGATGGTCGGTCCACCACCCTCGACCGACAGCCGGTCGGCCGCCGAGGCGACCTCGGCCCACGTGCGGGTGATCGTCGGCGAGCCGGCAACGTGGAAGCGGCCCACGTCGGTGTCGAGCACGACGTCGTCGGGACTCGCCTCGAGCAGTTCGGCCGCGACCCGGCGGGCTCGCTCGACCAGCGCGTCGGAGGCCTCGTACACCGCGACGCCCCCGACCTGCAGCGAGCGCGACCCGAAGGTGCCGGTGCCCTCGGCCACCTTGTCGGTGTCGCCGGCCACCACCGCGATGTCGTCCATCGGGATGCCCGTGCGGTCGTTGGCGATCATCGCCCACGAGGTCTGGTGGCCCTGCCCGTGGGCCGACGAGCCGGTGAAGACCGTCGCGGTGCCGTCGGGGTGCACCTCGACCTTGGCGAACTCCTCCTGCGCCGCCGACGGCCCGGCGGTGATCTCGACGTAGGTGCACACCCCGATGCCGAGCTGGACGGGGTCGTCCTCCTCGCGGCGGCGGGCCTGCTCGGCGCGCAGCCCCGCGTACCCGGACGCGTCGAGGGCCAGATCGAGCGCCTGCCCGTAGTCGCCCGAGTCGTAGGTCGTGCCCACCGCGGTGTCGACCGGGAAGGCATCGGCCGCGATCAGGTTGCGGCGCCGCACCTCGGCCGGGTCGAGTCCGATCTGGGCGGCGAACAGGTCGACCGCCCGCTCGATCGCCGCGGTCGCCTCGGGCCGGCCCGCGCCCCGGTAGGCCTCGACCGGTGTCGTGGTGGTGACGACCGAGCGCACGTTGCACTCGACCTTGGGGATGTCGTAGGTGCCCGGAGCCATGGCGCGGGTGAGGAAGGGCAGCACGGCGCCCATCGCGGGGTAGGCGCCCGCGTCCTGCAGGACCGTCAACCGGTAGGCCTCGATCGACCCGTCGCGGCTCCCGCCGATCTCGACCAGGTGCTGCTGGGCCCGCCCGTGGGGCATGGCGACCATGTTCTCCGACCGGGACTCGAACCAGCGCACCGGGCGGCCGAGGACGCGGGCCAGGAACGGCAGCAGGAGCTCCTCGGCCTGCAGGTCGATCTTGGCTCCGAACCCACCGCCCACATCGGGGGCGATCACGTGCACGTCGGCGGGGTCGAGGCCGTGGACGGTGGCCAGCTTGCGCTTGGCGCCGTGGGGCGCCTGGCTGCTCACCCAGACGACGAGGCGGGTGCCGTCCCAGGCGCACGCGGCGGCCCGGGCCTCCATGGGGCAGGCGGCGAGTCGTTGGTTGACCAGGCGCTCGCACACCACGACCTCACAGGCGGCGAAGAGATCGTCGGTGTAGCCGAAGGGGATGTCGAGGGCCACGTTGGTGCCGGCTTCGGGAAACAGCAATGTCGTGCCGTCGGCCGACTCGTCGAGGTCGACCAGCGCGTCGAGCGGCTCGTAGTCGACGATCACGAGTTCGGCCGCGTCCTCACCCTGATCGGCCCGCTCGGTGACGACGACGGCGACGGGCTCACCCACGAAGCGCACCCGGCCGTCGGCGAGGGTGGGCCGGGCCATGGTGTCGGGGAGCATGCCGGGGATCGACATGGGCAGCACCGCAAGGTCCCCGAGGTCGTCGGCCGTGAACACGCCCAGCACACCCGGCGCCTCGCGGGCCTCGGCGACGTCGACCCCGGCGAGCTCGGCGTGGGCCATCGTGGAGCGCACGAAGGTCACGTAGCCGGCTCCATCGAGCCGGGGATCGTCGACGTCCGCGGTGTAGGTGCCGCCCACCGTGAGGAAGCGCGGGTCCTCCCGACGCAGCACGCGCGTGCCGATCACGCTCATCTCGACGATCTCCCCTCGTGTTCCCGGTCGGAACAGGGGCAGGCTACCGCCGCGCCGCGATACCTCGGCACCGAACCACCTCAGCGGTTGAGCTCGGCCTCCAGCCGGTTGAACGGCCACGCGTCGGGCACGGGGACCGGGTCCTTCGGCATGGGGAGGATGTGGTACACCTCCTCGCCCGGCTTGGCCAGCCCGTACTGCTCGCGGGCGATGCGCTCGATCTCGGCGTCGGTGTTGAGGGCGTCGATCCGGCTCTGCATCTGGGCGTTCTGCTCGGTGAGCTCGGCGACGCGGCTCGCGGCGGCCGCGGTCGACGAGCGCTGGTTGAGCCAGGTGCGGGCCGGGAAGACCCCGACGAACAACACCGCCGCGACCACGACTACGACCAACAGGGGCCACACCAGACGACGGGCGGCGAGGCCGGCGAGGCGGCCGCCGTCACGAGCGGTGTGGCCCTCGCTCACGAGCGGCCCGTACCCCGCGCCAGCGCGGCGGCACCCCAGTAGGCGGCGGCCTCACCGAGATCGTCCTCGATGCGCAGCAGTTGGTTGTACTTGGCGACGCGATCGCTGCGGGCCGGGGCGCCGGTCTTGATCTGACCGCAGTTGGTGGCCACGGCCAGATCGGCGATGGTGACGTCCTCGGTCTCGCCGGATCGGTGCGACATCACCGACGTGTACCCCGACCGGGTGGCCAGGGAGACCGTCTCGAGGGTCTCGGTGAGCGAGCCGATCTGGTTGACCTTGATGAGGATCGAATTGGCCACGCCGGCCTCGATGCCGCGGCCCAGACGCTCGACGTTGGTGACGAACAGGTCGTCACCGACCAGCTGCACCCGGTCACCGATCGACTCGGTGAGCTGCGCCCAGCCGTCCCAGTCCTCTTCGGCCATGCCGTCCTCGATCGACACGATCGGGTACCGGCTGGTCAGGTCGGCGTAGTAGGCCGCCATCTCGGCGGGGGTCAGGGTGCGCCCCTCGCCGGCGAGCACGTAGTTGCCGTCCTTGAAGAACTCCGATGACGCCGGGTCGAGGGCGATGGCGAGGTCGCTGCCGGGCGTGAACCCGGCCTTCTCGATGGCCTCGACGAGCAGGGTCACCGCCTCCTCGTTGGAACCGAGGTCGGGCGCGAAGCCGCCCTCGTCACCGACGGCGGTGGACAGGCCCCGGTCGTGGAGCACCTTCTTCAGCACGTGGTAGGTCTCGGCCCCCCAGCGCAGCGCCTCGGAGAACGACGCCGCCCCGACCGGCATGATCATGAACTCCTGCAGGTCGACGTTGTTGTCGGCGTGCTCGCCCCCGTTGAGCACGTTCATCATGGGCACCGGCAGCACGTGGGCGTTTACCCCGCCGACGTAGCGGTAGAGCGGGAGCTCGAGCTCGCTGGCCGCGGCCTTGGCCACCGCCAGGGAGACACCGAGAATGGCGTTGGCGCCGAGCCGACCCTTGTTGTCGGTGCCGTCGAGGTCGAGGAGCAGCTGGTCGATGTCACGCTGGTCGAGCGCGTCGAAGCCGACCAGCGTGTCGTAGATCTCCTCGTCGACGTGCGAGACCGCGTCCTGCACGCCCTTGCCACCGAACCGGCTGTCGCCGTCGCGAAGCTCGACCGCCTCGAACTGGCCCGTGGAGGCGCCCGACGGGACGATGGCCCGTCCCCGAGCACCGGAGTCGAGGACGACCTCGACCTCGACGGTGGGATTGCCGCGCGAATCGAGGACCTCGCGCCCCACGATGTGTTCGATGGTGCTCACCGGTGTCACTCCTGTGGTGTTTGGGGGAAGTGTTGCATGTGTGACTTCTGTGGTCGCGTACCCCGCTCAGCCCGCCTGCTCACGGGCCCGGGCGGCGTCGCGGTAGTGCCCGGCGGCCGCCCGCAGCGCGGTCTCGGGGTCGATGCCCTCCCGACGCGACACCTCCACGACGGCGAAGAGCAAATCGCCGAGCGCGTCGGCCGAAGGGGCCTCGGCCGCGGCGGCGACCGCGGCGGCGAACGAGGGGGGCTCGGGCAGGTCGACCCCGGCCTCGGCGAGGGTGACGGCCTTCCTCTGCACCTTGAGGGCGTACAGCAGCGCGGGGAGGTGGGCGGGCATGCCGTCGAACACGCTCTCGCGCCCCTTCTCCGCCTTCTTGATCTGCTCCCAGTTGCGCACGACGTCATCGGCGCCCGCCACCTCGACGTCACCGAACACGTGGGGGTGGCGCAGGTAGAGCTTGTCGTACACCGTTCGGGCCACGTCGGCGAGGGTGAACTGCCCGGCCTCGGCCGCGAGCGTGGCGTGGAACACCACTTGGAAGAGCAGATCGCCGAGCTCCTCCTCGAGGTGCTCGTAGCCCTCCCCGGCCTCGGGGTCAACGGCCTCGATGGCCTCGAGCACCTCGTAGGTCTCCTCCAGTAGGTGGCGCGTGAGCGAGTGGTGGGTCTGCTGGCGGTCCCAGGGGCACTCGCGCCGCAGGGTCGCGACCAGCTCGGTGAGCCGTTCGATCTCTCGGGCGACCGGCGCCTCGAGGCTCGGCAGGTAGATGGATGTCAGGTGGTCGGGGCGCACGACGCGGTCGAGCTCGACCCACGGCACCGAGTGGATCGACTCGTCGGGCAGGCCGAGCCGCTGTAGCACGACGACCTCGTCGGCGGGACCGAGGGCGGACTCGGGCCCGTCGTCGAGCGCCAGCTTCACGTCGGACAGCACCTGCGGCGCGTCGCACTGGGCCACGAGGAGCGGGCCCCGCTGCCCGGCGGCCTCCACCGCGAACCGGTGGCCGTCGACGACGCGGACGCCGACCGCGACCGGATCGATGCCGAGGCGGGCCCAGGCCAGATCGAGGAACGACAGGGCGGGGAGCACCTCGACCTCGACCCGGTCGTCGGCGAGCAGCAGCTCGACCGCGTGCTCCGCCACCGCCGGCGAGCCCGGGACGAGGTACAGCACCTCGCCGTGACGGCCGGCGGCGACGACGATCTCGTCGGCGATGCGCCGGTAGACCTCGGCGAGGGTGGTCGAGGTCTCGTAGACGTGGTCGAAGGTGGCGGCCCGGGGCGCGATCGACGCCGCCGGATGGC
>Ga0209048_10002950_pt1 | contig 16691 bp, 14 predicted proteins | sample FrelakmetCRP12CR_FD_187146 | JGI IMG/M metagenome (GOLD analysis project Ga0209048, IMG submission 187146) | Freshwater lake sediment microbial communities from the University of Notre Dame, USA, for methane emissions studies - CRP12 CR (SPAdes)... | ecosystem: Environmental > Aquatic >... | reverse complement strand
AAAACCGTGGTGGAAGTACACGGCGGAGCGCAAGCGCGCGCTGGCGAAGCGCGCATCCACCGCCGCGCCCGAATTGCCGCGGAAGAAGACACGCTCCGCCAACGGCGAAGCGAAGGCCCCAAACCGATCCTGACTGGGCTTGTCCGGGTCTCGCGCCACCTCCTGGCGCGGGGCCCGGATCTCTTTCGCCCGCCTCTCGAGGAGAAACGATGTACACGCTCTACGGCAAGAAAGGCTCGGGCTCGGCATCGACCCAGGTGGCGCTGGAGATCATCGGCGCGCCGTATCGCATCGTCGAGACGGCCTCGTGGGACACCAACGACGCGTTCGTCGAGCTCCTGAAGGCGAACCCGCTGGGGCAGATCCCGACGCTCGTGCTGGAAGACGGCACGGTGATGTCCGAAAGCGCGGCGATCCTGATCCATCTCGGCGGCGCGCATCCGGAATCGGGGCTGCTCCCGCGCGACGCCTCCGCCCGCGCGCAGGCGATCCGCGGCCTCGTGTTCATCGCGGCCAACTGCTACGCGGCGATCAGCGTCATCGACTTTCCGGAGCGCTGGTGCGCCGATGCCGATGCCGACGACGTCGTGAAAGACCGCATCCGCGCGGGCACGCGCGCGCGGCTGCACAAGTATTGGGAAATGTTCGCCGACCTCTTCCCGGCGAGCCCCTATCTCGGCGGCAGGGAATTGGGCGCGCTCGATATTCTCGCCGCCGTCGTGTCGAAGTGGTCCGGGTCGCGCAAGCATCTGGAGAAGGCGCGGCCCGCGTTTTACGCAACGCTGATGCGCATCGAAGCGCATCCGAAAGTCGCGCCGGTCTTTGCCCAGCACTGGCCGGCTTGAACCTGCACTTACTCAAGGAGACATCTCATGGCCGTGAAACCGATTCCCGACGGGTACCACAGCGTCACGCCGTATCTCATCATGAACGATGCCACCGCGGCGCTCGAGTTCTACAATAAGGCCTTTGGCGCGGTCGAATTGATGCGCATGCCGGCACCCGGCGGCAGGATCGGGCATGCCGAGATCAGGATCGGCGATTCGCCGGTGATGCTCGCCGACGAGAATCCCGAGATGAACGCGCGCAGCGCCCGCACGATCGGCGGCTCGCCGATCTCGCTGATGGTCTACGTCAAGGATGTCGACGCGGTCGTCGCGCAGGCGGTGGCCGCCGGCGGCAAGCTCGTGCGGCCGGTCGCGGACCAGTTCTACGGCGACCGCACCGGCGGCGTCGACGACCCGTTCGGCTACCACTGGTATATCGCCACGCACGTCGAGGACGTCCCGCCGGGCGAACTCGAGAAGCGCGCGGCGAAGGCGATGGGCGGCGGCTGACGCCTCTCTCTCCTCCCTTATTTTCCTTATGCCGACTGCCGCAAGCGCTGCGCTCGCCTCCGTCCTCGCCCATCCGGCGATCTGGCGCGGCGGCGACTGCGCGCCCGAGCCGGCGGCGATGCCGAGCGGCTTTCCAGCGCTCGACGCCGTGCTCCCCGGCCGCGGATGGCCGAGAGGCGCGCTGACCGAGATCGTGCTCGCGCGCGAAGGCATCGGCGAGATCCGGCTCGCGCTGCCCGCGCTCGCGCGCCTGCAGGCCGGCAAACGCGACATCGTCTGGATCGCGCCGCCGCACCTGCCGTATGCGCCGGCGCTCGCGGCCGCGGGGCTCGACCTCGCGCGCCTGCTGATCGTCCGCTGCCGCGGCGTCGCGGATGAGCTGTGGGCGTACGAGCAGGCGCTGCGCGCGCCCGAATGCGGCGCCGCGTTCGCATGGCTCGGGCCGCACGACGACCGCGTGCTGCGCCGCCTCGCGGTCGCCGCGCGCGAAGGCCGCACCTGGGGCGTGCTGTGGCGGCGTCCCGGCCAGCAGGCGATCGCCTCCGCCGCGCCGCTGCGCCTTGCCCTCGCGCCGCAGGAGCGTTGTCTCGCGGTGCGCGTGCTGAAGCGCCGCGGCGGCGGCGTCGCGCAGCCGGTGCTGATCGACGTCGACACGCAGCGACCCACGCCACGCCTCGCGCATTGACAGGACCTCACGATGACGACCTCTCCCCTCGCCCACCACTTCCACACGATGGCGTGCAACAACGCCTGGTCGAACCACCGGTTGCTCGCCGCCTGCGCAAAGCTGTCGCAAGCCGATTTCGTCGCCGCGCGCACGAGCTTCTTCCCCTCGATCAAGGCGACGCTCAACCACAACCTGACCGTCGACTGGTATTACGTCGATGCGCTGGAGCGGAGCTTCCGCGGACAGCCGCCGAACCTCGATTCAGGCCGCTTCTATGAGCCGGAGGAGCCGTTCGACACCTGCGCGGCACTGTCCGACGCACAACACGCGGTCGATCGCCGGCTCGTCACCGTGTGCGCGCCGCTGACCGACGCCGACCTCGTCCGGCCGATCGCCGTGCCGCGGCGCGCGGGCGTCATGCAGGAAAGCGCGACGCGCCTCCTCGCGCATCTCTTCCAGCACCAGATCCACCATCGCGGGCAGGCGCACGCGATGCTTGCCGGGACGAGTGTTACGCCGCCGCAGCTCGACGAATTCTTCTGCGCGAACGAAGCCCACCTGCGCGCGGCGGAGTTGGCGGAGATCGGATTGTCCGAGGCGGCGGTCTGGCAAAAGTAACTCCGGCAGGATGCCATGCTCTGGGCCTGCCTGCTGCTTCCTTCGCTGCCGCTCGACGTCTTCGCGCGATCGCTGTCGCCTGCTGACGCCGCGCGCCCGTTCGCCGTCGCGAGCGGCGGTCATTACCCCCGCATCGTGGCCGTCAACGAGGCCGCGCGCGACGCCGCCATCGTGCCGGAGCAACTGGTTTCGGCAGCGCTCGCCCGGGCACCTGGCATCGTGCTGCGCGATCGCGACCCGCAGCTTGAAGCCGCGGCGCTCGCAGGTGTTGCGTCCTGGGCGACGCAGTTCACGCCGATGGTGTCGCTCGCGCCGCCCGACGCGGTGCTGGCCGAGATCGGCGGCAGCCTGCGGCTCTTCGGCGGATTGCGACGGCTGACGGGGGAGCTCGCGCGCGGCGCGCAGGATCTCGGCTATGCGGCGCGGCTGGCGCTGGCCCCCACGCCCCTCGCGGCGCTCTCGTTCGCGCGTGCGGGCAGTCCGGTGACGACGGTTCGCCTCCCGCTGCCGGACGACGCGCTCGCGCCGCTGCCGCTCGCGCATCTCGACGCCGCGCCGGAGGCCGTCGCAACGCTTGCCGCGGCCGGCGTCACGACCTTCGGGCAGGCGTGCGCGCTGCCGCGCGCGGGGCTCGCGCGGCGCGTCGGCGCCGATTTCGTCGCCACGCTCGACCGCGCGCGCGGGTTCGTTCCCGATCCGCGGCCACCGTTCGTGCCGCCGCCGCGCTACGAGGGACGGCTCGACCTGCCGGCGCCCATCGCGAACGTCGAGGCGCTCGCGTTCGCGACAAACCGGCTCGTCCACGAGCTTGCGGGATGGCTCACCGGGCGCGGCCTCGGCATTCTCGAGATGTCGCTCGCGCTCGCGCATGAGCGCTACGTCGGCGTGAAGGCCTCCCCCGAGCGTCGCTTCGCGCCGCTTCCCCCGAGGGGGCAGAGCACCTTGGGGCGGCCCGGCGGCGCTCGGACCGGCGTGTCCACGACGACGGTCCGCTTCGCGCTGGCCGCGCCGGCGCGCGAACCCGCGCATCTCTTCGCCGTGCTGCACGAGCGGCTTGCCCGCGTCGCGCTGCCTGCCCCGGTGGAAGGCATCGCGCTCGCGAGCGAGGTCACGGCATCGCTTGCAAGCCGCAATCTCGGCCTGCTGCCCGGCGATGAGACCGCCGTCACCGTGCCGCTCGTCGACCGGCTGCGCGCGCGCCTGGGCGAGGATGCCGTCACGCTCGTCTCGACCCGCGCCGAACACCGCCCGGAACGGGCGAGCGAAAGCAGGGTCAGGCTCGACTTTTCCCCTCTTCGGCCCGGCAGAAGGAATGCAGACCTTGAAGTCGGGTCTGACCCCGCTTTCTCGACTTTCTCTCCGCCGCGACCTGTGTGGCTGCTTTCGGAACCGGCACCGCTCGGCCATGCGCTCGAAGCGCAGCCGTGGGTGCTGCGCGACGGCCCGGAACGGATCGAATCGGGATGGTGGGATGGCGCCGACGTGCGCCGCGATTACTTCGTCGCCGAGAATCCACGCGGCGAGACCGTGTGGATCTATCGCGACCACCGCTACGGCATCGACGACGGCGAGTGGTTTCTGCAGGGTCTATTCGCGTAACCCGGCGGCCGCTTCAACGCATGCGCAAGGCGAATTATGTAGACGACAGCATGATCATCGAATTCGGTGTTGCGCAGACGCCGAATCCAGCATGCGCGGATGCGAGAGGCCGACCGGCGGCATGCCGAAAATGCCGACACCTGCTATCGTTTGCCCATTCCAAGGTTGATCTGCGGAACGTCGGCCCCGTAAGGCGTCCAAGCGTGCAATCTGAATTGGAGGAACCATGAAAAGGCTGTTGATGTCATGTACAACCATTGCGGGAGCGGCCCTGATGCTGCTGCTCAGTGCGTCCGCAAACGCGCAGGCGACGCGCACCTGGGTTTCGGGTGTGGGAGACGACGCCAATCCATGCAGCCGCACGGCGCCTTGCAAGACCTTTGCCGGCGCCATCAGCAAGACGGCCACCAACGGCGAGATCAACTGCCTCGATCCGGGCGGCTTCGGCGCGGTGACGATCACGAAATCGATCACCATCGATTGCCACGAGGTCTTTGCCTCCATCCTGGCCAGCGGCACGAATGGGATCAACATCAATATCACGCCCAGCGCCGGCGATCCGCTGCAGACCGTGCGCCTGCGCAATCTCAACATCAACGGCACTGGATCCTCGGCCCAGTCCGGCCTCATTGGCATTCGCATCATCGCGGCACAGTTGGTCTACATCGACGACGTCCTGGTGAGCGATTTCACGCAACACGGGATCAACGATCAGCGCATCGCCCCCGGCCGGTTGCATATCCTCAACACGACGCTGCGCAACAACCTCGGTGCCGGAATCCTGGTGTCGCCGGCGTCCGGCTCGACCCGGATCGACGTGGACATGGACCACGTCACGTCGGTGGGCAACAACGAGGGCATGGTATTCAACAACGGCCCGCGTGTGCAGATCAACAACAGCATCTCATCGAACAATAGCGACGAGGGCGTCGCGTCCACGTCATCGATTGGATCGACGACGGTCAACATCAACCGCAGCATGGTCAGCAACAATGGCGGCGCTGCCATGGCGACGAACGGCACGTCGATGCTCCGGTTCTCGGATACCGACATCGCATTCAATGGCACCGCCTTCAGCGGCGCAACGCTTACCTTCGGCAGCAGCCGGATCACCGGCAACCTCAATATCGGGACCGTTCCGACGCACATGGGCGGCAGTTTCGACCAGGGCCAGATCTAGTCCGTACTCGCACGCCAAGGGCCGTTACTGCCGCGAGGCGGGACGGCCCTTTTTCTTGCGCGCGCGCCACCCCCTCAGGCCGACCCGCCCACCGCCGCGGCCTCGCGTCCGCTGCCTTCGCGGGGCCCGAGGTGTATGCTGGAAACCGTCTGCCGCCGGGAAACATCGGGTGAAGGGGACCGCGCGATGCCGAGCTCCAAATCCATTCAGATCATCCTCGCGCGGCAGCTCGCGAGCTCCATCGCGACGCCGATCCTCCTCGTCGACGCCGAGGGTGCGCTCATCTACTACAACGAGGGCGCGGAGGCGATCTTCAACCAGCGGTTCGACGAAACCGGAGAAATGCCCGCCGCGGAATGGACCGCGCGCATCGCCGCCGTCGACGACAACCGCAATCCCATGCCGCCGGAAGAACGGCCCATGATGAAGGTGCTTGCCGAGCGCCGTCCCGTTTCCTACACGATGTGGACCCGCGCAACCGACGGCGAGTGGCGCCATCTTCACATCACCGCCTTTCCGATCATCGGCGAGCACGATGCGCTCCTCGGCGCGATGAGCATCTTCTGGGAGATTTAGGGCCTGTTCACACTATGGACGCAAGCGCGAACAGGTGGCCTGGGCCGCCAATCAAGGCGGACGACGAAGTGAAGACTGGGTGTCTTCGCGAGGAGGACAACACAGATTGGCGGCCCAGGGCGCCTGTTCCCCTTGGGTTGCTGCCGAAAACGCCCATTGCTTCGTTGCGAAGTCTCGCCGGGTACCCGACCCGCCTTCGCCTTCGCGCCTTGCGCTGGGCGTTTTCGGCCGTGCAACGCGTTTGTGCCCATAGTGTGAGCAGGCCCAAATGAAGGTGACGCTGTGGGGAACGCGCGGCTCGCTCGCCTCGCCGGGCCCGGAGACGGCGCGCTACGGCGGCAACACATCCTGCGTGGGCGTGCGTGGACGCGAAGGCACGGTGCTGGTGCTGGACGCTGGGACGGGCATCCGCCGGCTGGGGGCAACGCTCGACGCGTCCGTCCGGCGCGTCGACGTCCTGCTCACCCACCTGCACATGGATCACATCCAGGGGCTCGGATTCTTCGCTCCGCTTTATCGCCCCGATGTTGCGGTCCACATCTGGGGGCCGGCGAGCACGCGGCTCAGCCTGCGCGAGCGGCTCATGCGGTATCTGTCGCCCCCCCTGTTCCCGGTGAGCATGCGGGAGTTGGCATGCACCCTCACGCTACACGAGGTTCCGTGCCGCGATGTCGAAATCGGCGAGTTCCGCGTGTCGTCCGCGCTCGTTTGCCACCCCGGACCGACCGTCGGGTACCGTATCGTCGACGCGCGGGGCCGCGTGTTGACGTACCTGCCGGACCACGAGCCGGCGCTCAGCGCCCTGCCGTTCCCGTCGGTGCCGCGCGCGTGGACGTCGGGTGGGCTGCTCGCCGCCGAGGCGGACCTGCTGATCCACGACAGCCAGTACAGCGCGCGCGAGTACCTCGAGCATGTCGGTTGGGGACACAGCTCGCTCAGGCAGACGCTGGACTTCGCCACGCTCTCGGAGGCGCGGCACCTCGTGCCGTTTCACCACGATCCCGGTCACACGGACGCCGATCTCGACCGCCTGATGGGAGAGGCGATCGCGCAGGCCAAGCCGGCCTATAAAATCTCGCCGGGACTCGAAGGCGCCACGTTCGACGTCTAGAGGTCGGTACCGAAGTTCGGCGACGCTCATGCCATCGCGACCGCGCCCGCGCAACTCGGTGACGCGCGTTCGTTCAATCAGATGCCCGCGAACCACTGGTAGCCCTGGTCCTCCCAGTAGCCGCCCTTGCCGCCGGCGATCTCGGCGAAGCTTTCGACGAGCTCGACCCGCATCACGTATTTCGCGTGCTTGTAGCCCAGCTGGCGCTCGACGCGCAAACGCAGCGGCGCACCGTTCTTGACGGGCAGCGGCGCGTCGTTCATCTCGTAGGCGAGGATCGTCTGCGGATGGAACGCGTCGTCGAGGTCGATGCTTTCGTAGTAGAAGTCGGTGCCGTTATCGGCCATCGGGTCGGCGCAGTGGAAAACCACGAAGCGCGCCTGCGGTTTCGGTCGCGCGGCCTCCAGCACGGACGCGAGCTTCGCGCCCTTCCACTTCGCGATCGCGCTCCAGCCCTCGACGCAGTCGTGGCGCGTGATCTGCGTCCGATTCGGCATCGCCACCAGCTCGATCAGCGAAAGCGCCAACGGGCGCTCGACGAGCCCGCCGACCTCGAGGCGGTAGTCGGCGAAATTTCCGGCCATCAGCGCACGGTATTTGTCGCTGTCGGGTTCCGCGGTGCCGTTGCTGCGGAACGACGGTGACAGGTCGGCGGCGGTGAATTCCTGCGCCATCGCCTTGCGTCCGGAAACGAGGCCCAACGCCGCGGCGCTGGCCTTCTCGCCGGCACCCAGTATCTGCGGAAACCAGTCGCTCGCGGACAGGCGCTGGCAGCCTGCGAGCGCGAGCGCGCCGACGGCGGCAATCGTTCGCGTGAAAAAGCGCCGCCGCGCGGGTTCAATCTTATCCATGTCCCACCTCCGGCGGCACGCGATAGCGGCCGGTGATCATCGAACGCAAATGATTCCACAGCCCGGAAACGATCACCTCGAACACGTGGACCAGCACGAATCCGACGATGAGCCACGCGGCGACGAAGTGGATCGTGCGCGCCGACTGGCGCCCGCCGAAGAGGTCGACCCAACCCGGCCAGATCGCATCCGCCGTCGGCGACATCGCGAGGCCCATCAGAATCACGAGCGGGAGCAGCACGAAGATCACCGCGAGATAGGCGAGCTTCTGCAGCACGTTGTAGCGCTTTGCCGCTTCGCCCTTCGGATGCCGGAAGCGCACATGGTCGCGGATCGACTGCGGAATCGTGCGCAGGTCGTTGCCGTCGGGGGCGAGGTCGCGCGCGAGATGGCGGCTGCCGATCGACCAAGCGAGATAGGCAAGCCCGTTCAGCACGAAAAGCCACGCGAAGAAGAAATGCCACGACCGCGCCATCGACAGCCAGCGGCCGTCGGGAATCGTGAGCCACCACGGGAAGGCGCGCGGGGAAAGCTCCCCATCGCGTTCCTTCGACGCGCCGAGCACGCCGGTCGTGTCGAATTCGTGGCCGAACACCCGCGTGACGCCGTGAATGCCGCTCTCGGGGGTCATCGTCGCGCCGATCGCCAGCACCGGCGGCTTGCCCGTGTACGACGACTTGCCCCAGTAGAGCGCCGAGTGCGCGTCGAAGATGTTGAGTCCGCTCATGAACAGGATGGTCAGCGCGACGACGTTGACCCAATGCATGACGCGCACCGGCAGCCGGTGGCGGTAGTAGAGCGTTTCGGGAGCGGTTTCGGCAGGCGGCATGGCGGAGCTCGAAGTCGGGAGTGGCTATTGGTCGCGGCGTCCGCAAAGTACTTACGGTGGCCCCGCGCCGGCGGTCAGGTTTTGCGCAGGTTCGCCGCGCCGCGGCCATAGAGCAGGAAACCGATCCACGCGGCCGCGGTGAGCGCCGCACTTGCATAGAACGTGAACTGCGGCCCGAATGCGTCCCAGAGCCACCCTGCCAGGACGCTGGCGGCGAGCAGCGCCACGCCACAGACGAGATTGAACACGCCAAAGGCCGTGCCGCGCAAATCCGCGGGCGCACTTGCGGCGACCAGCGCCGAGAGCAGGCCTTGGGTCAGCCCCATATGCAAGCCCCACAGCATGGACCCGAAAATTGCGCCGGCGCCGCCGGCGGCATGCGCCAGAACCAGGTCGGCGACGACGAGTGAGACCAGGCCGGCCGAGAGAAGTTTCGGCCCGTGGCCACGGTCGGCCGCGGATCCGGCGGGGTACGAAACCGCGGCGTAGACCGCCGACATCGCGACCATGACCCACGGCGCGGCGGTGATGGCGAGCCCGACATCGCGCGCGCGCAGGACGAGAAACGCCTCCGAGAAACGCGCGAGCGTAAGCACTGCCGCAATGGCGACCACCACCACGAAACGACGGCCGAGGCGCTTCGCATCGGCGAATTGCAATCGCTTCGCGGCGCTCTTTTTGCCTTGCACTTCGCGACGGTCGGGTTCGTCGACGCCCGCGACCAACAGCACGACGGCAATGAACGCCGGCACGACGGCCACCCAGAACGCCGCCTGGAAGTTTCCGGCGAACGCTGCGATTGCAGCAATGGCCAGCAGCGGCCCGCCGACCGCACCGACCGTGTCGAGCGCCTGCCGCAAGCCGAAGCTTGCGCCGCGCACGTCCGCCGGCGTGATGTCGGCGATGAGCGCGTCGCGCGGCGCGCCGCGGATTCCCTTTCCCACGCGATCGGCAAAGCGCGCCGTCACGACCCAGCCAACCGTCGGCGCGAGCGGGAAGACGATCTTGGTGCACGCGGCGAGCCCGTACCCGAGCACGACCAGCGGCTTGCGCCGATGAAAGTAATCGGACAACACCCCGGAGAAGACCTTGACGATCAGCGCCGTCGCCTCGGCGATGCCCTCGATGGCGCCGATCGAAAGCATGCTGAGGCCGAGGCCGGCGGCGAGATAGAGCGGCAGAAGCGCGTGGATCAGCTCGGACGAGAGGTCCATGCACAGGCTGACGATGCCCAGCACCCAGACGCCGCGCGGGACCGCCGCCAGCCCGCGTTTCGACTCACCCATGGCGCGTCGATCTTGCGCTTCGCATCACGGCGCGAGTTCGAAGGCCGCCGTCAGGTCGCCGGCATTCGCGCGCGCGCCGGGCAGCGGCTCCAGCCCGAATCGCAGCGTGATGAACTTGATGATCGACGTCGTATCGTAGCTGGTGTGGTCGACGTAGCCCTTCTTCGCAAAAGGCGACACGATGATGGCCGGGATCCGCGTGCCCGGTCCCCAGCGATCGCCCTTCGGCGGCGCGACATGGTCCCAGAAGCCGCCGTTTTCGTCGTAGGTGACGATGATCGCCGTCGAGTTCCACAGCGGGCTCGCCTTGATGCGCGCGAGCAGCTCCGAAATATGAATATCGCCCGACATCACGTCGGTGTTTCCCGGATGCTCGTTGAAGGTTCCCTGCGGCTTGTAGAACGCGACCGCCGGCAGTTCGCCGCGGTCGATGCCGGCGACGAGGTCGGTGAAGTCCCTGAGGTGCTCCGCGCGGTCGGCCGTGCCGGGAGCGAAGCGCGCGAAGTAGTTGAACGGCTGGTGATGCGTGACGAAATAGGGCGCAGGGGGCTCGTTGTTGGCGATGATCATGCGCTTGGCCGACGCGGGCTGCATGCCGTCTTTCACCGCGGCACTCCACGCGCCGGCATACCACGCCCACGAAATTCCCTTTGCCGACAGCGTGTCGCCGATCGTTTTTTGTGTCTGCGGCGGCAGTATCTGTTTCGATGGATCGGCGAACCGCGGGTCGCCGCCCGGCGCAGGCGGGATGCGCGACGGCTGGTACGGCGGCTGATTCGTGGAAAGCGAGTACCCGTCCGCGGTGAACTCGCCGGGGACGAACACCGCGGGACCGTTCAACGCGGAAGGCGGGGAGTCGGGGCGCCGTATGAGCCACCCGCGGTCGTCGAGTTGCGCGATCAGGCTCGCGGGTGGATTCGGGTCGCGCGGCGTGCACGCGCAGATCAGCCAGAAGTGGTTGATGTACGAGTCGCCGAACGCCGACATGAAGAAGTGATCGGCAAGGGTGTACTCCTGCGCCCATTTCCACATCGGCAGCTTCGTGCCGTCGTAGTGGCCCATCACGAGCCCGCCGGCGTCGGAGACCTCGGCGAAACGGTTGTTGCGCCCGCCGTTGATCTGCTCCTGCTGCGGATAGAACTTGTGGATCAGGTCGCGCGTCGGCACGGAAAGCGACATGTCGATCGGCGGCCCGTCGATGCGAAACGGCTTGTTCGGAAGGTCCTTGGGAAATGCGGGATCGGGAGCCTTGCCTTTCCACACCGGCGGCAGGTGCGGCAGCGGTTTCCCGTCGAAATCGACCTGCGTGTATTGCTCCGGCGTCGCGTTGGCAATGCCGTCGGCGCCGGGAAACAGGCCGTAGAGATTGTCGAAGCTGCGGTTCTCCGCATAGATGACGACGATGTGCTGAATTTTCGTGAGGCCGGCGCGCGGCGCGGTGGCCGGCGGCGCCGCGCAACCGATCATCAGCAGTGCGAGCGCCGACGGCAGGGCACAATCAAGCAGGCGGTGTGCGGCCATCGATGTCTCCTTCAACGGTCAGCCGAGTGTCACAGACGCGCGAACGACGCCGGCCTTCTCGTGCCGCGCGATCACGTCGATGCGTTCGCCCTTCTTCGCGCGCACCACCCATTCGACTTTCACACGGGCGTCGGTGATGTTGGGGTCCGGCCAGAACGACACGCCGGTGTGCTTGTAGGCCTTGCCTTCGAGCTGGCCCAGGATTTCGCGGCGCTTGCCATGCACCAGCTTGGACCCGGTGGGCAGCGTGATTTCCGCGATCACGCCGCGGACGACCTTGCGCTCCAGCGCGCGCTTCGACACGTAGCTCGGCAGCCAGCCGGTGTTCTGGACCACGAGCCGGACGCGCCAGTTGTCGTCCCCCAAAGCGTCGGCCTCGGCCGCGACCAGCTCCAGCTTCGGCGACGTCAGCGCCTGCCAGAGCATCCATTTCGGGAAGCGCGCGAGCTCCTTCTCGAGAAATGCGGGCGGCGGATTCGAGAACGCGTGGAACCGGTTCCAGCCGCCCAGGTCGATCTTGCCGAGCTGCGGATGCTCGAACGGCTTCCATTCGACGTGCGCGAAGCCGCCGAGCTTGTCGCGATTCCATTGGTAAAGCTTGAGGTCGTCGGCGATCGGATGATCGCGGAACCAGTCGATGAACGGGTATTTCTCGATGCCGGCCTCGCGCATGGGGCTCCAGATCTCGACGACCCAGGTGTACATGCCGAGGTGCTCGTAGAGCCAGTCGAACGTCCCGGCGATCACCGACTTCGGGTGATAGCGGAACTCGTGATAGACGGAAATCGCCGGGTAGCCCGTCAGCTCGTGCCCCTTGTCGCCCGCCTTCTTGTAGAACCAGAGATCCTCGGCGTGCATCTCCTCGTCAGGCGAATGCTCGAACGGGCGCAGCAACACACCGCTCCAGGTGTGGAAGCTCGTCGCGGCGGTGATGTTGGCGTGACTCGTGATGAACGACACGAGCGCGCGCACCTCGGGCTCGGACGTCGGAAACGGCCCCGCGCCCAGTTGCTCGAATTCCTGCCGCCAGCTCGCCGGAAAGTTGCGATTGAGGTCGAGCCCCTGCTTCGCCTTCTTGAGACGCATCGTGTAGCCGTCGTAGTCCTCGATCGTCCCCTCGGGGAGGATCTGGTAGTACGTGCCGCCGGTTTCGATCGGATCGCGCCGCACCATGAGCCCCGGCTGCTCCGGATGGTCCTTCCACAGCCCGTTCGCGTCGGGGATGCGCATCTGCAGGATGCGGCCGTCGCCGTCGATGTCCTCGACCGTGAGGCCCTCGATCTCGTCCTCATCGTGCGGATAGGGGCGCGTGGACGAGCGAATCCATTTCGGCTTGTCGGCGAGCGCCCATTCGGCGCCGTCCGGATTGATTCGCGGGCAGATGTAGAACGCGCGCGTATCGAGCGCGCGCGTCACGTCGGCATCCTTGCCGTGGTGCGTCACGAGCCAATGCAGGAAATACAGGCTCGCGGCGGAGGCGGCGACTTCCGTCGCGTGAATATTGCCGTCGACCCAGAACGCGGGTTTTTCCGCGGCGGGGCCGGTCGCGGTGTTGGTGACGGTCACTACCCAGATGTCGCGACCTTCGTAACTCTTGCCGATCGATTCGATCGTAACGAGTCCCGGATTTTCTGCGACGAAGGCGTTGAGGAGCGTGGTCAGGTCGGCGTAGCGATAGAAGCGGTCGAAGGCGATGGCGGGCATGGCGGCTTTCGTGTTCTTGTCGGGCGATGACGGCGAGGCGGCATCTTACCGCGTCGTGCCGGAGGTCCGGAATGGTGATGCAAGGCATTGTTTTATCGATATAAAAGGGAGGCATGGGCAAGGCGGGAAAGATACCGTATATTTGTACGGTATTCCTTCCCAGAGCCGCGATGCTCCCCGCCTACGCCGAGCTGCATTGCCTGTCGAACTTTTCCTTCCTGCGCGGCGCGTCGTCACCGGAGGAACTGGCCGAGCGCGCGCGGGCGCTGGGCTATGCGGCGCTCGCGATCACCGACGAATGCTCGGTCTCGGGCGCCGTCCGCGCGCATTTCGCGGCGAAGGAAGCGGGCCTGCCGCTCGTGATCGGGAGCGAGCTCACGCTCCTCGACGGGACGAAGCTCGCATTGCTCGCGACCGATCGCGCAAGTTACGGCAACCTGACGCAGCTCATCACGCGCGGACGGCGGCAGGCGAAAAAAGGCACCTATGCGCTGTCGCGCGACGACGTGGCGGCGTTCGCCGCGGGACTGCTTGCGTTGTGGATGCCCGGGAGCGCGGCTGGTGCCGACACCGAAACGCTGGCTCTCGCATGCTGGGCCGCCGCGACGTTCCCGGGCCGCGCATGGATCGCCGTCGAGCTCTTCGCTCGTGCCGGCGATCGCGCTCGGCTCGAGCGTTGCGCGGAACTGTCGCGCGCGAGCGGGTTGCCGCAGGTCGCCGCCGGCGATGTCCATATGCACGCTCGCGCGCGGCGCGCGCTCCAGGACACGGTCACCGCGATTCGCCTGAAAAAGCCTCTCGCCGAATGCGGCCACGCGCTCTTTGCCAACGGCGAGCGGCACCTGCGGTCGCGCGCGCGGCTCGCGACGATCTATCCGCCGGCGCTGCTCGCGGAAACGGTCGCCGTCGCGCAGCGCTGCGCGTTCTCGCTGGACGAGCTCCGCTACGAGTATCCCGAGGAGATCGTGCCGCCGGGCGAAACACCGGCGAGCCATCTGCGCAAGCTCACTGAAGAAGGTCTCGCGCGACGCTATGGTCGATCCGCGACGCAACTGCGCGGTGAGACAACCTTCCGCTGTCCTCACGTCCCGCCCGACGTCCGCGACCTGATCGAGCACGAGCTGGCGCTGATCGCCGAGCTTCGCTACGAGCCCTACTTCCTCACCGTCCACGACATCGTCGCGTTCGCGCGATCGAAGGACATCCTCTGCCAGGGCCGTGGATCGGCGGCGAACTCGGCGGTCTGCTACGCGCTCGGCATCACCGAAGTCGATCCGGCGCGCATGTCGATGCTGTTCGAGCGCTTCATCAGCAAGGAGCGCAACGAGCCGCCCGACATCGACGTCGACTTCGAGCACCAGCGGCGCGAGGAAGTGATGCAATACGTCTACGCCAAATACGGCCGCGACCGCGCGGCGCTCGCCGCCACGCTCATCACCTACCGGCCGAAGAGCGCCGTGCGCGACGTCGGCAAGGCGCTGGGCCTCGACCTCGCGCAGGTCGACCGCCTGGCCGGCGTGTTCGGGTGGTGGGACGGCCGCGAGGTGGTTGCGCAACGCATCCGCGAGGCCGGGTTCGAGCCCGACAACCCGATGATCGTCCGGCTCGTCACGCTGACCAACGAGCTGATGGGCGCCCCGCGCCACCTGTCGCAGCACGTCGGCGGCTTCGTCATCGCGCGCGAGCTGCTGGAGCGAATGGTGCCGGTCGAGAACGCGGCGATGGCGGACCGCACCGTCATCCAGTGGGACAAGGACGACCTCGACGCGCTTGGCCTCCTCAAAGTCGACTGCCTGGCGCTCGGGATGCTGTCCGCGATCCGCCGCTGCCTCGACCTGGTGTCGCGGTTCCACGGCCGCACGCTGCGGATGCAGGACATCCCCGCCGAGGATCCCGCGGTCTACGCGATGTGCCAGCGCGCGGACACCATCGGCGTGTTCCAGATCGAATCGCGCGCGCAGCAGTCGATGCTGCCGCGATTGAAGCCTGCCAATTTCTACGATCTCGTGATCGAGGTGGCGATCGTGCGGCCCGGCCCGATCCAGGGCGGCATGGTGCACCCGTACCTGCGGCGGCGCCAGGGCAAGGAGCCGGTCACCTATCCCAGCCCGGCGGTGAAGGCCGTGCTCGAGCGCACGCTCGGCGTGCCGATCTTCCAGGAGCAGGTGATGCAGCTCGCGATCGTCGCGGCGGGCTTTTCGCCGGGCGAAGCCGATCACCTGCGGCGTTCGATGGCGGCGTGGCGAAGGAAGGGCGGTCTCGAGAAATTCGAGCAGCGCCTGGTCGACGGCATGGCGCAGCGCGGCTACGACGAAGCGTTTGCGCGGCAGATCTACCAGCAGATCCTGGGCTTCGGCGAATATGGCTTTCCCGAGTCGCACTCGGCGAGCTTTTCGCTGCTCGTCTACGTCTCGGCGTGGCTGAAGCGCTACCACCCCGCGGCGTTCACCGGCGCGCTGCTCAATTCGCTGCCGATGGGCTTCTACGGGCCGTCGCAGCTCGTGCAGGACGCGCGCCGGCATGGCGTCGAGGTGCAGCCGGTCGACGTGACGGTGAGCGAGTGGGATTGCACGCTGGAACGGATCGCCGACGATGTGCCGGCATTACGGCTGGGCTTGCGGATGATCGCGGGGCTCGCCGAAGCCGGCGCGCAACGGATCGTCGCAGCGCGGCGCGCACAGCCATTTGGCGGTGTCGCCGATCTCGCGCATCGCGCGACGCTCGATCGGCGCGAGTTGACATGTCTTGCCGACGCCGACGCGCTGGCGGCGCTCGCTGGTCATCGCCACGGCGCGGTGTGGGACGTCGCCGGCGTCGAGCGGTTACCGCCGCTCCTCGCGGGCAGCACGTTCGCCGAAACCGATCCCGATCTCGCCGCGCCGACCGAGGGCGAGGACATCGTCGCCGACTACCGGACACTGTCGCTGACGCTGCGCCGGCATCCGCTCGCGTTGCTGCGCGAACGGCTGCGCAGGCGCCGGCTCCTCACCGCCGCCGAAATTTCCGCGGCGCCGCACGGCCGCCTCGTCCGCACCGCAGGCATGGTGATCGGCCGGCAGCGACCCGACACCGCGAGCGGCGTCATCTTCGTCACGCTGGAAGACGAGACCGGCGCCACCAACGTCATCGTGTGGCGCGACCTCGGCGACCGCCAGCGGCGCGAGCTGCTGGGCTCGAAGCTGATGGCGGTCTACGGCAAGGTCGAGCGCGAAGGCGCGGTGGTCCACCTTCTCGCCGGACACTTGGTCGACCTGTCGCCGATGCTGGGCGCGCTGTCGACCAAGTCGCGGGATTTTCACTAGGACCTATCCGCGGGCTGCTCGCGGCAGGAGACTTGCCGATATTCACCGAACGCCTGGCCCGGTGACTCCATCGCGACGCAGCCACCAGCCACGGAGGCAGCTTGCGACCC
>Ga0209048_10002949_pt1 | contig 16698 bp, 16 predicted proteins | sample FrelakmetCRP12CR_FD_187146 | JGI IMG/M metagenome (GOLD analysis project Ga0209048, IMG submission 187146) | Freshwater lake sediment microbial communities from the University of Notre Dame, USA, for methane emissions studies - CRP12 CR (SPAdes)... | ecosystem: Environmental > Aquatic >... | reverse complement strand
GTTTCCCTGCAACGGTTCCGACGATTGTGAAGCCCACGGTGGCCTCTCTGCACCCCGGGGCTTCTCTTCAGGACTTACACCACACTACGGGACTCAACTTGTTTCCGATGGGCATGTTGGCAGACTAGTTGGCAAGGAAGGGACGATGAACAGATGAACGAGACACCATTCGAGGCCGGCAGCACGTAGACCAAGCAGACAGGCCACAGGAGCCACAGGGAGCCCGCTGGAGCGTTCGGCGGGCTGTCTGCATCGTGCACTGCAAGACGTTCCCGCCGAAGCCGCACACGCAGCCCATGGTCTACTGTTCTGCCCGCTGCGAAGGGAAGGGCAGGGCACGGCGCGACAGGGGACTCCCTGAAGCTGACGACGTCTCGCGCCGCTGCGCTGAGTGCAGCGAGCCGGTTCCCCCCAGCTTACGGATAGGCGCCGACTACCAATCCCTTGACAGCGCTGTGACGCAGATTGTACCTTTTTCGGCGGATGCGCCCGCGCACACAGGGCTCGGCGGACGCCGAAAGAGATAGGAGCGCCATGTCCCGTTCGTCTCGTAACCTCCGTGCATCAGCCTTCCTGCTCGTCCTTCTCGCTTTCAGTCTCGTGGTTGCCGCCGCTGGAGCCGGTACGGTCTGCGCCTTGACCGCCACTCAGTCGGTAAAATCAGGCTCGAATTCTATGGTCTTCCAATACAACTGGGTCAGGGTCCCCGCGCCGGACGGAGGCAGCATCCAGATGGTTAAGCTGACATCCATTCATATCAGCAACGGGGCGTCGGTCCAGGCATCCGGGCGAATGAGGGTCATCTATCACACGGGGGGCAAATACCCCGTAATGGCCGACTATACCCTGACGGCAAAAGCGCACAGTTCGGCCACCAAGACGATCAACATGGTCGTCGGCGACGAATTCGATACCTTCATCCGCTCCGGGGCCTGGTCGGTGACTACGGGCTGGCACTGGATCGACGATCCAATGGGCCCTGACAATGATCCGCCATCGAATACGCAAGTGCCATGAGCACCGTCATATGACCGACTGACACCCCGCCACCAAGACCAGACCGTGAGGAGAGGCCCGGCAACAGCCGGGCCTCTCTGCGTCGTCGCTTGTCGACCCGCTACAGGAGGCCCCGGAGCATCGACGCGACGAGGAACCAGACCACGTTCGACCCGACGACCATCAGTGTCACCTCGCGCCACCCGTCGGCCTCAGTCGTTCTGACGAGCAAGAGGACCATGATCATCGTGGCGAGTATCCACCCGGCCCTTGGCAACGGGGCAATCGCGGTACACAGCGCGGCGATGATGAGCACGTCGACCAACGGGACGGCGATGCCGAATAGCTTGGGCACGACCCACAGCCAGCAGGCTGATAACAACGTGGCGATCACGAAGTAGAGCACTATGGACACGATCATCCGCTCACCTTACGCCGTCGACGGCCGACAGTCCTCGGAGAACGTAGCGACCGGGCCAGCCTAGCACTGCGCCATGACGAGGCGTAGACTGCCTTCAGTCGAGCGCGAATCGAGTGCAATTGCTAACAGCTTGGCACATTCTCATCGTCTGCCTCATCGGCCTCGTGCTTATTGCCATCGCGGCCCTGGTCGTGTGGCTCGTGGCTGGGAAGCTCACAGGCTCGCACTCGCGATCCTGAGTCTCTGCGGCTCCTCCGCCAACTCCAGCAGACGCACGCCCTCACGCGACGCTGCCTGTGACAACAACGCTGCCCCTCTGGCCCGGCCTCTTGCCGCGCTTCATCGCACTCACAGCGATGGTTCAGGAGTTCCTCGTGGTACTCGCGCCGACGATGAGGCCCACGACGAAGCCGAGGGAAATCGCCACCAGCACGAACATCGTGTTCCAGACGATGTGGCCAGGGAGGCTGTAGGGGTTGGCTTGGCTCGTCAACGCGAGGTTGGGCGGCGTGACGAGACGAAGAGCGAGCTCGACGAGAGCCGCTCCGAGAAGTCCTGGGAGGACCTGCCACACGCTGAACGGTCGAGGCTGGGGGACGCTTGGCGGAACGGGATGATCCTGTTCGGACGCTCCGTCCTGATCGCTGCCCACTGGTCGCGGTGACGGAACACGGCGAGCGGGAGGAATGGCAGCGCTACGCGTTGCGCAGAAACGCGCCGACTCCTCAGCATTGACGCTGCATGGGGCGCAGAGTCTCGCCGTTACATCCGGGTTCCTTGTGGGGGGACTGAGGGCCGGGCTGTTCTCGCTGGTCTAGGAGAAGCTATGATTGAGGGGCGCGTGTTTGTAGGCCGCGCCGACACCTTTCGGGTTCTGTCCCAAGGCGTCGGCAGGGAGGAGAACACCGAGGACTGTGAGCACGCGATGGATGCGGCGTTCCGGCTTCACACAGGTAAGACGTCTTCCGCAGTTCGAGCAAAACGTCTCGGACACCGCCCATGTTGCGCCGCACTCCGAGCAGATGCCCTCTTCAGCAGCCATCGTGGCCCTCCCGGGTCGCCTCACTTTTGTTGTACCCTGTCGATGGCGTGCCAAACTCGTTCCACAGGGTTTGGCAGGCGAACGCCGGCAGTCAGAGCAGTCCTCTTCGCGGAAGAGGGACCTGCTTTTCGGGGCTGAGGATCATCCTTTGGCTCCCAATCAGTGCGGGGACGAAACAGACGCAGTCAAGGCGATGACCTGACACTATCTGCACGCATTGATGCAGGCAAATAGTGGCGGATGTCCAGGATCGGCAGGGATGGGGGCGTGGGGGAGAGCAGGCGAAGGTGGCGGACTGCTGGCAAGAAGCTGGAGCCGACGCTCGGAATCGAACCGAGGACCCCATCATTACGAGTGATGTGCTCTGCCAGCTGAGCTACGTCGGCTCTGAAGAAGCTCTGGGATTCTAGGGCAAGCAGGCCGCGCGCGCAAAACCGTGGCCCTCGGGCGGCCGCACGTGATCACCGCCGCCTTGTCAGGCTCCGGGCCTCGTCTGCTCCACGTCTGCTCCACGGGGCTCCGCATTTCATCGACCGTTGTTAACATCCTGCAACGCCACCTACTTTTTGAGCCTCTAGAGTCTCGAAACTAGAGAGACCGTCGTGCCGTGAATCGACGGAAGTGAGTGTGACGAGGCGTGGGCCGACCCCGCGCCGACCCGTTTCCCGAAGGGGGAGTATGAGGAAGACGATCACGATCTCCACACTGGCCGCAGTCGCCATCGCGGGCGCCGTGATGGCGTTCGCGGGCATCACCGCGCCGCGGACGGATGCCACGAGCTCGCTGTGCCACAAGACGAAGCTGTCGATCAGCGCGGCCGCGACCGCGACCGCGGGCTCCACCGTCGCGGTCACCGGCTCCGAGGCGCAGACGCCGGAGCACAGCGTAAAGGCTACGCTCCAAAGTCGGCTCTCCACATCGAAGAAATGGGTCAACGGAGCGTCTCGCAACCTCTCCGGCGCCGGCTACTCGCTGAAGTGGAAAGCCCCCGCCAAGAAGGGGACGTACAAGATCCGCGTCCGCGTCACGCATGGGTCGGCCTCCAACGCGTCCGCCGTGAAGACGGTCGTCGTCAAGTAGTCTCACGGTACCGCCGCTGAGGGCTCTGGGGACGGGCCGGTCACCGCAAGGCGACCGGCCCGTCGCCGTCCTGTCCCGTCGGCGGCGCCGGCGCGGCCCGAACGGACACCGCAGGGCGTTGCTCTGACTGGGGCAGAACCCCTAGAATCCTGGTGTCGGGAACACCAACGCCGCGTAGGGCAGCCACACCGGCGGTGGCCCCATGGGGAGGGGAAGCGTGAGCGGCCCGAGAGCCGTCATCCGCATTCTGCTGGTCGACGACCACGCCATCGAGCGTCAGGGCGTGCGCGTCCTGCTCGACGCCCAGCCAGACATGACCGTCGTGGGCGAAGCGCCCGACGGTCTCGAAGCGCTCCCCTTGGTCGGCTCCACTTCTCCAGACGTCATCGTCACCGAGACGATCATGCCGCGCATGAACGGGCTGGAGCTCACCGGCCAGGTCCTGCGGCGCTACCCGCAGGTCAAGGTCCTCGCCCTGACCCGCAACGACCGCAAGGACTGCGTGCTGCGGCTCGTGCAAGCCGGGGCCACCGGCTATCTGCTCAAGACGGTGACCACCGCCGAGCTGGCCGCCGCCGTGCGCGCCGTCGTCGGCGGCAGCCAGGTGCTCCAGCCTGCCGCCCTCGAGGCGGTGCTGCACGACTACCTGCAGCGCGTGCACGACCCCGCCGCGCACAGACCCGCCGACGAGCTCACGGCGCGCGAGCGCGAGGTCCTCAAGCTCATCGCCGAGGGCAACACCAACCAGGACATCGCCGAACTGCTCTGTCTCAGCCGCAAGACCGTGGAGACGCACCGCGGCAACATCATGGAGAAGCTGAACCTGCACAAGGTCACCGACCTCGTGAAGTACGCGATACGCGAGGGGCTCACCGGGCTCGACTGAGCCACGCCGTTGTCGGACCCCGTCCTCTCATCCGTCCCATTTGTGAACGTGTGCGCAATCACTATATTGATAGTGGACTTTCGCGCGGATGCGTGCACAATGGACGCACGGTGGATGCGGCGACCGCGTCCGCGGGTCGACTTGGGAGGGCTCAAACGCCAATGGCCGAGATGCGAACGCTCAACTGCCCGCAGTGCGCGGGGGAAAACCAGCCTCTTAGCGCCGTGGACGGGATCGAGGAGTACCGTTGTCGTTCATGCGGACTCGTGTACTACGGGCCGTGCGGCTGCGATACAACGGGAAGCGCGAGGTCAGGTACTTCGGCCCCGGCTTCTCGCCACGAGCTCACCGCCGACTGGCGCATGTCCCGCACGGCGCTGCAAGTCGAGAACGGGGCACAGGCCACGTCGCGTCCGGGCGGCTGCTGAGCGCCACCCGCAGGCGCCCCGGCGCGCCCGGTTCAGGTCACCAGCGTCATGAGGATGTGCGTCTTGACGTCGGCCACGATCCTCGGGAGCGCCGCCCGGAGTTCGGCAGTCAGCTCCTCCGAAAAGGTCAAGTTGTCGGCGATCTCGACGGCCACCACGTGACACCCCTTGTCGGCGGGCAGATGCATGCCCATATGGCGGCCCAGGGCGAGCGCTGTGGCGAAGTTGGCGTCGTGGACGTTGCGCAGGTTCATGGTCTCGCGGAGGGCGGTGGCGTCGAAGGCGTACCACGTGCCCGGCACGCCGCCGATGGTCTTGATGGAATCGAGGGCGATGAGGCGGTCATACCCCTCGAGCACGTCGAGGAGATTGAGACCACCCACGCAGCACTCCTCAACGACGTCCACGCCGGGGATGTCCTCGAGCTGCGGTTTTAGGGCAGAGGCGAGCACGATGCCGATGGCATCGTCGCTGAGGATGGGGTTGCCCATCCCGAGGACCAGGGTGCGCCGGGGGCGCCGGCGACGGGCCGGCGCCCCGCAGTCCCGCCGGCGCGCTGCCTGGTATGAGGGCTGAGCGGACATGTCTGCCGGCCGCGACCGCGCTCAGCAGCAGCGACGAAACTCGCGATAGAGCTCGCCACCCTTGAACACGTCGACCTGGAGCGGCATCTCCCCCGGCAGACTGTGCGTGGCGCAGCTGTAGCAGGGATCGAAGGCGCGAAAGGCCATCTCGATCATGTTCAGGATGCCCTGGTCGGGCTCCTTGCCCGGCTTGATGAGGCTGGAGGCGACCTTCTTGGTCACCATCTGGATAGGGGCGTTGTTGTTGGTCGTCCCCACGATGAGGTTGGCGCTGGTACACATGGCGCGTTCGTCGCAGGTGTAGTGGTGGGTCAGCGTGCCGCGCATCGCCTCGACGATGCCGACGCCCTCGCCGGTGACCTGCTGTGGGATCACGCGGAACTCCGTCCCCGAGATCTCCGGGTCGTCGCAGTACCGTTTGAGCGTCTCGGCGTTCTGCACCATCTCCACGAGACGCGCCCAGTGGTTGGCGAGGAGCGCGCGAGAGGGATGACCGCCCAGCGTGGTGAACATCTCCTCGAACGCCTCCTGGGCCTTCGGTGTCGCCATGCGGTCGGCGACGTTGAGCCGCGCCAACGGCGTGGCGCAGTAGAGGCTCGTGTCGAGGCCCTCGACAAAGCCCTTCCAGCCGCGCTTCTTCAGGTACGGGAACTTGAGGTAGGTCCACGACTCCACGTGCTCGGCCACGAAGTCCGCGTATTCCTCCGCCTTGTACCGGCAGATCTCGTCGCCCTCGAAATCGACGACGCGGACGGTGCCATCGTAGAAGTTGGGGGCGTTGTTCTCGTCGACGACTCCCATGTTGTGCACGTCGAGCGTGTACGGCCCGTTGACGATGAGGTCCACGTAGCCGGCGTTGCCGAGCACGACGTCGCGGAAGAGCTGCAGCGAGAACTGGGTGAAGTCGTAGAGCTCGTCGACCCACGGCCGGATCTGTGCGAGCTCCTCGGGCTTGAGGCCCTTGGCGACGCCGCCCGGCAGGCACCAGATGTCCTGCGTGTTGCGGCCGCCGATGATGCGCTGGATCTCCTGCGCCTTGCTGCGGGAGCCGATCACCGCGCCCCCGATCTCGAGACCCACCTTGTGGACGACGCCGAGCACGTTGCGCGTCGCCGGGTCGGCGTCGGGCCCGAGCACGAAATCGGGCGCCGCCAGGGCGTAGAAATGGGCGATGTGGCTGTGGATGAAATGGGCCTGGTAGTACATGTCGCGCAGCTTGTGGGCGAGCGGCGCGACCTCGCCGCCGAAGCACCCGTCCACGGCCTTGGCGCTGGCCATGTGGTGGCTCGCCGGGCAGACGCCGCAGATGCGCGTGACGATGCGCGGCAGCTCCTCGATGGGCCGCCCGACCACGAAGCGCTCGAAGCCGCGCAGCTCGGGGATCTGGAAGAAGGTGTCTGCGACGGCTCCGTCGTCGTCGAGGAAGATGTCGATCTTGCCGTGACCCTCGAGACGGGTGATGGGGTCGATGCTGATCTGAGTCGTCATCGCCGGTGGCTCCTTTGCAGGGGGGAGGCCGCGACACTGTAGCGGTTGGCGAAGCTCGTGAAGTCGGGCAGCGTCAGCAGGATCTCGTCGATGTCCTCCGCGTCCTTGCTGTCGATGATCGAGGCGACCGCCGAGAGCAGCTTCGCGCCCTGGTCTACGACGCCGGGCGCGGGGCCGTAGCAGCCGCGGCAGGGGATGCCGCTGTCGGGGCAGCGCACGCCGCAGCCCGAGCGCGTCGCAGAGCCGGCGCAGAGCATGCCCTGCTCCATGAGGCACACGTCCGGGTCCTGCATGATCTCCCACGGCCTGTAGAAGCGCTTGACCTTCTTCTCCTCGGCCTTGGTGCGCTTGCAGTCGTCGCAGAGGGCGCGCTCGTAGGCGCCGACCACGCTGCCCTTGGCAGGCGCTTCCGCCTGGCCGGTGAGCGCCTGGACGAGGGCGGTGATGGCGATCTGAGCCTGGCCGGGCTGTGGGGGGCAGCCGGGGACGTAGTAGTCTACGTCCACGACCTGGTCCAGCTTGTAGACGCGCGCGTAGAACTCGGGCAGCTCGAGGTCGTAGCCGTTCAGCGACGTCCGCGGCCGCGGCACCGTCGTGTTACCCGGCTCAAGGGACGCGTTGCTGAGGTAGGCGCGCTTGATGATCTCCTCGCGCGGCACCAGGTTGGCGAGGGACGGGATGCCGCCCATGTAGGCGCAGGAGCCGTAGGCCACGAACACCTTGCTCTTCTGGCGCAGGAGATGGGCCATGCGCTCGTTCTCGGAATTGCGCACGGCGCCGCTCATGATCGCCACGTCGAGATCGCCGTCCGCCAGCGCCTCGATGTCCTTGTACTTGCCGTCTGTGGCGATGGGCCACAGGCGGATATCCGCGGCCTTGTCTATCTCGAGGATGAAAGCGTCGGTGTCCAGGATGGAGACGTCACAGCCGCCGCAGGCGGCGCCCCAGTAGATCGCGATCTGCAGCTTATCTTCAGCCACGTCTCACCTCTCCGCCAGGTCTGCTTCGAGCGCCGCTTTCACTGGGCTGGGCCCGAGTGCGCGCACGCGCTCCGTCATGTCGTTCACGATGTCGGCGAAGCGCTGCCCCTCGCTGGCGCTGACCCACTCGAGGCGCACACGTTCGTCTTCGATGCCGTAGTCGGCCAGCAGGCTCTTGAGCATCGGGTAGCGGCGCATCATCTTGTAGTTGCCCTCGGAGTAGTGACAGTCGCCCGGGTGGCAGCCGCAGATGAGGACGCCGTCGGCGCCGTCATGGAGCGCCTTGAGAACGAAGGTGGGATCGATGCGCGCTGAGCACATCACGCGGATGATGCGCACGTTGGGCGCGTAGTGGATGCGGCTGGTGCCGGCCAGGTCGGCGCCGGTGTACGAGCACCAGTTGCAGAGGAAACCGACGATCTTGGGCTCGAACGTCATGCCAGCACCCCCTCGATCTCGGAGAAGATCTGCTTGTCGGTGAAGTGGCGTGCCGTGATGGCTCCGGAAGGGCACGCTGCGACGCAGGCGCCGCACGCCTTGCAGAGGGCGCTGATCACGTGGCTGCGCCGCTTCTCCAGGTCGAACTCGATGGCTACGTACGGGCAGAGCTCGTTGCACATGCGGCAGCCCGAGCACTTGTCCTCGTCGACCTCGGCGAACACGGCGTCGATATCGATCTTGCCGAGCGCCGTGCGGGCCAGGATCCTGGCCGCCGCGGCGCGCGCCTGGGCCACCGAGTCGGGGATGTCCTTGGGGGCCTGACAGGCGCCGGCGATGTAGACACCGTCGGTGGTGGTGGCGACCGGGTCGAGCTTGGGATGACTCTCGATGAACCAGCCGTCCTTGTCACGGCTGATGTTCACGAGGTGCGCCACCTCTTCCGAGTCCTCGCGCGCCTCCATGCCGACCATCAGCACGACGAGGTCGGCCGGCATCTCGATGGTCTCGCCGGACAGCGTCTCGTTGACCTCGATGAGCATGTCGCAGTCGTCCGTCGCGTCGGCCTTGCGGATCACCGGGTAGTCGTTCTTCTCGTACATGAGGAAGAGGGTCTTGATCTCCGAGCTGCGGCGGTAGAAGTCCTCCATCCCCTTGCCGAACGCGTGCATGTCGATGTAGATGTCGCTCACGTAGGCCCCGGGGACGGCCGACTTGACCTCATGGGCGTACTTGAGCGCCGTCATGCAACACACCCGCGAGCAGTAGGCGTGGAACTCGAGGTTGCGGCTGCCCACGCAGTGGATGATCGCCACGTACTGCGGGGCCTTTCCCTCCTTGGTCGTCACACGGCCGGCGCGCAGCATCTTCTCGAGCTCGAACGAGGTCACGACGTTGGGGAGCTTGCCGTACCCGTAGTGCGTGATGCGGGACGCGTCGAACTCCTTGTAGCCCGTGCAGACGATGATGCTGCCGACGTCGTAGACGCTGTCGACGGGCGCTCCGTCGTCCGCCTTGGCGCGGATGGTCGTCTTGAAGTTGCCGACGAAGCCGTCCACCTTGCGGACCTGCGACTCGAGGAGCACGTCGATGTTGGGATGCTCGACGACGCGCGTGACCCGTTCGGTGAGCATGTCTCGCGCGGAGTCGAGGTACGGTGCGGTCAGGTCGGCGCGCGCCACGTTGCCGCCGAGGTGGTCGCTGCGCTCGGCCAGATAGACGCGGTTGCCCGCGTCGGCGAGGTCGAGGGCGGCGCTCATGCCGGCGATGCCGCCGCCGATGACCAGGGTGTTCGGGCACATGTCCACGGAGCGGCGTTCAAGCGCCTCATGATGCGCCACGCGCATCACCGCGGCCGCTGTGAGGGCCGCGGCTTTCTCGGTCGCGGCGACCGGGTCGTCGTGCACCCAGCTGCACTGCTCGCGGATGTTCGCCATCTCCAGGAAGTAGGGGTTCAGGCCGGCTTTCTGCAGGGCCTTGCGAAACGTCGGTTCGTGCATGCGCGGGCTGCAGGCGGCCACGACCACCCGGTCCAGGCCGTACTCCTCGATGTCGGCCTGGATCATGTCCTGCCCCGGATCGGAGCACATGTACTTGTAGGTGCGCGCGACCGCTACGTAGGGCAGGCGCTCGACCGAGTCGATGACGGCGTCGCAGTCGATGACCTTGGCGATGTTCGTGCCGCAGTTGCAGACGAACACGCCGATCTTGAGGTCGTCCATCCCACTCTCCTCTCAGGCCGCCTGCGGAGCGCCGACCGCCTCGCGTTCCTTGCTGACCATCTCTTCGGCCTTCAGGTCGGCGAAGTACATCGCCAGCGGGCGGTAGGCCATGTGGGACCACTTGCTGAAGGGCACTTCGAGCAACAGCATCGGGACGACTGCCATCATGTGGATCACGTAGTTGACGTTGGCGGCCGTTTCGAGCCCGAGCCGGTGCAGGGTGAACTGCATCAGGCCCGTGGCGACGACGACGATCAGCAGGACGAGGAACATCCAGTCCGTCTCGTGCGATTGCTGGTACTGGACCTCGGTCTTCTTGAGGCGTTTGCGCAGAAGGACGATGGTGGTCACAAGCAGGCCCGCGGTGGCGGCGAGGCCGAACGCGTGCACGCTCCAGTTGACGGCCGGCCCCGACCACATGGACTCAAGGAAGAACATGATCAGGACCAGCATGGTCACGTAGCTCAGCATGAGCACCAGGTGGAGGACCCAGGGCCGCTTCTGCTCGCACTTGGCGTACCGCATCTGGGTGAAGAAGTGCATGGGCAGCAGGTAGATCTTCCTGACATACGCGCTGAGGGGTACGTGGACCTTGGTGTCGCGTCCGACCGTGAACCACCACATCCGTGCGCAGTTGGTGCCCAGCAAGGCGAGCAGCACTGCCGCCAGGGTCCAGTCGAAGATGTGGACGCTCGAGGCGGGGAGAAAAGCGTTGGGACCGCCGTACTGGGTGATGCTTCCCTGCGAGAACCCATACAGCAGGAAGCCGGCGCCCGCGATGAGCGCGACGATGATCACCGCCAGTATCTCGGCCTTCGCCGACAAGTAGAACAGGCGCGCGATGCCGGTGAAATCGTAGCGCGCCGTGAGCCACCGGCGCAGGCTCATCATGGTCTCGCCCGGTTCGGCGTCGCGCGGACACTCCGTCGAGCACTCGCCGCAGTAGTAGCAGAGCCAGGGCTCGAGGTCGCTCTCGAGCTTGGACTCGAGCCCCATCTGCAGCGAGCGCATCGAGCGCCGCGGGAAGATGTAGGGTTCTTTCGAGAACGGACAGGTCGCCGAGCAGTTGCCGCAGTGGTAGCACTTGGACACGTCCTGGGCCCCGTAGATCTCGAGCTCAGTGATCAGCTTGGGATTGGCGCGTATGGCCATGCTCCATCCTCCTTAGACCCGGGTGAGGCGGGCGGCTCGCGCCTCGATGTCGCTGAGCGACACGCTGGCGCGGCTGTCGAGGCCGCGGCCGATGGCCATGCTCTTGAGGGCGCCGGCGGCCACTGCCGCCGCCTGGGCGACGGTGTCGGGGATGTCCTTGGGCCCCTGGCAGACTCCCGCCACGGCGATGCCGCCACGCTCGGTGTCGGTGGGGTCGGAGTTGTAGTCCAGCTCGCTGAACCAGCCGTCCGTGTCTGTCTGGATACCCAGCCGAAGGGCAAGCTCGGCGGCCCCGTGAGCGGGCACCAGGCCGACGGCCAGGATGACCATGTCCACGGGGAAATCGACCATGCGGTCGCTGACGATGTCTTCGCCCTTGATGACCATGCGGCCGTCCTGCTCGGTGACCTTGGCCGTGCGGCCGCGCACGACGAAGGTCCCCTCTGCCTTGATGCGGTCGGCGAACTCCTCGTAGCCTTTGCCGAAGGCGCGCATGTCGATGTAGAACTCATAACAATCCGCGTCGGGCAGCTTCTCCTTGACGAGGTGGGCGAATTTGAGCGAGTACATGCAGCACACCCGCGAGCAGTAGGCGTTGTGGTTGGCGTCGCGTGAGCCCACGCAGTGGATGATCGCGACGCTCGCGGGAGCGGCGCCATCCTCGGCGTCGAAGACCCACTCGTCGGTCTTCGTGCGCTTGTTGAGTCGCTTGGTCTTGGTGACGATCTTGCCGCTCGTGGGCCCGGAGGCGTTCGTCAGGCGCTCGAACTCGAGCGCCGTGAGCACGTTGGGCAGGACGCCGTAGCCGTAGCGCTCGATCTTCCTGGCGTCGTAGACGTCGTAGCCTAGGGCGAGGACGACGTTGCCGACCTCGAGGTCGACGATCTCGTCGACCTGATCGAGATCGATGCAGCCCTTGGGGCACTTCTTGGCGCACACGCCGCATTTGGCGCCGTCGCTCTGCACGTAGGTGCAGCTCTGCCCATCCACGAGATAGGCGTTGGGCACCGCCTGCGGGAAGGGTATGTAGATGGCTTTGCGCTCGGCGATGCCACTGTCGAACTCGCTGGGCGCGCGCTGAGGGCAGACCTCCGTACAGACGTTGCACGCCACGCACGCGTGGACGTCCACGCGGCGCGCCTTCTTGCGCACCTTGACGGTGTAGTCTCCCGGCGAGCCCGACACCTCCTCGACCTCCGAGTAGGTCATCAGGTCGATCTTCTCGTGTTGCCCCACCGCCACCATCTTCGGGGTGAGGATGCAGGCGGCGCAATCGAGGGTCGGGAAGGTCTTGTCGAACATCGCCATGTGGCCGCCGATGGTGCCGGTGCGCTCGACCAGAAAGACTTGTTTGCCGGCGTCGGCGATCTCGAGGGCGGCCTGGATGCCGGCGATGCCGCCGCCGATGACGACTGTGCCGGGATGCGTGGGGGTCGTGTCGGGGACGGCGGCAAGCCCATACGGCACGCCGAAGGTCGCGCACGCGAGCACGGACTTAGCGCGCACAGTGCCGATGCCGAACGAGGCTCCATGCTGGCGGAACGAGGCGAGCCGGACCTCCGAGGGGTCTCCGCCGGCGTTCCTCATCGCGGTCGTGAATGCCGGCTTGAAGAAGCCCGGGGAGTCGCCGGCGATGACCACCCGCTGCAGGTCGTTGGCGCGGATCTCGGCGACCAGCGCCTCGATGTCGAGGGCCGGCATGGTGCCCAGATCCTTGACCATCTCCACATTGGGGAGGTTGCCGGCATAGCTGACGACCGAGTGGAGGTCGACGGCGTCCAGGTCGCCCGTACCCGTCTGACAGAGATACACGCCGGTCCTCATAGATGCCTCCGCGGAGTGGGATTCGACGGACCCGGTCATAGCCCCATATTTGGGACAAGTACACATGAGGTTATCAACCCATTGCAATAGGGTGAACACCCTACCTCTGATACGATCTGGGACATGCCCGATGCTTGATTCGTGCCTAGCTTGAGCCGCGCCGCGTCGGGTCCCTTGTGCGGTCGGCGCCGCCTTCGGATAGGGTACGGGGACCAGGTCCACCACGATCATGGACTCAGGATGAGACTCAGCGCGCTCAGGCTGGGCGAGCGGCCGACGCTCCAACGCGTGGTGCTCGTCGATGTCGTCGTCGTCTTCGTCGGCGCCGTGGCCGGTACGCTGCTGGCGCGTCATGTCAGCGGCGCGAGCCCGTGGCTGCTCATCGTCATCTTCTTCACGGTCGGCTCCCTCGCGCTGGTGATCGCCGACTACCTCGTGCTGCGCTCGGCGTTCAGCTCCCTCGAGCAGCTGAGACGGGCGATGGCCGCAACGCACATGGGCGGCCACGGCAGACCGACGCCCTCCGACACCTACGACCCCGATCTGCGCACGGTGTCGGAGGCCCTCGACGAGATGGTGGAGAGGATCGCCGGGGAAGCACGCGCTTACTCCTCGCTGATCTTCGAGTCGATCGAGGACGAGCGGCGCCGTATCGGGCGCGAGCTTCACGACGAGACGAGCCAGTCGCTGGCCGCCGCGCTGCTCAATATCGACATGGCCCTGCAGGGTTTCGAGGGCTGCAGCCAAGAGGTCCAGGAGCGCGTGGGGACCGCCCGCGCGCTAATCACGCACTGCCTCGCGCAGATCAAGCTCCTGGTCTACGATCTGCGGCCTTCGATGCTCGACGACTTCGGCCTTGCCCCGACGTTGAGGTGGTACGTGAAGACGCACCTCGACGTCTCGGGGCTCACGGTGGAGACCGATCTCGAGGCCGCCGACCGCAGGCTTCCCGCCGACGTGGAGACGGGGTTGTACAGGATCGCTCAGGAGTCGCTCTCCAACGTCGTGAAACACTCCGGCGCGACGCGCGCGACGCTGCGTCTCGAGACCAGACCGGGGTATGTCGTGGTGGCGGTGGAGGACAACGGCGTCGGCTTTGACCGGGCAGACGCGGCGGCCGACCATGCGGACCGCTACGGCGTCGGCCTGCTGTCCATGCGGGAGAGAACGGCGGCCTTGGGGGGGACGTTTCACGTGGAGTCCGCCGTGGGCCGCGGCACGCGCATCTATGTGGTGATCCCGCTCGAAGAAGGGACGAGAGAGTGACAGACACAGCGGATCTCGAGAGCGAGGTCATCAAGGTCCTCCTCGTGGACGATCACAGGATCCTGAGGGAGGGCCTCCGCGCCCTGCTCTCGGAGCAGGCCGGCGTGGTCGTCGTGGGGGATGCGAGTGACGGGGAAGAGGCGCTCGCGCTGGTCGCCGAGGCGCACCCGGACGTGGTTGTCATGGACATGGTGATGCCGCGCATGGGCGGGCTCGAGGCGACCGCTCTCATCCGTGGACTCTACCCCGAGGTCCGGGTGCTCATCCTGAGCATGTACGACGACGACGAGTACGTGCAGCGCGTCATCCAAGCCGGCGCCTCGGGGTACGTGCTCAAGGGCGTGGCGGCGGACGATCTCGTGCGCGCCATCCGCGAGGTCCACCGCGGCTCCTCCTTCCTGCAACCGACGATCGCCGCCAAGCTGATCGAAGACTACGTGCGCCGGGTGCGCGGCGACCAGCCGCCGGCGCTGCAAGTGCCACGGGACGACGACGAGCCGCTCACGCAGCGCGAGCGGGAGGTCCTCGGACTGATCGCGAGCGGCAACACCAACCAACGGATCGCCGACCTGCTCGACCTGAGCAGAAAGACGGTCGAGAGCCACCGCACCAACATCATGAGGAAGCTCGCAGCCCACGACGTGACCGAGCTCGTCAGGTACGCGATCCGTACGGGTCTCATCCCGAACGACTAGGGCCGCGTCGTGGAGATTTATGGTCGCCTTTGCTACACTTTTCACAAGCCTATGCAATGGAGAGGGGAATGACGGAGCTAGCGGTCACCTCGGACGCCAAGGACGTCAAGGCCGGGCAGCGCCACGGGCCCGGCATGATCGGCGCCGAACCGGCGGCCGCCGCGGACGCGGCCTGAGCGGCATGGGCATCGTCGTCTTCACGAGCCACGGCGTGCCGGCGCTGCGCCACGCGCTGCGCGGCATCCGCGAGACCGTGGCCGACCCGTGGGACCTCGCCGTGTACGCCAACGACTGCCCCGACCTGGTGGCCACGTACCTTGTGCGCCAGTACCTGCGCGGCCACATCAGTGGTTTCCAGCTCAAGAGCGGTGACCGCCACGGCGCGCACTGTGGCCTGGACTGTGCCTCCCACCTCGTGCAGGGCGACTATCTGGTGCGCGTCGACGACACGCTCGAGTACCAGGCGGGCTGGCTCGAGCGGTCCATCGCGGCTCTCGAGGCCGATCCCGACATCGGCTGCCTTTCGCTGATCCAGCCATCCGACTACCACCGTGGTCGCGGGCGGCCGCGCACCGCGCACGTGGAGCCGCTCGTGGTCGACCATCTCGATATGCGCTGCTACGTCACGCGGCGCGAGCTCGCGGCGCGTCACGAGTGCGAGCTCATGGGCGAGGAAGAGGGCGGCGGCTGCCGTTTCCAGCAGTACCTGCGCACTCACGGCAAGAAGCTGGCGTACCTGCCCGGCGTCGTCACGGCGCTGACGCTCTCCGAGGTGCCGAGCGCCCAGGACGCGTGCGCCCACGAGGCGGACCTGCCGGCGCACGAAGGCGCCGCCGGCGCCATGCAGCATCTTGAGCAGGCCTACGACCTCGGCGATGACGTGCTGCTCACGTGCATGGCGTGCGGGAGCAACGAGCTCGAGGTGCTGGCGGCCCGCATCCGGTTCTGCGGGTCGCACCAGGTGGCCATCGGCTACTGGTATGAGCTGCGCTGCCCCGGGTGCAACGAGCTCCATTACAAGGACGACTACCAGTTCAGCTGCCCGGGGTGACGGAGGGAGGCTGCCCGCCATGACCGCCTCGCAGCCAGACCCCGGCGGGCGCGCAGCCGTGCGGCTCAGCGTGCGCGGCGTGGTCCAGGGCGTCGGCTTCCGGCCCTTCGTCTACTCCCTGGCCCAGCGGCACGCGCTGAGCGGCTGGGTGCGCAACACCTCGGCCGGCGTGGAGATCTTGGTCGAAGGCGCGCCGGCCGACGTCGAAACCTTCGCCCTCGCCTTGCCGCGCGAGGCGCCGCCGCGTTCCCACATCGCCGCGCTCGAGCGGACTCGCGCCGAGCCCCAGGGCGCCACGGCGTTCCTCATCCTTGACAGCGCCGTCGACGCGGACGCCTACCAGCTCGTCTCGCCGGACATCGCGACCTGCGACGACTGCCGCGCCGAGCTTCTCGACCCGCGCGACCGGCGCTACGGGTATCCCTTCACCAACTGCACCAACTGCGGCCCGCGATTCACGATCATCGAGGACCTGCCCTACGACAGGGAGCGCACCACCATGCGGCGCTTCCCCCTGTGCCCGGCCTGCCGCGCGGAATACGAAGACCCGACCGACCGGCGCTTTCACGCCGAGCCCAACGCCTGCCCCGTGTGCGGGCCGCGGGTGCGGCTGGTGCGGCGCGCGGAGGGCGGCGACGAGGGCGGC
>Ga0209048_10002948_pt1 | contig 16704 bp, 18 predicted proteins | sample FrelakmetCRP12CR_FD_187146 | JGI IMG/M metagenome (GOLD analysis project Ga0209048, IMG submission 187146) | Freshwater lake sediment microbial communities from the University of Notre Dame, USA, for methane emissions studies - CRP12 CR (SPAdes)... | ecosystem: Environmental > Aquatic >... | reverse complement strand
CCGTCGTCGGGTCGCAGGCGGGCGCGCCCAGAGGACGGATCGCGCTGAGCGGCTCCGCCCGCTCCATGCTCGATGCCTCGCGTGGCTCGGTCCTCGTCGTACCGAGCGGCAAGCCGCTTCAGTTCTGAGGCCGCTTCAGTTCTGAGGCCGCTTCAGTTCTGAGGCCGCTTCAGTTCCAAGTCGCTGCGGCTCTGGGGAGCCCGGACTACCGCGGTGGCGGGCGCCCATCGGCTATCTGGGCGGTCATGTTCGCCGGTCTCGCATCCGCCGGTCTCGCCTCAGTGCTCTCCCTGCAGGAACATGTGGGGGAGTCCCTCCCCTCGGGCCGGTTTCCGGCGGGCGGTCGGCTGTTGCTCGGTGTTCTCTGCGTCGGCCAGCGCCCACCCGATGCGCTCGATCAGCTGAGCGGCGAAGTGATCGCTGGCCAGATCGCCGCTGGCGATACGCTCGTCGAGCATCACTCCGGCATGGGGCATGTCCGTCGGTTCGGTGGTGATGAAGATGCGGGGCATGGCGTCTTTCCCTTGCACTAGCGGATGGTCGGTGGCTTCCGCGTGTCGCGCGATCTCCTTGGTGGTGATCCGTTGCCGGCATGCTTGCGCGCACGGGTAGCGGGCGCATTGGACGCAGGTCCCAAATCGGACCTCGATGGGCCGACAGCAGGTCCAACGGCGCAAAGGCCTGTCGCTCTACAGTTCGACGATGACCGCTGCGAAGGCCGGCGCATTCGGCGTTCTGTTGGACATCGATGGTGTCCTCTATGTCGGCGACGAGCCGATCGAGGGTGCCCATCAGGCCTTCTCGGAGTTGCGCAAGCTGAGCGCGGGCGTGCGGTTGCTGACGAACACCACGTCGCGATCCCGGCGCGCGGTCCGCGAGCATCTGCTCGAGATGGGGTTCGACGTCTCCCTCGAGGAGGTGCTCACCCCGGCGGCGATGGCCGAGCGCTACTGCCGCGAGCGCGGGTTCGGGTCGGTGAGCGTGCTCGTCAGCGAGGGGCTGCGTGAGGACCTCGCCACGCTCAACAACGCCGTTCTGGGTGCGGGCACCGACGCGGTCGTCCTCGGCGATCTCGGCGACGGGTTCACTCCTGTGGTGCTCAACAGCATCTTCCGCGCGTTGATGGACGGGGCCGAGCTCGTAGCGCTGCAGCACAATCGCTACTGGCGGCGGGCCGACGGCCTCGCCCTTGACGTGGGAGCCTACGCCGCCGCCCTTGAGTACGCAAGCGGACGCGAGGCGGTGACCGTCGGCAAGCCCGCCCGCGAGTTCTTCCTGGCCGCCATGGCCGACATGGGGCTCGACCGCGGGGTCATGGTCGGCGACGACGCGGAGGCGGATGTCGGCGGGGCGATGGCGGCCGGCCTGCCCGGGGTCCTGGTCAGGACGGGCAAGTACCGGCAGGACGCCCTGACGGCACGGGTCACGCCGACAGCGATCGTCGACTCGATCAAGGACGTCCCGGGTCTGCTCGCTCGCATCCAGCCCTGATGCCGCCTACACCCTGATCGGCGTGAGCCGGGGTGCGATGAGGAACCGAGCGGTGCATCCCAGGGCGCTCGCCGGTTTCGGCGGCGCTGCCGCATCGGGTTCAGTGCTGGCAGCCCGCGCACCAGAAGGTCAAGCGGTTGTTCTCCCACTGGCCCCTCTGGCGGATGAGCGAGCCGCAGCGCTCGCACGGCAACCCGGCACGCCTGTAAACGGCGCGGGGACGTGCGCTGAGACCGACGCGGGCGGACTCTCGCATGCGCTCGCGTGCGAGGCCAACGAGACCGACCGCCTCCTCCTCGCTCACCTCGGCAAGTGGGCGCCAGGGGTCGATGCCGGCCGCGAAGCACAACTCTGCCTTCCACAGATTGCCGATCCCCGCCACCGTACGCTGGTCGAGCAGCACATCTCCGATCGGCCGAGCAGGGTCGTTTGATCTCAGGCGGCGAAGAAAACGGTCCGTGTCGAAGCTCTCGCCGAGCACGTCCTGTCCCAGGGTAACGATGCGCGGGTCAGAGCGCAGTCGAGCCTCGCTCATCAGCTCCAGCACGGGCCCGTCGAACTCGATCACATCCCAGCCCTCGCTCCGTAGCACGATCCAGGCCCGCCCGAACCCGCGCTTCCAACGCTGCCCCTGGCCGTGGATCGTCCAAAGGCCCGTCATGCGCAGATGAGAATGCAGCGTGAGGTCGCCCTCGAAGCGAAGGAACAGGTGCTTGCCGTGAGCGTCCACGGAGCGCACCGCGCGCCCGCCAAGGCGTCGTGGCCAGGAGTCGGCTCGGTGACGAGGATGAGGTGTCAGGATTTCCTCGGGCACACGGGCCTGCAGCACCGCGCGAATGCGACCGGCGAGGTGGTGGATCGTGTCGCCCTCTGCCATCGCCCGGATCAGCCGGTGACCGCCCAGGTGCCCCAGGCGGTACCCGATTCCGCCGGACCGCCCTGGATGGAGACGAGCGCCCCGAACCGGTCGGCACCAGGGCCGCCCGCTTCCTGGTTGGGATCGAGCAGGCCCAGCCCGCCGATGTGGGTTTCCCGCGCGGCGTAGACGCAGAGGTTGCCGGGGGCCGCCTGCGGATTCGCGACGGTTCCCGGACACGCGGGCGTGGACGGCTTCCCCGTGCCGACGATTGTGCTCGCGGGCACCGCGCCCAGTGGGATGTTGAAGCTGATGGAGCTGTAGGCGATCGATTTGGCGGCTACGCTCGCTCCCCAGGTGCCCACCTCGGACCTCCCGCTCGGAAGCGTGCTCGTGAAACCGGTCAGCCCGGCCGTGCCGTTTTTGCCGTTTTTCCCATTCCGCCCGTTCGCACCGTTTTTCCCGTTCAGCCCGTTCTTGCCCGCGACGCCTTCGCTGTTGAGCGAGATCTTCCTCTCGCCCTTCCGGCATTTGGAGCGCCTTCCGACCATCCGGATGGCGCCGCTCTTCTTCGACACGCAGGCGTAGTAGGTCGCGGCCTCGGCGCTCGGAGCCGCACCGAGCGCCGCCACGAAGCCGATGAGCACAGCGATGCCGGCTCCGTTTCTGAATGTGGGCTTGACCATTCCCTGCGCTCCTTACTCGAGGTTTACGCGCGGCGCGTCCCGGCTCCGCGCAGAAGCTAGCCGATGGTCGTGCCGGCGGGCGGAGGTTCGAGAAGCACCCGTGCGGTCCGGGACTGCTTGGAGCGTGACAGGGCCACGCCGTAATCGCCCACTAGAGTCCGCGGGATGTTCGACCTCGACGCGTACCTCGTGCGGCTCGGGTTGCAGGGGGATGCAGAGCTCGCCGAAGTGCACCGTGCGCACGTGACGACGATCCCGTTCGAGAACCTCGATCCGCACCGCCGCGTGCCCGTGTCGCTGGCCCCCGATGATCTCGAGCGGAAGCTCGTGGCCCGGCGCCGCGGTGGTTACTGCTTCGAGCAGAACCTTCTGCTGAAGGCCGCGCTGGAAGCGCTCGGTGCGGAGGTGGATCTGTTCCTCGCGCGTGTGCGGCTCGGCGCCGAGCCTGGCGCCGTGCGGCCGCGCAGCCATCTCGTCCTCGGCGTCCGCGCGGACGGCAGCAGCTGGCACGCCGACGTCGGGTTCGGCCTCGGGAGCCTGCTCGAGCCGCTGCCGCTCGGTCCCGGCGGGGAGCACGAGCAGTCGGGCTGGCGCTTTCGCGTCGTCGAGGATGGGTCAGAGCTCGTGCTCCAGACGGTCGACGGTGACGAGTGGATCGACCTGTACGGGTTCGTCCCGCAGCCGGTTCCGTTCATCGACCTCGAGACGAGCAACTGGTGGACCTCGACTCATCCGCGCTCACCCTTCGTGACCGGGCTGGTCGCGGGCCTTCAGGCAGGCGATGGAACGAGAACGGTGTTGAGCGACTGGAGCGAGCTCGCTCTCACCGAGCAGAGGCCCTCCGGCACGAGCGTGACGCCTGTCAGCTGGGACGCCGTGCCGGACCTGCTGGCCACGCGCTTCGGGCTCGAGGGCTTTGCCCTCGATGACGGCGGCCGACTCGTTCTCGAGACGGGTCCGTAGACCGCGCCCGCATGAGCGCCGGCCGGCGGCGCGGCCCGGCTCGCGCGCGCGGCGCGGAGAACGAAGGGCCTCGACCAGCTCCTAGGAGAGACGCGCGTCCATGCGTTCGACGGCGGCGGCCAGCTCGCGCATGCTGACGTTGAGTGCCCGCGCGATCTGGCGCACCGTCGCCCATGCCGGGCTCGCCTGTCCGAGCTCGATCCGGGCGAGCGAGCCGGCGGCGATGCCGGAACGGTAGGCGAGCGCCTCCTGGGATTCGTCGCGTTCTTCGCGCATCTCGCGAAGCACGGCGGCTAGGGCTTCGTCGGGTCCGGGGCGCTGGCGCACGCAGGAGCCATCCTACCCAGTTCGTGCTCGGCGTCGAGGGGCTCGGGCCCTCGACCGGCTCGACGTGAGCATCGGCAGCTGGGCCGGCCGCCGGGGAGGGGCGCCGGTAGGGTGTCCCCACGTTGCCCGCCCCCTTCGTACACGAGCTCCGCGTACGCTATGGCGAGTGCGACCCGCAGGGGATCGTCTTCAACGCGAACTACCTGCTCTACTTCGACGTCGCCTTCACCGAGCTCTGGCGTGCGGCCGTCGGGCCATGGCAGGACATGGTCGAGCGCGGTGTCGACGCGGTTGTCGCCGAAGCCAACATCGTCTACCGCGCGCCGGCCCGTTTCGACGATCAGCTGCGGCTGCAGGCGCGCATCACGCGCCTTGGCGTGACCGCGATCACGACCGAGATCGACGTTCTGCGCAACCAGGAGCTGCTGGTCGCAGGAAGGCTTCGCCACGTGTGCGTCGCCACGGACACGTGGGCCAAGATCGATCTGCCCGACTGGGTTCGGCGAGGCCTCGAGCGTTACGCGCTCGAGGTGTCGGACGATCGCTGATCCACTCGGCCCGGGGGGATTCCGCACCGCGGGTCGGGCGAGCGTGCCGCATCCACGCCAAGGCACGCGGCGTCCGCTCAGCCGGTCTTCACGGGCGTCAGGACCATCACCGGGATCACGCGCCCCGCCTTCTGCTCATATTCGGCGAACTGCGGGACGCGCTCGGCCTGCGTGCGGTAGAGGCGGTCGCGCTCCTCGCCCGTCGCCTCGCTGGCGACCACGTCGATCGTGTCCGTCCCCACCTCGACAGTGGTGTTGGGGTGGGCCTTGAGATTGTGGTGCCAGTCCGGATTCGTCGGCGCGCCGGCCTTCGAGGCGAACACGACATAGCGCCCGTCATCGGCCTGGTAGGCCAGCGGGTTGATGCGGCTCTTTCCGCACTTCGCACCGGTGTGGTGCAACAGCAGAGGCAGACCCTCGAACATGCCGCCGACCCGTCCCTGGTTGGCGTGGAACTCCTCGATGATCTGGGCGTTGAAGTCAGCGGGCGACGTGGACATCATGGCTCCTCGGGTCGTTTGGACAGGGCGAGTTGCTGGACGCAGCAGTGTAGAAACGGCGCTTGCGCCCGCGGCCCCGTGCCGGCCGTCGCCGGCGCTCGCGCACTGAGTCACTGAGCGCGATCAGCCTCGCCCGAACGCCTGCTGCTCGTCCACCGTCCGCTCGGCCGTGGGAAGAGCCTCGAGCCGCTCGTCGGGAATCGGCTTGCCGCTCTCGATCGAGAGTCCATAGGTACCCACCGCGAGACGCTGCTCGGCCCGCTCGACCGCCGCGAGCTGCTCGGCAAGATCCTCTGTGAGGCCTTCATCGAGCTCCTTCTGGTAGAGCTCCTCCGAGCCAAGTTCTCCGGGTTCGCTCAGCACGCCGGCCGCCGCGTCGTCGGCATCGTCGAGGCCGGCGATCGCCTGCTCGATCCTCTCCCGCTCACGCGCGAGTAGCTGGCGGGCGCGATCGGGATCCATTCGATCAGCGTACACCTGCGGGCAGCGACCACGTGGCAACGTCGGCGTCGCCTGGTTCCCATGTGGCCTTGGGCTTCGGGCATGCGCCCAGCGCCAAGGTGTGCGTTTGAGGGTTCGTCCGCGGCCCGATCCCCGCTCCGAGCTTCGCCAAGGCCTGTGTGGCGCACGTCGTGCTCCCCACGCAGCGTCCGCTCCCACGGCTGCGTGCGCGTGGAGAACGGCGAGGTCTCGTGGCTGGCCGCGCATGTCCCCGAAGGCACCCCGGTCCGAATCCACCGCTAGCCGGCAGCCGGCACCCCTGTCGTATAGTGGCCCCGGCCAGCCGACGCCGAATGCGAGGAGCTCCGCACCATGGCCCTGACCGAATACTCCCCCGGCGAGCGATTCCCCGGTGTGATCGGGCGAACCACCGACGAGTCGACCCCCGCCTGGCCGGCCGCCACGCGTGCGAAGGAGGGCGCGCCCAACGTCCTCTGCATCGTCCTTGACGACACCGGCTTCGGGCAGCTCGGCTGCTACGGCAGCCCGATCGAGACGCCGAACCTCGACGGGCTCGCGGCCGGCGGGCTGCGCTACAGCAACATGCACACGACCGCCCTCTGCTCGCCGAGCCGCTCGTGCATCATCACCGGGCGCAACCACCACAGCAACGGTTTGGCCGCGATCACGGAGTTCGCGAGCGGCTATCCGGGTTACGACGGGATCGTCCCGTTCGAGAACGGCTTCCTCTCGGAGATGCTGCTGGAGCACGGATACAACACCTACATGGTCGGCAAGTGGCACCTCACGCCAAGCCACCAGGAGACGGCCGCCGGTCCTTACGATCGCTGGCCGCTGGGCCGCGGCTTTCAGCGCTTCTACGGCTTCCTCGGCGGCGACACGAGCCAGTGGCACCCGGACCTTGTTTACGACAACCATCAGGTCGAGCCGGACAGGACGCCGCAGGAGGGCTATCACCTCACCGAGGACCTGGCGGACAAGGCGATCAGCTTCATCGCCGACGCCAAGCAGGTGGACCCGGACAAGCCCTTCTACCTGCACTTCTGCACCGGGGCGACCCATGCCCCCCATCACGTCCCGAAGGAGTGGGCCGACAGGTACAAGGGCGCCTTCGACGACGGCTGGGACGCCTACCGCGAGAAGGCCTTCGCGCGCCAGAAGGAGATGGGCATCGTGCCCGACGAGGCCGAGCTCTCGCGCCACGACCCGGATGTGCCCGAGTGGGACTCGCTGTCAGGCGACGAGCGGCGGCTTTTTGGGCGCATGATGGAGGTCTTCGCCGGCTTCCTCTCCCACACCGACCATCACATCGGGCGGCTGCTCGACTACCTGAGGAGCACGGGGCAGTTCGAGAACACGCTGATCATGGTGATCTCCGACAACGGCGCGAGCGCCGAGGGCGGCGTCGCGGGAACCACCAACGAGGCGCAGTTCTTCAACATGTCGCCGGAGACCCTCGAGGAGACACTGCGGGCGATCGACGAGATCGGCGGGCCGAAGTACTTCAACCACTACCCGTGGGGCTGGACCTGGGCCGGCAACACCCCGTTCAGGCGCTGGAAGCGCGAGACCTACCGCGGCGGTGCGAGCGACCCGTTCATCGTGCACTGGCCCGCAGGCATCAAGGCCGCCGGTGCCGTGCGCCCCCAGTACGCGCACATCATCGACATGGTGCCCACGATCCTGGAGCTGCTCGGAGTCGAGCCCCCGGCGACGATCCGCGGGGTGACGCAGTCGTCCCTGCACGGGGTCAGCTTCGCGCACACGCTCACGGACGCCGAGGCCCAGAGCAATCGGGACACGCAGTACTTCGAGATGCTCGGCCACCGCGCGATCTACCACGACGGCTGGCGGGCGGTGTGCCCGTGGCCCGGGCCCTCTTTCAAGGAGGCCGGCAAGGGCTTCGGCGAGCCGATCCCGGCCGCCACCCTCACCGAGCTCGACGCCACCGGATGGGAGCTCTACCACGTGGCCGAGGACTTCGCCGAGAACCACGACGTCGCCGCGGAGAACCGCGAGAAGCTGATCGAGATGGTCGGACGGTGGTATGTCGAGGCGGGGCGCTTCGACGTCCTTCCGATCGACGGAAGCGGCCTGCTCCGTGCCGCGGTCGAGAAGCCCCTGGCCGCGCCGCTGCGCGATCGCTACACGTTCTATCCGGGCACCCAGTCGCTTCCGTTCTTCGCCGCGCCCCGCGTCCTGAACCGCCCGCACAGCATCACAGCGAGCGTCGAGATACCTCCTGGCGGAGCGGAGGGCGTCCTGCTCTGCCAGGGCACTGCCGCGGGTGGCTACTCGTTCTTCGTCAAGGACGGCAGGCTACAGTACGTCCACAACTACCTGGGCCGTCAGCTCATGCGGGTGCAGGCCGATGAGGCCCTGAGCGCCGGTGAGCACGAGCTGCGCTACGAGTTCGAGCCGACCGGCGACCCGGACCTGATGAAGGGCCACGGCGCCCCGGGGAGGTTCCAGCTCTACATCGACGACGGCCTCGTCGGCAATGCCGAGGTTCCGTTCACGACTCCGCTGTTCTTCAACCCCGGAGCGCTTGCCTGCGGCGCGAACCCCGGCTCCCCGGTGACCCCCGACTACGAGGGGCCGTTCCGGTTCACCGGCACCCTGCACAGCGTGACCGTGGATCTCAGCGGCGAGCTCATCACCGACGACGAGGCGGAGATGCGCCTGCACATGGCGCGCCAGTAGCGCCCGCGGTCGGAGCCTCACGGCGCGGCCGTGCTGCTGTGACGCGCGCGGCCTATCCGTCGTCGCGCGCGCAGCGAAAGCCGAGGTTGCCCGTCGAGCTGTCCGGCGTGTTCGAGCTGCGCGACGCCACCCGGTAGCGGTCGCAGTAGGAGCGGTGGCACAGGTAGGAGCCGCCGCGCATCACCCTGGCTGCCCCAGCAGGCGGACCCGCGGGGTCGCGCCTCGACGCGGTCACGTGCCAGGTCGGGTGAAACCAGTCGGCACACCATTCCCACACGTTGCCGGCGACGTTGTGCAGGCCGTGGCCGTTGGGTGCAAACGCGTCGACGGGCGCGGTGCCGACATACCCGTCGGCGCCCTCGTTGCTCGTCGGGAAGGTGCCCTGCCAGATGTTGCACCGGTGCTCGCCGCCCGGGCACAGCTCATCACCCCACGCGTAGCGCTTCTGCACGAGGCCCCCGCGAGCGGCGTACTCCCACTCGGCCTCCGTCGGAAGCCGCAGCCCGGCCCACTCGCAGAAGACGAGCGCGTCGTTGTGTGAGACGTGGATGACCGGGTGCTCCATGCGCAGCGCCACCGAGGATCCGGGCCCCTCGGGGTGACGCCAGTCGGCGCCGAACACCTGGCGCCACCACGGCGCCTCTGCGACCGCGGCGGTGCTCGGGAAGTCGTCGGCCAAGAGGCCCGCGAACACGAACGACCAGCCGAAGCGCTCCGCCTCGGTCGCGTAGCCGGTGTCTTCGGCGAATTCTGCGAAGCGGGAGTTGGACACTGCGAGCCGGTCGACCCAGAACGGCGAAAGCTCGATCTCGCGCACCGGGCCCTCGCCGTCGCCCGGAAAGCCGCCGGCGTCGCCCGTGCCCATCAGGAAGCCCCCCCCCCGCGCAGCTGGACCATGTCCGCCGTCCTCGTGCCCGCGCTTGCGATGAGGCCCGCAGCCGGGGCCGGGGAGCCTCCCGGACGCGAAGGTCCGCAGCAGGGCCCGGAGGTGTGGGCACGTGGGGGCGAGGGTCGCGCGGCGGGCATCGGGTCAAGCGTACCCGCACCAAGCGGTAGCGCTAGGGTTCCGCCATGGTGGCGTGTGGCTGAGGGCCTGTCGCCGGCTGAGGTCGGCAAGGAGATCGGCGAGCACAAGAAGCACGGGACGGCCGAGCACTCCTCACACGATGCTCGTGACCGCGCGCTGTCGATCGTCGAGGCGGTGCTGCTGTCGCTGGTCGCGGTGCTGGCCGCGTGGACGGGCTACGCCGCTGCCAAGTGGACGACGGAGTCCTCGGTGTCGCTCGCGAAGGCGGCCGCCGCCCGCACCAAGTCCAGTCGCGACGAGCTCGAGGCCACCCAGATCCGCACCCTGGACTCCGTCTCGTTCAACGCCTGGTTCACCGCGTTCGCGGCGCGCAACCGCTTGGCCGAACGGCTTGCCGAGAATCGCTTTCGCCCCGGCTACAAGCCCGCGTTCTTCGCATGGGTCGCGACGGATCCCGCGCACAATCCCAAGGCGCCGCCCGGTCCGGCCTACATGCCGCAGTACGTGATCCCCCAGGAAGCCACGGCCGCCGCTTTCAGCCATGAGGCGGATCGCGCCTTTGCGCGAGGACAGAGCGCGGGCGCCACGGCGGACAAGTACGTGCGCGACACGGTGTTCCTGGCGACCGTCCTGTTCCTCGTCGGGATCAGCGGGCACCTTCTGCGTGCGGCGCGCTACGCCGTGGTCAGCGTGGGCATCCTGCTGCTGATCTTCTCGATCGTTCAGCTCCTCGGCCTGCCGGGGCCGCCGGCCTGAGCCGCGCGAGCCGCCGGATCAGGCGGGCTCCTGGGGGCCCGTCGCCGGCACACCGGGGAAGTCCGCGTCGAACAGGCCCTCGACCGCGTCCGTGGCGGTTGGCGCGCCCATGAAGGTCCCCTGGGCCATCGCGCAGCCCATCGTACGCAGGGCGGTCAGCTGCTCGTGGGTCTCGATCCCGGTCGCGATCACCGGCACGGAGAGGTCCTGCCCGACGATCAGGATGGCCTGGAGCAACCAGCTGCGATAGTCCTCGTCGTCGGTCGTGGCCAGGGAGCCCCGGTCGACCTTCAAGGCGTCCAGCGGCAGCTGCTTGAGATCGGCGTGGTGGGCATAGCCGCTGCCGAAGTCGTCGATCGCCACACGCACGCCCAGCTGCTTGAGCTCCTGCAGGCGCCCGGCGGCCGCGGCGACGTCGCGCATCACCGTGGCCTCGGCGACCTCGAGCGTCAACAGCGAGGGCTCGATCCCCGATTGCTGGAGCGCCCGGCGGACGTCCGTGGTGAAGCCGTCCCGGTTCAGCTGGTTGGTTGACACCTTCAGCGAAACCCCGACCGAGTGGCCGTCCACGTTCCACGCAGCCGCCCGGCCGCAGGCCTCTTCGAGCGCCCAGCGACCCATTGGCACGATCAGGCCCGTTTCCTCGGACAGCGGGATGAAGTCCTCAGGCAGGAGAACGCCCTGGGTGGGATGCTGCCAGCGGATCAGCGCCTCCACGCACGCCACCCTCTGCGTGGCAAGATCGTAGATCGGCTGGTAGAGCAGGAAGAACTGCTTCTCCTGCAACGCGGTGTTGAGCTCGACCTCGAGCACGCCGCGGCCCTCGATCACCGAGCGCATGTTGGCGTTGAAGAGCGTGTAGCGGTCCCGGCCCGCAGCCTGCGCCGCGTGCAGCGCCAGCTTCGCGTCGCGCAGGAGGTCTTCGGCCGTCGCATAGCGGCCGTAGGCGATCCCGATGCTCGCAGTCAGCGCAAAGCTCGGCCCGAAGCCGTCGAGCTCGAGGGGCTTGTGCAGAGCCTCGATCACGCGCCGGGCGACCGAGTCGAAGCGGACTCCGCGGGCTGCCGATTCGACGAGCACGACGAACTCGTCCCCTCCCAGACGGCCGACGGTGTCGTGCGTGCGCACCACGCTCTGAAGCCGTTCGGTGACGATCTTCAACAGCTGGTCCCCGGCGGTCCGCCCGAGCTTCTCGTTGACGTCTTTGAACCAGTCGATGTCTATGAACAGCGCGCCCACGAGCAGCCCCGACTGGCGCCCCGCGCGAGCCAGCATGCGCTCGGCGCGATCCAGCATGAGCGCGCGGTTGGGAAGTCCGGTCAGGCGGTCGTACAGCTCCTCGTGGGGCAGTTTTGGCTTCTGGCGCGCCGGCGCCCGCCTGCCGCCGTTGCCGAGGACGAAGACGAGCAGACCAAGAACCACGCTCAGGAGGCATCCGGCGATCAGCAGGGCCAGCGCGTCTCCGTCGTTGAGCACGTCGGCGCTCGGCGCCGGCGGCCCGAAGATCCTGGCCGTCCAGCCGCCGTGGAGGCTGACCGCCGTGCTCTGCGCGCCCGTCCGGGGAGTGCCGCTCGCCGCGAGAACGCTCGAGGAGCCGGCCTTCCCGCGCAGGCGGACCGCGTACTGCGGGTTGCCGCGCAGGGCCTGCTCCAGCACGACCCCCGGCAGGAGCACCTCGCGCAGCCACCCCACGAACGCGCCGCTGCGGCCGGCGAAGCTCGGCGGCGGCGCCGCGCCCCTGTAGACCGGCGCGAGGATCGCCAGCCCTTGGGTGCGTCCCACGGAAGCCGGGGCGAAGACGCTCGAAGTCGAGTTGCGAGATGCCAGCAGACCGGGTGTGACCGCGCAGTAGTCAAGGCCGGCCGGGGGGTGGCCCTGGGGACTGCGCGCGAGTTCGACGGATGCCAGGCAGTAGTAGGAACGCGTCCCGGCGGGAACGATCGGGAAACCGCCACTGCTGGCCGGTCGCAACGGCGAGGCCGGCGTCGAGCGCGAGCCGAGCCCAGAGCGCGAGCCGAACGCCGAGCGCGAGGCAAGCGTCGGCCGCGAGGCGAGCAGCGAAGCGGGGGGTGTCACCGGACGGCCGGTGATCCGCGCCTGGAAGGCCGCGAGTTCGGGCGCCCTGACGAGCGTGACGAACCCGAGTCTCTGGAGCTCGGGATAGCGACGAAGCGTCTGCGCCCATTTCACCCAGGCGTCGAACTCCCTGGCGGATGCCGTCGGATTGCCCGCGAACAACGTGCTCGCGCCGATCGCGAGGTCCTCCTCGTGCTGGATCTCGAGCTTCAGGGTCGAGGCAATCGCAGCCGAGCTCCGGGGAAACGCCTGGCGCGCGCTCGTGACGTTCGAGTGAGCGACGGTGCGGGCCGCGAGTACCGAGGCAACCACCCCCAGCACGACGCACAGCACCGCCAGGCCCGCCCACATGCCCCTGCCGCCCGAGGCGAGCCGCTTGACGGGCGCCAGCCTGTCGCGGCGCGGCTCGGATGCGGTCGTGGGCGGCTGGTCGCCGGGTTTGGTGGTTCCGTTATCTGACATTGGGTCCTCTGGTCGCCCCAAACATGCGCACATGCCTCCGCCAGCCTGATCGAGCACGGGTGTCTGGATCTGTCTGCATCGCGCTGCATATCGACGGATGGCCGATCGGGCATTACCGCTGCAGGAAGCCGTGCCGCGATGCGCCGTTGCCGGCTCGCGGCCCGCGCCACGGCGGCGATCTCGCCCGTCGCCGCCGGCGCGATGAGTCGACGGGGCATCGATGCGCGGCTCGCCGGCTGCGGTGCGTCGCCGAGCGATCCGGAGCGCACCGGCTGTACGGTCCCGCCGGCCTCACCGCAGTTCGGGGGCGCCTACACTGCCGTGCGTGAGCGACCTCGGACATGCGGCGGGACTCGCATACCGGGCGGCGGGAGACCCCGCGGGCCCGGTCGCCGTGCTCGTCCACGGCTACCCCGAGTCCTCTTACATGTGGCGAGAGCTGCTTCCGGTGCTCGCTGACGCCGGCTGGCGTGCGCTTGCACCCGACCTCCCGGGGTACGGCGACTCCGAGCCCGATCCGCCCGCCACCTGGGAGCGGCACGTCGAAGCCCTGCGGCGCTTCGTGAGCGAGCTCGCGCCCGGGCCCGCCCGCGTCGCGCTCGTGACGCACGACTGGGGCGTGATGATCGGGCTGCGCTGGGCGTGTGAGAGCCCGCAGTCGGTTGGCGCGCTCGTCATCTCCGACGGTGGATTCTTCGCCGACCGCCGCTGGCATGATCTGGCGAACACGCTACGCACGCCCGAGCAGGGTGAGCGCCTGATCGGCTCCTTTACCCGGGAGGGGTTCTTCGCCGCACTGAAGGCCGCCTCGAGCGGGATGACCGACGACGCGCTCGAGGAGTACTGGAAGGGGTTCGCCGGCGAGACGCGCCGCCGCGGGCATCTCGAGCTCTACCGCTCGGGCGACTTCGAGAAGCTCGCTCCCTACGAAGGGTGCCTGGCCGAGCTCGGCGTGCCGGCCCTGATCGTTTGGGGTGGACAGGATCGGTTCTCCGGTGTGAAGCTCGCGCATCGCTTCCACGAGGAGCTACCTGGCTCGCAGCTCGTCGTGTTCGAGGACGCGGGGCATTTCGTGTGGGAGGACGAGCCCGAGCGCGCCGCCCGGGCGGCGGCAGACTTCCTGAAGGTGGCTGTGGAGGGCTGGTCGGGCGCGCCCCCGGCCTGAGCTGCGGCTGCGGTCAGCTTGCTTTGAACCTCGCGGCCTCCTGTGATCCTCCCGTCGTGTCTCCGGGGCTGTATGAGTGGGCGCCCGAGCCGGCGAGCCTGCCCCCGTCGACGATCAGGTACTCATCGCGGATCGGGCGAGAGTCGAACCAGCACTCGAGGATCTCGCGCGCTCCCGCGGCATAGCGGGCCTGGGCGGACAGGCTCGTCCCGGAGACGTGGGGGGTCATGCCGTGGTGGGGCATCGACCGCCAGGGGTGATCGGCGGGGGCGGGCTGGGGAAACCACACGTCCCCGGCGTATCCGGCGAGCTGACCGGTCTGACTCGCGCGCGCGATCGCGTCGCGGTCGCAGATCTTTCCGCGTGCGGTGTTGATCAGATAGGAGCCGCGCTTCATCTGGGCGATCAGGGTCTCGTCGAACAGGTTCTCGGTCTCGGGATGCAGCGGAGCGTTGATCGTGACCACGTCGCACACGCTCACCAGGGACTCGACCGTGGGGTGGAAGGTCGCGCCGAGCTCCTGCTCGACCTCGGCCGGCAGGCGGTGGCGATCGGTGTAGTGCAGGCCGACCTCGAACGGCTTCAGCCGTCGCAGCACCGCCGAGCCGATGCGCCCCGCGGCGACGCTCCCGACCTGCATGCCCTCCAGGTCGTAGGACCGTGAGACGCAGTCGGCGATGTTCCAGCCGCCCTTGACCACCCACTCATACGAGGGGATGTAGTTGCGCACGAGCGCGAGGATCATCATCACCACGTGCTCGGCCACGCTGATGCTGTTGGAGTAGGTCACCTCGGCGACCGTCAGCCCGTGCTCGATCGCTGCCTGCAGGTCCACGTGGTCGGAGCCGATCCCCGCCGTGAGCGCCAGCTTCAGCTTCGGGGCTCGGGCGATCCGCTCGGCAGTGAGGTAGGCCGGCCAGAACGGCTGGGAGATAACTATCTCCGCCTCCGGCAGCTCGCGCTCGAACACCGAGTCCGGCCCATCCTTGTCGGAGGTCACGATCAGGCGGTGGCCGCGGTCCTCGAGGAACCTGCGCAGCCCGAGCTCGCCCGAGACGCTTCCCAGCAGTTCTCCGGGGTTGAAGTCGATCCGCTCGGGAGTCGGCGTCGTCTGGCCGTCGTAGTAGCGCTCGATCTTCGGAACCTCGTCGCGGGCGTAGCCGGACGGATACCCGTCCACGGGGTCGTCGTAGAGAACGCAGAGGATGTTCGACATCGGCGTGGGTCCTTTCCCTCGAGGTTCGCCCGTACAGCTCGCCAGGCAGCCGACAGGGTGCCGGCCCGGAGATCATCGACGGTGGGATCGTTCGCTGTCAATGACCGCCACGAGGCGCCATCCAACCGCCCACCGCCGTGACGGCTCCCGTGGTAATGTTAACCCAATGGTGAACAGTACCGGGCTCGACCGGACATTTGCCGCCTGCTCGCACCCTATTCGCCGGGGCATTCTCGAACGGCTGACCGAGGGCGAGCTCAGCGTGGGGGAGGCCACGCGCGACTTCGGCGTGTCCAAGCCCGCGATCAGCAAGCATCTGAAGGTCCTCGAGGAGGCCGGCGCGATCGTTCGGGTCGTCGACGGACGCACACACCGGCTGCGCATCCCCGAGCGCTCCTTCGACGACGCCTACGCGTGGATGACGCGCCAGCGCGAGCTGTGGGAGCGCAAGTTCGACACGATCGAGCGCTACCTGCAAGAGCAACGCGAGAGCAAGCCAGGAAAGGAGCTGACGTGAGCGACACCCATATCGAGACCGCGACGCTTCGCCTGGAGCGTTCCTTTGACGCTCCGGTCGAGGACGTGTTCGATGCGTGGACCAACCCGGAGGTGCTCAGGCGCTGGTGGAGCGCCGGAGCGAACTGGCGAACGCCTGTCGCCGAGGTCGATCTACGTGTCGGGGGCCGCTACCGGCTGTCCATGGAAGACCCCGAGGCGGGCGCACGCCATACCGTGCGCGGTGAGTACATCGAGGTGCGGCGCCCGCGACGACTCGTCTACAGCTGGTGCTGGGAGGAAGGTGACGGGCGCACCGGCCATGTGAGCACCGTCGCGGTCGACTTCCTCGGCAACGGCGAGCGGACGACCGTCGTTCTCGAGCACTCGGGCCTCGAGTCGGCGGACTCTCGGGAGAAACACCGAGTCGGCTGGGAGGGATGCCTCGAGAGCCTCGGGGCCCGGATCTTCACACAGGCCGCGCAGCAGATCTGACAGAAGTCGCGACAGACCTGGATCACCGCAGGGCAATCACACGATTGGGCATTTCAACGGACAAGGAGAACGACGATGGCGAAGTTCGTGCTGGTCTACAAGGGCGGCGCTATGGCTGAGACCGACGCCGAGCGCGAGGCGACGACGGCGGCCTGGGGGAGCTGGTTCGGAACCCTCGGTGCGGCGATAGTTGACCCCGGCAACCCGTTCGGCGGCTCAACCGCCGTATCGGCCAACGGGAGCGGGGGTGCGGCTTCCTCGGCACTCACCGGCTACACGGTGCTCACGGCGGACAGCCTCTCGGGGGCGGCCGAGCTCGCGAAGGGCTGCCCGGTCCTGAGCCACGGTGGCAGCGTCGAGGTGTATGAGACGATCGACGTCATGTAGCCGAGCCTGACCCTCCCCGTCGGGGGGCGCGATGGCGCCAGGCCGGCGAGCGAGTGGCTTCGCCGGCCTGCTGCGCGGTCGCTGGCCTG
>Ga0209048_10002947_pt1 | contig 16708 bp, 12 predicted proteins | sample FrelakmetCRP12CR_FD_187146 | JGI IMG/M metagenome (GOLD analysis project Ga0209048, IMG submission 187146) | Freshwater lake sediment microbial communities from the University of Notre Dame, USA, for methane emissions studies - CRP12 CR (SPAdes)... | ecosystem: Environmental > Aquatic >... | reverse complement strand
AACAGCTGGCTCGATCGGGTATTGTGCTCATTTCAGCATCGCTGGACAAGTACTCCGGTCGTCTTCTGAAAGATCCCGAAGTGATCACCCGCGGCTTTATTTCAGACGAAGACGCTGAAACGCTTGTCCCGGCCGTCCGAAAAAAAGTGACCGACCTGATCAATAACGGTGGCTCGGACGATGAAAAAATCATTACTGACGCGGTGCGCAGTCTGCTCCGCAACCAGACCGGCCGCCGCCCGATGATCTTTGTTGCGGTGACAAAAGCCTGAGCAAACAGACAGGAATACTCCGGCGTGGGCAGGCTATTACCTGCCCACGCCGGTCCGTTCCCCGGTAAAGCCACGATCAATGTGGCGGTATGTTTACCTGCAATCAACGCCGCATGATATCTATTTAAAATGGAGTTGAAGTATCAGCGTCCCGTATGCTGGGACCTCGGCCAGCGGTATATATTTCGAGAAACCCCCGGTGGCAGATGCCGTCAGGTCGGTGAAAGCCCCCGACCCCAGGATAGGCAGCGCGGAATAGGTGCCGGCGGCCAGGGTGCTCTTGGAGAGGGTGAGGGAATACTGGGAGATGGGTCTGTTGGTCAGGTTGACCAGGACCAGCACGGCCTCCCCCTTGCTGATGCGCAGGATGCTGTACAGACCGCTCGACAGGGTGGTGAGCACATTCACGTCGCCGACCCGCAGGGCGGCATGTTCGTTACGGGTGTGAATCAGGGTCTGGTACCAATTGAGCAGTGAATCCGGGTTGGCAGATTCAACGGCCACATTATTGGTATGCCAGTTGGGACCAAGCTCCTCCCAGGGTGAAGTGGTTGAAAAGCCGCCGTTGGGGTCACTGGACCACTGCATTGGTCGGCGTTTCATCGGGTCCGACCCGCTGCCCTGCAGGCCAAGTTCTTCGCCGTAATAAACGAACGGCACGCCCGGGGAGGTCAGCAACAGCGAAGCCGCCACCTTCGACTTGTTGTTGTCGTTTTCCAGCTGGGTCATCAGGCGGTCTTCGTCGTGGTTGGTCAGGAAAGGTGCGAACTGGAGCGGATTGACCAGGTTGTAGGACAGCCTCATCTGCCCATTGGCATTGCCAGAATTTCCCGATTTGGCGGAGGAGACGAAGGCCCCCGCCAGACCAAAATCGAAGGACAGGTCGAGCTGGTCGCCTTGCGTATAGGATGCCATGACCCCGGCATTTTCCCCTGACAGCTCGCCAACTGTCAGAGCATTTCGGTTTATGCTTTTATAAAATGTTCGAAATTGCTGGTACCAGGTGTGCGTTTCCGGTGTATTTATCTGGATCTTTGCATCTTCGATCAGGTGTTTGGCAGCGTCCAGTCGAAAGCCATCCACCCCCGCATCCAACCAGTATTTCGCCACCTTATCCATTTCTGAAGAGACAGCCGGGTTGCGATAATTCAGGTCTGGCATACCCTTTGTAAAAACAGCATAATAGTATTCCCCGTTCAATGGATACCAAACCTGCTCTCCCCACGGACCGATGTAGCCGGGCTCGGTATCCGACCAGATGTACCAGTCATGATATGGCGAAGAGGGATCCATTGCGGCAAGGAACCAGGGATTCTGGCTGGAAGTATGGTTAAGTACCAAGTCCATGATCACGCGGATGCCACGTTTATGGGCCTCGTTCAGTAAGTTCTTTAAATCATCCATCGTTCCATAATCCGAATTGACAGAGTAATAATCAATTACATCATATCCATGATAGGAGGGGGACGGGTTGATGGGCATCAGCCAGATCCCGGTGACCCCAAAACTCTGCAGGTAGTCCAGCTTCTGGGTGATGCCATTGAAATCGCCGATTCCATCCCCGTTGCTGTCGTTGAACGAACGCACAAATATCTCGTAGAAAACCGTGTCGTTCCACCAGGAAAAGCCGTCTGTTCCCTGGGGCATTCCGGTCACAGCTGCCACCGGCACCGCGGTCGGTGGTGGAGTTGGTGTGGCTGTCGGAGCTGGTGTGGCGGGCGTACAGGCACCCAGCATGAGCAGCAGAGCGACGAAAGGGCCAACAACATGTTTTCTCATGCCTATCTCCCGAGTTTATAAATATCAATGCCCTGCGTGGCAGTACCGATCCAGACCTGTCCGGTGGTACTGCGGACGATAACCAGCGGTTCTGCACCGGAGGCACCGGAGTTGTCCTTAGTAAAAGCGTGCCATTTTTTTCCATCAAAGGTAACGGGAGTACCACCCGCATCCGTTGACAGGCTTGTGGCAATCCACAAGGTTCCCGGTTCGATCTCCGCCACCTGGTTGATATTATTGGACGGCAGGTCGCCGTTTAATGTGGTGAAATATGACCAGGAGTCCCCCACCAGTCTTGCCAAGCCACCACCGCTAGTCGCTGCCCAGACCACACCGGACGAATCGACCAAGATATCCTTCACTGCATAGGCGGTTGGATACAGCTTCCAGGCTCCACTCTGAACATCATAATCCCCGGCTCCAGCTGTGGTCCCGATCCAGGTTGAATTTCCTTCTACAGCCAGGGAGAAAACGGTCTCCCCCTCCACCGGGGGAAGGGAGGTCCAGGCCGATCCATCCCACTGCGCGGCTCCGTCCAGGCTTCCGGCAAACACGCGCCCATCCGCCCCGGCCGCAATGGAAATGATGTATTCACCCGGCAGGTGCAACTGGGCTGCATGGTAACTCGTCCAGTTTTGGGCACCCTGGTACTCCGACACCCCGGAAGCGGTCCCGAACCAATAATTGCCGGACGAATCGCGCGCCACAGAAAGCACCTGGTCGTCTGCTAGGCCCGAATTCCGATGATTGTAAATGACCCATTGCCCTATCTGGTCGGTGGTCAGCGGAGGTGTCCAGAACGCCACGCCCTTATTGGTGGCGACCACCATCCGCCCGCCATCCAGCGGCAGAATCGCATGGACCGCATTACCGGGTAAAAATGAGTCGTGGGTTGATAAGTTGGACCAGCCTACCCGCCCTACTGCCAGCCGGATGGCGGCTGAAAGGTAAATTGAGGCTAGGAAAAGGATAAAGGCTGCCAGGCTGATCCATAACCACTTGCCCGCTGTTGGCAGTAGGTTCCGGAAATATTCCCAGTAAGACTCCTGCTCCCGCACCCAATTCCAGATCCAACGCAATGTACCGGACCCCATCATGCACAGCGCTGGAACGACGGTAAGGGCATACTGGGGCCATTTTGTCGGCCAAATTAAAAGGAACAATACCCCAAAGCTTAGCCAGACTACCAGCCAGCGGCGTTCCTTGAATTCACGTCCAATTCCCAGTACCGCCAGGATCGAGATGCCCCCATCAAAACCGTAGTAGAAGAAGACCGTCGGGTGCCAGCTGGCTGGAGAGGAGGTAAAGATCCAGATAAAGGGCTGGTACCACGGATAGGCTGCCTCCTGAACATGTGCGCCCTGTGCATATTGAACGTGAAAAAAGAGCGATTGGTACAAACGATGGATGGGGTCATGCCACAGGCTGATATCCATGACCAGGAAAATTCCCAGCGCCACGGCGGAATACGCCAACAAGCGGTACCATTTCAACTTCTTCTCAAAAATGGCCAGATATCCGAGCACAATCACGATGACCGGGATATAGGTATATTTACTGGCCGTGGCAACCCCCAGAGCAGCTGCAGAGATCCATAACCAGCGGTTCGCTTTATCCTTCTTCACCCGCAGGAAGGCCAGGACCGCCAGGACGGTCATCGCCGAAGGCACGGCTTCCAGGTAGACCTGACTGGTGTACTTGACTGCCAGGGTCTGCACCGCCAGCATCCCGGCTGCCAGCGGGTCCAGCATAACGGCAATTAAAGCCACTGCGATTACACCAAAGAATGCGGATATCGCCCGGCTTGCATAAAAAGCGTTTGTCCAGCTGGCTGTTTTCGCCAGGGCGAGAACAGCACCTGCATAGAGCAGCTTGACGAATGCCGGGTGCTCGATCACCCCCGGATAATCGATGACGGCATTGAAATTTCCCGCCTGGATGGCGTGGGCGTAATCGAAACCGACCTGGAGGTAAGTCGGTTCATCGAAATCCTCGGGCAGCAATGACACCGCCCAGGCGCGCAGGAAGATCGCCAGAATCAGGACGACGACCACGGGTTGGATCGCTTTCAACCGGTTCTGCAGGTTCACGCCCCCTGCTTCTTTAGAACGATTCCGCTGCGCGGCGCAAGCTTCAGGTTCTTGATCTTCCCGCTCTTAACCATAGCCTTGCCCTCGCCGAATACGGCTGTCGCCAGCCCGTCGCCCCAGCCCAGGCCACCCACTGGAACATCCAGGTTGCAGGTCTGGTTTGAGGCGTTGATCGCCACCACCAGGGAATCCTCGTCAAGCCTACGTCCAAAGGCGTAGGCGTCACCAGCTGCAGCCAGGCGCTGCAAGCTTCCCCGCCTCAGGGCCGGGTTTTCCTTGCGCAGAACGATCAGCTTCTTGAGGTAATCACGCAGATCATGGTCCCAGCCGGTCTCATCCCATGGGAAGGCCTTGCGGCAATCTGGGTCAGCACCGCCGTCCAGTCCTATCTCGTCGCCATAATAAATGCAAGGTGCGCCGGGATAGGTGAAAAGGAATAACCAGCCCATCCGTAGGGCGCTCTTGTCGTCATGGGCCGTGGTCAGGAAGCGCGGCGTGTCGTGGCTGTCGAGCAGGTTCAACTGGACCTGGTTGATGGCGGGATGGTAAAGGCCGAGCAGCTGATCCACCCGCTCGGCGAACCCGTTCCCGTCCAACGGGCGGAGGTATTTCCCGTAATCCCCAATGCGGTACATCTGTTCATCCAGGCCGTCCTTCATAAAAAAGCCCAGCAAAGCCCCCGTGACAAGGTAGTTCATCACCGCATCGAACTGGTCGCCCTGCAGCCAGCGCTGCGCCTCGTGCCAGATCTCGCCGACGATGTATGCCTCCGGGTTGGCGGCTTTGGTGCGGCGGCGGAATTCCTGCCAGAAGGAATCGTCGTTGATCTCGGCGGGGACGTCCAGCCGCCAGCCATCCGCCCCGAATCTGACCCAGTGCTCGGCCACACCCCAGATGAACTCACGGACCGCCGGGGTGTCGGTGTTCAGCTTGGGCAGTGCCGGGAGGTTCCACCAGGCGCGGTACCCCAGCACATCGAAGGCATCACCCCCGCGGTCAAGATCCTGCTGTTCCTGCATCGTCGGATAAGCACCCCAGTGTTTCCTGCCGTTCAACCGGTCGCGGTTGAAGTAGAACCAGTCGAGGTAAGGTGAACCACCCCCGTTCTCGAGCACGTGGTGGAACTGCCAGAAACCGCGGCTGGCATGATTGAAAACACCGTCCGGTACGACCCGGATGTTGCGCGCGTGGGCGGCATCCAGAAGCTCCCGGAAAGCCGCATCCCCACCGAGCAGCGGGTCCACGCTGTAATAATCATAGGTGTGGTATCGGTGGTTGGAAGCCGAGGAGAAGATCGGGTTGAGATAGATGGCATTGATGCCAAGATCCTGCAGGTAATCCAGGTTCTCAACCACCCCCAGCAGGTCCCCACCCTTAAATCCGTAGGGGGTCGGTGCCGATTCCCACGCTTCCAGGTGCAGGCTTTTCTTAACAAGCCGCTGGCTCCTGGCAAACCGGTCCGGGAAGATCTGGTAGAAAACTGCGTCCTTCACCCATTCAGGCGTAATGATTTCCATGATGATTAACCTCACAAACCAGCTGACGGGACAGTTCAGGGACAGATAAAAGCACCACTACACGCATCCAGGGATATTTCCAATTCCATGCCCACCCTCTCGACCTGGCTATGGAACAACCGATCGTGAGCATTTTCGAGACCTGCCCCACGGACCCGCAGCGTGCATTTCTCCTGGCCCAGGTTGATGGCAACCAGCAGCTTGCCTGTCGAATCCTCGTAGGTATAAGCGTAGTTTCGCCGTTCCTCATCGAGAACGGCCAGCCTGCGCTTCCCGCTCCAGATGGCAGGGTTTGCAGCTCGCAACTGCGCAAGTCGGCGGAAGAATTCGATCAGGTCCTGGTCTGCCTCCGCCTCCCATTTCATGGGCAACCGGGCCTCTTCAAAAATGTTGCGATCACCCTGGTGCATCGGACGCTCCTGGCTCACGCCGGCCTCCGTCCCATTATAGACGACAGGTGGCGCGGAGAGGGTGTATAGCAGCAGCGCACCGAGTTTCAACTTCCGGGTGTCATTGCCACATAGGAAAAGGAAGCGGCCCATATCGTGGTTGTCGAGGAAAGCTGGCCTGGAGAATTCCGCCGGGAAGAACGCTTCGTGCCGGGAAAGGAAGGCTTCGAACCCGGTCAGGGACATGCGCTCGAAGGCGATCGTTTCGCGCAGGGCGCGTGCCAGCAGAAAGTCGAGCGTCCCGTCCATGATGCCGGCATAGGAGCGCTGCACTTCCGCCGTGTGGACCACCTCTCCGAAGATCCAGCAGTCAGGCTTCACTTCCCGGCAGGCGCGTCGAAAATCCACCCAGAAATCAAAAACCGGTCCATAGGCATAATCCAGGCGGTAACCATCAAAACCTTCCCGCAGCCAGTGACGAGCCACATCCAGAAGATATTTGCGCGCCCCTGTTGAGCCCAGATTGAGCTTCGGCAGTTCCTTTACCTGGAAATAGGCCTCGTAATCATCCGGCCAGTGCTGCCAGCTGTACCAATCGTGGTACGGGCTGTCCGGATCCCTTTGGGCTGCCTGGAATGTGGGGTGATCCTTCGACCAGTGGTTGGCGACGAAATCCAGGATCATCCGAATGCCGCGCCGGTGAGCCTTTTCGATCAACTCCTTCAGGTCGGCATTTGTACCCAGTCGCGGTTCGACGTTGTAGTAATCGCTGGCGTTGTAGCCGTGATGGGAGTCGGATTTGAAGAATGGCGAGAGCCAGATGGTATTAAAACCAAGGGTCTGGATGTAATCCAGCTTGTCTATCACCCCGCGCAACGTACCGCCGAAGAAGTCGTCCAGGTCGCTCACCCGGTTCCATTTCCTCCCATCCCCGGGGTAAAAGCGGTCCAGGAAGACCTGGTATACCAGGGCCGTGTGCGTCCAGGCCGGAATGGGGTCATCATCCACCCACAGGGCAAAACAATCCGCCTGTTCTGCATTTGTGGACCCCGAATCCGCATACACCCAAAGTCCCCTGCTTGTTTCATGGGCTGCCAGCCGGTAGCGGATGAGCGTTCCGGCAGGCTGGGCGGGCAGGTTGGACATCCATGTGCGGATATAGCCCCAGGAGGGGTCATCCCAATCGACATGGTCCGGCTTTAACTCCAGGAAGGCTGCGTCTTCCCGGGGGTCAGACCCGTCCAGAGTATAAAAACAACGGACGGCATCGTAGGGATGCGGTCCGCCCGTTGTCACGGACAGGGTGATTGGCTGGTCCGGGATGGGGTCCAAGGGCACCCGCCGGTGGAGATGCTTTACACCGTTGCCATTTTCAAGATGGCGGGCCAGCCGATCATCGGGTTCGTTTAAGCTGCCAAAGATATTGTCGATCATGCGGTGCGGATTAGCCCTTGACGCCGCCGAGGGTCAAGCCTCCTTCAAGGTAGCGTTGCAGGTACAGGAACACGAGCAGCGTCGGGATGATGATCATCACGCCGCCCGCCGCAAACAAACCCCACGGGACGTTGATGTCGTTGGCCATCTTATACAGTCCGACCATGGCGGTCTTGGCCGTGTCGGGGGCGGGGATGAGCACCGAGGCCAGCACATATTCACCCCAGCCAGCCATGAAGGCGAACAGGGCGGTGACGGCCAGCGCCGGGCGGGCAAGCGGCAGGGCGATCATGATGAAGGATTGCACCGGTCCGCAGCCGTCGATCATGGCGGCTTCCTCCAGGTCGATCGGGATGGTGTCGAAATAGCCTTTCAGGTTCATGGTGCAGAAGATGAGTGTTCCGGTCGTGTACGCCAGGATCAAGCCCCAGAGCTTTCCATAGGCACCGATGGCTGTCAGGAGTTGTGCGATCGGGACAAGCGAGAGCACCCCGGGGAAGGACTGGATGGCGAGGAAGAGCACCAGCCCCCACTCGCGACCGTAGAAACGCATCCGTGAAAAGGCAAATGCAGCGGAGGTGGCAATCAAAAGGCATGCAATCGTGGTTAATCCTGCAGCTGCGAGGCTGTTGCGCATCCAGATCAGGAAGGGCTGTTTAAAAAGCATTGCCTGGTAGTTTTCGAAGGAAAATCCTATGGGTAAGAACACCTCGGCCAGATTGAGAGAGAATAAGCGACCAGCTGTGCGGCCGGAAGCCAGGATGATGAACCAGACCGGGTACGCGGCGAAGATTGTGGCAATGATCGCCAGTGTCAGTTGAAAGACGCGCATCAGAGGTTTCGTTTTCTGGTTCATTAATCGTACGCTCCTTTCGTTATGCGAGAGATGCGCAGGCTATATAAAGTGGCACCAAACAGCATGATGAACATGATTACGGCAAAAGCACCCGTGCGGGCAAACGCCTGGGTCTGGAACACCTGTTTATAGGCATAAGTCATCACCAGATCGGTCGCCCCCGGCGCGCCGGCACCATTGGATGGGTTTCCTCCGGTTATGGCCCAGACCGTTCCAAACATCTGGAAGGTCGTGATGGAGCTGAGCACGATGGCTGGGATGACCGCCGGACGCAGAAGCGGCAGGGTGATGCTGAACAGGCGCTGCCACCACGAGGCGCCGTCCACTTCAGCTGCCTCATAGAGCTCGCCGGGGATGGACTGCAGGGCTCCCAGGATGGTGACCATGAAGAATGGATAGGAGTACCAGACATTGGCGATGACGATGATGGCAAATGCATAAATGGGATAATTAAGCCAGGTCTTGGTAGGCAGACTGAACAATCTGAGCAACATGTTGAACAAGCCCGAGTCCTGGAAGAAGAATTTCCAGACAAGCGACATCATGATTGCCACTGTGGAAGCCGCCCATGGGACGATGAGGATGACGCGGAAGAAGGTCCGCCCGGGGAGATCCTTCACATTCAAAAGCAAAGCCAGTGCCAGCCCAACGACAAAGAACAGCGGGATGCACAGGATCACATACAGAATGCTGTGGAAATTGACGACGAAGAAGTCGCCGGAACCGGCGATCAGGTTGACCGCGGCCCCAAAATTGACGGCAAATCCGATGAGCACCCCCAGGATGATCGCACCCAGTGTCACAGTCCAGGCAGGTACGGGGCGCTCAACCCTTTTTTCGAAGCGCTTATTGATCTGCCCGGCGATGATCAGCGGGACAAAACAGACCAGGATCGCCAGGACGGCCAGCAGGACCGGGCCGGAAAAGAATTTACCCAACAGGTCGATGTAGTTGCCGAAAAGCGGTGTCTTTAACGTATACGGCTGCGCCAGACCTTTTAGAGCATTCTTATGAAATACGGCCCAGCAGGTTGGCTCCAGGATGCCTGTCATCCCAACCGAACAATCGGGGTTGGGGTGGAACATGTTGCGGTTGGTGAAGGAAATATAAGTGTTGAAGACAATGGGATATATATTAAATATCAAAACACCGATCAGTGTCGGAGCGATGAATGCCAACACCGTCAGGGCTTTACGCCATCCACGCCATTGGGCCATAGCGTCTTCCTTTCTTCTATGGATGTCTCTGGAAGAAAAAGAGGGGGAGGGTAGATTACCCTCCCCCCGGTTGAACATAGGGTTATTTCATGCCTGCGACGGCGGTCTCGATCGCTGTCTGTGCGGCGGCGAGCGCCACATCCGGGGTCTGGGAACCTCCCCAGATAGCTGCGGTCGCATCACCAACCGGGCCCCACTGGGCATTAGCGAACGGTGAGTTCGACATCGGGATGCCAAGGTTGGCATTGGCGCCGAAACCGGCCAGGGATTTCAGAGCCTGGACCTCAGGATCCTTGAGGACAGCCGTATTGGCCGGGATGGTCTTGTTGGCCAGGGTGATGGCTTTCTGGGCTGCAGCGCTGGTGTAGTACTTGATGATATCCACAGCAACAGCTGCATTGCCACGGGAGACAGCGTTGGCGGTGATCATGAGGGTCTTGATCCCCACGAACGGTTTGCCCATCGCTGCAAAGCCGTATTGAATTCCAGCCTTGTCAAAATCGGCAACGTTCCACGGGCCGGTCCACATGGCGGCCACAGTTCCACCCAGGAAAGCTGCCTTGCAGGTATCGCCTGTTTCATCGGGCGACAGGAAGGGCTTGATCGCCACGATCCAGTTGCCCGCGGCGACTGCCTCGGGGGAATTGAAGTATACCTTGCCCGTGTCATCGACATACTGCGGGACGCCGAAGCCGAAGTAAATGGGGGCCACATGATAGGCATCTCCACCGGCAATACCCTGATTGCAGAACAGGAACTTGCCAGGGTTGGCGGCTGCAAAGGCCTTGGCCTTGTCCAGTAGGCCTGCAAAATCCTTCGGATCGGTCGGGAAATCAGCAGCGGAAACCAGGGCCTTATTGTATACCAGGGTGATGGCTTCCTGGGATTCGGGCAGCGCCCAGATCTTGTTCTGCCAGACAACACCGGCGACCGCGGCGGGTTCGTAGGTGCTCTGGAGGAAGTTCATATCAATGCCGTAATCATCCAGGGCGGCGATATTGCCCTTCAGGGCATTGGTGCCGATCTGGTCATTGGCCCATCCGATGATATCAGGACCCTGGCCAGCGGGGATGGCGACTGCCAGGGAGGAGGTCACATCATCCGGCTTGGACAGATCGATGGTCACGTTCGGGTGATCAACCATGTACTGATTGAAGGCTGCCGTGATCGCATCCAGGTATGCGCCGCTCCACTGATGCCAGATTTGGATCGTGACTGGCATAGCGGGAGCGGTGGTCGGTGCTGGATTGGAACCGGCCGTGGTCGGCACGACGGGGGCGGGTGTCGGGGTGGTGGTGGTGCATGCCGCCAGGAGGATGGAGCCAGCAATGAGGATGCTGGCCAGGACAAATAACATGCGTTTCATTTCTTCTCTCCTTGAATAAATAGGGTGAAATATGGAGCACTTGCATTTCGCAAGGCATTCCCGTGGGATATTACATTCTCAGGATGTATTTACCAGGCTCGCCAGGCGAGTCGTTTGGACGGTCACCACCTCCTTCCGATCTGCGACCTGATGAAGCGCCATGGTCAAGGCTTGAACGACTGCACCCATGCTGGACGACCGGCGCCCCAGCATGGCAGTCGTGATCCGTACCACCCGTGTTGCCGCAGGCAGACTGCGTCTTTGAACGGTCTGCCGCATGGGCTCCAGGAGAATATCACCCGTCTGAGCCACACCGCCGCCAATAATCACCATGCCGGGATTAAACATATTTACCAGACCCGCAAGAGCAATTCCTATATGAGTACCAGCCTGTGCCAGGATCTGCTGGGATATCAGATCACCGTGCCCGGCAGCGGAAGCAACCTCCCGGGCAGTGATCCGCTCAACCGGTCGAATGCTGGCTAATTGTGTGCGCAATCCTTTTTGAACAGCCTGCTGTGCCTGCTGGGCTATCGCGCGTCCCCCCGCGAGAGCTTCGAGACAGCCCTGGTTGCCGCAGGCACAGATGGGACCGTTCTCATCGATGGTAAGGTGGCCAATTTCTCCTGCGGAACCGGTGACACCGTGGTATATCCTACCATCCATCAACAATCCGGCGCCAATGCCCGTCCCAATTTTGATATATACCAGATTTCGTTCAGTCCGTCCAGCTCCTGAAGCCCATTCCCCCAGCGCCCCGAGTTCCGCATCATTATTGACGGAAACTGGGCGCTCCCATAGTTTCTGTAATGTATCCCGGATGGGATAGCGATCCCACCCAGGCATGATGGGCGGGGCAACCACCATCCCCTCTTCGGCGAAAATTGGACCCGGGACACCGACGCCGATTGCCAGAACATCCTTCAGGTTTAACTTCACCTTAGTTAATAATTCCTGGACCCAAGTGTTGGCTTCCTTCAAGCAGATCTCAGGTCCATCTTGAATGTCGATCTCCACTTCAAGCTCTTCGAGAATTCGGGCTGATATGTCAGCAGCCAGCAGGTTCATGTGTGTCGCCCCAAAATCAATGCCGATCACGTACCCGCGGGTCGGATTGATCTCGAGGACGATCGGAGGACGTCCGCTGTGACCGATACGGCTCTCAGCTTCACGAATGATCCCGGTTGCCAGCAGATCGTTGACGATGGCCGTCACCGCAGCCCGGCTTAAATCCATCCGGTGGGCGATCTCGACCCGCGAAATACCTCCGGGTGTAAAGCGGATTAAATCCAATATCGTATGTTTGTTAATGTTCTTTACATTTTGAATGGGGGTTGACCAGGGATAACTATCCACTTGTTGCTTCTATGCCAAAAAACAAATTAAAACTGCGATTAGATCATTCTAATCTTATATTAATAATAGCATAACTCGGGCCTTTGTCAAGTTAATTAACTAATGGAATCGGCATGAATTCCCCATCATCGGGATCAGGATAATAATCTTGAAGTTCTTTGTGGTGGGCGCCCTTGTGGAAAGAGGATCGGATCCAGCTCCTTGATTGGAAACAAGCAGGATATTCCTTACCTCTTGGAGAGGGGTATTAAACGAAAACCTGCACACCATCGGGTGTGCAGGTTTTTTTTGATCTAATAGGATGTGTCAGCCGTTGAGGGCGGCCCAGCCGGCATACTTGGCGGTATCAGCCAGTTCAGCCTCAATCCGGAGCAGTTGGTTATATTTGGCAACCCTGTCAGAACGGGCGGGGGCTCCTGTCTTGATCTGACCCATGTTCAAGGCGACCGCCAGGTCCGCGATGGTGCTGTCTTCGGTCTCTCCGGAACGATGGGAGGTGACCGCCCGCCAACCCGCCCGATGGCAAATCTCGACCGACTGGATAGTCTCGCTCAGTGAACCAATCTGATTGAGCTTGACCAGCAGCGCATTGGCAGCCTTCTCTTGGATCGCCCGGCGCACACGCTCTGGATTTGTGACCAACAAATCATCACCCACGATCTGGATCTTACTTCCCAGTTCCTTGGTCATCATTATCCATGATTCCCAATCATCCTGCGCCAAACCATCTTCAATGGAGACGATAGGATAATCCTTGACCCACTTGGCCCAGAATTCAACCATCTGCGGTCCGGTCAATATTTTACCCTCCTTACGCAGGTTGTAAGTTTTTGTCTCTTCATCATAGAGTTCGGAGGCAGCTGGATCCAACGCGATGGCGACATCCAACCCGCGACCCGCCTTAAACCCTGCCTTGGCAATTGCCTCGAGAATGACTTCCACAGCTTCATTATTGGCCTTTAGAGCCGGGGCGAATCCGCCTTCATCTCCGACCAGGGTAACATAGCCTTTATCCTTGAGCACTGATTTAAGCGCATGGTAGATCTCCGCACCCCACCGCAGACCTTCGGCAAATGTGGGTGCCCCAAGAGGCATGACCATGAATTCCTGCGCATCGGTGGATTGCCAGGCCGTGTGAGCACCACCGTTCAGGATGTTCATCATCGGCACGGGCAGCACATGGGCATACACTCCACCGAGATATCGGTAAAGAGGTAAACCCAGCCCGGCCGCAGCTGCCTTGGCAACTGCCAGGCTGACACCCAGGATGGCATTCGCGCCAAACTTGGACTTATTGGGGGTCCCATCCAAGCTGATCAGTTCCATATCGATTGCCATCTGATCCATGGCATCCCAATCATACAGCGCCTCGGCAATTACATCATTGACCGCTGCCACGGCTTTCAGGACTCCCTTGCCATTGTAGCGTTTCCTGTCGCCATCCCGCAGTTCCAAGGCCTCGTGCACACCGGTGGATGCACCGGATGGGACAGCTGCCCGGCCCCAGGAACCATCGGCAAGGACCACCTCAACTTCAACGGTTGGGTTGCCCCGCGAATCGAGTATTTCCTGCCCCGTAATGAGTTCAATTGTAGTGTCCATTTTTTTCTCCAAGATCAAATTTATCGGACATGGTCCGTTCAAATCCAAGCTGTAGAGTATAACTCACTTTTTAATTATCACGCCGGCTTTTTTTGCGGCGGCCTTCAATAAACCCACAAAAAGCGGATGGGGGCGCATGGGCCTCGACAGGAATTCAGGGTGGAACTGGCTGCCCACCATATAGGGGTGATCCTTGAGTTCGGATATTTCAACGAGCAGCCCATCGGGTGAAATACCTGAGAAAACCATCCCAGCACCTTCAAATTCCTGGCGGTAATTGTTGTTAAACTCCCAGCGGTGGCGGTGGCGTTCTTCCACCTTCTTTTCACCATACGCTTCTGCGACTTTTGTCCCTGACTGAATGACACAAGGATAAAGGCCAAGCCGCATCGTACCCCCCATATCGGTGATAGCCCGCTGTTCCAGCATCAAGTCGATGACCGGGTGTGTTGTGCTGCGATCGAACTCAGTTGAGTTTGCATCTTCATAACCAAGGACATCCCGGGCGAATTCCACACACATGACCTGCATTCCCAGGCATAACCCAAGGTAAGGGACCTTTTTCTCACGCGCATATTTAGCCGTCTGGATCTTCCCTTCTATGCCGCGAGATCCGAACCCGCCCGGGACAATAATGCCATCCGCTGCTTCGACCAGATCCCATCCCTTCCCCTTCTCCAGGTCGCTGGAGAGCACCCAGTGGAGCTCGGCCTCCAACCCCAGTGACAGCGCGGCGTGCTTCACGGCTTCCCGCACTGACATGTACGCATCTTTCAATTCAACATATTTTCCGACCAGGGCAATATTCACTACCGGCTTTGGTTCGCGCACCTTCTCAACCAATCGCTTCCACGGAGCCCAATCCGGTTTCGCCCGGGCTTGCAGACCGAGTCGTTCCACCAGGTAATCCCCCACTCCAGCCGCCTCAAGCAGAAGGGGAACCTCATAGAGAACATCCGCAGTCACCATGGGAACGACGGCACGCTTGTCAACATCACAGAACAAAGCGATCTTGTCACACAGGCTGTCTTCGACCGGGAAATCCGAACGGGCAATTATCATATTGGGAGAAATACCGATGGAACGGAGAGCCGCAACCGAGTGCTGGGTCGGTTTAGTTTTAAGTTCCTGGGTGGCTCCAATAAACGGCAACCAGGTTACATGAACGAAGAAAGTGTTTTCACGGCCGACCTCATTACGCAATTGCCGTAAAGCCTCCAAGTAGGGTTGGGATTCGATGTCACCGACCGTTCCGCCTACTTCCAGGATGACAATCTCTGCTCCACTTTCCTTTGCCACCAGCCCGATCCGGCGTTTGATCTCATTGGTTATATGGGGAATGACCTGGATGGTGCCGCCCAGATAATCGCCATGCCGTTCCTTCCCGATAACTTCAGCATAAACCTGTCCCGTAGTGAAGTTGCTGAACCGGCTAAGGCGAATGTCGACAAAACGTTCATAATGACCCAAATCCAGGTCGGTTTCGGCACCGTCATCCAATACATATACTTCACCGTGCTGGTAGGGGGACATCGTCCCCGGATCAACATTGATATATGGATCTAGCTTCTGGACGGTCACCTTGAAGCCGCGCGATTTGAGCAGCAAGCCGGTGGCAGCGGCAGTCACCCCCTTTCCAACCGAACTTACCACCCCGCCGGTAAAGAATAAATATTTTGTTGGCATGATCACCTCTTAATAACAATGGACATGGGGAGGGCCATTGACCGGCGACCTCCCCAAGCGGGTTCGTAAACTTTCTGGTCAGTTTTTGGGTGGCTTGGTTTCATCCGACCAGTTTGACCAGGTCTTCTGCAGCCCGGCGCATTTCAAGGAAGATAAGACCAAGTTTGGCTTCCTGGCGTGCCAATGCGGTCAGTACCGCTTCAGTCCCAACCGAAGTCAGGACAATAAATCCCTGGCTGCCTTTAATGTACACCTGGTCAAGGCCACCGCGCCCCAGTTCGCCGGCAATTCGTTCGCCCAGACTGATCATGGCCGCGGACATCGCAGACACGCGATCTTCTTCTACCTCAGCAGGCAGGGCAGACGCCATGATTAATCCGTCCACAGAAACGATGGCAGAGGCTTCAATATCCGGCGCTGCAGCCTGCATGGCCCGCAGGCGGTTAACCATCTGATCACTGCGATTTACACTCATTCGCGCTACTCCAGAACCTTACTAGATACAGGATGTTCCAATTATAAAGGATACTTATAAATATTGCATGTCATTCGGGTGCCACTTCATATCCTTCGTCTAACAAGCCACTTCCAAAATGTCCTTCGCATGAAATTCCCGATCATCGCCCCAGCAAAAAGTGCCAGGACAAGGCCTCCAAAAAAAACAATGCAGGTCAGATCACTGACCGCGTTTCCTGAAAGAGTTTGAGCAGAAAGGCGGTCCTTCACCAGCAGGAACAAGGTGATCCAAAACCCAAGGCAGCCAATGATGACGAGAAAGGTCATTACACTGACCATCCGCCCGGCACAGGTACTCAGCAGTTCCTGTTCAGCCAGGTTGGCCGGATTCTGCGCGCTAAAAACCTTCAGGCGTCTGAAAATATTATTCATGATTAGTCCTGGGTCAACTGATAATTTGGCGCTTCTTTGGTGATGATGATATCGTGGGGATGGCTTTCTACCAATCCGGCGTTGGTGATGCGTATCAGCCTGGTCTTACCTTGCAGATCTTCCAGGGACCCTGCTCCCGCATATCCCATCCCGGAACGAAGGCCGCCAACCAGCTGGTAAACATAGTCATGTAGCGGACCCTTGAAGGGTACCCTGCCCTCGATCCCCTCCGGGACAGATTTACCAGAACCCCCCT
>Ga0209048_10002946_pt1 | contig 16709 bp, 17 predicted proteins | sample FrelakmetCRP12CR_FD_187146 | JGI IMG/M metagenome (GOLD analysis project Ga0209048, IMG submission 187146) | Freshwater lake sediment microbial communities from the University of Notre Dame, USA, for methane emissions studies - CRP12 CR (SPAdes)... | ecosystem: Environmental > Aquatic >... | reverse complement strand
TGCGTGCACCCTTTTGGCCCATGGACAATAGTAACCGTATCCCTCACCTGAGTGGTTACCGAGAGCGCCCCGGTGAGCGTGCACCCCCCGAATCTAGATATATGAATAGGCAAGGGATTCAAGCTCATCAATCTCTAACGGGGTCGGTATAGTAAAATGAGTATTATTCATAACGCGGGCAGCAAGAGTGCGGTAACATTCAGCCTGTGCAGAGGCAGGTTCGAACTCGATCACGGTTTTCCGGTTGAGCTCTGCAATCTGCACAACACGGTCTCGTGGAATAAACTGGATGAGCGAGCTGTTCACCCGAATTGCAAACTCTGCAACGAGTTCTTCTTCATTCGGCTGGTTCTTGGCATTGCATATCACTCCGGCAAGACGGCAGGTACTCTTTTGCCGGGATGAGAGTCGTTTAATCGCTTTGCAGATATTATTGGCTGCGTAAAGAGACATCAGTTCACCGGACGTGACAAGGTAGACATCCTGTGCATAGCCCTCCCGCATCGGCATGGCAAATCCCCCGCACACCACATCGCCGAGCACGTCGTATACAATGACATCGCCTTTTAAGGCACCGAATTTTTCGAGTAACTGGAATGTTGCAATTATACCCCGCCCGGCACACCCGACACCAGGCTCTGGCCCTCCTGCCTCCACACAGCGGACGCCGTTAAACCCGGTAAACTCAATCTCCGATAAGGTAATTGGTGCTTCGCCCCGTTCCCGGACCAGATCCATAACGGTAGGAATAAAATTTCCGTGCATCAGCATCCGCGTGCTGTCCCGTTTGGGATCGCACCCAATCTGGAGGATGTCAAGACCCATGCCGGAGAATGCTGCTGACATGTTTGCAGAAGTTGTCGATTTTCCTATGCCACCCTTACCGTATAGGGCGATCTGTTTCATCATCTAATAATGGGCCGGCAATTTATATTAGGTCTCCTGATGTTAAGAAAAGTAAAGTTGTGTAGCACCACGTCCTCTCCTCATGGGCAACTTTCCTTGTCGGGAGAGCAAAAAATTTAGTCCGGTCCCCGGAATAGAGCGATAAAGAGCATCACCACCGGGATTACTTCCAGTCGCCCCAGCCACATCACCCCGATAAAGATCCATTTTGAGATTATCGGCATATCCGGCGACACGTACCCGGTACTGGTACCGCATGTAGAAAATGCAGATACAACCTCAAAGACAATATCGGTGATGGAGTAGGTTGTAATATGAAATTGCAATACTGCAAGCGTTGCAATAAAAATTGTAACCACCGAAAGGATGATGATGAGTATATTCTTTGAAGCTTCAAGTTCTGCAGTTGCCCGGGGGATGACCCTTCCTTCAATCTTAAATGGCTGGAGGACTTTCCCGCTGACAAAGAGCCTGCGGAACCACCAGAGAAGAGCTCGTAAGGCAAGTGCTACCCGGTTGAGTTTGATACCGCCGGCAGTACTACCCGAAGCGCCCCCGATAAAGGTGAGCAGGGTCAGGAACAACAAGGTAACACTCGCCCAGGAATGAAGGTTTCCATTCTGGAAACCGGTAGTTGTAAGTGTCGACACGGTCATGAAGACTCCCTGGTTGAATGCCGGAAGGATTTCCAGGTTCCCAAAAAAAACCAGGTCATAGGTCAGTACTGCAATCCCGATCCCGGTGAAAAGGAAGAACAGTTTTACCTGCTCATCCCCAAAAAAAGTCCATCGCCTGTTTTGGACAATGTTGTAATAGAGTTTGAACGGCAGGGCACCGGCGATCATAATAGGGATCAGGATTATCTGGAGCATGGTATTGTCATAATAAAGAATTCCCCCTTCATGCAGGGTAAAACCGCCACTGGAAATTGCCGAAAGCGCAAGGTTGACTGATTCCCATAACGAGAGCCCGGTGAACAGGATAAAACTGATCGCAAAAAAAGTGAGCATCCCATAAATCTTCCAGATCGCCCGCACAGTAGCTATTACGCTGGGCATCAGCGGTTCATCGCGGCCCTCGGTTCTGAAGAGCCTTGAACTGAAAAGACCGGAACTGCTCGCGAGGGCAATCATGAATGCAATTATACCGATACCACCAATCCACTGCATATAAGATCGCCAGAAGAGCAGGGTATGGGGAGCAGTGTCAAGTGAACGGATCATAGAAAAAGCGGTACCTGTCCATCCTGCCATTCCTTCAAAGAACGCGTCGGTAAATCCCATGTGCAGCCCAAGCACAAACGGGATCCCGCTCACCATTGCACAGGAAAGCCAGAAAAGGGCTACTGAGCACATAGCCATAGACAGCCTCACTCCACGGTCGGTCCGGGGAAGGGTTCGTAACACCGTCCCAAGAAGAAAGAACATTACCGGTACTGCTGCCATTGGCAGAATCATATCCCATTCAGAAAAGAGTATGGCAACAATCAGGGGAACGGCGGTAAATGGCGCGATAAAGGTGAACATATCCCCAACATCTGCAATAATCGTGGAGAGATGCGAAAGCCGTTGCATTACTATTGGGTTACCGCTTGTTCTCTATTAGTGTTTGCCAAAAAATGAGAGTTATTTGAATTTTTTTCTTTGATTAAGGTCAGTTTGTCCAGAGACCGTGTGCAAAACAGGATGCCCGTGCAATGACATTAAGTATACTTCAGATATTTTGGTCACGATATCACTTTTTTATTTCAGACGATCTTGCTATCACGGTGTTTCTTTAAGATATCGTCTGCAAGCCGCTCGAGTTCCCGCAAGGTGGTTTCGTCCGGCAGACCCTTGACCATGACAGGTTCAATGAACTCAGCCTTGAGATGATCAAGCATTTTTACTATTGTTTCAACAGATTTGCCTCCCCAGCCATACGACCCAATTACCGATGCAAAACGAATTTTTGGTTTAAGAAGGTTTGCAAGATAGGTAGCATATACGATCTGTGGGTGGGGGCCAAAAAGCACAGTGGGTGTTGCTATAACCACGGTTGCCGTATCAACGAGTGCCATTGCCAGCTCACCGATATCCGTGCGGGTCAGATTGAAAGGTTTGACACAAATCCCCCGCGTAATAAGCGCATCCGTGAGGTGTTCTACCATTTTCTGGGTGCTGCCATGCATCGAAACGTACACGATAACAACCTCGTTTTTCACGGTATCTGATACCCAGTCTTCATAGGAGTCAAGTATAAACTGAGGGCGACGGTATAATGGCCCATGACTCGGAGCAATCAGTTCAAGAGGCAGGGTTTTTATCATGGTCACATACCCTTTGATGCTGTTGCGGAATGGCATCATAATCTCGGCATAATACCTCTTGGCTGAGTGATATATCTCTGCCTCGTCGGTCACATAGAGATCGCTTGTGGCTGTATGCGACCCGAAAAGATCACAGGAAAAGAGGATTTTGTCCTCACGCAGGTAGGTTATCTGGGTCTCTGGCCAGTGTGTCCACGGGGTCATGAAAAATTCTAGTGTACGATCCCCTAATGAGAGGGTATCTTTGTCCCTTATAACCCGGAAGCGGTTTGCTGTTATGTGGAGCAGGGCGATAAGCAAGTCTTTGCACTTTTCATTTGTCACTACTTCGGCATCCGGGAAAAATTCAAGAATCATCGGGAGAGACCCAGAATGGTCCTGTTCAGCATGGTTGACGATAACATAGTCGATGCGGTCAATATTAAGTTTGACAAGATTTGAGATCATTTCAAACTCTTTTGTGGGATCGACCGTGTCAATCAGTGCAGTTTTTTCGCTGCCGCGAATTAAGAACGAATTATAACTTGTACCATTCGGAAGGGGGATAAGCTCATCAAAAAGTCGCCTGTCAAAATCAATCGCTCCAACATGGTATATCCCATGAATAATTTCTCGTGAAACCATAATAACCAGCAATCACTCCTTCCTGAAATTTTTCTTTAATGCACCGCAGATTGGACACTGCCAGGTTTCCAAAAGATCGGCAAATTCTCTCCCGGGGGGTATGTTCTGTAGCGGTTCACCCTTTTCCGGGTCAAACACGTGCCCACAGACAGCACAGGTATATTTTTCAAACAAATCAGAAAACCTCCGAATTTTTTTAAACCAATACAAAATAACGTGGAGAGGTGAATTAATAATTTCGATACCCTGCCTTTCTTATTGAGAGAAAATGCAGGTTATTGATTTACCGAGGCATCTGAGAGACGTCCAGATGATACCTTGTAATAAAGAACCTGAATGATTGATTTTTCTTTTCTGCAGTATCGATTGAGAAGTACTTGAGGAGTTCAAACATAAAATCTATCCGTGAATCAAACTTTTGGGGGATGAGATTATTGAAATCCTCCTTAGTGAGCTCATCAGTGAAGGATAGATCGGGCACTGAAAGGGATTGTGCAGATTCGCCTGACAGGCCGGCGTAATACCAGCTTTCGATCTCTTTGATAACGACAATAATATTGCTGCCATCGATGTGATTGAAATGAGAGTAAAGGATCTGCTTTTTATCACGAACGGATCGTTCTGTGTCGATATCTGCAACGAAAATATAATCATTTTTCATAAGCCGAATACTTTTTAAAAAACTACTCACTTTTGAGCGTTTGATGCTTGCATAGGGGATTATTTCAACGGCATCATATCGGCTATTCAACAGGGGTTTAATGATTCGCCCGAAAAAGCGGACATCATCTTCGCCCTCAACAAGTATGAACATACGGGTTTTCATACTTACATACTCAGCAGGTTCTGGACGTAGAGTTCTTCAATCCCAATCTCATTTTCCAGAAATGTCCGCACTTCTTCTTTATCAGCAGGGCGGGATAGAACCGAGAATCCTTCAGAATCCCTTGATATGAGAAGGAGATGCTCCAATGAAGCATGTTTCACTACTTCAGTGGTATGGGTAGTGATCATGACCTGCTTTTTTTTCGATGACTCCTTCATCATGGAGATTACCCTTGCAACCAAAAAGGGGTGAATGTGACTGACGGGTTCTTCGATGATGATAAAAGGTTTATCTTCAAAATAGAGCGCAATGATAAGTGCAAATATCATCATTGTCCCATCAGAGAGAGATGGTGACGGGAGGTCGTGATTCTTGGTATATTTTTCGCGAAGCGTGAGGACAAGCGAAATGTCCATAAACTTCTCAACAGAGAAATCCTCAATAAAGGGAAGGACATCTTTTAACAGGTTTGAAAATTTCCGCTTTTTTTCCGGGTCACCGATAATATTTTTCAGGACCAGTGCAAGGTTTCCTGCATCTTCTTCAAGTTCCCTTTTTCCCGTTATCGCTACTCCTTTTTTCGTAAGTTTAGGATCGATGTCATAGACTGCAATGCGATCAAAGAATTTTTCGCCAATGGTCAAAGGAAAGGCATACGGTGTTTCAAGAAGAAGTGTTTTTTCAGGAAGATGCTTGCCCCGGAAACAAATAGGGATTATATCCTTTTCAGACACTGGACAAGATTCCGGCAGATCAATTGCATAGGTTATTTTACCTCTCTCGCTGGTCACCCGTATCTCGCCGCGTCCGATACTCTGTTTATCGATACTATGCTCGTTTTCACGATCGCATGACAATACCTCGCAACCGAGAATGATCCTGTCTTTAGTAATGGAAAATTCATCACCCCTTTTGGAAAACCGGAGAGCAAATTCATATGATGAAAGGAACGGTTGAATGGCAAGAAAGGAGGATCCTGTCTCCTGAAGTTCAAGTGTATCCAGAGTTTGATCAGGCTGAAAAACAACCTTAATCTTCAGGTCGTGGAAGGTCCCGATTTTTGTATTCTGGAGATATTCTGATCCTCCCTGCATCGCGATCGCATTGACTACCCCGAATTTGGCGATGTCCCGCAGGAATTTGAAAATACTGATGAAATTTGATTTTCCTGCGGCATTGGAACCGATTACCACATGGAACCGTGATACTTCAAGATCAATCCGGGAAAAACTCTTGAAATTTTCTACGTAAATATGCTGAATTGGCATACAGACTCCGCATGTCATCGTTACCTTTCAACAAAAAGAAGATATTGATCGGTCAAAAAAGAGATAAAAGATTTTTCCTTTCCTATAAAGAAATCCCAAAATATATAGGATTCATGAGAAGGATCTCGTAATTGAGATACGCTGCAAAAGATATCCAGCAAAAATACGGGAAGAGTATCACTGAAGCCGGGATTGAGAACCGGAATATCTGGACGATCGCACAGAGCAGCACTGCCCAGAGCATTATGATTATCAAGAAGCTGAAGAACGTTGAATGAAGACCAAAAAATAGATAGGACCATGCAACATTCAAGACAAGCTGGAAAATAAAAAGGATCATCCCTAATTTTGCATCCTGGCTCTTTACTCCAGTCTCAAGGATCCAGTAAAGCGAGATGCCCATGCAAATAAACAGTATTGTCCATACTGGCCCAAAAACCCATGATGGGGGGGTGAGATCAGGTTTTTGCAGGTTTTGGTACCAGGTCGGAATCTCAGGAGTAGTGTAATAAGACCCGATATATCCCGCAAGCAGGCATATACCGAGTGCAATCACAAATAAGAATATCTTTCTCCCGGCCATTTTTCTCTTTGATAGTATTTGAAGAAAGGACATATTAAATTAATTGATAAAATAATGCGATTAAAAATGCAAAAATGACTTTATGAATGAGCAGAGAACCTCATTTTCCTTTCCGGTAAAAACGCAATGAGTCCAGCCACGAAAAAACACCACCTCCCGGTAACCGGTTTTCCGGAAATATTCCCTCGCCCACGGATTTTACATCATCTACGGAATAAAAGGCATTCGGGTGAAACTGTTTAATGATCTCTACAACATGCGGGAGATCCTGCCTTTTTATGATGGTAAAGACCATCTTCACTTTGCCAGTACCTCCTTCTCCATCGAGACTTGTTACACCATAATTATTCAATCGGAGATATTGGATAAGTTCCCCAGGATCTTTTTTAGTAATGATGCGGACACTTACCAGTCCGAGGGATATTTTTTCCTCAATAACCATGCCGATATACGTTCCTGCAGCAAACCCGGCCCCATAGGCAATATATGCTACAAAATTTGTCAGGTTGTTCATGATTTGGCCAATGGCGAGAAGCCAGATAATGACTTCAAAAAAACCAATTATTGGAGCTAAATACCTGATTCCCTTGGAAATGAAAATTACCCGGATAGTGCCAAGGCTCACATCGCAGATGCGGGCTAAGAATATCAGGATTGGCAGAATTACATAGGTTAAAATTTCGGGAGATACGACTGATTCAACCATTAATTTTAATTTTTTTCGTGAAAGTTAATAGTTTATGGTTTCTGGAATATGACAGAAAATGACTACCATAAAAATACGATAAATTTATCTAAGAAAAATCTCAGATCTGAAAAAACGTTAAATTCGCTTTTATTTTGGTCTTTCGGCAAAAAAATAGATTTTGTAAAATCATGTTGCATTCACTTTGAATGGGTGATTCCATGTTCCGGACAGTTTATCAGCAATATTAGTAACCGTAACATTCCATTCACCAGTCGTTGTACCAGAGGGAATAGTCAGATCACACGTAATTTTTGTGGCATCCTTCCATTGTATATTGGATGGGGTCAGTTGTTCAGTCCCTCTTGACACGCTGACCTTTGCAGGATTCGTGAAGTACTGGCCGGTAACAATCAGGTTCACGGTTTCATTATATATTCCCTTATCGGGAGTTACGCTGGAAATGACAGGAGCAGGCTCACCGACAATAAATCCTCCAACCAGTGTATCAGATTGGCCATCGGGATTAGCTACAATCACATTATAACTCCCTTTTTCTGCACCGGAAAATTTTAAAATCCCATTAATAGTAGTTGAAGAAGCTACAGTTACACCAATTGCCTGGATAATCGGGTCACCGGCCCGCATGAGTTTAACGGTTGCGCCATTCTGGAAATTATTTCCTGTAATCGTCACACTGACTGTTGCATCAGTTCCCCCGCGCGTCGGAGAAATTGATGTGATAACGGGGGAACTACCTGATTGTGTTATTGTCACCGTTGGCGGGATTGTCGGAGTAACAATGGCTATTGCATTGACCTTGACCTGTGCTACCTTAAAGGGATACACTTTTTCAACCAGCGTTCTTTCAACCGATTCGGTCTTGTTGGTGACAAAGTATCCCCATGATCCATCAGAATTTTTGTAGATTAGCTGTCGTGTGTATTGATCCGAAACCCGATCATAGCTTACAATGACATACAGCATCTGATCAGCTGACGATGCTGTCCTGGCGATAATATCTCCCGCTGCATACTTTGCCGTATACGCTGCTGTTGTTGTCGCAGGAGTTGTATTACCCGCTGGTGACTGGTCCGAACAACCAGCAATAAACACACCAGAGATCAAAAGGAGACTGATAAGAATTCCGTACCAGAAATGTTTAATCATAATTGTATCTTTCGATTTCGGTGCGTATAAGATTTTTTGTCAGTTAAAAAAATTATCGGGTTTTTATCCGAAATTGAGAGTGTTCTGACCCTTTCCTGTTCTGAAAAAAATTGTTTGAGATAAAATAGGGGAAATGATCTTTTATCTGCTGGCAGACTGCTGAAACGCCTCAAAATAAAAAAAACATGATATTGGATTATTTGTCGGGTATCATGATAGTAGTAAAATTCCTTGCGAGGTAGAGATGGATTCCTATCAATGAAAATATTGCGAGACCTGCACTGATCCAGACCCCCGGCACAGCAATATGCAAATACTGCGGGTTGATCCTGTCTGCATAGATAAAAACGCTGCATCCTCCCACTACTATCGTCGTTGCATAGACATCACGGACGGCAAAGAAAAATAATCCCGCTATAATTCCAACCCCGACTAATACAAAAACGGTGTCTTTTACCATAACAGCGGGGAAGTAAGCAAAAATAGTCATGCCAAACAGCATCGCCGTAACCATGATCCCCAAAGACAGGGAAAGGAGTGCCCCTCCGCTACGGACAAACGCTTGTATATGAGTTCCTATGAGAACAAAGCAGATCATGACCGATGCGATCGCCCCGGGCAAAAGAAGGAGGAAGGCATTGGCAAACATCAACCGGTCCGTCCCAAACGGACTGAAAATAATGACTGCTCCATAACCGACAATACAGGTCAGGACACCGGCAAGGATGGTGCGTCGTAATGATCGAAAACCGATCTGAAACATGTTGACTGCTCCTGTGATAAAGGCTTTTCGAATGCATAACAGTGGCAAAATCATACCGGTAATTATGCATGCAATTATGGTATACAGGAAAAGGCCTGCAGGGTCAAAACGCACAAAAAGATTCGTGCTCCCCTCAAGAAGGAATGTCTCGAGCATCCATGCTGTATAAACCGCAAAGGGGATCAACAGCAGGCGGATCGTCGCTTTGAGCAAAGCAGGATTTTGTAGCCCGGTCAATCAACACACCTTATTATTCTCTTTTAAATCTGATTTTTTATTCCTGTTGTGTTCCTGTACTTACAAGTGAATGTCCGGTTTGATACACCAAAAAACTGTCACGGTTTGATCTATCCACCGTTCATCACACTTGCTTAAGGAACACCGGTTCAAAGAGAGATGGTATTACGTCATGTCCTCGTTATAAGGAACTCCTGGATTGCCCGTTCCCGCTCCGCCGCATTGATCCTGTGCTGACCCATTTTTTCATCAAAGCTGGGAAGAGAGCGCTCAAAGAATGTGCCGAGTGCAATCTTAGCATCACTGTTATAGTCCCATTCCCGCGCTTTTGTACATGCCGATTCGAAGTCTGTCCGGTTATGATCGGATAACTCGTAGACCCGGGATGAGTAATAGTCTGAAACCGGAAAGAACGTTGCACAGATCTGGAGAACGTCGATAAACGCAAATCCTTTGTGTGCTATACCCTCCAAAACCAGATTCTTTAATTGATCCATTTTCCTGGTATACCCTCGCGCAACATACGTTGCTCCGCTTGCCAGCATTAATTCGATGGGGTTGAGAGGATATTCTGCCGTACCTGAAGGAGTGGATTTTCCTTTGAAGCCAAGAGGTGATGTGGGAGTATATTGCCCGGTTGTAAGTCCGTATACCCGGTTGTTGTGGATGAGTACCGTGATATCGATATTGCGTTTTGCTGCAAAAATCAGGTGATCCAGACCTTCAGCATACGAGTCCCCATCTCCTGAACAGCAGATTACCGTGAGATTCGGATTGGCAAGTTTAATTCCGGTTGCAACCGGGATGGTTCTTCCATGGATCGAATAGAACGTATTGACATTCAAATAATCGACAATCTTTGCATGACAACCAATACCTGACACTAAAACAACATCATCAAGAGATTTTCCTTCCTCCTCCATCGCCGCAAACACATTTTTTAAGGTATGCTGGATTGAGAAATTTCCACACCCGGGGCACCAGGTGTTCTGCGTATCGGTTACGAGCTGACGTGTCATATGACCATCTCCGATATTTTTTCAATGAGATAATCGGGGGAAAAAGGACGCCCGTCGTAACGCAGGATCCGTTCATCCGGCACAATCCCATGCTGTTCCGCGAGGGCAGCCAATTGTCCGGTTGCATTCTCTTCTACTGCAATCAGCCTCTGAACTCCCCTGACAGCTTGCTGAAGCTGAATGAGAGGGAAAGGGGAGAGGACAATTGGCTGGATCACCCGTAGTCCGAGAATTGCTGCGATCTCATTACAAACACCCTTTGGTGATCCCCAGCAGAGCAATGCGGTAGACGCATCAGGATTACCTGATACATTGACACAAGGATATTGCAGCATCTCTTTGGTTAACCCTTCCTCTTTACGCATGCGTTTTTTTGTCATCAGCCTTACATGATCTGCATCTTCGATGGTGATACCCGATTCATCATGCGCATAGCTGTTCACCTTGATTACGGCATCGATCATGCCGGGAAACGCGAGCGGCGATATACCACTGGGTATGTCGGCATAACGGAGATACTGTCCAGTTCCTGACCATATGATGGGATCTATCTTCTGCATCTCGGGAATCGTGGCTGAATCAATACTATACGTCCCCTCAGATAGTGTTTTGTCGGCAAGAATGAATGCAGGGATCTGGTATTTCCAGGCTACATTCATCGCGACTGCTGACCAGTACATGGATTCCTGCGCATCACCCGGGGCAACAATCAGTCGCGGGTATTCCCCCTGCCCTGCATAGAGGGTGAATTGGAGATCAGATTGTCCGGTATAGGTAGGAAGGCCGGTCGAAGGCCCGGTGCGCTGGGAGACGACGAGCACAAGGGGGAGTTCTGCCATCCCTGCCAGGGAAAGTCCTTCTGTCATCAGGCAGAATCCCCCACCGGAAGTGCCAACTGCCGATCGTTTACCGGCATAGGCACACCCGAGTGCCATAAGAATTACTGCAATCTCATTCTCCGGATGAACTACCGTTACGCCAAACTTCTCCTGCTGTTCGGCAAGGAAATGAAGAAGGCTCGATGAGGGGGTCATGGGATACGATACATAGGTATCAAGCCCGCCTTTCACCAGCCCCAGCCCGATCGCTTCATTACCGGTCAGGAGGGTGCGGGGAGGGTTTGGCCCTGGAATAAGGGGGTGAACTTTTCCAACCTGAACATATGCTCTCTTTGCCACTTTCAGGTTAAGATCAACGACTTTTGGGATGTGATCCTGAAACACGGCGGTCACAACATCCCATTCAATACCGGCTGCTTTTGCAAATCCACCAATAATTGCCGAATTTCTCATAATTTCCGGAGCATTTTCAACTTTGAGAATCGCGTTCACCAAAATACCCTGACCAGCGGCTTTCACGAGGTCGGCATTGGATATGATCACCGTTTCACGGGTACATTTGTCTGCGTGCCGTTCGATGGTTTCCTGGTTGAGTGCCAGCAAAAAATCCACCTGGTCCCAACAGGTCCCGATACTCTTTTCTGAACCCCGGATAATAGCAAAATTATGCCCCCCCCGTATAAGGGAGGGGTAGTCAAAATACAGGTATATGTTATACCCGATATGATTGAGCAGGTAGGCAACAAGTGAACCTGCACTATTGATCCCGTCACCTGCTTTCCCTCCTATAAGCACAGACACGTCTTTCATGGTGGTTTCCGTATGTTCTGATACTTTTTAAGGTGTAAATATGTTAGCATAACCCTGTGCGAATAATAGTTGAGAATTTAATAATAGAGCAAGGAAAAACGCTTTAAAAATATCCGTAACAGGGCGTGATACACCCCGGGATTACCACAATCGTATAATTCACTGTTTTTTCATCAACTGTTCAAGAATGTCTTTCAGATCGCTGATTTTGTAGGGTTTTGTTAGCTTCCCGCTAAAACCGTACTGGGAAAAATTTTCAACAACCGGATCGTTTGCAAACCCGGTTGATACTATTCCTTTGACAGCAGGATCAAATTTCCTGAGTTCTTCAATGGTTTCTTTTCCACCCATCCCGGTCTGGACAGAAAGATCAAGAATGACGATGTCAAAAGGTGCACCGGCGTTTTTTTCTTTTTTATAGAGGTCGATTGCTGTCTGACCATCTGATGCAAACATACCGTCATAGTTGAGAAAATTCAGTACTTCCTGCGTCACCTCAAGGATGATCTGCTCATCATCCATCACGAGTATTTTTCCTTTACCGGCCATAAAAAAACCCGGGTCTTTAGTTAGTGATCATCCCTATTTAACTAAATACTCTATCCAGTGATAGTCAAAAGAACATCGGATATCATTTTTTGCCCGGACTCATTTTTTCATTGCACGCAAACGGGCGGCTTCAGCAGTATCTTCTACCCTGAGAAGAAACGTTCCATGGCAGGGTTTTGTATAGGGAAAGATGATAAAGTCCCGGTCAAGACCAATTGCTATTGGTGGCACTCCGATGGTATGAATATCGAAGATCTTGAACCCCGGCTGGACATCAATATACTCGGTAAAATGTTTCCGGATGTATTCCCGGCATTCTTTGAATGATCCATCCCGCATAAGGATCTCATAGTTCATCGATTCTACGCAGCCCATGGCGTCACCTCATCGATTGCCTTTTTCAGGGGCAGGGGATTATGCACGGCTTTTGCTGCTATTATTGTGCAGGGGAAATCAATATTTTTAACCAGGTCTTCATAGTGTTCCCCGTACACAAGGGTGAAGATCTTTGCTTTTGAGATCGCACCCATAGTCGCAGCATAGCTGATTCCGGCGTCATTGTGGATAAAAACAAAGCAGCGGTCAAAGTCCCGTTTCTTCTCAGTAATCATCGTTACTGCACGATCGAGATCCATGACTTCCCCCAGATAATGACGGTCGGGATCCGCGATAACAAGGAGAGTGTTTGCCGCTTTATTTCCTGCAACGACCGGCACAAAACCGGATTTTCTGAGGCGGTTGATCAGGTACAGTGCAACACTCGTCTGCACCGGCACCTGGGGGCAACCGAGCACAAGGAGCGCCGATCCCAGAGAGCTCGTTGGTTCACCTGACAAATTGACCAGTTCCTGCCATTTTTGTACAGATCAATTATTTCAGCCACAGGCAATAACCTTGTGCATAATCACTTTTAAAAAGACGGTGACAGTCATGAACCAAGTATTCGGTTCGGGTGAGTATAAATCGTAAACCGGTCCCCGCGGGAGAAACATACCAGCGTAATCCCGGCATATTCAGCTGTCGCAATTCCCTTGTCAGTTGAAGCTGCGCGGGAAATTACTATAGGTATCCCTGCATTTGCATATTTTTTCACCATCCCTGCAGGTTGTCTGCCCGTACAACCAATCACACAACGGGAGAGGTCAATCCTGTTCAGGATAGCATGCCCAACTACTTTATCCACCGAATTATACCTCCCTACATCACTGCTTTTTATGATACATTTTCCGTCATAAAAGAGTACTGAACAATGGACTGCACCGGTTTTTCGCCAGACTTCCGTCTCGATCTCCCGGGTCCACAAAATTACCTCTTCAGGGGTAATTTTGATATCAGATGAGACAGTACGGGGTTCTTTTTGGATGCTCGTTCCTCCTGAAGATCCAAGTTCTTTTTTCGATCGCGAGACATCACACCCTAGATCGGCGTACACAAGGATGCGATTCCCATCAAGTTTCACCTTATCCACGCACCGGGTAAGACCCTCCGTTATGACAAAGCCGGCACCGAGTTCAGGAATCTGGTCGCGGCTGGCTACAATATCAGTCACCGGATGATCATTGAAGAGTATCTGGAACTGATCCTCGACGACGATGATATCATCAATTTCTATGACTTCTCCATTTCTTACTCGGATGCTGCGGTGGTCTTTTAAGATCATCGTTGCGTCTCTTCGTGTACCCATTCGAGGTAAGGAGAGTATCCTTCAATAACCGGGAGCGCGATGATTTCCGGCAGTTTATACGGGTGATGTGTTTTTATTTCCGCAATAACCTCACCCGCTTTTTCCCTTGGGGTCTTTATGATGAGCAGGTGTTCTTCTTCATCACAGTACTCTCCGTTCCACTGGTAGTATGAACGTACGGTGACGATATTGACGCATGCAACAAGGTGCTTCTCGATAAGCATCTTTGCAAGCGATGCTGATTTGTCGCATGGGGTAGTAGAAAAGATCACGGTTATTTCCTTTACCACAGTCATGCACGTCCTCCAGGTAACATGGTTATCTTACCGGACCGTTTGATGATGTGGCGTATTCTGATAATTTCCTGATCCTTTGTCATAGGGCTCATTTTTTTATTCTGGGCTAATAAGCAATAATCATTCACCCTGTTCACATCTTTTTGTAGGGAAATTTGCAAATATTTTTGCATTAAGTGGTGGCAGAAGCGTTAATTACAATAAATCCGGACTCCAACAGTTACTACCTATGTACGCATCACGCATGAGTAATCTCCCGCCGTACCTTTTTGCCCGGATAGACGAGATGAAAGCGGAACAACAAAAAAAAGGTGTTGATATCATCGATCTCGGTGTAGGAGATCCTGACCTTCCTACTCCTGACCATATCGTTGCATCTCTTATTAAAGCAGTAAAGAACCCGGAAAACCATCACTACCCGTCGTACGCAGGTATGCCTGCATACCGGGCAGCAGTAGCAGACTGGTATAAAAACCGGTTTGGTGTCCGGCTCGATCCGGGAAAAGAGGTTGTTGCCCTCATGGGCTCAAAGGATGGTATCGCCCATATCGCAGAGGCATTTGTAAACCCAGGCGACTATGTACTCGCACCAAGTCCTGGCTATCCGGTATACCGGACCGGCACCCTTTTTGCTGAGGGGATTGTGCATGATATGCCACTCACACGGGAAAATATGTTTGTCCCGGTGCTTGACGATATTCCAAAAAAAGTTATTCGGTCTGCAAAACTTATATTCATCAATTACCCGAACAATCCAACTGCAGCAGTCGCTCCTGATGGTTTCTACCACGAAGTGGTCGACTTTGCTTCCGACAATAACATCGTGGTCGTTTCGGACAATGCCTATTCCGAGATCGCGTTTGACGGGTATCGTGCCCCCTCATTTTTAGAGACAAAGGGGGCCATGGAGGTTAGTATCGAGATGCACTCGCTTTCAAAGACCTACAACATGACCGGCTGGCGGATTGGTATGGCTGTCGGCAATGCAGATATACTGGCAGGTCTCGGGCGGGTCAAGACCAATGTGGACTCAGGTGTCTTCAATGCAGTTCAGCAGGCTGCAATAACGGCACTCAGCGGTTCTCAGGAATGTGTACGGAACGCCTGTGCTATTTACCAGGAGCGCAGGGATGTAATGATTGCCGGGCTGCGGGATCTTGGTTTTGATGTTCCCTCTCCAAAGGCAACCTTCTATGTCTGGCTACCGGTAAACGACTGCATGGCATTTTCAGCAAAACTGTTACACGAAGCTGGAATCGTTGCAACCCCGGGTATCGGTTTTGGTTCAAGCGGGGAGGGGTATGTACGGTTTGCGATTACCCGACCGGTTATGAGGATAAAAGAGGCAATCGAACGCATGCGGAGGCTTGACCTGTGAAACTCCCCAACCACCTCACGATAAAAAACGGTCACCTGCACATCAATGGTAATGACTGCGTTGCCCTTGCAAAACAGTTCGGGACACCGCTCTATGTCACCAGCGAGGACCGGGTCTGCGAGCAGTTCGAAGGTTACAAAACAGCACTCACCAGCTGCTACCCGAAGGTGAAAGTCCTTTTTGCAGCAAAGGCAAATGGCAACCTTGCGATCATGCGTGCGCTCGCCAGGCGGGGGGCTGGTGCGGATGTATTTTCATCCGGAGAACTCCATCTTGCGCTCCAGGCCGGGATACCGGCAGAAAAACTTCTCTTTAACGGCAGCTCAAAAACACCCCAGGATCTTGAGCTTGCAGTCAGAAAAGAGGTGAAAGTGTCGGTAGATTCACTTGATGAACTCCACCAGCTCGATGATGCAGCAAAAGCGGCAGGTAAAATAGCAAAGATATCATTTCGTGTAAATCCGGCACTGGACATCCCCACGCACCCAAAGATTGCAACCGGTCTTGCAACCAGCAAGTTTGGGATTCCGCATAACGAGATCCCGGCTGCATACCGGGAGGCCATGTCGTGCAAAAATCTGCAACCGGTCGGAATTCACTGCCATATCGGCTCCCAGATCCTTGATATCGAGCCATTCGTCAAGGCAGCAGAAGTGATGGTCCGTCTGGCAAAGGAGCTCACGGATATCGGAGTCAGACTTGAATTCATCGACCTCGGCGGGGGTCTTGGGATTCCCTACCATCATGACACTGACCCGGCTCCG
>Ga0209048_10002945_pt1 | contig 16711 bp, 19 predicted proteins | sample FrelakmetCRP12CR_FD_187146 | JGI IMG/M metagenome (GOLD analysis project Ga0209048, IMG submission 187146) | Freshwater lake sediment microbial communities from the University of Notre Dame, USA, for methane emissions studies - CRP12 CR (SPAdes)... | ecosystem: Environmental > Aquatic >... | reverse complement strand
GTTCAGCACCTGGGGCACAAACGCGCGGAGATCGTCCTCGATCCGGCGCTGATTCTGGGACGTCGGCGGAATGATCTTGGCCTCTCGGATCGTGCCTTGTTCGTCGACCGCATAGCGGTGATAGAGCATCCCCCTCGGTGCCTCCGTGCAGGCCATGCCGACACCCGCCCGAGGCGTGACCGGCACCGACGGTGATCGAGGCATTTCATACGCCTGGATCACGCGCAGCGCTTCTTCGAGTGCAACGAGTATTTCCACAGCGCGGGCCACGATGGTGTTGAACGGATTGAGGATCGGCAATTCCAGGCTCGTCTCTTCCCACGCATGCGTGGCAAGAGGAGGCAGTCTTGACGCATTCAAGTAGAGTCTGGCCGCAGGCCCGGCAAGATACGACTCCCCGTTTAACGTGCTGTGCAGCGCCGTCGAATAGGGCACCTGACGTTCTATAAAGTGCTCTTCGAAATTGCGCGCGCCGATGTGTAATCCACGGCTCGACCGGATCGGCCCTTCATTGAAGGGATACTCATCCTCCGGCGCGAGCGCGGCAAAGGTGTAGTCCTGACGGAATTCCGGTTTTTCGAATCCGGCGACCCATTGTACGGTCTCGATCGCCGCATCGCGCGCCCACAACAAGTCATCCGTCAGCCCCTGCAGTTCGCCACGCGTGGGGACGCGCGAGAACCCCCCGACCTTCACCGACACCGGATGGACCGACCGGCCGCCTAAGAGCGCGAGCAACCGATTGCCCGCTTTCTTCAATCGCAGCCCCCGCGCTACCGCCTCGCGATGGTCCTTGGCCATGTCGATCGCGCCATCGTAGCCGAGAAAATCTGGTGCATGGAGCATGTACACGTGCAAGGCGTGACTTTCGATCCATTCGGCGCAATAGAGCAGGCGCCGCAAGTCTCGAATCGGCCCTGGAACCCGGAGGCCGAAGGCCTGTTCGAGCGCATGCACGGCGCTCATTTGATAGGCGACGGGGCAGATCCCGCAAATGCGCGCCACGATGTCCGGCACTTCGGCAAAGTGCCTTCCAACCAGGAAGGCCTCGAAGTAGCGGGGCGGCTCGAAGATGCGCAGCTCCACGTCGCGCACCTCGCCATCCTTCACTGTGACGCGCAAAGCGCCTTCTCCTTCGACTCGCGCAAGCGTGCCAATCGCGATGGTTCTGGTCTGTTTGTCTTTCTTGGGCATCGTCGGGCGCCGCCTGACCTCTCACCGTTCAAGGTTCATGTCTTGTGTTCCCACGCATCACTTTCCCGTTTGAACGGTTCCATCGCGCCGGTGATTCCTCTGAATCGACGCAGCACCTCGATCGGGATCAGGCCAAGCCCTTCAGCAAACTGTCGGGCCAGCGACCGGGTGTTCGGAGGGTGGGCCGGGATGGATGCGGGTCCTTCGACGGGGCCAAAGCAACCGTAGCAATCGCGTCCCATGCTGGGGCATATCGCACCGCAGCCGGTCCTCGTGACCGGCCCCAGACAGGGCATGCCTTGAGCGACGATCACGCAGACATTGCCGCGTCGCTTGCATTCGAGGCAGACGCTGTCGGCAGGCAGTCGCGGCTGCACCCCGGCAACCAGGTCTGTGATGACGCGCAGCAACTGGCCTTTGTCGATCGGACAACCCCAGAGTTCGAAATCGACGCGCACATGGTCGGAGATCGGCGTCGATGTGCTGAGGCTTTGGATGTATTGCGGACTGGGATAGACCACCTGCTTGAAGGCGTCGACATCGGCCCAGTTACGGAGGGCTTGAATCCCGCCCGCCGTGGCGCAAGCGCCGATCGTGATCAAGGTCGTGGTCTGCTCGCGTAGGGCCAGAATCCGGACGGCATCTCCCGGCGTCGTAATCGAACCTTCCACTAACGCGATATCATACGGGCCGTCCTTCATGCCGCTGGAGGCTTCGGGAAAGTAGGCGAGGTCCAACGCCTGCCCTAACGCGAGCAGATCATCCTCAAGATTCATGATGCTGAGCTGGCAGCCATCACACGAGGCGAATTTAAAGATGCCAAGACGCAGGCGTGAGGCCCCCGGAGATGGCTTGCGCGGTCGTCGGATCGTCATGGCTCGTCACACTCCTGTTTGTCCCAAAAACCGGGCCACTCTGTCGTAGGACATGACCGGTCCGTCCTTGCAGAGAAAGTAGGGCCCCATCTGGCAGTGCCCGCAGAGGCCGATACCGCAGTCCATATGCCGCTCCAAGGACACATAGATCGCAGAGGCCGGCACGCCTCGCTCGATAAGGATCGGGGCGCCCAACCGCATCATGATCTCCGGTCCACACATCAACACCGCGGTCCGAGCTGGATCGATCCTGACCTGATGGAACAGCTCCGTCACCACTCCGACGTGGTACTGCCAGCTCTTGTCGGCCTGATCACTGGCCAACAGCACCTCGGTGTCGGAATGATGCCTCCAGGCGTCGAACCGTTCCCGATAGAGCAGATCATGAGGAGTCTTCACCCCGTGCAAGATCTTCACGGCGCCATACGCTCCACGCCGGCGAAAGATGTATTCAATCGCGCCCACCACTGGAGCGCAGCCGAGTCCGCCGGTCACAACCACGATGTCTTTGCCGCGGATGGCCTCCAACGGCCATCCGCGCCCGAATGGACCGCGGATACCCAGAGAATCTCCGACCTGAAGACGGGCGATCGCGTTCGTCACGCGTCCGGCCACACGAATCGTGTGATCGAGATGTTCCGGCTCGTCGGGATCCGAGACGATCGAAATCGGCACCTCACCCACTCCGAAGACATACAGCATATTGAACTGCCCGGCCGAGAATCGATAGGTGCGGCGCAGGGCGGGATCGGCGAACTCCAGCCGATACGTATCAATGGCTTCCGCCTCTCGGCGCTTGTCCAGGATCATCGCCGTGTGGATCGCATAGGGATTCATCGCGCCGCCTTTGTCGGAAGTCGATACTGATGCCGCGCTTGCTGGGTGAGCACGCGATTCCACCTTTTTCCCTCACCTCTGACGTGCCGGATCCGCCGCATCCCGGTTCAGCAACGCCGGTAGCTCTTCGGTGAGATCAATGCCGACGGGACACCAGGTGATGCACCGCCCGCATCCGACACAGCCGGAGGTGCCGAATTGATCGATCCACGACGCCAGCTTGTGCGTCAGCCACATGCGATAGCGATCCTTGATCGTCGGCCGGAAATTCTTCCCGTGAATGTAGCCATGCTCCTGGGTAAAACAGGAATCCCACAATCTGCTGTGCTCGCTGCGTTGATGAGCGAGATCCGGTGTCTCTTCAACGGTATGGCAGAAGCAGGTTGGACACACCATGGTGCAATTCCCACAGGCCAGACAGCGCGCCGCCACGTCGTCCCAACGCAGGTGCTCATGCGCCTCATACAGCGCTTGGGGAAGGAGCGAGGTGTCGAGGCGTCTCGTCTGGCTCTTTGCGCAGGAGCTGATTCGTGATGCCGCTTCGCTGCAGGATTCCTGGGAGGCGGGCAGGCTCGTGAGCGCCGACAGGAGATCTTCCCCGGCTGGGCTTCCTGCTTCGATGAGAAAGCCCTCATCCAATTCGGTGAGGGCGAGGTCGAAGCCGCTGGTCGCCTGAGGACCGGTTCCCATGGAGGTACAGAAGCAGGTCGATACCGCTCTCGTGCAGTTCACGGTAACCAAGAACAGCCCGTCGCGCCTCGCCTGATAATAGGGATCGGCATAAGCAGCGTGAAGAAAAATCCGGTCGGCCACCGCCAACCCGGCCACATCGCACGGGCGGGCCCCGAGCACTGCCACCTTCTCCGATTTCGGTATCGTGGGGGAGGCTGCGAACCCCTTGTTCCGTCGTTCGATGGCGAGCAGCGGTTCGCGCGGAGCAAAGCTGAAGGGCTTCACAGACTGCGGCCCATGGACCACCCCGAAGATGCGGTCATCACCGGATTGCTCGAGTCGGTAGCGGCCAGGCTCCTGTGTATCGCGCCATCCGATCGGCAAATCACCCACCCGCTCGATGTCGCTCCACATGATGGATCCTTCCCGCACAGCGGGACCAAGCACACGGTAGCCCTGGCGCCGCAGCACGTCAATCAGCTGCTGGAAGGATGACTTGGATAGGAAATGGCTCGCCTGCTCAGCCACGCCTCACACACCAGTCCTTTCTGACGCTCTCCCTCGTTCTCTGGCAGGGAACAATATGATCGGATCGTGTTTGATTTCACCATGGTGTTCCGCAACTCCAGTGCCATCGTCGATCGCTTTCTCAGCAGAGGGATTGTCCAGATATTTCGATGGTGAAGCAGAGGAAGACGGAACGACGCAGTGGCGGATTACCCCAATGCCCCTCTTTCATCTGTTGCAAGATTCTACACATTTGATTGCATGCTACAATGATGTGTTCTCAACATCTGCGTGCCCGGTGACAGAGTTATTCCTCATCCGCACGTGATCGACAACGAGTCCAGAAACAACGCGTGTGCAGCATCTCAGCGATAGATCGCGCGGATTTCTGGAAGGACGTGAGGATCCCAACTGCAACGCGGCGAAGGCGCGTCATGTGTTCCGGCCCGAATGCGGTCCGGATGCGGCTGCGGTCGTGCCATCCTGCACATAGGCCGTAGCATTATGAAACAGGACCGTCGTGTGGTCGAGACGAAGATCACCACAGTCTCACGTGGGCTCTGCATGTGGGGATACCCTTGTGTTCCAAAAGGCATCCCCAGTCCCGATAGTAAAGGCCGACCGAACGACACTGTGACGGGTCATTCCCACAACGACCAAAAAGCCTAATTACGGGAAGGAGATCGCTCTCAGCGCGAGCGGGTTCGCCTTTTCCGATGAACGGGATGCATGAAGTATCTCGGGACAGGAACAGGGGAATCGCGAGCGCTTCAAACCACAGATTTGAGACGGACCACTCCTTGTCATCGAAACAGCTCTGTGGGAACACCTCGTTCTTGATCTCGGTCGTTCCCCAGCGGAGCTGCGGTCAGATACCCTGCGGATCAGTCCAACTTACGTGGCTCACGACCCGGAGCAGGGCAATGACACGGGCGTGCGCCTCTCCGTGCCGTCTTTATCCACAGACTTTCCCTTGACGCCGTGGCGAATTGCCCCACTTTCCTCATGGTAGCGCGATCGACCTGCCCGGGCAAATCTGGTCCAGGGTGACTGTGAGGCTGGACCACAACCAGGGAGGTCAGGGTCATGCCCAGGAAACGGTACACGCCCGAAGAGATCATTCAACATCTGCGGACAGTCAAACTCGAGACCAGTAAAGGGCTTGCGGTGCTTGACGCGTGTCGGAAGCTCAGCATCACCGAGTACACATACTATCGCTGGAAGAAAGAATTGGGTGGGCTGCGCGTGGATCAAGCGAAGCGGCTGAAGGGACTGGAGCAGGAGAATCCGTGCCTCAAGCGGATTGTCGCCGACCACGCGCTCGATCTGTCGATCCTCAAGAAAGTCGCCGTTAGAGATCGACCGGCACTTGGAGACCATTACGCGGGGCTGGGGCAATCTGGAGCAGATCTCCTGTGGTCTGAACTATCGACCGATTCAAGATACGGCCATTACGCTCAGCTATCAATATCAGCCAATGGCCGTTAACCCGAATACGTCGGAGCGGATTCATGACAGTGCCCTGGTGTTGTCGATCGTCACCTATTTCCAGGCAGTGTACCGGCGATCCCTCATGCAGGAGAAAGGGATCGCCGGTGTCCGGCAGCGGTCTGTCCCCCTTGGTAGCAAACTCACCGTCAGCGGGTACGGTTGTTGTGCTTCTCTCGGTAGATGTTCTTGCTCTGGTGATTCTCCGCATGCTGGATGCGCGCCTGCTCTCCGGCGCTGACGTGACCATCGGCTCCAGCTCTCGCCTCCTTGCGAGCGATGCGCGCCTGGCCCTGCTCCAGGGGTGCGACTTCTTTGTTGGTGAGCGCGCCCGATTGGACGCCCTGCTCAATGCGGCGTTGCTGATTGATATTGCGTTGCACGTCGGCTTGCATGCGTTGCGAGGAGGCGGAATTCGGGTTGCCGCTCACGGTGTTGTTGTCGAACTTATTGATCTGTGCCGACTCTTGATTCTGGGCGCGCTGGATGCGGGCGGCTTCCTGTGGCGAGAGGGTGCCGTCTTTGAGCGCGTTTTTCTCCATGCGGTCGATGCGCGCCTCACCACGCTCCAGCTTCGCTGCCTCACCGGTAGTGAGCTGCCCGGACTTCAAGCCCTGCTCGATACGATTCTCCTGATTCACGTCGCGTTGCACCTCGGTGCCTACGGTCTGTGCAAACACGGCAGACGCAACTGGGGTGCTCAGGATCAATGCGATAGCGATGTGACGGAACGTCATACAATCCTCCTTTGGTGACGTGCGCCCTTGCATGAATCGTGGGATGCCTCTCTGGCATGGCATCCGGTAGGTGCCGGGGGGGCACCCAATTGGGTATACATCAAGCAAGAATCATGCAATTTGCGGCGGCATTCAATACGAGTTGCAACCCAGTGCAATGACAACGATTTGTCGAGGCGTATAGAGGATGGAGGAAAAAGAGACGATGTGACTATCTGGCTACTGAATGGGGCGAAACGGTCATGGCGCCGAGGGGTGAATGACCCATAAAGAACTTGTGGACCTCCTACCGGTCTCCGCATCAAACACGGTTTACACTGACTCCGGTTTCCATTCGTCAAGCATCGGACACACTGGCGGACGAAACGGCCTCAGCACGCTTGACCGCTAAGACAAGTGCTGGCCCAAATCCTTCTAAAGCGCACCGCAAGGAGAGACCGCAAAAGGCCAAATGCGGACAGGTATGAGAACGCTTCCTCGCCTTTCTCCATTCCCACGCTCGTAGCCACAATGACCCCAAGTACAACGGACAGGCCTAACACTCCCAACCCCAACGCCCGCATCTTCTTGGTCAGCACCCACCAGGGACCAAAAGTAAGCCGTCCAGAACCAATCGTGCTTCACCGCCTCATAGCCTCCTTGAAGATATGCATAGATCGTGAATTGGTTCCTTGGTCTTCTCCTGTGGTCTGGTACCGCGCACGCCTTCCTCGGTACGGCGCACGCATGCTTGCAGTAACAACTGGAAAGTGTCCTCCCGTTTGAGGGAGCGGGCATATGAAAATTGGATTGTCTTCGCGGCACTTTGTGGGGATATGGGCTGCTCCCTACGGATGACTGCGAGACATATTGGCGATGGCTACCACAGATGTGGCGTGGGGGTGGGGATTAAGAGAATGGCGCGAGGTAGTGATCGGCTTCGACGTTCTATGGAATTATTCGACACGAAGCTTTGTACGCAAATCTGTTCGTCTGTCGATCGTTAATTTAGCCTTATCCAATGCCTTCTGCTTGGCAGCATTATTCGTATCGCCGTATTCATCATGTTTCCATTCTGTTCCATCGACTCTTGCTTGACACAATCATGTGCCGTCGCCCATGTTCTGTCGTATCGGAATAATGTGGAAATCGTTGTCGCGCATGTACTTTCCACACAATATTCTCTTCGATTCGACGAGTTAGACGTCATTTTCTCCGCCTAGGCATCACCGATCACTACATGACGCGGCAAACCCAACTCAGCAGCCCTTGAACTGCTGTGTCTGACACTGTTGTGCGAGTCGCTTGGCTTCTGCAATCTGCGCGGAAGCCATGCCCCGTGCGACGCGATTTAGGCCGTCTACTGCGTTCTTCTGCTCGTCACCCGTCAAGTGGGCTACCGCGATCTTGTACCACATGTAGGCTCGCACATAGTCCTGAGGCACCCCCTGTCCATCGGCATACAGTTTTCCAAGGCTGTTCTGTGCCCACGCATCGCCCTGCGCCGCGGCTAGTTCGTACCACTGCCGTGCTAGCACGTAATCTTGTGGCACGCCTTGCCCGTTGGCATACAGCCTCCCGAGGTTGAACTGCGCCTGTGCGTACCCCTGGGCTGCCGCTTTCTCATACCACTCTCGCGCCCTCGCGTAATCCCGCGGGACGCCTTGTCCATGGGCATACATTTCACCAAGGGTGTACTGCGCATTCGCTCTTCCCTGCGCGGCGGCTTTCTCATACCACTGTCCCGCTGTTGTATAGTCCTGCGGCACGCCCTGTCCGTTGTCATACAGATGACCGAGGTTATACTGCGCCCTCGCATAGCCCTGCGCGGCGGCTTTCTCGTACCACTGCCGTGCTAGCGCGTAATCCTGGCGCACGCCTTGCCCGTTGGCATAGAGCAACCCGAGGTTGAACTGTGCTGCCGCGTGATTCTGGGCTACGGCTTTCTCGTACCACTGCCGTGCTAGCGCGTAATCCTGGGGCACCCCATGCCCGAGGTTATAGAGCAGCCCGAGGTTGAATTGCGCATCCGCGTCCCCCTGAGCAGCGGCTTTCTCGTACCACTGCCGTGCTAGCGTATAATCCTGGAGCACCCCATGCCCGTGGTAATACAGCAGCCCGAGGTTGAACTGCGCCCTCGCATCACCCTGGGCTGCAAGCGATTGAAATGATTTCAAAGCCGCTGCATAGTCACCGCTCCCATATGCAGTAGCAGCATCTTCAAACGGACCCGCACGCACTGTACCAACAGTCAGCAGTAGCGCAGCACCTATCGAAAGTAAGAGTCGTGCCATTGCGAATGTCTCGTTAAGAGATCGTCAGGGCTGCGGAGTGTGCTCCCATTTGAGGGAGAGTTCAAACGAAGTTTTGAGCGCCTTCGCGGCACATGGTGGAGGACTAACGGTAATGGGTCTCGCCCTAATCTGACAGGAGCGCTAGAATCAGACACCGCTAATTGTGACGACTCCCTTTTACTGCATCCCGACGCTGGGTGCTCCATTCCCCTGGGAGGCCTCGGACCCTCAGCAGCCTCCCAGGGAAGCCCCGCTACGACCTATGGCATGAGGCAAGAGAGCTCGTGGGCTCTCCGGTAGTTTCATCCGTAGCCCTCTCTTTATGTATTTGTGGCTAGGACGTTCCTCGAGCGGAACTGGGGAGGGTCCCCAGTTCATTTGCACTACCGGCGATGCATGCATAATTATATATGGACCCTGTAGAAGGCTCAACATATTGCCGCGTTGCTCGTCCCTGTCTGGCGGGTGAATGAAGGAGGTGCGGTATGGCTCGTACAGGACTGGTCGCTCAGACCACTCGTGAGACGCTGGCCGCTCCCCTGAGCAAGTCGGTTCTCGCGCCGACCCTGCTTCCTGTCTGTTGTCTCTGCAGAAAGATTCGAGACGCGACCGAATTTTCCCCTGATCATGAGCACGGGGTCACGCAGCGGATGTATCGAGAGACCCATCACGTGAAGCTAGCCAATTTCCCTCTCACACATGCCTCTTGTCCGCTGTGTTTTACGAAGTTCATGGATACACTACGGCAGTACCGCCGGGGGATCGGATCGTCGCCATGATCCTGCTCGCCGCAGCGAGTCATTTGGCTCTGAATCTCATGCCCGCCGGTTAGTCGATCGTCCATATTCAAGGTCTGGTTTATGGCGATTCAATACACTGAACGAGCCTTCACAAGCGTTGCGTCAAACGCGAGCCCGACCGAGGGGAGGTGTCAAGGCGAGACAGTCGCAGTCCTGCGATCGCTTCACCGAGCGTCACAGCTTAACTGGCGTGGCGGGCTAGGAGAGGTTGACAGGGCTCAGGGGATTGCCTGGGTTGTGTGGAGCCTCGGGTCTCGAGACTGCTGTCGATAGCGCGAACCTCGTTGACACATCCTGCTTCAGGCAGTAGCCTCTTCTGCATAATGAAGGGATCAATGAATGCCTACCGGCCTCGACAGCGTTTCCCGGTCGAGTGCCCGGTTTCCCCTTCGCGTGCAGCAATGGTCTGCCTCGGCCTGGTCGTGATGTGGTGGGTCGGCAGCACGCTGGCGTTCGCCCAAGGCCGCTTCACGGATGTGTTGGTGTCGGTGGTCAAAGACAAAGTGATCGCGGTGACAGGAGTCGGACAATCCGAGATCGATCTCTCAGTAGGTGAAACCGTGGTGAGTATCAAGGCCCAGGGTCTGACGGCGCTGGCGATTACCTCCGCGAGATTGTTGGGATTTTCTTCTCAGCTTCGACACTGGGGCGAACAGACGCTGGAGATGGACGAGCATATCGCCACGTCGCAGGTCCGCCGAGAGTTTTGTGTCGTGGCCACGGATCAGCATCTGTATGGTTTTCAGGAAACCCTCGCGCATTGGACCAGCGAGGCCCTCGGCGGGTCTGAACGGGCGCAGGACGTGCATGCCCAGGGCCACTTGGCGTTGGTTGTGACGACGGAACGGCTGGTGGGATTCTCGGCGTTTATGAGCGGGTTTCACGCAATAGCGCTGCAAGGAGACGAACGGGTGCAGGGCATCGAACACACCGACGATGCCTTTCTGGTCAAGACGAGCCGCCGGGCATTGATGTTTCGCAGTCGCATGGCCGGCTGGACTGAAATGAGCTGAGTGTGGATGGCGTGCGCAATCAGGACGTGTTCCTCGATCCTGGTGATCTGCCTCCTAGAAACGGTCGGAGCGGGAGTGCGGATTCCCGCTAGAAAGAACGGAGGGGCATTGGACAGGTCTGTTACTTCGACTTGCCTGTCTAGTGCGTGATCTCGATCTCTCTGAGCCGTTGGGTATACGGGGCACAGAATTCCTTCCCCTTGGGGGGCTCGTCCTGATATTTCTCCAGGCAGAGCCGATAGTCATGGAGCAACGCGGCCCGTTCTTCTTGGAGGTCCGCCGTGGTCTTCTTGACACGAAATTCTTCGTAGTACTGGCAGCCCACGGTCCCCCCGAGCAGCACGCTCACCCCGATCCACAACAGGAATCTTGAGAGTGTCCCCATCGCAACCTATCCCTTTCCTTTGAGCGGCAGCCCCTTCCGCTCCAATACCCCCACAATCGCGGCGATTTCCCGCATGTTGGAGATGGTCGCTTCTTCGATGCTCATACTGTCGCGTGTGGGGCGTTGGTTGTTCATTCCTTTTTGGGGTTCCATTCCTGCGCCTGCCGCTGTGCCTCAGCAATTTCGGCTGGGGCCATGTGTTGGGTCAGCTCGTCTCGAAATGCGCTCGCCAACTCAGATCCTTGTGCCACTGCCAGGCTGAACCACATATGGGCCTGAACATAGTCTTGAGGCACCCCGCGTCCATCCTCATACATGATCCCGAGCTTCATTTGAGCATACGGATGCCCCTGGTCAGCAGCAGCGCGAAGCCATTTGAGGGCTTCGGTGTAATCCTGTGGGACGATATCTCCCAAGAGATAGAGACTTCCCAGATTCGTCTGAGCGTCACGATCCCCTTGCTCTGCGGCCTTGCGAAACCAGCGGACTGCTTCTTCGTAGTCCTGAGGTGCCCCATGACCGAGGATGTACAGCCACCCCAGGTGGTGCTGAGCCGTGGGATCTCCCTGCTCCGCCAATGGCCGCCACTCTTGAAGGGTGGTCGGATAGTCGCCACGTTCGTACGCCGCGAGCCCTTCCTCAAACCCTGCCCAAACCGGTGTGGTATGCATGCCTGTTACCAGTACGGCCAGTAGAATGCCTGAGAAACGCCAGCCGGAACAGGACAGGGTCCAGATCATGCCCTGGCCTTGAAACGGGCCAGCGTCGTCTGTGAGGGCGCACGGCACGGGCAGCGACGGAAGGGACGTAAGACGAACAGCATAGGGGCCTCGCAGGGTGACACATTCTAGGGGGGAGACGAATCAAGGCGCAAGAGGCGAGCGGGATAATTAGCCATACGCGAGAGCAACTCGTCAGCAGGTGATGGATCCTTGTGCCGTAGGAGTTACTGGCCGAGGTGCTGAATCTCAGTGGCTTCGACACAGATGCGAACGGGGATATTCTCCCTGTTGCGGAAGACTTCAATTTGGGCGGTTAGCCGCACGCGATCTCCGTCTCTCAACGACTCGATGAGACGATTGGCGCGACGGATCGCCACCTCAATGGAGCCAGTGTCATCTTGCAGCGTGAAGACGGTGCTCCCACACTTCCCTCCTAGTTCATTCTGGCGTGAACGCGACAGATGGACCACGCCTTGGAGCATCACCAGTTCCAAATTGGAAGAGTCGGCAGACGAACGAAGGCTCCCGATCGACATCTGGCCCCACGCCTCGGTGGTGACCATCAGGAGAACGCCCAACAAACCAGCTCGCACTAGTCGCATGGAATGCTCCTTCCTCGGTTCAAGTATAGCAGAGGCATATCGGCAATCGTGCATCTGGACTTGTCATGCCCATGAGTCTAGAGGGTGTTCCTTCCTCTAAACCAACTCAGCGACGGCGTGCGTGGCGTTGTTGCCGTCGGGATGGCCTTTCTCAGGGCGGTCGATACTGCTGAGGCGGATGCGTTCAGTATAGTGGCCGTTTAGTACTTCGATGGTGTCGCCATCGATCACGCCAACGACTTGGCCGGTGAAGTCGGCAGCAAGGCCCGGAACAGGACACAGCAGAAAGATGTAAATGCGCGAAGGAATTGCAGCGGGTAAGAACAAAGTGGACGGCCGTAAGACCTTCTCAATGATTTTATCTCTGACACCCCGTGGACTCGTGTCATGGCGCGTATGATTTGTCCTTGTAGATTCGTCATGCCACCGGCGGTATGACGAGTGTGTCAATACCGTTTCACCACATTTATTGATTCTGTCACGGTGACCCTACCGTAACCATTGCGGAGTCCGCAGAAGACAGACAGCCGGGAGCCTTTTGGACCATGCCACAGCCATGGCCGCCCCTTGACTACTTCCTAGGGATGAAACGACTTCGTCTGATGCTTTCGATCGCGGACGACGAGCGAGGGGAGCCCCTCCTCGTCCACCGAGAGGACCAACCGTGTTTTGCCATCCACATCACGCACGTCTACGCCGGTCTCCCTGGAGATCCCCACCCGCACCCGGTCTGTATCAAACTCATCGCGCATCTGGAGGAACGGTTGTCCGTCATCGTTAAAGGCGAGCAAGGCTCGCGTGTGCCCATGTCGATCAATGAGGCGGAACTCCTTGGCGCTGACGACGGCAGGCACCTCCCCTGCCGGTTCTTGCGCCGTGACAAGGCCTCCGCCGACAAAACAGGCAGCGACAATTCCGCCAAGCAGCCCAGATAGAACACTGACCGTGATAAGCACTCCTGTCTGTGGTCTGACCATGACTCTTCTCCTTATTATTAAGTGGTTTCGTTGCCAGCGTTCCTCCTGGCATGTCTCTCGAGATGAACGCATGAGGGAACTGACGGCAGAGGGTAGGCTGACCATGAGGCGGCGCGCTCACGCTCGATTCTGTCTTGGCTACCAGTTTACGAGGGTGGGAGCGAAAGGAAAAGCCTGGAGGATATCTGTCCAATCCACATAGAGGAAAAGGAAGTTTCATCAACAGGGTTTCACCGTGGCATCCTTCGTGTCGTCGTTGACATATACATAGAGGCAGCCACGGCTCACCGTGTGTGGAGGCTGCTGCGCAAACAAGACGGACCATTCTCTGGCGTGCGAGTCAAAAATCACGCTGGTGATGTCGTAGTCATAGAGCTTCTGCCGGACCACCTTCCGGGCTGCCGTTTTGGCAAGGGTGAGCACCTCAGGCTGGGTCAAGTGCGCGGGACTCTGGCCGGGAGAGGCATCCTGACCTGAGGGTGTGGCAGAACACACAGCCGTTGGTACAAGACCTGCGAGACAGAGGACAAGACCGACAGCTCTGAGAACTGTCGTGGCTCTCATGTGATAACGCTCCGCGTTTGCTCTAGCGATCCAAGCCTATTTCTGCTTCGCCACAATCTTGTATTTGATCTGCTCGTACGTCGCTCGTGGAAGAATCTTCTTCTGCACCAACTCATCCTTCCGCTGGTAGGGACGGCCTTTGATGATCTTTTCTGAGTAGGCGTCACCGATGCCAGGGAGCGCCTTGAGTTGCTCAGCCGTGGCCGTATTGATGTCGAGGAGGTCAGACTTTTCGGCCATTTGGCTCGCTGAGGAAACAGTCACGGTAGCGGGGAATAACGGGAGTGCAAGCAGAAGCACGCTTCCCACTCCTACACGGAGCATCCACCTCACGATCATTGGCAACATAATCAGCCTCCTTGTTAGTGCGTCGTGCGCTCTGCCATGCACTCACGTACCTCAATGCGCGTCTTGCTAATGATGATTTCCCTTCAAACGTTTGGCTGCCACTTGCGCTTCTAACTTCACTCTAGCGGCTCGTTCTTCTGCTGTTGCTTTCTCAGCATGCGCTGCGCGTTCGTGGGCCTTTGCTGCACGCTCTTTGGCATCCTCAAGGCGGGATTCCGCGTCGTCGGCTTTCCGTAAAGCTAAACTGGCCTCAGCTTGGGCATCTGCCGCTTGCTTGTATAAAATTCCAACAACCTGCCGGTTAATGACTGAAAGTCTAGAGGAGGAAATTAGTTCAAGCGCCAACCCAACGACCAACACGAGGGCCGCTGCTTTGCCGATCTTGGGTTTCCAAAAGGAAGACGGTATAAGGCTGGTAAATTCCACTACCGATTCCACGGTGGCTCCCACGAATACGAGAAACAAGCCGGCATAATCGACGCGCTCCCAAAATTCTGCTAAGGACTCTAATGTTGGGAGATCTGACATGCTTCCCTTACAAGCGGGTGTGCGTATACACGCCACCACCGGCATTCGTTCGTTGGTCTTGCCATAGCTCGTGCATCCCTTCGCTGGATTTGGGGCAACCAAAGGCTAGGCTGTCCATGGGGAGGTGTCAAGAGTGGGCGAGGTGGGGCGAGGTCAATGTCGAGGGCACCCGAGAACGGTGCGTGAGAGCTCGAACTAGAGGACGAGGTCTGGCTGAGAGGGGCCGGTCCCCTGGCTATCGCACTATCTCTGAGGACTCCGTAAACAATAGCAATTGGACGCCCAGACCCGCTAGGACTAACGGATACAGGTGCGCCCATCTTCCAATGATGATTCGGTGATCGACGAGGACCTTCAGCACGAGCGCCAGAAGTGCCAAGAGGCCCATCAAGACATGGCTAACAGTGAGACTGTGGGCATGCGCGTGGGGAGCCGCGCTGAAGTCATGCACCAGAAGAATGGCTCCGGGCAATAGAGCCAGGCCATAGAACAGATAGAGCCAGGCTATGTGGGTCATCAGTTCTACCCGTCGCAATAGCTCAATAAGGCCAAGCGTCAGAACCGAGACGGCCAGGACCTTATGCTGAAGGACCTCTGGATTGGAGAGGCTGTCGACGAGCCCTGACGGGCCGATTGGCCAGGCAAATTTGTCGCTCAAAATCACATTGTATAGCCCTATGAGAATGAGACAAGACGGCCAGCACAACCTGATCACCACGATTGGCCTGATCTCGAGAATCTCCAGCCACGTCAGGCTTGCCAAGACCAACACGACCATGCCACCCAGATGGTGATTAAACTCTAACCAGGCTCTCGCCTCCTGATGGGCCTCAGGCTGGACCTCTTGCCCCAGCGCCATACCCGTAGGCAGAGAGACAAGGAGGCAGATCAGAGCTGAAGCAAGATACAACCAGTCAAGGTATCTCCTCCGGAACCGATGCTTGCGCTTGGAGTTCTGCTCAAGTGTCGCCATGCTACCGAACCTTTCCTCCGCCTTCTCAAGCTAAATCTTGTACTACTCAAATTACTTGTGACAGGTTCCTCAAGTAAAGGATTCGATCTGAATGGCTGCAACGCTAGCCCGGCCGTGCGGGGTGGCACAGAGGGGCGGGGCTCTCACCTGTTCAGTTCTTCCATGGGGCACCACGCTGCCATCAAGCGGGAACAGGCCCTCCCCCCACCTTTTCGATTTTGCGTTTCCTGGAGACGGCCTCCGCCAGCACCACGTTCTTGCAATGGTCGCAAATCCAATGTCCAGATAACAGAACTGGTCCTAGCAGCCCGCAGATCAGGCAAGGACTGGGCCTTTCGACCGGCGGTGTCTCTGTCGTGTTCTTTTCCGCTCCCTGTTGAGTTGTTTTCTCATTCTCTGACTTCACGATGGTTCCCTCCCTGGTTGCTGAATTGCCAACCATGTGTCTTTAAGTATCCCCGTCTCTGACCTCCCTCAGTGGGTGTATCAGCTGCATTGTGAGTCATGCACGGTGTCACTCGTGAGAAGTGTACAAGGCTTGAAATCAAATCCCAGCTTCGGCACGATAGCTCAGTCACTGCCATTCCCCGTCATCAGACACCTCGTCGCTTCCACTCTATTGGCTACCGCAACGTGCGATAGCTCTACGGCGGCACCGGCTGCGGATCAACCCACAACCTCGTCTATCATCGTGACAAGACCTTCGGCCAGGCTTAAGATTCCTAGCCTATCGGTGGTGATGGAGCGTCCTCTCATGCGCCGCATCTGAGTTTTGATTCATCTTGGCTGTTTTTCTCTTCAATTTCCAATTCTGGTTCAGGCCCACAGTATGAAGGAAATTGCAGATGCAGTTGCAAACGAGGGTACTCTTGGCATGGCGCTACTGGACGCGCAGCCCAGTGCACGCGCTCTTCGGGTCCACTCTCCGGAAGAGGCGGCCGCGAAGCGCGGTTATGCCATTTCTGGGTTGGATGTGCCCGAACACCCTAGCCTCAAATCTCCTCTAGATGGATCTGGGAAGGGAACCGATATACGTGAACTGCATACCACCCAACACGAGAGCCTCACGCGGGCGATCAATGAACAACTCAAGGGAAGATGTATTCAGCTATATGAGCACCAACAGAGGCTGGATCAAAAAATAGAGGTCCTCAAGAAGGCTGGGAAGGCGGCCAATTTCGATGAATTACAAAATCAATCTGATAAGGTCCACGCT